>Ga0209239_1002312_pt1 | contig 11354 bp, 14 predicted proteins | sample GraSoi013_2_20cm_FD_185824 | JGI IMG/M metagenome (GOLD analysis project Ga0209239, IMG submission 185824) | Grasslands soil microbial communities from the Angelo Coastal Reserve, California, USA - Sample 10_02_2013_2_20cm (SPAdes) (version 2) | ecosystem: Environmental > Terrestrial > Soil >...
CAAAATCGACAAAGCGATCTCCTGGGCCGTACGTGCGCCGATGTCGAGCCCGACCGGGCTCTGGATGCGGCCGATCACCTCTGCGGGCACGCCCTTGGCCCGCAGTGCCTCGAGGTGGTGGCCGGTGTGGCGGCGGCTCCCGACCAGGCCGATGAAGCGAGGCTTGCGAGGCAGCACCGCCTCCAGCGTCTCCACGAGGTCCTCCGAGTCGTGGTTCGTGTGTACGACGTACAGGTCGCCTGTGCTTGGTGCCGGCAGGTCAGCGAGCCTTTCGACCAGCACCGGGCGGAACCCGACCTCCTCCGCCCATCGCACCAGGGATCGGGCGACTGGGGTCGCGGCGAAGACGAGGAGGGTCGGTGCGGCCGCGTACGGCTCCAGATAGACCTCGATCGAGCCCAGGTCGTGCCTGTATGTGCGCAGCTGCGGCGAGGTGCTCCCAGCGATCGACGCCGAGTCGGTCAGCGCCGCCGAATCGAACTCGCTGCAGCCCAACGTGCCGGCGAGGGAAGCATCGCGCGACATCAGCAGCTTGGCTCCCGCCTGGGACGGCGGTTCGCCGTCGAGCTTGACCACCGTCGCCAGCACGACCTCCTCGCCACTTGCGAGGCGCCGCGCGAGCTCCTCCTCGACGCTAGGCACGCGCCGGGGCCCGCGTGAGGACCGAGCGCAGGATCGCGATGGCGCGGGAAATCGACTCCTCGGTGGTCGCATAGCCCGTCGACAGACGAAGGCTTCCCAACGCCTGCTCCAGGCTCAAGCCCATCGCCAGCAACACGTGTGATGGATCGAGCGAGCCGGACGCGCAGGCGGAGCCGCTGGAGGCGGCCACGCCGGCGAGGTCCAGGGCCAGGAGCATGTCCTCGCCGCGCCGGTCTTCAAAGGTGCACGAAGCGAGATTGGGCGTTCTTGCCTGGGCGCCGGTCACCGTCGCGCCCAGCTCTTGCAGTGCGCTCAACAGGGCATCTCGCTGACGCCGCGCGTTCTCGGACCGCGACTCGCGGACGGCGGCGCACACCGAGAGGGCCGTCGCCATCGCCGTCGCTGCACCGACATCCTCGCGACCGGCGCGACGTCCCCATTCCTGCGGCCCGCCGAAGAGAAGCGGGTCGATGCGCACGCCGTCCCGGACTAACAGCGCTCCGCCGCGACCCGCGCCCAGCTTGTGGCCGCTGATCGAAACAAGGTCGGCGCCGTCGGGGATCGCCACCCAGCGCGGCCCGGCGCACGCATCGACATGGACGAGAGCGCCGACCTCGTGCGCGCGCTCGATGACCGCGGCCACCGGCTGGAGGGTGCCCACCTCGTTGTTCGCTAGGCCGATCGAAACGAAGGCGGTTCCGGGTGTGATCGCGTCCAGGTCCACGGTCGCGCTGCTGTCCACGCCGGCGATGACCACCGGGCGTCCGGACATCTGCAAGCGCCGGGCTGCGCCGAGCACCGACTGATGCTCCGCGGCCCATGTGAGGAGCGGTCCCCGCGTCCCAAACAGGGCGAGGTTGACTGCCTCGGTCCCAGAAGAGACGAACGTGACCTCGGTCCGCTGGGCTCCTATCGAGTCGGCGGCCAGGTCACGCGCGCGGTCGAGGGCGGCTCGGGCGGCCCGTCCCTCCGCATGCGGGCTCGACGGGTTTCCCGCGGGCAGTGCGCGCAGAGCGTGGGCAACTTCGGGGAGGATCGGCGCCGACCCGGCGTCGTCCAGGTAGATGCGCGAAGAGCTAACCGCGGCTGTGGTCTGGCTGGTGGATCAGCTCTTTGAGCGTGCCCTGGAAGGTCTTCAGGTAGAGGTGAAGGTCGATGATCTCGTCGACGCTGATCGGCTCCGCCACGGCCACCGGTTCCTCGACGGCTTGAATCGCGGTGTTCTCGATCTCTTCCACGGCGCCTCCCGCAATGGCGAGCACGACGATGAAGGTGACCTGGCACTGCGCGCACGTCACCTGGAGGTGAAACCGCTCGTCCTCATGGCTGAGGACCTGCACGTCGCAGCCCTTCAGGCTGCGTCCACAGACCGGGCAGTTGTAAAACCTGGCGCGGTCGCGGATGAACTCGATGATGCTCATCGCAGACGCCATATTACGCCCCGAATCTGAGAGCAGACGGGGCTAGCGATGACCCTCGATGCACGTGCATCCCGCCTGTCCCACGACTGCCGAATGAACGGTACCGGCGGGTAGGACCATGCGGTCTCCGGGCTTGAGCTCGAGGGTCCGGCCTTCGCCTTCCAGCGCAAAAGTGATCGCTCCGTCGACGCAGTAGAGGACCTTTTCGTAGTTGTGCGTATGGGCCGCGTAGCGGTCTCCAGGCCCATTCGACCACGAGTAGCATCCGCTCGCCTCTGACTGCAGCTTGGTCATGAGCTCATCCAACGTGGTCACGACCCGATTCTAAGATTGGATCGGTGAAGCCCCGGTTTCTCGCCGACTGCAACGTCGGGCGGCTCGCGCGCTGGCTGCGTGCTCTCGGCTACGACGCCTCCTATCACGCACGGATCGGCGATTCGGAGCTGGTGCGAGAAGCCGCGGCTGAAAACCGAGTCCTTCTCACGCGTGATCGCGACCTGACAAAGCGGCGAGTCATCACGACTGGCATCGTCCGCGCGATCCTCATCCGCGACGACGAGGTGACAAAGCAGCTGCGCCAGGTGTTCGCCGAGCTCGGCCTCGAGCTGAAGGAAGCGCTGACGCGCTGCATCGAATGCAACTCCGAGCTCGAGTCGCGCGTGCCCGCGATGGTTGCGGAGCGCGTCCCTCCCTACGTGAGGCGTACGCAATCGCGCTATTCCGAATGCCCGCAGTGCGGCCGCATCTACTGGGCCGGGACGCACTGGCAGCGGATGCGCGAGGTCCTGCTGGGTTTGTGAGAGACGTCCTGCGGCGGCTGGTCGCCGGCGAGCTGTCCGAAGACGACGCCCTGGCAGAGCTGCGCCGGATGCAGCTGGACGAGCTTGGCGGGCGGGCGCGGCTCGACCTTGGCCGCTACATGCGGCGCGGGATCCCGGAAGTGGTGCTCGCGACGGGCAAGTCGGCGACCGAAGCCGCGCGCCTGGCGGTGGTGATGGCGGAACAGCAGGGTCAGGGGCTCATCAGCCGCATGACCGGCGCGCACCGCGACGCGCTGGGTGATGCGGTGAAGAGCGCAAACATGACGGTAGTCCCGTACCACTCTTCGGCGCGCGTGCTGCGCGACGGTTTTGCCCCCGAGGCGATACGGGGCAAGGTCGGCATCCTGACCGCCGGCACGTCCGACGTCCCCGTGGCCGACGAGTGCCGGATGGTGGTCGAAGCCGGCGGGCTCGAGGCGCGGCTCGAATCCGACCTCGGCGTCGCCGGCCTGCATCGATTCGTGGGTCCGCTCGCCGCGACGCTCGACTGGGGAGCCGACGTGATCGTGGTCGCGGCCGGGATGGACGGGGTGTTGCCCGGTCTGATCGCCGGGCTGGTCGACGTTCCCGTGATCGGTCTTCCGGTGTCGACGGGCTACGGCCGCGGCGGCGCGGGCGAGGGCGCGCTCACGACCATGCTGCAGTCATGCTCGACCGGGCTTGTGGTCGTGAACATCGACAATGGCATCGGGGCGGGGGCCGCCGCGGTGCTGATTGCGGCGCGGGCCGCTCAGGGACGGCGTCGAGGACGAAGCACGGCGACGATCGCGAGCACGACCGCACCCACCATGAGCAATCCGAACACGGCGGCAGCGACGGCCCGCGAAGCATCCGGCCCGCCGGGAATCGCGAAAACAAGCCCAAGGGCCAGGATCGCCGCGAGGACGATGACCAGCAGCCACGGAAAGCCACGCCGGCGCCGTCCGTAGAACAGCAGCCACAGGAAGCCAGGCCTCTTCTTCGGTTCGCTCACAACAATGAGGTCAGCTCGCCGAGCGAAGCGATCGTGGGTACGCCGTCGCGTGGCTCGTCCTCGGCGTGCGCGGTGACGACGATCGCGCGCATCCCGACCGCACGCGGCCCCTCGTAATCCTCGCGCACGCGGTCGCCGACGAAAACAGTCTTCTCGGGCGGGGTCCCAATCGCGTCGATTGCCGCCTGGTAGACCTCGGGCGCCGGCTTGCGTCGCCCCACCTCGCTCGAGAACACGATCGCGTCGACGAGCTCGGTGATGCCGTTGCTGGCGACCTGGCGTCGCATCATCTCGGGCGGAAACGGTGCGTTGGAGCAGACGCCGCGCTTGATTCCGCGTTCAGCCAGCCACGCCAGCACGCGCACCGCGTCATCGTCGACTTCGACGGCCCGGTCCCAACACTGCTGCTCGGCGTCCAGGATCTCGTGGAGCAGGTCGTCGGGCAACCTCAAACCGGCGCGCTGCCAGGTCTTGCGGTAGACGTCCATGTAGTCGACCTCGTCCTCGCTCATGCTGCCGACGTATTCCTCGAGCGGGAGCAGGACGTCCTCGAGGATGGTCTCGGCCTCGGGCGCGGGCAGGCCCAGCGCCCGCTCGATACGGGGACGGAACTCGTCCAGGACGCGCAGCAGGTCGTCGGTCGGGTAGCGGAAGGTCACGAGGGTGCGGCCGTAATCGAACAGCACGCCTTGCACGTCACCCATCCGCATATCCTGATGCCCAATGGCAAAGCGCTTGACCCACATCGACGAGAAGGGCGCGGCGCGGATGGTTGACGTGGCGGACAAGATCGCCACGGTCCGCGAGGCGACCGCCGAATGCGTCGTGCGCATGGCGCCCGAGACGGTGAACGCGGTGCGCGAAGGTACGCCCAAGGGCGATGCGCTGCAGGTGGCGCGGGTGGCCGGAATCATGGCCGCGAAGCGGACGTCCGAGCTCATCCCGCTCTGCCATCCGCTGCCGCTGACGAGCGTCGGCGTCGACTTCGAGTACGTTGCCGGCGGCGTGCGGATCGTGACCACGGCGAAGGTCCTCGGTCAGACAGGGGTCGAGATGGAAGCCCTCACCGCCGCAGCCGTCGCCGGCCTGACCCTGATCGACATGACTAAAGGGGTGGAACGGGGCGTGTACATCGAGTCGGTGCGCTTGCTCGAGAAATCGGGCGGGCGCTCCGGCACGTGGAAGCGGAAGGAGTGACCCACCGCGCCCACGTGATCACCGTGAGCGACGGCGTATCAGCGGGGACGCGCGAAGACATCAGCGGCCCTGCGTTGCGGACCCTGCTCATAAACGCGGACTTCGAGGTTTCGGGTCCCGAGGTCGTCCCCGATAAGCACGAGCGAATCTCGGACGCGATCGTCGCGGCCGTCGTCGGAGGTGCGGACTTCGTCGTCACCACAGGCGGGACCGGGCCCCAGGCGACCTCTCTGCTCATCGACTACGAGGTGCCCGGGCTCGGCGAGCTCATGCGCCTGGCCGGCGCGGCGAGCACACCGATGGCGTCGCTCTCCCGCGGCGTTGCAGGCGTGCGCGGGCACTCGTTGATCCTCAACGTGCCTGGCAGCATGAAGGGCGCGACCGAATCGCTCGAGGCGGTGCTGCCCATCCTCGGCCACGCGATCCAATTGCTACACGGTCATACGAAACACTCATGAACCTGAACGCCGACATTGGCGAGGGTGCCGGCGAGGACGAGGCGGTCCTGGCGTGCATCGACAGCGCCAACGTCGCGTGCGGCGTGCACGCGGGGTCGCCCTCACTCACCATCGCGACGGCGCGCCGCTGTAAGGCGTTGGGGATCCAGGTCGGCGCGCACCCCGGCTACGACGACCGCGCGGGGTTCGGGCGAATCGAGCGATCGCTGGCGGCGGACGAGATCGAGGCGCTCATCGCGTACCAGGTCGCCGCGCTGGCGGCCGTCGCGCCGATCGCGTACATCAAGCCGCACGGTGCGCTGTACCACCGCTGCCAGCGGGACGCGGCGTCGGCAGATGGCCTGGCTCGGGTCGCGAAGACCTATGGCGTCGGCTTGATGGGTCAGCCTGGATTCGAGATCGTCGCGGCGGCCACCCGCGCGGGCTTACCCGTTTATCGGGAAGGCTTCGCCGACCGCCTCATGCTGCAGCCTTGCGCCGCGCACGCAGGCCGGCGCGCTGCTGAATCCATCGGTTGCCGCCCAGCAGGCGGTGCGCCTTGCCCGCTCGGGTCGCTACGACACGATCTGCGTCCACGGCGATACACCCGGCGCGGGACAGATCGCGTCGTCGGTCCGCGGCGCGCTGCGGGAGGCCGGCATCGAGACTGCGCCACTCGCTGGTTGAACCCGGCCGGCGCGCTGGCGCTCAAGCTCGTCCTGACTCCGGCCCTTGTCGGCGCGGCAAGCCTTGCCGGACGGAGGTGGGGATCCGCGGTGGGCGGTTGGCTGATCGGGATACCTTTCACCTCCGGCCCGATCGCCTTCTTCCTTGCCCTGGATCCGGGACCGGATTTCGCCGCACGAGCCGCGGCCGGCGTCATGGCGGGCGCCATCTCGCAGGCGGCGTTCTGCGTGGCTTACGCGTGGACCGCCCAACGCTGGGGTTGGACGGTCTCGCTGATCGCAGCAGCGGCCGGTTTTGTGGCGATCACGATCGTGCTCAACGCGGTGGCGCTTCCGACGGCAGGATTTTTCGTGGTCATCATCGTGGTCATCGTGGTCTCGCTCTTCCTGATGCCGCAGCCGGCCCCAACCCGCGCGGAGCCAATCGAGTTTCCGGCGTGGGACCTACCTGCCCGCATGCTGGTGGCGACCGCGTTCGTCGTCGTCCTCACGGCGGCTGCTCGGTGCGCGGCTCGCCGGGCTGCTGGCGCCCTTCCCGCTCTACGGATCGGTGCTGGCGGCGTTCGCGCACCGCATCCAGGGCGCAGGCCCCGCCATCGGAGTGGTGGGCGGCCTCCTGCTGGGGCTGTTCGCGTTCTCGTCTTTCTTTCTGGTCCTCTCGCTGCTGCTCACCCGCGGTGTCGCACTGGCGTTCGCGTGCGCGATAGTGGTGGCGCTGGTGGTCCACGGAGCCTCCCTCCTCATCGGCCGGCGTGTGGGGCTCGCATGAGCATGGAGATCAGAGAGCTCCACGACATCGAAGACCTGGAAGTGCTGGCGAAGCTCTTCTCTTCGATCTGGGGCCGCACAGGCGAACCGCCCATCAACTCCGACATCCTCAAAGCCCTCGCGCTGTCCGGCAACTACCTCTCGGGCGCGTTTGCAGATGGCCGCCTGATCGGAGGGTTGGTCGGGTGGTTGGGCGGGGCGCCGCCCCACGACCTGCACATGCACTCGCACATCCTCGGAGTGCTCCCCGGGAGCGAGCGCCACGGTCTCGGGTTCGAGCTCAAGCAGCACCAGCGGAGCTGGTGCCTGGCGCGCGGGGTCAAGGTCATGGAGTGGACGACCGACCCGCTGGTTCGTCGCAACGCCTACTTCAACCTCACCAAGCTCGGCGCCGAGGCGCCGGAGTATCTCGTGAACGTCTACGGCCAGATGCGCGACGGGATCAACGCTGCGGCCTGCCCGGCTTCGTCGAGTTCGCGCCAGGCGGCCTCGACCGGGGCGGCCAGGGCGTTGATCACCTGGTTGCTCAGGTAGGCGGCCTGGCCGGGGGCGGGGCTGCGCAGCTGGAGCAGCGGCACGATTCTCGCCGTCGGCTCCAGCGGCGAGCCGGTGACGAGGGATTCTTCCGCTCGCGTCCTTCTATGTCAGGTGCCTGACGACATCGTTGAGGTGCGACGCTCGGATCCTGCCCTCGCCCGTTCGTGGCGTATCGCGCTGCGCCAGGCGATGACCGAAGCGATGGCGGCACGTTATGTGATCACGGGTGCGACGCGCGCAGGCTGGTACGTTCTCGAATCCACCTAATATTTGCCGCGTGCTGCAAGTGGGGGACAAGGCTCCCGACTTCAAGCTGCCAACCACCGGCGGTCACGAGGTCACCCTCGCCGACGCGCTGCAGAAATATCGCGCGCTGGTCCTTCTCTTCTACGTCCTCGACTTCACAGGAGGTTGAAGGACAGAGTTGACCGAGTTTCGGTCACGGAACGAGGACGCTGTCGAGAACGGCGTCGGCATCTACGGGATCAGCGTCGATTCAGTGTTCTCGCATCAGGCCTTTGCCAAAGAGCTTGGTGGTCTGCCCTACGAGCTGATCGGTGACTTCGAGCGCAAGATGGTCACCGACTACGGCGTGCGACGCGACGACGTCGCCGGCTACTCGGGCCTGGCGCGCCGGAGCATCTTCATCATCGACAGGGCCGGCGTCATCCGCTCGACGTGGGTCTCCTCGCGAGAGAAGCCGCAGCCGGACTACGACGCCGTGCTGAGCGAAGCCAAGCAGGTCGCGGCCGGCGGATGAACGAGCCGAACAGCGTGATCGCGCCCATCGAAAAGGGATGGAACGAGCTGAATGCGCTGGTTGACCTGCTCGGCGAGGAGGGCCTCATGCTGACCGGCGACGACGGTTGGGCCGTGAAGGATCACCTCGCTCACGTCGCCGCCTGGGAGGCTTCGCTGATCGGCTTGCTTGACGGAAGCGACCGCGCCGCGGCTATGGATATCAATGCTTCGGACGATGAGGACACCGACTCGATCAACGCCGCGATCTGGTCGCTGCATCATGACCAGACGCCCGCGAAGGCGGTGGAATATTTCCGCGAGACGCACTCCGCCTTGATGAGCCTGCTCGGAAAGATGAGCGACGCCGATATGCAGCTTCCGTACAACCACTACCAGCCGAACCAGCCGCGAGACCCGAGCGACGATCGGCCCGCGCTCGATTGGGTGGCGGGCAACACGTGGGAGCACTACGCCGAGCACATCGACTGGATCAATCAGCTCATCAAGGACAAAAGCGCGGCGCGCTGAACGGCGCGCAGCTCGAGCGCTTTTGCGATCGAGACCTCTTCGAAGCGGACCTCGTCACCCGGCGCGAGCTGGGCCGCTACGGGCATCGAAGCGCTGATCACCACGGCCACCACCGGGTAGCCACCTGCCGTCTGATGGTCGGCCATCAGAAGAATGGGCCTTCCGCCGGCAGGAAGCTGAACGGCCCCTGGGATCAGCGCGAAGGAGAGGAGCTCGTCGCCCGGAGCCTCGAGCGATGCGCCTTCGAAGCGGTAGCCCATGCGGTTGGAGTCGTGAGTCAAGGTGAACTTTGCGCTGAACAGGTCATGGCGCGATGCGGGGGTGAGACGATTCGCGTGGGGACCCACGACCGCGTGCAGGAGGTGCTCGTGGTAGGGCGGCCGTTGGTCGCCGGCGAGGCTTCGGCCCGCGACGTCGGGATATTCCTGGATTGCCGCGGACACCACGTCATCGGTCGCAAGCGCGCGGCCATTCATTCCTCCGCGCGCGGCGAGCAGGTTGGTCGACATCGATCCGAGCCATCGATCGCCAACCACACCGCCCGCCACGGCGATGTATGCCCGCGCCCCTGTTCGCCTGCCGGCAAAACCGATCTCGTCGCCCTCCCGCAGGTCGATGCCCGTCCACGTCGGGACGGCCTCGCCGTTGACGCGGGGATCGAAGTCGGCGCCGGTGACGGCGACCAGGCACTGGCGGAGCGCAACCAGGCGGGGTCCGGTCAGCGTGCATTCGAGCGTCGCCGCCCCGCGGTCATTGCCCACCAGCAGGTTGGCCGCGGCGTGCGCGAATCTGTCCATGGCGCCGCCAGGGGTCACGCCCGCGCCGACCGCTTGCGGGCGTCCTAGGTCCTGGATCGTCGTCATGAGGCCGGGATGCCGGACGCGAAGCGCAGCCGTCATGAGGTCGCGGCGAAAAACTTCACTCGATCACCGACGCGAAACAGGCTTGGGGGGTCGGAGTCGGGCAGGAACAGCTTGACCGTGCTGCGCCCGAGCAGGTGCCAACCCCCTGGGCTGGCGAGGGGATAGATGCCGGTCTCCTGGCCGGCGATGGCAACCGATCCAGCGGGCACCAGCGTGCGCGGCACGGCGCGACGCGGCAGCACGAGCTCGTCGGGGAGCGGGCCAAGGTAGGCCCATCCGGGCACGAAACCGACCAGGAACACCCGGTAGATCGGGCGGCTGTGCAGCTCGACCACCTTGCCAGCCGGCAGGCCCAGCGCGGTCGCGACGCTCTCCAGGTCAGGCCCGTCGTAGACGACCGGGATCCGGTGCAGGCGCCCGGGCTCCTCGACCGGCGGGCGCTTGGTGGCGAGGCGTCGGATCGCGGCGGCCAGCGCCTCATATGCGATCTGGTCAGGGTCGAACTGCACGGTCACGTTGCCGTGGGCGGGTACCGCCTGCCGTACGTCGCGACGTTTCTTCAGCGCCGACGCAAGCGCGATGGCCCGGGTGTTGAGCGCGGTGTCGAGTCGCGTGCCGAGCTCCGCGATGAGCGCGGTGTCACCCAGTGGATGGACGCGTACCCGGACGGTGGAGCGCTGCGGCTGCATGTGCGCTCACAAGGATGGCGTAGAAGACGCCAGGCACGAGACCGATGCACAGAAGGCCTATGCACGCGATTCCGATCGCCCATGCCGTGACGATGGCAGCGGCGACCAGGTTCCAGGTCGCGAAGTCGGCGCGCACCCCGCGGATGGCTGCGGCAACGTCGAACAGATCGTGAAAGTCGCCTGAGGCTGCGAATCGGGCGGTCGCGTGAGGAGCCAAAAGCAGCAGGACGAGCCCCCATCCGAACCAGAGGAGCAACAGCGCGACCGCGCCCCCGGTGAGGTCGCCCAACCGCGGCGCGAGCGCTGTCGCCAGCGGGTTGTACGCAAGCGCGAAGGGAGCTGCGGAGATCGCGACCGCCACTGCCACCCAGGCGCCGTCCCACAGCAGCCGCGCCGACCACCGCCAGGGCGGGGGCCCCGTGGACGCGTCGGCCTCGGTGGCGCGGATGGCGGCGACCGCGTAGCCGAAGAGCGGGATGAAGAGCAGCGGCAGCAAGAGGACGGTCACCACGCCGATCGGCCACGTCCAGCGCGACCGTCCGCGGAAAGGCCACGCGAACGAGCCGGCGACCAGCCTCACGCGGTTAGCGGCGTGGACCTTGCAGCTTGATGCGCACCTCGAACCCGTCTTCGGTCGGCGTCACCTCGACGTCTCCGGCCCTGATTCGCATGCCTGCCTCGACTCGGGAGGCGACGACCTCTCCTTCGAAGAGCAGCTCCGCGAAGCGCCAATCCCTACCGTGCTTGCGCATGCGGACGATGACGCCTCCGGGACTTCGCCACACGCCTTCCCCGGACGGCTTGAACCCACGGGTGATCAGCTCACCCAGCTCGTCAGGAGTCGTCTCCTCGGGAGCTTTGGGCGCGGGCCACTCGACGGGCTTGTCCCGGTCGTGGGCCGGACTCCGGATGACGCGCAGGTTTGGTTTTCGCGACCTCGCTTGTTCGAGCGACAGCCGGAGCAGCTCCGAGCCTTCCTCCTGCGCGAAGAAGGCGCCCGAGATGCGGGCCTGGTCCTTGGAGCGTCGGATGCAGTTCGCGCAGTCGGGTT
>Ga0209239_1002314_pt1 | contig 11347 bp, 8 predicted proteins | sample GraSoi013_2_20cm_FD_185824 | JGI IMG/M metagenome (GOLD analysis project Ga0209239, IMG submission 185824) | Grasslands soil microbial communities from the Angelo Coastal Reserve, California, USA - Sample 10_02_2013_2_20cm (SPAdes) (version 2) | ecosystem: Environmental > Terrestrial > Soil >...
GTGCTCGCGGTTGTAGCCCGCCTGGAGCTCGCGGCGCCGCTCCGTCTCGCGGATCGTCGCCGCCATCGAGTCCGTGACGTGGTCGGCGTACATGATGACCTCGCCGTTGACGTTTCGCGCGGCGCGTCCGGCCGTCTGGATCAGCGAGGTCGCCGACCGGAGGTAGCCCTCCTTGTCGGCGTCGAGGATCGCGACCAGCGAGACTTCGGGGATGTCGAGCCCCTCACGGAGCAGGTTGATGCCGACCAGCGCGTCGAACTTGCCCAGGCGCAGGTCGCGGATGATCGCCACGCGATCGAGGGTATCGACGTCGGAGTGCAGGTACCGCACACGGAGCCCGACCTGCTGGTAATACTCGGTGAGGTCCTCCGCCATGCGTTTGGTCAGCGTCGTGACCAGCACGCGCTCGTTCCGTTCCGCCCGCGCGCGGATCTCGGCGAGCAGGTCGTCCACCTGCTCCTTCGCCGGCCGCACCGTGATCTTCGGGTCCATGAGGCCGGTCGGCCGGATCATCTGCTCGGCGACGGCGTCCCCGACCAGCTCGAGCTCGTACGGCCCCGGCGTCGCCGAGACGTAGATCGTCTGCCCCGTCGCTCGCGTGAACTCCTCGAAGGTGAGCGGCCGGTTGTCGAACGCCGAGGGCAAGCGGAAGCCGTACTCGACCAGCGCCTCCTTCCGGGACCGGTCGCCGTAGTACATGCCGCGGACCTGCGGCACTGCCACGTGGCTTTCGTCGATGATGATCAGCGCGTCCTTCGGGAGGTAGTCGATGAGCGTCGGCGGCGACTCGCCGGGGCGCCGGCCCGTCAGGTGGCGCGAGTAGTTCTCGATCCCGTGACAGTAGCCGAGCTCGCGCAGCATCTCCATGTCGAAGAGAGTGCGCTGCTCGAGCCGCTGCGCCTCGAGGAGCCGGTTCTTCGGCTTGAGGAAGGCGAGCCGCTCCTCGAGCTCCTCCTGGACCGTCTGGATCGCGCGCTCGAGCTGGCCCGCCTCGGTGACGTAGTGGCTCGCGGGGTAGACGTGGACCGCGCCCGCCCGCTCGAGCACGGAGCCCTTCAGCGGATCGATCCGGGAGAGCGCCTCCACGACGTCGCCGAACAGCTCGACGCGGAGGGCCACCGACTCCTCGTTGGCCGGGAAGATCTCCACGACGTCGCCCCGCACCCGGAACGTGCCGCGGTGAAAGTCGTAGTCGTTCCGCTCGTACTGGACGGCGATCAGCCGGCGGATGATCTCGTCGCGGTCGATCTGCTCCCCCGTGCGCAGCTCGAGGTGCAGCCCCGCGTAGGTGTCAGGGGCGCCGATGCCGTAGATGCACGAGACCGAGGCGACGACGACCACATCGCGCCGCTCGAGCAGCGACTTCGTCGCCGAGTGCCGCATCCGGTCGATCTCGTCGTTGATGAGCGCGTCCTTCTCGATGTACGTGTCGGACTGAGGAATGTACGCCTCGGGCTGGTAGTAGTCGTAGTAGGAGACGAAGTACTCGACCGCGTTGTCTGGGAAGAAGGCCTTGAACTCGGCGAAGAGCTGGGCCGCCAGCGTCTTGTTCGGTGAGATCACCAGCGTCGGGCGGCCCGCGCCGGCGATCACGTTGGCGATCGTGTAGGTCTTGCCCGAGCCGGTGACGCCCCGCAGCACGACGTGGCGCCGGCCCTCGTGGACGAGGCGCGCGAGGGCGGCGATGGCCTGTGGCTGATCGCCGCGGGGCGAGTACTCGGAGGTGAGTCGGAACACGGCCCTCGGCTACGTCAGGACGGCGTCGGGACGGCGAGCAGGTACTTCCGCCACGAGTCGAGGAGCGAGTGCGCGTGCGGGTGCCGCAGCATGTGCGTCGAGAATACGAACTTGGGGTGCACCGGCTCTCGGATCAGCCGCATCCCGACCTCGTCGGGCAGTCGGTTGCCCTTTCGGAGATTGCACCTCAGACACGCCGCCACCACGTTCACCCACGTCGTCTCCCCGCCGCGCGAGCGCGGCACCACGTGGTCGACGGTCAATCGCTCGCCGCGGCGGTTGCAGTACTGACACGTGTAGCCGTCGCGCCGCAGGATGTTCTTCTTGTTGAAGGCGACGCGGTCGAGGAAGGGCTTGCGGATGTAGATCGCGAGGCGGATCACCGCCGGCAGCGCGAAGGCGACCGACGGCGAGCGAACGACACGCGGGGAAGCCTCCACGGCCTCGGCCTTGCCCGCGAGCAACAGCGTGATGGCGCGGCGGGCGTTGGTGAAATGGAGCGGCTCAAACGTGTAGTTGAGCACCAATACTGCGATTTCGTCCATACTTGAACACCTAGCTTAGTCGGCGCCCCGGACACTGTCAAATCGCGCCGGAGTGCGGACAACCTCCTAGCCTCGGAAAAGGTGGCGAAGGAAAAAGGCGAGGTTCGCCGGGCGCTCGGCGAGCCGGCGCATGAAGTAGCCATACCAGTCCTCGCCGTACGGGACGAGCACCCGGAGCCGGAGCCCGTCCGCGGCGATGCGCGCGTGCAGGTCCTTCCGGATCCCGTAGAGCATCTGGATCTCGAATCGCTCGCGCGCGATCCCTCTCGCCCGCGCGGTGTCGCGAGCGCGGGTGATCAGCCGCGTATCGTGCGTCGCGACGCCAACGTAGACCGAGCGCGCCTGGGCGTCCGCCGCGAACAGGCGATCCAGCAGCCGGGCGTAATTCGCGTCCACGTCGCGCTTGGCGGGAAACGCGAGCTCCGGAGGCTCGCGGTAGGCGCCCTTGCAGAGCCGCACCGTCGCGCCGAGCTCGATCAGCCGCTCGACGTCCTGTGCGGTGCGGCGGAGGTAGGCCTGGACCACGCACCCTGCGTTGGGAAACGCGGGCCGCACGCGCGCGTAGAGGTCAAGCGTCCGGTCGGTGTACGCGGTGGACTCCATGTCGATCCACACGAGCGTCGCGCTGGCGCGGCCGCGCGCGAGCACCGCCTCGAGGTTGGCCCGGCACACCGCCTCGTCCAGGTCGAGCCCGAGGTGCGTGAGCTTGAGCGAGGGAACGGCGGCGAGCCGCCGTCGCTCGATCTCGGCGAGCAGCTCCACGTAGGCGCGCGCCGCGTGCGTGGCGTCGGCAACGGTAACGACATTCTCCCCGAGGTGGGTCACGGCGCAGAGGAGCCCCTGGGCGTTCAGCTGCGCGATGACGCGGAGCGCGTCCTCGGCATGTTCACCGGCCACGAAGCGGCGGACGAACCGACGCGCTGCCGGCCAGCGAGCCATCGCCTCGCCGATCCCGCGCCGGGTCGAGAGCTTAAGGAGCAGCGTCCGGCCGAGGCTCGTGGCGTGCCTCCAGCGCCTCGGCCACCATGCCCTCCCGCAGGCCCCAGTCGCTGACGACGAGCGTGTCGAGGCCGAAGGCGTCGAGGGTCGCCGTCACGATCGCGATGCCCGGGATGATCAGGTCCGCCCGCCCCGGCTCGAGACAGGGCAGCGCCGCTCGCGCGGCCACCGGCAGGCAGCCGAGGCGCCCGAGGAGCCGCTCGACCGCGGCCCGGCTCAGCCGGTGACCCTGAACGCGCTGCGGGTCGTACTCGACGAGGTCGAGGTCGAGCGCCGCGAGCGTCGTCACCGTTCCGGCGGTGCCCACGAGATGCGCGAGGCGCGCGCCGCGGATTGCCGGGGGCAGCTCGCGCTCGAGCCGGCCCCGCACCTCGGCGAGTAGGGCCGCGTAGCGGTCCCAGGCCACCCGGTCGGTGAACGGGAACCGCTCGGCGAGCGGGACGACGCCGAGGCGGAGGCTGACCGTTGCGAGGATTCGCGCAGGATCCGCCAGAATGTACTCGGTGGAACCGCCGCCGATATCGAAGGTGACCAGGGTCCCGGCGAGGCCTTGGAGACCGGACCGCACGCCCCGAAGCACGAGCCGCGCTTCCTCCCCGCCGCTCACCACCTCGACGCGCCGGCCCGTCGCGCGCTCGACCGCGGCGACGAACGCCCGCCCGTTCGTCGCCTCGCGCACGGCGCTCGTCGCGACCATCCGCACACGCGCGGCCGCCAGGCGCTCGGCGTGCGCCACGTAGTCGCTCACGACGGCGAGCGTGCGCGCCATGGGCGCATCGCCGAGCGCGCCCGCGGCGGCGAGCCTCTCGCCGAGCCGCGTCACGGTCTGGCGCGCGTCGACGATCCTCCACGTCTCGGGCCCGATCACGTCGACGACGAGGAGGCGGACCGTGTTGCTGCCGACATCGATCGCGCAGAGGCGCATGCCGATAGACGAACGCCCCGCCGGATCACGGCGGGGCGTGTCGCGCTCGACGCCTGGGAGCTTACTTCCCCTTGAGCGTGCGGATGTAGTTTACGATCTCCCAGCGCTCCTTCTCCGGGAGGTGCTTCCACGGGGGCATGGCGCCCCGCCCGTTCGTAATCTTCCAGAAGATCTCGCCGTCGCTCTGCTTCTGTACGGCGTCGGACGTCCAGTTCGCCGGCTTCGGCGGTGGCAGCGCCGCGGCCGCGGGACCGTCGCCGTGTCCGCTCGCGCCGTGACACGTCACGCAATTCGTCTCGACCAGCTTCTTCGCATCGCCGACGCCCTTCACGGGGTTCTTGAGGCTCTTCGCCTCTGGCGGCGCGACCCACGAGCCCTGCGCCAACACCCCCAGCGTCCCCGCCACGAGAATGAGAGCGGCCCCAGCGACGACGGCTGTCATCGACTTCCCGAACGCGCTCATGACGCCTCCTCTCGGACGCCTCATCGTGACGACGTTCACAACGCCTCGGCCATTTAACACTCGTGTGACGAACGAGGTCAAGCCGATATTCGCTCGGCGGCACGCGCACGGTCGCGGGCCGCCGCAAGCCAGCAGACCGCGGCCAGCACGCCGTAGGCGCCCGCCAGGCGCGTGGGCACGGCGGACGGCGGTGCCCAGGGCCAGAAGACGGCGCCGCTCGGCTCGGGCGAATGGATCACGCCGACGAGCGTCGCGACGCTCGCGAACACGAACAAGACACCCGCCACCGCGAAGCGTCGCTCGATGATCGTGACGAGCGCCCAGCCCCACACGACGGAAGTCAGGATGAAGCCGTTGCCGAGGACGAGGAGGGTCCCGTGGGTCAGCGCGGCGTCGCCCGTGAGGTGCCTCGGCGAGGCGCCGAGCGCCGACAGCACACCACCCGTCTCGATGAGCACTACGGCCGCGGCGACCGGCACGAACGCGAGGGCGACCGCGGCCCCGTGCCGCGGCGGCGACGCGAGGAACCCCTGGGCCGTGATCTCGAGACCAATAAAGACGAGGATCGGCGCGATCGCCGCTTCCGGGAGCACCGCGACGAGGAGCGAGAGCGCGCCCGCGGCGGCGCCCCCGCCGATGACGAGTCCCGTGGCGAATGTGTACCCGGCGCGCGCGCCCATCGCCTTGTAGGCGGGGTGGCCGATGTACGGCGTGTTCTGGACGACGCCACCGCAGAGCGCCGCGAGCACGGTGGCCCCCGCTTCGGTCAGGAGGATGTCGCGCGCCCGGTACTCGTCGCCCGCCGCCGCCGCGCTCTCGGTGTTGTCGATCCCGCCGATGATCGTGACGAGCGCAAAGGGCAACGCGACCGAGAGGTAGGGCAGCGTCGTCTCGAGTGCGTCGAGCCAGGCGAGGGTCGGCCACGGGACGGCGACCCCGAGCGCCACCCGGACGGGCAGGCCGTCGTCGTGGCCGCCGCCGAGCCACGCGCGGAGCCAGAAGAGGGCCGTGCCGGCGAGGACCGCGGCGAACGCGCCCGGCAGGCCGAGCGGCATCCGCACGCCGCCGAAGAGCCCGAGCAGCAGCACCACGAGCGCGACGAGACCGACGAGCGGGTCGCGGAGGATCTTCAGCATCGGCAGGAACGCGATCAGGAGGACCGCCACACCGGCGATGGAGCCCAGCAGCGCGGCGCGCGGCACGACCCGACGTGCCCAGTCGCCCACGAAGGCGAGGCCCACCTTGGCGAGGCCGATCGCGAGCGTCGCGACCATCCCGACTTTCCACGCGAGCACCGGGTCGCCGGTCGCCACCATCACGGGCCCGAGCACCCCGAACACCATCGCGAACAGGGTCGGCGTGTCGATGCCGAACGGCATGGCGGTGACGTCGTCGCGTCCCGTCCGGCGTCCGAGCCTCACGGCGAGCCAGGTGTACGCCAGGTCACCGACGAGGACGCCGAGCGCGGTGCCGGGGACCATCCGGCCGAGCACGAGGTCGGCCGGAAACTTGAAGACGCCGATCAGGAGGCTCGAGAGGATGACGAGCTGGGTGACGTTGTCGAGGGCGAGGCCCAGGAACCCGTTGAGGTCCCCCGAGGCGATCCAGGCCTGGCGGCGCTCAGCGCGCTCCGCCGTCGGCGGCCCCCTGGGCGCGCTGGGCGCTCCGCAGGACCCACGCGAACTCCCGCGTCCGGTCGGCGAGCGCCGAGCACCACGCGAGGCTCCCGCGGTTGTCCGCCACCTCGCGGTAGTCGAACTCCACCAGGGGGCTCACCTCGTGTCCGAACCGGAGCCGCGCGCCGTAGGTCTTCCCCGCGCGGGCGTCGCTCGCCTCGAGCTCGACCTCCATGCGGGGATCGACGCGCTTGGCGTGCGCGGTGAGAAAATTCCAGAGCCAGCGCGCGACCTCGTCGTAGCTGCCGCCGGAAAACACGGCGGAACTTTACGTCGGCTCCGTGTCCGGCCGCGCTCGAGCGCCGGCGCTGCCGGCGCCACCCTTCTGGGGGGAGGCTTCGGAAGGGGGGCGAAGCCCCCCGCCGAGGGTCAACACTCGTTGAAGCCGCACGAGAGGCACTTCTTGCACCCTTCCTCGTAGATAAAGGTCGCCTGGCCACACTCCTTGCACAGATCGCCGATCTGCTTGCGGCCGTCCCCGCGAGCCACGGGCGGCTCCGCCAGCGGCTTCACCTGGCCGATGTGCTCGGCCAGCGTGCGGGCAAGCGCGTCCGGGAGCGACAGGATCTTGGCCGGCCCGAAGCCTGTCGGCTGGCCGCCGCCGATCCGGGAGAGCTGGCTGATCACCTCTTCGAGGCGTCGCTGAGCCGTGAAGGGTGAAGGGAGCCTCAACACGAGCGAAATCAGTCGTCCGAGCGCCTCGGCAACCGCCATCGTGTCCGAGCCACCTTTGCCGACCTGAACGAAGACCTCGAACGGTTCCTTCTGCGCTGTTTCGGTCACGGTGATCCATGCCGTCCCGATGGGCGTATCCGTGCGGTACGTGGTCCCGTTGAGACTCCGCGGACGCGGCCGGATGACCGCGGGTGCCGCGCTCGGGACGTTCTCCTTCGTGCCGATACCGACGTTGAGGACCTGCTCGCCCTTGCAGCCGTCGCGGAAGACCGTGATGCCGAGGCAGCCGAGCTCCCACGCGAGCAGGTATGCGCGGGCCACGTCCTCCTCGCTCGCGCTGTTCGGGAGGTTGATCGTCTTCGATACGCCGTTGTCGGTGTAGCGCTGGAACGCGGCCTGATGACGCACGTGCCACTCGTGGTTGATCTCGTGCGAGGTCTTGAAGATCCGGGCCGCGTCCTCGGGCACCCCCGGAATGCCATCGAGCGAGCCGCGCTTGGCGATCTCCCGCATGAGCGCGTCCGAGTAGAAGCCCCGCTCCTTGGCGATCCGCTCGAACGTCTCGTTGACGAAGGTCAGCACCCGCTCACCGTCGGGCTGCCTCACGCGATGCTCGAAGGCGAGCGCGAAGATCGGCTCGATGCCCGACGAGCAGCCTGCGATCATCGAGATCGTGCCCGTCGGGGCGATCGTCGTGACCGTCGAGTTCCGGAGCGGGCGGTCGTTTGCGTAGATCGACAGGCTCCAGTTCGGGAACGGCCCGCGCTCCTCCGCGAGCTTCGCCGACTGATCGTGCGACTTCTCCTTCACGAAGGCCATCAACCGGTCGGCGAGATCGATCGCCCCCGGGCTGTCGTAGGGGATGCCCATGGTGAAGAGCAGGTCCGCCCAGCCCATGAGGCCGAGGCCGATTCGGCGGTTCGACTTCACCGTGGCGTCGATCTCCGGCAGCGGGTACGGGTTCATCTCGATCACGTCGTCGAGGAAGCGCACCGCCAGCCGCACCACACGCTCCATCTCGTCCCAGTCGATCGACCAGTCCCCGTCCTCACCGCGGCGGGCGAACTTCGAGACGTTGAGCGAGCCGAGGTTGCACGCCTCGTTCGGGAGCAACGGCTGTTCGCCGCAGGGGTTGGTCGCCTCGACCATGCCGATCTCCGGCGTCGGGTTCGCGGGGCTCGTGTTGATCCGGTCGATGAAGATCATCCCGGGATCGCCCGTGCGCCAGGCGGCGCGCACGATCCGCTCGAAGACCTCCTTCGCCGACAGCCGGCCCGTCACCGCGCCCGTGTGCGGGTTCACCAGGTCGTACTCGGTGCCCGCGGCGAGCGCGTCCATGAACTTGTCGGTGGCGGCGACGGAGATGTTGAAGTTGGTGATTCCGCCGTCGAGCTTGCACTCGATGAACTCGAGGATGTCCGGGTGGTCGACCCGCAGGATGCCCATGTTCGCGCCGCGCCGGGTTCCCCCCTGCTTGACCGCCTCCGTCGCGCTGTTGAAGACCCGGAGGAACGAGATGGGCCCGGAGGCGCGACCGCCGGTGGACGCCACGATGTCGTCCTTCGGGCGCAGGCGCGAGAAGGCGAGGCCGGTGCCGCCACCGGATTTATGGATGATCGCCGCGGCCTTCACCGAGTCGAAGATCTCTTCCATCGAGTCCCCGACCGGCAGGACGTAGCAGGCCGAGTACTGCAGGCCGTTGCCCTTCCCGGCGTTCATCAGGGTCGGCGAGTTCGGCAGGAAGTCGCCGTCGACCATCACCTCGTAGAAGGCGGCGGCGATCTCACGGACCGCCGCCCGGCTGCGTCCGTATCGGGCCTCGCCCGCGGCAATGGACAGGGCGACCCGCCAGCACATCTCCTCCGGCGTCTCGGCCACCTCGCCGCCTTCGCGCGCGAGGTAGCGCTCCCGGAGCACTCGCAGGGCGGGTTCGGTCCATTTGCCAACCTTTGCGGGGCGGGTTTCAGCCAGCATGCGAATCCTCCCTCGGGTCAGCCTGGCCAAGTCCGACCAAAATTAGATTGGGACTTGTCATGACGGAAAATCGCTTACCTCCTATATCTTGTGGTGTGGGCGACTCTAGCACGCAGAATCTAGAGGTCGTCAAGAAAAAAGGTATACACCGGCCATCCACCGCCTGTCCACCGGCGTGATATTCTCAGGGGCCGTATGAAGCGGTTCTCTCTTCCGAGTGTCTCTCTCGCATGCCTTCTCGTTCTGTTCTCGACCGAACGCGCCCCTGCGCAGGCCGCGCCCCCCCCGGCAACAGAACGGGCTCCGATCGCCGGACGCACCCTGACGCTCGACGAGTGCATCGCCATCGCGCTCGAGGCGCAGCCGAGGATCCAGGCGACCCTGAGCGACTATGCCGCGGCGCGTTATCGCGTCAACCAAGCGCTGTCTCCGCTTCTGCCCCAACTCTCGGGCTTGGTGTCGGCGACGCGGAGCCAAAGCAACCTTACCGTCACGTCGCAGACGACTGGCCAGACCCTCCAGATCCCGTCGTCGCGACAGCTCTCGGACACGTTCCTCGCCCAGGTGTTGCTCTCCCAGCTCCTCTTCGACTTCGGCAAGAACCTCGCCGCGACGGAGGCGGCGCGGAAGCTCGCCGAAGTGGCGGTGGAGGACGTGGAGCTCCAGCGCCAGCTCATCTCGCTCGCGGTCAAGGAGGCGTACACGAACATCCTGTTCGCCGGGCGCCTGATCCGGGTACAGGAGCAGGCGGTTCAGCGCGCCGAGCTGAACCTCCGGTCGGCGAAGGGATTTTTCGAAGTCGGCACACGGCCCAAGTCCGACGTCGCGCGCGCCGAGGTGGACGTGGCCAACGCGCGGGTGGATCTCATCCGCGCCCGGAACGCGCTCCGGACCGCGCGGGTCGCCCTCAACACCGCGATGGCGATCGAGGTGGACACGCCCACCGCGATCCAGGACAACCTCGTCTTCGAAGCCGTCAACCTCGACCGTGGCCAGCTCCGCGGCGAGGCCCTCCGCAGCCGTCCCGAGTACCGCCAATCCAAGCTCCGCGTCAACGCCGCCGAGGCCACCGAGCGCCAGACCTTCCGCAACTTCTTCCCCGACATCAGCGGCACCGGCTCGTACGGCGGCAGCCAGCCGCAGCTCACCGAGAGCTGGACGCTCGGGCTGAGCCTCTCGTGGTCGCTCTTCGACGGAGGCAATCGAGTCGCGAAGTACCAGGAGGCGAAGGCCAACCTCGAGGGCGCGAGGCAACGGGTGAAATCCACGGAGCTCGACATCATTCAGAACGTCGAGCAGGCCGAGATCGCGGTCGAGGAGGCCCAGGAGCGTATCCAGGCCGCCCAGGCCCTCGTCGCCTCCGCCCAGGAGAACTTCCGGCTCGCCCAGGGCCGCTTCGACGCCGGGGTGGGGACGATCCTCGAGCTCACGGACGCGCAGCTGGCGCTCACACAGGCGCAGAACACCGAGGCTCAGGCGCTCGCCGACTACCGCATCGCGCTAGCTCGGCTCGATCGCGCCGTCGGTCGTCGTTAACGGCCGGCAGGTAAATACCCCCTGCGCCGATCGCGTCGAACACCGTGATGAGGCGAGTTCTCTCACTCCTGGTCGTGGCTGCTCTCGCGGGCGCGGGCGTGTGGGCCTACCTCTACACGCAGTCCATCGGTAACGCGCCGAAGTACAAGCTGGCGCGCGTCGAGCAGGGTCCCCTCACCGCCGCCGTCTCGGCGACCGGCAACCTCAACGCGGTCATCACCGTCCAGGTGGGCAGCCAGGTTTCGGGGCAGATCAAGGCGCTCTTCGTCGACTTCAACTCGATCGTGAAGAAGGGGCAGGTCGTCGCGCGCATCGACCCCGACATCTTCGAGGCGAAGGTCAACCAGGCGAAGGCCGACCTCGACTCCGCCAAGGCCGCGGTCCTCAACCAGCAGGCCCAGATCGAGCGGTCCCGCGCCGACGTCGACAACGCCCGCGCCGCGCACGCCGAGGCCAAGGCGCAGACGGCGAAGGCGCAGGTCGCCGTGGTGGACACCAAGCGCGATCTGGACCGGAAGACCGAGCTCTTCGCGCGGCAGCTCATCGCCAAGAGCGATCTCGACTCGTCCCAGGCCGCGTCCGACTCGGCGGGCGCCCAGCTCGACTCGGCGCGGGCTCACGAGCAGGCGCTCGCGTCCGCCATCCAGTCGGCGATCGCCCAGCTCAGGGTCGCCGAGGCGATGCTCGAGTCCGCACGGGCCCAGGTGGAGCAGAAAGACGCGGCGCTCAAGCAGGCTCAGGTCGACCTCGACCACACCACGATCAGCGCCCCGGTGGACGGGGTCGTCGTCTCGCGCCAGGTGGATGTCGGCCAGAC
>Ga0209239_1002316_pt1 | contig 11343 bp, 6 predicted proteins | sample GraSoi013_2_20cm_FD_185824 | JGI IMG/M metagenome (GOLD analysis project Ga0209239, IMG submission 185824) | Grasslands soil microbial communities from the Angelo Coastal Reserve, California, USA - Sample 10_02_2013_2_20cm (SPAdes) (version 2) | ecosystem: Environmental > Terrestrial > Soil >...
GGAGATCTCCATGAGGTCGACGAACTCGCATCGAAAAGCGACGCGAAAGTGCTCGGAATCCAAAAGCAGATCATCGCACTCAACAACGAGATCGATCAAGTCGAGGAGAAGCTCAAAGGGATCGTCCTCGAAGGCGACCGCACCAGGGAGGCGATGGGCCGCCTCGAATCGGAGATTTCCCAGATCGAAGAGTCCCGGAAACAGTACCAGGTCGAGTTCGACGACACCGACTGGCAGCTGAAAGAGCTCCGGTCGTCCACGAAGGAGTCCGGGAAGAGCCTGCAGAAGCTCCAACAGGAATTTCACGAGAAACGTGCAGAAGAGGCGAAGCTCGCGAAAGAGCAGGCGGAATTGCAGACGGCGATCCTCAGCCTCACTCGCCAGTACGCCCAGCTCAAGGCCGAAGCGGACGTCGCGGAAAACATGAAGCGGGGATACACCGCCGCCGTGACCGCGATCCTGGAATGCCGCGAGACCGGGTCCATCAAAGGAATCCATGGCACCGTGGCGCAACTCGCCCACGTCGATCCGCAGTACGAGACCGCCATCGTCACCGCCGCGGGCGCCCGGATGCAGGCGATCATCGTCGACGATGACACCGTCGCGGCCCAGTGCATCGACTTCTTGAAGAGGCGCAAGATCGGCCGCGCGACGTTCCTGCCCCTCAGCAAGATGCTGGTCGGCAAGCCGAGGGGCAAGGCGATCCTGGTGGCGAAGGAGTGCCTCGGATTCGCGATCGACCTCTGCCACTTCGACGAGAAGTACCGGGACGCGTTCTTCTACGTCTTCGGCGACACGCTCGTCGTCCAGACACTCGACGAGGCCCGGAAGTGGATGGGCGGCGTCCGCCTCGTGACCGTCGAGGGCGAGTTGATCGAGGCCTCGGGCGCGATGATCGGCGGCGACATGGAGCGCTCCACGGTCAAGTTCGGGCCGAGCGCCGCGAGCGAGATGGAGAAGATCGCGGAAAAGCTGCGCGAGGCCCAGGCGCACGCCGAGAACGTCGCCAACCTTCTCGACGGAATCCGAAAGGAGATCCTGGACCTCGAGGGGACGATCAAAGACTCCGGCGGCAAGAGCGGAGCCGTCGAGGTGAAGGCCAGCACGTTAGAGGCGAAACGGCGTGAATTCACGGCGAGGCTCGCCGCCGCGGACAAGGACCTCACCGAGCGGAAGGATCGATTTGATCTCGCGGAGAAGACCGCGAAGCGCATCGAGGAAGACCTTGCGAAGTTCTCGAAAGCGCTCGAGGCCTTGAAGGCGAAACGGGACGAGCGGAAGAAGGCCGTCATCGAGGCGACGCCCCAGCAGATCTCCTCGCGAATGAAGGAACTGATGAGCCGCCGCGCGACCCTCGCAGAGGAACTGAGCGGCCTTCGGTCGAAACTCGAGGCGATGGCGACCCAAACCGCGTTCCTCGAGGAGCGCCGCGCGGAGGTCGACACGCGCATCGGGACCTTGGACGACCAGCGAAAGGATCACGAGAAGCGGATCGAGTCGAACCAGGAGTCGCTCGGCCGCCTCGAGACGGAGATTCGGGGGCTCGAGAAGACGGAAGCCCAGATGGGCAAACAAATCAAGGATCTCCAAGACGCCCGCGACACGGCGTACAAGGGGAAGACCGACCGCGAGGCGGACCTCGACAAAGTCACGCACAAGCTCGAGACGAAGGAGGACTTCCTCCTGAAAATGGAGACGGAGCTGAAGGTGCAGGAGGAGCAGCTCGCCGAGGCCGAACGCGTCATGAAGGAAATGGCCGTCGAGTTGACGGAGGGGCGACTCCCGACTCTCCAGGAGCTCAAAGCCACGATCACAGAGTGCGAGGCGGCGATCAACGCCCTCGGTCCCATCAACCTGCGGGCCCTCGAGGATTATGAGGCGCAGCAGGCGCGCGCGATTGAGCTAAAGGATGAATTCAAACGCCTCGAGGGGCAGCGCCAGGAGCTCATCAACCTCGTAGACCAGCTCACGGACAAGAAGAAAGAGGGCCTCGCGAAGGTCTTCACCGCGATCAGCGAGAACTTCAAGCGGGTCTATGCCGAGCTGAGCGAAGGAGGCGAAGCCGACCTCGTCTTGGAAGACTCGGAGAAACCGTTCGAGGCCGGGCTCATCCTGAAGGTGAAGCCGGCGCACAAAAAGGCACTGCGGCTCGAGGCCCTGTCCGGCGGCGAGAAATCCCTCGCCTCGATGGCCCTCATCTTCGCAATCCAGGAGTACGACCCCTCGCCGTTCTACCTCCTCGATGAGATCGACCAGAACCTCGACGCGATCAATGCGGAGAAGGTCGCGCGCATGATCCGGCGGAACAGCGCGACGGCGCAGTTCGTCCAGATCTCGCTGCGGAAGGTCAGCCTGAAGGAGGCGGACCACCTGATCGGCGTGACGATGACGCCCGAGTCGGTCTCGGAGGTCATCATGCGCGTCAACCTGGCCGACATCGAGGACGAGAAACCGACGGAGGCCATCCCCGCATGAGCGAGAATTACCAGACCGTGCTGAACCATCTGCTGTTCCACAAAGCCCTGATCAGCGAGACGGAGGGCGGCCAACGGATCAACCGCTATCTCGGGATGCTGAACGAGATCGACCAGGGGATGCACGTCGCGGTCCGGGATCCCTTTGAGAAGTCGATCGTCGCGGCGTTCGAGCTCGTCCTCGAGCGGCACTTGGACCCGTGGGAAATCAACCTCGTCCAGTTCACGAAGCTCTTCATGGACAAAGTGAAGAAGGACGGCGCGGTGAACTTCGTCACGGCGGGGAAGCTCGTCTTCCTCGCCTGGTCGATCCTGAAGATGCAAAGCGACAAGGTCCTCCTCGACGCGATGCCGCCGCAGCCGGAGCCCGAGGTCGATGCGTGGGACCTCGACATGTTCCGGGATCCGGCGGACTTGGACTACAACCAGGTGGTCCTCGCGGGCACCGCGACGCCCTTGACCGAGGCGATTCGCCGAGAGGGCCGACGCGCCGTGACCCTCATGGAGCTGATGGATGCATTCGACGAAGCCCGTCGGGAGGCCGAGATCCAGCTCCAACTGAACGCCCTCCGGGAACAGGCGATCCGGAAGTTCGCGCCGAATTTCCATCAGAAGGTCCACGGGGAAGACCTCACGGAGGACATTGCCTTGACGTGGCACCGTCTCGCCCAGTTCAACGGGGAGCCGATCCCGCTGCGTCATCTCACCGCGGGCGGCGTCTGGGACGAGGTGACCGTGTTCATGTCCTTACTCTTCCTGGCCCATTTGGAGAAAGTGAAGCTGTGGCAGAAGGACTTCCCGTATGGGGAGATTTACGTGAAGCGGTTGTCGATGAAGACGGACTTACCGTTGGAGGAGCTCTTGGCGATCCCGGCGCTCGGACCGAGGCCCGAGGCCGCTGGGGAGGCGAACGAATGAACGAGCGCGCCATCGTGGAGGCCGCCCTGTACAGCGCGGGCCGGCCCCTGACCGTGGACGAACTCGCGCGGACCACGCGAGTGGATCCCGAGAGGATTCGGGACCACCTCCGAGCCATCGCCCGAGAATACACGCAGCGGGACAGTGCGATCGAAGTCACTCAGATCGGCACGAAGTGGACGATGCAGATTCGGTCCGAGTACGCGGAACGTGCCCGTTCGTTCGCGCCGCCGGAAATCGACCGGGACGTGTTGAAGACGGCCGCGCTGATCGCATACCACCAGCCGATCCTCCAGAGCGACCTCTTCGACATGATCGGGGCGAAGGTCTACGAGCACACGAAAGCCCTCGAGGAGCTCGGGCTCATCTCGCGCAAGCCGTCGGGACGATCGCTCTCCCTCGCGACCACCCGATACTTCGCGGAGTTCTTCGGGCTCAAGTCGACGGACCGGGAAGGGATCCGGAAGCTCATGGCGCAGAAGGCGGGCGTGCCCTACAAGGAGCACTCGGACCCGACGTCGTCCGATGAGGCTCGCGAAGCGTCCCTGCCGAGTCCCGTCGAAACGGTGGTCCCGGGCCTTCCCGCCCCGCCGACGCCCGCGGCGACCGAGTGACCTGGTCCGCTCAACGGAGTTGCCCAGCGGTTGTCCGGTGGGCCCCGTTTCAGGAGACGCGAATCATCTCTGATAACCACGGGCTAAGCCGTTTATAAGCTCGGTTCCCGTCGATTCGCTGCGATTCCTCGGAGCACGAGCTCGAAGCCTTCTCCGAGGCAGCGGAGCCCACGAAACTTGAGCGGATACTTGCGGGACAGTCAGCTGCGCAGGCAGCTGGAGGAGAGGGTCAAGGAGACCGCTCGGACACGCCAGGCAGCCGAGGAAGGCATCAAGGTGGCTCAAGACATCATCGACCAAGCGCGTCGGATGGACGCGACTGTCGTCGACGCGGAGAAGCCCCTCGCGGAAGCGAACGGCGCCCTCGCGGCAAAGGATTACAAGGTGGCCGTTGACAAGGCCGGCGAAGCGCTCGAGCGCGGGAAGCGAATCTACCGGGATCGAGCCCGTGCAATCGTCGATTCGAGCGCGGCTCTTGGACGACTGGCCAAGAGCGTGGGGGCAGATGTCGCGGAAATGGAGACGGCGCTCGCCAAAGCGGAGGGCGCACTCGCGTCCGAGGACCTCGGAACCGCGATCGATCTGGCGAAGAAAGCGTGGAAACGGAGCGAAAAGGCCCTCCAAGAGCACCTGTCGTCCTCGTTCTCAAAGGTACAGTCGCTCATCCTCTCCGCAAAGAATCTCAGTCGGGAAGTCGGGCCGATTGAAGACCTGCTCTCCCGGGCTCGGACCGCCATGGAGAACAACGACTTCCAGAGCGCACTCGATTTCACCAATGAAGGGTTCGAGTCGATCAAGGACGACATGACCTCCGCGGTGAACCGGGAGATCCGGGACGCGGAGGACCTCGTTCGGACCGCGGCGGAGCTCGGCGCCGACACGACGAAAGCCTTGGCCCTGATCGAACGGGCCCGCGGCGACATCGGAAACCTCGAATTCGAGAAGGCGAAAAACGCGGTTCGCCAAAGCCGTGCAGAATCGGAGAAGGCCCTTCAGCGGTCGCTGGATGGCAAAGCCGGCGACTTCTCGAAATTCACCCAAGAAGCCCGCGCCATGGGCGCGGATCCATCGGCCGCCCAGGAGTCCTTCGACCGGGCGGAGGCCGAGATTAAGAAAGGGAACTACCGCGATGGCGCGGCCCTTGCGAAACAGGGATTCCAGGCGATTCAACAGGCCCAGTTCCGCCGGGTCATCGCGGTGATCGGCGCGTCCCGCGAGAAGTTCATGGCCGCGGCGAACATGGACATCGACCTCAAGGGTCCGATGGAGGACCTGAACAACGCCCGGGAGGCGGTCAAACGAGGCGCCTTTCGAGAAGCGATTGACTCGGCGAAACGTGCGGACACGGGGGTCGACCAGATCCTCGAAAGCTATCGAAAAGTCGAGGGCCGACTCAAAGAGGTCCACCGTTCGTTCGCCGAAGCCGAGGCGTTTGGCGTTCAGACCACGCGCGCCCGGAAGCTCGCGGAGACGGCCCGGCAGGCATACCAGGATCGAAATCTCGTCGACGTCGAGCAGGCCGTGGACGGCGCGATGGACGAGCTACGGAAGACCGAGCGAGAGCGGGTCATGCAGTCCCTGGAACGCGGGGAGTTCGTCCTCACCCTTGCGGAGCAGAACGGGGTGGACGTGTCAGGCCCGTCGAAGCTCCTCCAAGACGCGATCGTCGCCACGAAGGCCAACGAGCACCGGAAGGCCCTTCGTCTCGCGGCCGACGTCGAGACGGAGACCGAGAGACTCCTTGCCGATCACGCGACCGCACGGCTCGCAATCCTCCGGAGTTCGATCCCTCACCTCGGGGACGACGGCTCGAGCCTGAAGGCCCTCGTGAACCGCGCCGATGCGTCGAGCGGCTCGCGGGACTTCGAAGGCGCGTTCAAGGCAATCGGCGAAGGCGAGAAATTCATCGAGGGACGCATCCGGACCAATGCGGAAGAAATCGTGGGGGACCTTGCGGTCGCGGTTCGGATGGGGGTAGACCTCGGGGCGAACGTCGCTTCGCTCGAAATCGTCCACCGCCAGCTGAACGGGTTCCTCGCGGGAGGCCGTGCAGGGGAAATCATTACGGCCCGGGAGAAGGCGACAGGGGCGCTCGCGGGATGTGTCGAGGAACTCAGCGGACTAGTGCGGGGCCGCATCGCCACGGCTCAGGGACTCAGGATCGACGTGGATGAGATGTCGGACCTCGTCCGGCGGGCTCGGCTCGCGTTCGGGGTACAGAACTATCACGAGGGCCTTCGCCTCCTGAACGAGGGGAACGACCGGGCGAGCAAGGCGACGGCGCTGCACCGACAGGCCTTCAACGCGATTGCGAGCGCCGCGGCGTTCGTCGCGGAGGCGAAGAAGCGCAACGTCGATGTGTCGAAGGTCGTCGAGATGCTCGTCGACGCGAAGAAGGCGTTCGAGCGGCTTGACTACGAGCGGGCCCTCCAGCTCGCCTCCGTGGCCCGGGCGGAGACAGACAAGCTCACGGTCCTCTATTCCTCGGCTCAGAAGATCCTTTCCTCCCGGGGAAGGCTCGAATTGGCGGCGAAAGTTGGGATCGATGCCCCGCATCTCCGCGAGGTCTTCGGCGACGCCAAAGAGGCGATGAAAGGAAAGGACTACGAGAAGGCGCTCGCCCTCGCACAACGGACGGAAGACGAGTTCACCGCCCTCATCCAAGAAAAGCTCACGTCGTCCCTCGCCTCGGCGGAGCGAATCCTCGGTTCGGTCGATGGTGTAAACCTCGCCCAGTCGAGCGACGCGATTATCCGCGCGCGTCAACATCTCGCCGCGGGGGAACTCGACCGAGCCGCTGACCTCACAATCAAACTGAGGGAGCAGCTGGATCTCCTGAAACGCCAGGGAGACGAGGCCACGACGGCCCTCCGTCGCTTGAAGGAAATCGTCGCCGATGCGGATGCGATGAACCTGTCAATGCCAACGACCACCGGATGGCTCGAGAAGGCGGACCGGGCATACAAGATGGGTCAGTTCGACGAGGCCCTCGACGACGCCGCCCAGGCGGAAGCCGAGGCGACGAAGGAACGGGACCGAGAGATCTCCTCGATGATGCGAGGGTTCGAGGAGAACCTCATGCGGGCGCGGATCGAAGGGACCGACACGCGCTCCGCGGAGCGGCTCTTTGAACGGGCCCGCGATTTCTTCCGAGCCAAGAAGTACCGCCAAGCAATCGCGACCGCGCAGCAGAGCGAGGCCGAGGCGGAGCGGGTCGGTCTCCAGCAGGCGATGGCCCGGCAGGCCGTCGAGACCGTCGAGCGCAAGCTCCGATCAATGGGGAACGGGTCGACGGAAGTAACCCGGCTCGTCTCGGACGCCCGCAAGATGTTTGACGAAGCCGACTTTGTGCGGGCGCTCGACACGGCGGTCCGCGCATCGGATGCGATCGCGGACCTCCGGATTCTGCTCGAAGAGACGCAGGAGGTCCGAGACCGTGCGCAGAAACTCCTCCAGACGGCGTACGAGGTCCGCGCGGACGCAACCAAGTTCGAGAAATTCTTCCAAGAAGGGGAGACAGCCCTTGAAGCCGGCGAGGTCGGACGCGCGCGATCGGCTTTCGCGGGCAGTCTTGATTGGGGTCTCGGAGTCCTCCGGTCCCGCCTCCAAGAGGAACTCGCGAAGGGAGAGACGCTCGTTGCGACCTGTCGGAAGATGGACGTCGACCCGACCCCCTTGCTGAACCGGTTCTCCGAGGCACGGGCTCAGGTCGAAGCCGAGAACTTCCCGGAAGCGTGGGCGAGCATCCGCGACGGGCGGGATTCGGCCGAGAAGGCGTTGGGCGCCAAGCTGAACCGCGCGATTCAGGAGGCCGCGGCGAACGTCGCCCACGCGAAGAAGCTCGGCTCCGATGCTCGGGATGCCGAGGCCCTCTTGCGACAGGCGAACGAGCAGATGCAACAGGGGGAATTCGAGAAGGCGGTCTCCGTCGTTGAGGGCGCGTTAGAGCGCGTCGAATCCGCGAAGGTCGTCGAGAAGCGATTCATCGATCTCACGTTCAAGGTGGAAACCACGATTCGAAACGGACGCAAATTCGGGATCGACATGAAAGCCGCCGAGGGGAAGCTCGGGCAGGCGATGCAACTCCGGAAGTCCGATTTCCCCGAGGCGATCAAGGCGGCGGAGGAAGCCTATCGGACCGCCTGGGAGGCGAACGAGGCGTTCGCGCCGAGCATGAGGGCATACATCGATGTCGGTCCGACGCGCGTGAATGAGTGGGCCGATGCGACCCTTACCATCGAGAACATCGGGAAGGGACTCGCTAAGGATGTCCGGGTTCGGATTGTCGGCGACGCAGAGACCGAGGGTCTGACGGATGTCGCCGCCGTGCCGGCCAACGGCTCGGAAGCCGTCAAGCTGCGGCTCAAGATGACCGCCTCCGGGTCCGTGCCCCTCGCGATCCAGGTCATCTCCCACCGCGCCTTCGACGGCAAAGAGTACACGCAGGAGATGATCGCCCAGGTCGACGTCTCCGAGCTCGTGCAGGAGAAGGCGAAACGCATCGTCGCGGACCTCGAGAGCCGTTGCCCGATCTGCAAGGGCCTCATCAAGAGAGGCTTCAAGGTCACCCGCTGCGGCTGCGGTCGCGACTTCCACGAACTCTGTGCCACTCGGGTCGGTCGCTGTCCCGCCTGTTTCCGCTCCCTCCAAGGGGCGAGGGACTAGGCGAGTCCGCCCGAAGCGGCTTCGGCGGCGGCCACGAGGGCCCCGTCCTTCATCCATCCAAGGATCCGGTCGACGTCCCCCGCGAGCGACCGGTCGTCGACGAGGCGGGGAATCGATCCGCGAATCCGCGCGTAGGCTGCCCGCGGACCGACGCCCGGCCTCAGCGGCTGGAGAAACTCGAGTCCCTGGGCCGCCGCGAGGTACTCCATCGCGACGACATGTGCCGCGTTCTCGATCGCCTCGCGGGCCTTGCACGCGGCCGACATGCCCATCGGCACGAAGTCCTCCTGGTTCGCCGACGTCGGGATCGAGTCCGCGGACGCGGGGTGGGCGAGGACCTTGTTGTCGCTCGCATAGCCCGCGGCGACGTACTGGAGGATCATCATCCCGGAGTTCAGGCCCGACTTCTCCGTGAGGAACGGCGGCGATCCGGCGCTCCGTGAACCCCGCGAGGACGGCCATGGCGAGCGCCACGTGGTCCAGGGCCATGGCGACCGCCTGCCCATGAAAGTTCCCGCCGCTCACGCTCCGGCCGTCCGGGAGGATGAGTGGATTGTCCGTGGCCGAGTTCATCTCGATTCGGACCACGGTGGCCGCGGTGTCCAACGCAGCGCGGCACGCTCCGAGGACCTGTGGGATGCACCGGAGCGTATACGGATCCTGGACCTTGTGCGGCCCTCGATGCGACGGGATGATCTCGCTGCGCCGAAGGAGGCGTCGCATGTTCGCAGCGACGTCCCGGACCCCGGGCTGCGGTTTCAAGACGACGAGTCGGTCGTCGTACGGCTTCGGAGAGCCGCGGAGCGCCTCGAACGCGATCGACGCGGCGACCTGCGCGTCCTTGAGCAACCGCAAGCCGTCGTGCACCGCGAGCGCCCCGACGCCGGCCATGACCGAGGTCCCGTTGATGATCGCCAGGCCCTCCTTCGACTCGAGGACCAGCGGCGCGACCCCGGCCCGTCGCAGCGCCTCCCTCCCGGCGAAGGTGCGACCTCGATATTCGGCTCGGCCTTCTCCGACGAGGACGAGCCCGAGATGGGCGAGCGGCGCCAGGTCTCCGCTGGCTCCGAGGGACCCGCGGGACGGGATCACGGGATGCACGCGGCGATTCAGGAGATCAAGCAGGCGCGCCACGAGGACCTTTCGGACGCCGGAACGGCCCAGGGCCAGCGTGTTCGCGCGCAGCAAGATTGAGGCACGCACCTCATCCGTCCGAAGCGGTTCGCCCTGGCCGACCGCGTGACTCCGAAGGAGATTCAGCTGCAGCTTCCGGACGTCGGCTTCCGGGATCGCGACGTTCGCGAGTTCCCCGAATCCCGTCGTGATTCCGTACGCGACCGCGCCCTCCGAGATCGATCTCTCCAGCGCCCGTCGGTTCGCCTCGACGCGACGGGCCGCCGCGGCCATGAGCCGGACGCGCTCCCCCCGGCGGGCGACGGCGGCGACATCGTCCAAGTCCAACGAGCGTCCGTCGAGGGAAATCATGCGCGGACCGCCGCGGCATTCCGGTACCGCGATATAGTTTTGGCGCGGGGTCCAAAGGCGTTAAACCCCCGCGGGCGTTCGGGAGGGGTCCATGCAAATCGTGTTCCTCGGCACCTCCGGTTCCTGGCCCACGCCGAAGCGGAATGTGGAGCGCCGTGGCGATCAAACGGGGTCCCGAGGTCATCCTGTTCGATTGCGGGGAAGGCACGCAACGTCAGTTCATGCAGAGCAAGCTGAGCTTCATGCAGGTCTCCCGCGTCTTCGTGTCCCATTTCCACGGCGACCATTTCCTCGGGTTGCCCGGGATGGTGCAGAGCATGTCGATGAACGGACGGGAGACGCCGCTCGAGGTGTACGGGCCCCGCGGGATCGAGCGACTCGTGGGAGACCTCTTGTCGCTCGGCTACTTCACGCCCGGCTTCCCGGTCCACGCGAAGGAGCTCACGCCGGGCGGGGCGATCGATTGCGGGGAGTACGTCGTCCGAGCCTTCGAGGCGGTGCACACGGTCCCGTGCGTGAGCTACGTCCTCGAGGAGAAGCCGCGGCCGGGGCGGTTCAGCGTCGATCGCGCCGAGGCGCTCGGCGTCCCGAGCGGGCCGCTGTACAGCCGACTGCAGGAGGGCGAACCCGTCACGATCGGCGGCCGTACGATCCGGCCGGAGGATGTCCTGGGTCCGCCTCGGCGGGGACGCAAGATCGTGTACACGGGCGACACGATGCCGCACGAAGCGCTCGTCGAGATGGCTCGGCGCGCGGATGTCCTGATCCACGACGCGACCTCGGACGCGGCGCTCGAGGAGAAGGCGAACCGCTACGGCCACTCCTCTTCTCGACAAGCCGCGGAAATCGCGAAGGAGGCGCGAGTCGGCCAGCTGGTCCTGACCCATCTGAGCCCGAGATACGAGGACCCGAAGTCGATCCTTGAAGACGCGGAGAAGGTCTTCCCCACCGTGCGAGTCGCCGAGGACTTCCTCGAGATCGACGTGCCGTACCCGGAATAGGCCGGGAAGCCTCCGCCTAGGTCGATGCCCACCCCGTGGCTCGTAGTGACAGAACTACAGGAGCTTCATCAGGTCCGATTTCGTCAGGATTCCCGTGACCTCGCCTTTCGACGTCACGAGGACCGCATTGTAGTGTCGGAGCAGGTTCGCCGCGAGCTCGACGGGGGTTTTCGCGTCGACCTGCGG
>Ga0209239_1002321_pt1 | contig 11332 bp, 11 predicted proteins | sample GraSoi013_2_20cm_FD_185824 | JGI IMG/M metagenome (GOLD analysis project Ga0209239, IMG submission 185824) | Grasslands soil microbial communities from the Angelo Coastal Reserve, California, USA - Sample 10_02_2013_2_20cm (SPAdes) (version 2) | ecosystem: Environmental > Terrestrial > Soil >...
CTACGAACCCAGCGGCTGAGCGCCCAGCTCAGTCAACTTCCGGCGCAGGTTCGAGACTTCGCCCTGCTGGTTGTTCTTCATCGTGGTGGCCAGGTCGGTGACCTCCGCGTCGTGCGAGATCGACGCGATCGTGGAGGCCATGTGGATCCCGCCCAGGTGATGACGAAGCATCAGCTGACAGAACAGGATGTCCAACGGCGTACCCGACGCAGACCGCAACTGGCTGATCTCCGCGTCGGTCGCCATCCCGGGCATCCGCCCGTCGGGCAGGAGTTCCTTGGTGCCGTTCGGCATCCACGCCATCTTGGGCTGGCGACCCGTAGGCAGCAGGTGCCAGTCCTTGAGCCAGGTCTGCATGATGCCGATCTGGTTCTCCTGGACGGTCGCGATGTCGTACGCGAGCTGGAGGATCTCGCCGTCGGTCGAGCGCTGCCACGTGATCATGGCGAGTTCGACCGCTTGTGCGTGGTGCGTGGACATGTCCCGGGCGAAGCCGGCCTCCGGCGAGTTGTCGCCGGGGGTACTGAGCCTGGGGGTGAGCAGGCCGCCGAGGTACCCGATGACCAGCGCGAGCACCGCGACGAGCGCGCCCAGTAGGAAGGCGCGCCGTCGCGGCGTGGCGAAAGGTGAGATCACTTCGCAGGAGCGCTGGGCGCTGGACTGCCCAGGTCATGCGGGGTGGTACCGGTACTGGTGATGTAGTTCGGGGTCGCGGCGGAGCAGGCGGCTCCGGGTTCCTGGGTGGCGTTCTGGCGCAGCGCGCGGATGAAGTCGTCGATCCGCCCGTCGCTGGCCTTATCCACCTTGAGCTGGTAGCCCCACGCCTGCAGCGAGATCGCCTTGTCCAGGCCCGGGTACGGGCTCATGAACAGGTAGTCGTTGCCCTTGACCTTGCTGGCGAGCTTGTCGATGTCGGCCTGGGGCAGGTCGGGCCGGTACGTGATCCACACGGCGCCGTGCTCCATCGCGTGTACGGCGTGCTCGTTGGCGATCTGCGCCGGGTACACGTCGCCCTGGCAGCGCTGCCAGTTCGGGTTGTGCGGGCCGGCCACCGGCGGCGACTGCTTGTAGTCGATGTGGCCGTACTTGTGGACTCCGCTCTTCACCAGTTCGGGATCGGTCTTGTTGTAGTTCACGATGCCCGGGATGGCGCCCGCCTGGTCCTTCCAGGTCTCGTTGCTCTTGAAGACCTGGTACACGCCGAAGCCGATGATGCCGACGGCGAGCAGCCCGACGACCGTGAAGAGCGCGATCGGGCCCCAGTTGCGACCTTGGCTCACCTTCACCGGGGTGACCGGTGGTCGGCCCCCGCCCTTGCCGCCGCCGGCCTTGGTGGGTGTGGCGGACTTGCTGGCCGGCTTGGCGCCGGTTGCGGGCCGGGAGGACGGGCGGCGGCTGCCGCCGGTCTGCGGACTGCTGATGCTCATGGGTCCTCGTCGCGATCGGTACGGTCAGGGGTGTCCCGGGGCTCCGGCAACGTCCCGCATTGTGACCGGCACGTCGGGTCGCCACCAAGTCCCGAAGTGTACCCCCGCTAGCATTGATCGGTGACTCCAGCGCAGCTTGCCGACGCCGTTCTCGCCGCGGCCCGCGCCGCATTGACGGATAACAATCTGGATACCGCGGTTCTGCCAGCTACGACGAGTGTGGAGCGCCCCCGGAATCCCGAGCATGGCGACTACGCGTCGACTCTAGCGCTCCAGGTGTCGAAGAAGGTCGGTACGCCGCCCCGGGAGTTGGCCGCCAGCATAGCGGACAAGCTGCGCCAAACCGCCGGAATCAAGGACGTGGAGATCGCCGGGCCGGGCTTCCTGAACATCCGCCTGGACGCCGCCGCAGCAGCCGGGCTGGTCCGGATCGTCGTCGAGCAGGGGAAGAAGTACGGCCACGGCGACCAACTCGTGGGCCAGCGGATCAACGTGGAGTTCGTCTCGGCGAACCCGACCGGGCCGGTACACCTGGCGCATACCCGGTGGGCGGCGGTCGGCGACGCGCTGCACCGGATCTTCGCCGCCGAGGGTGCCGAGGTCACCAGCGAGTACTACATCAACGACGCGGGTAACCAGCTCGACCGGTTCGGCCGCTCGCTCCTGGCCGCCGCCCGCGGCGAGCCGACCCCCGAGGAGGGGTACTCCGGGGAGTACGTCCAGGACGTCGCGCGGATCATCGTGGAGGCGGATCCGGGGGTACTGGACAAGTCCGACGAGGATGCGCTGCCGATCTTCCGCGAGGAAGGCGTACGGCTGATGCTCGACCGGATACGGGCCAGCCTGGAGCGCTTCGGGGTGCACTTCGACGTCTGGTTCTCCGAGCGCACGTTGCACGAGGGCGGGGCGGTCGAGCACGCTCTCGACGAGCTGCGCGCCCACGGTCACGTCTTCGATGCCGACGGCGCGGTCTGGCTGCGTACCACCGACTTCGGCGACGACCGCGACCGGGTACTGATCCGCGGCAACGGCGAGAAGACGTACTTCGCCGCCGACGCCGCGTACTACGTGAACAAGCGCGAGCGCGGCTTCGACAAGTGCTTCTACCTCCTCGGTGCCGACCACCACGGCTACGTCGGGCGGCTCAAGGCGCTGGCCGCGTGTGCCGGCGACGATCCGAACTTCAACGTCGAGGTGCTCATCGGCCAGATGGTGAACCTGATGCGCGGCGGGGCGCCGGTACGGCTGTCCCGGCGGGCCGGCAACATCATCACGCTCGACGAGCTGGTTGACGCGGTTGGCGCGGACGCGGCCCGGTACTCGCTGGCCCGCTCGTCCACCGACTCGCCGCTCACGCTCGACATCGAGGTGATCACCCGGCAGGCCAACGACAACCCGGTCTTCTACGTCCAGTACGCCCATGCCCGCATCGCCAGCCTGCTGCGCAACGCCGCCGAGCTGGGCATCGCGCGGGGTGCCGACTTCGATCCCGGCCTGCTCGACCACGAGCGGGAGAACGATCTCGTCAAGGCGCTCGGCGAGTTCCCGGCGATCGTGGCGAGCGCCGCCGAGCTGCGCGAGCCGCACCGGATCGCGCGGTACCTGGAGGAGCTGGCCGGCACGTACCACCGGTTCTACGACGCCTGCCGGGTGCTGCCGCAGGGCGACGAGCCGGCGACCGACCTGACGACCGCCCGGCTCTGGCTGGTCGAGGCGGCCCGGATCGTCTTCGCCAACGGGCTCGCCCTGCTCGGCGTCTCCGCGCCCGAGCGAATGTAGCGGCGGAGGTAGAGTCATGCGCGCACATGAAGCCGGGGCGATGCATGCCGAGGTCGGCAGCAGAGGGCCGGCATGGCTGCGTACCCCCGGGGATGTCAACGCCCTCCTGCCGCAACTGTGGCCGCGCAGCGTGACGCGCGGCCCCGACGGGGTGCTGGCCGTCGGCGGCCGCGGCGTCCACGACCTGGCCGCCGAGTTCGGCACGCCGGTGTACGTGCTGGACGAGGCGGACTTCCGCGCGCGTTGCCGGGAGTTCGCCGAGGGTTTCGGCGAGGCCGAGCTGTTCTACGCCGGGAAGGCGTTCATCTGCAAGGCGGTCGTCCGGATGCTCGCCGAGGAGGGCCTGTCCCTCGACGTGTGCTCGGGCGGGGAGCTGGCCGTCGCGCTCGCGGCCGGGATGCCGCCGGATCGGATCGGCCTGCACGGCAACAACAAGTCGGTCGACGAGCTGCGGCGCGCGCTCGACGCCGGAGTGGGCCGGATCGTGCTCGACTCCTTCCAGGAGATCGACCGGCTGACCACGCTGGCGCGCGAGCGGGGGGTCCAGCCGCGCGTGATGGTCCGGGTCACCGTCGGGGTCGAGGCACACACGCACGAGTACATCGCCACGGCGCACGAGGACCAGAAGTTCGGCTTCTCGCTGGCCGGGGGAGCGGCGCGGGCGGCCGTCGAGCGGGTACTCGCCGACGGGGTACTGGAGCTGCGCGGCCTGCATTCGCACATCGGCTCGCAGATCTTCGACACCGACGCGTTCGAGGTCGCCGCCAAGCGGGTCCTGGGACTGCAGGCGGCCATCCGCGACGCCCACGGAACCGAGCTGCCCGAGCTGGATCTCGGCGGCGGCTTCGGGATCGCGTACACCAGCCAGGACGACCCGCGTACCCCGGCGGAGCTGGCCGACGGGCTGCGCCGCATCGTCAAGGAGGACTGCGACGCGCTCGGGCTCGCCGTACCCCGGCTGTCCTTCGAGCCGGGCCGGGCGATCGTCGGGCCGGCGGTGTTCACCCTGTACGAGGTCGGCACCGTCAAGGACGTCGACGGCATCCGTACCTATGTCTCCGTCGACGGCGGGATGAGCGACAACATCCGTACCGCGCTGTACGACGCCTCGTACTCCGCGACCCTCGCGGGCCGGGCGAGCGAGGCGCCGCCGATCCTGGCTCGCGTGGTGGGAAAGCATTGCGAGTCCGGGGACGTCGTCGTGAAGGATGAATTCCTGCCCGCCGACGTGCAGCCCGGAGATCTTCTCGCCGTACCCGGCACCGGGGCGTACTGCCGCAGCATGGCGAGCAACTACAACCACGTTCCCCGGCCGCCGGTGATCGCCGTACGGGACGGGGTGGCGCGGGTGATCGTCCGGCGGGAGACCGAAGCCGATCTACTGGCATTGGACGTGGGGTAAGTGAACCAACCTGTGAAGATCGCGTTGCTGGGCTGCGGCACCGTCGGCACCGAGGTGGTACGGCTGCTGCACGAGCAGGCCACCGACCTGACCGCGCGGGTCGGTGCCCCGCTGGAACTCGTCGGCATCGCGGTACGCCGGGCCGGCCGGGACCGGGGTCCGCTGCCGGTCGACCCGGGACTGTTCACGACCGACGCGCTCGGCCTCATCAAGCGCGACGACGTCGACGTGGTGATCGAGGTCGTCGGCGGCCTCGAACCGGCCCGTACCTGGCTGGTGGAGGCGCTGCGCAGCGGCAAGAGCGTGGTGACGGCGAACAAGGCGCTGCTCGCCGAGGACGGCGGTACCCTCTACGACGCCGCTGCCGAGGGCGGTGCCGACCTGTACTTCGAGGCCGCCGTCGCGGGCGCCATCCCGCTGCTGCGGCCGTTGCGCGAGTCGCTGCACGGCGACCGGATCGTCCGGGTAACCGGCATCGTCAACGGCACCACCAACTACATCCTGTCCTCGATGGACTCCTCCGGCGCCGGCTTCGCGGAGGCGCTGGAAGAGGCCACCACCCTCGGGTACGCCGAGGCCGACCCGACCGCCGACATCGAGGGCTTCGACGCGGCGGCCAAGGCGGCGATCCTCGCCTCGCTCGCGTTCCACACCCGGGTCAAGGCCGGCGACGTGTACCGCGAAGGCATCACCGAGGTCAGCGCCGCCGACGTGGCCAGCGCGAAGGCGATGAACTGCACGATCAAGCTGCTCTGCCTGGCCGAGCGCAGCAACGACGCGGTGTCCGTACGGGTGCACCCGGCGATGATCCCGTTGACCCATCCGCTCGCGGGGGTCGGCGACGCGTTCAACGCGGTCTTCGTCGAGGCGGAGGCGGCCGGGCAGCTCATGTTCTACGGCCGGGGCGCGGGTGGCGCGCCGACGGCGAGCGCGGTGCTCGGCGACCTGGTCGCCGTCGCGCGCAACCGGCTGTCCGGCAGCCGGGCGATGTCCGAGTCCGCGTACGCCGCCCTGCGCATCAAGCCGATGGGCGAGGCACCGACCCGGTACCACATCAGCCTCGACGTCGCCGATCGCGCGGGCGTACTGGCCACCGTCGCCGGGGTATTCGCCAAGCACGATGTCTCGATCGCGACGGTTCGGCAGTCCGGCCGGGGTCCGGACGCCACACTGGTCATCGTGACCCACACCGCGCCGGATGCCGCCCTCGCGGCTACTGTCGAGGAGCTGCGCGCGCTGGATATCGTCCGATCGATCGCCAGCGTCCTGCGGGTGGAGGGGGAGTAGCCATGTGGCGCGGACTCATCGAGGCCTACCGCGACCGCCTACCGGTCAGCGCGGCCACCCCGGTGGTCACCCTGCACGAGGGAAACACTCCGCTGGTACCGGCACCAGCGCTCTCCGCTCGCACCGGTTGCGACGTGTACCTCAAGGTCGAAGGCTCGAACCCGACCGGCTCGTTCAAGGACCGCGGGATGACCGTGGCGGTGTCCCGCGCCGTCGAGCAGGGCAACAAGGCGATCATCTGCGCGTCGACCGGCAACACGAGCGCGTCCGCCGCCGCGTACGCGGCCCGCGCCGGACTGACCTGTGCGGTGCTCGTACCCCAGGGAAAGATCGCGCTGGGCAAGCTGGCCCAGGCGCTGGTCCACGGCGCCCGCCTGCTCCAGGTCAACGGCAACTTCGACGACTGCCTCGCGCTGGCCTCGAAGCTCTCGCTCGACTACCCGGTGGCCCTGGTCAACTCGGTCAACCCCGACCGGATCCACGGGCAGAAGACCGCGTCCTTCGAGATCGTCGAGGCGCTCGGCGACGCGCCGGACATCCACTGCCTCCCGGTCGGCAACGCCGGCAACATCACCGCGTACTGGCTGGGGTACCAGGAGGACAAGGACGCCGGCAACGCCACCAGAACCCCGAAGATGTACGGCTTCCAGGCGTCCGGTTCGGCGCCGATCGTCAACGGGGAGGTGGTCCGCGAACCGTCCACGATCGCGACCGCGATCCGGATCGGCAACCCGGCCTCGTGGACCAAGGCGATCGACGCGCGCGACGCCTCCGGCGGCCTGATCCACGCGGTCACCGACCGGGACATCCTCAACACGTACCGGCTGCTCGCCCGGCAGGTCGGCGTGTTCGTCGAGCTGGCCAGCGCCGCCAGCGTCGCCGGGCTGCTCCAGTCCACCGAGGCCGGCCTGGTACCGCCCGGTTCCACGGTCGTCTGTACGGTCACCGGGCACGGTCTCAAGGATCCCGAGTGGGCGATCTCCACCGCCCCCGCGCCGATCACGATCCCGGTCGACGTGCTGGCCGCGGCCCGTACCCTCGACCTGGCCTGATGTCGGGTCCGGGAGCGATCCTCACCCGGAACCGCGATTTCCGTTGGCTGTTCGGCGCCGAACTGGTGATCTTCGGCGGCGACTGGTTCGTGATGATCCCGCTGCTCGGGCTGCTGATCAAGCTGACCGGCGGGGGCCTGATGGGTAGCCTGGCACTCGCCGCCGATACCGGGATCAGCGCGCTGCTGTTGCCGTACACCGGGACGATCGCCGACCGGGTCGACCGCAGGAAGATCCTGGTGACCGCGAACCTGAGCGCGGTCGGCGCCGTCGGGCTGCTGTTCTTCGTCCAAAGTGGACGGACGGCGTGGCTGGGTCCGGTGGCGGTCGGCGCGATCGCGGTGGCGAAGGCGTTCGCCGGCCCGGCCGCCCAGGCCGCGATCCCGAACCTGGTCGAGCCGGCCGACCTCTCCGCCGCGACCGCGATGACCAGTACCGCCTGGGGCACGATGACGGTGGTCGGAGCCTCGTTGGGCGGGGTACTGGCGGCCGCGGTGTCGCCGTACACCTGCTTCGGCATCACCGCCGTGTGCCTGTGCGCGGCGGCGGGGCTGGCCTACGGCGTGCGCCGGCCCATGCAGGCTCCCCGCGACCACACGGTCAGCCCGCCGCGGGCGATCGAGGCGATCCGCGAGTCTCTGCGCTATCTGCGCGGTGAGCCCCGGATCCGCGCGCTGATCACCGTGAAGTCGGCGGTCGGGCTGGGCAACGGAGTGCTCGTCGTCTATCCCGCGCTGGCTCTGCTGCTGCACGCCGGGAGTCTGGGTACCGGTCTGCTCTTCGCGGTACGCGGTGCCGGGGCGCTGATCGGTCCGTTCCTGCTGCGCGGGCTGATCCGGCGGCGGGAGGGTCGGCTGTTCTGGATCCTCGCCGGGTCCATGTCGACCTACGGGATGGCGTACCTGTTGATCTCGGTGACGCCGTGGTTCCCGCTGATCCTGCTGTTGATCCTGTGCGCGCACGCGGCCGGGGCCGGCAACTGGGCGATGTCGGCAGCCGCGCTGCAGGCCGCCGTACCCGACGCGCTGCGCGGGCGGGTGATCGCCACCGACCTGATGCTCGTCACCATCGTCATCGCCAGTAGCCAGGTGATGGTCGGGCTGTTCGTCGACCACGCCGCGCCCCGGCTACTGGTCGCGGTGTGCGGTGGCGTCACGGTGCTGTACGCGCTCGTCTGGCGCCTCGCGACCGCCCGGCTGGCGACTGGCGCGGAGCCGGCCGACACGCTATCTTCGTGATATCACTCTGATACTGAGGAGACGTCATGGAGAGGCGCGCGTTCCGGGTACCTGGCTTTGTCATGCTGCTCGTCCTGTTCGTCGAAGGGCTGGTGACCCTCGCGCTGCTGATCCAGTCCGGGCAGAACCGGAACGGACCCGCCGTCGCGCTGGTGGGGATCCTCGGCACGCTGGCGTTCGTCGTCCTGCTCACCGGCTTCACCATCCTGAGCCCGAACGAGGCGCGGGTGGTGCAGTTCTTCGGCCGGTACGCCGACACGATCAACCAGGCCGGGCTGCACTGGACCGTACCGTTCAGCACGAAGCGCCGCCTTTCGCTGCGGATACGTAACTTCGAGTCGGCCAAGCTCAAGGTCTCCGACGCCGACGGGAACCCGGTGGAGATCGCCGCCGTGGTCGTCTGGCGGGTATTCGACACCGCGAAGGCGGCATTCGCCGTGAACGACCATGTCGCGTACGTCGCCGTCCAGGCCGAGGCGGCGGTACGGCACCTGGCGACCATGTACCCGTACGAGGCGCACGACAGCGGCCGGTCCAGCCTGCGCGAGCGGCCGTGGTGAGCGAGGAGCTGACCAACGAGCTGCGCGAACGGGTGGCCCTGGCCGGCGTCGAAGTCCTCGAGTCGCGGATCACCCACCTCGCGTACGCGCCGGAGATCGCCCAGGCGATGCTGGCCCGGCAGCAGGCGAGCGCGATCGTGGCGGCCCGGTTCAAGATCGTCGAAGGTGCGGTCGGCATGGTCCAACTGGCCCTGGCCAGCCTGCGCGAGCAGGACGTCGTCGAGCTGGACGAGGAGCGCAAGGCGCAGATGGTCTCCAACCTGCTGGTCGTCCTGTGCGGCGACCGGGCGGCCCAACCGGTCGTCAACGCCGGGACGCTGTACGGCTGAGCCCATGGCTGAACGGAAGAAGCTTCTGCTCCGCCTCGATCCCGAGGTGTACGCGGCGCTGGCCCGCTGGGCCTCCGACGATCTGCGCAGCGTCAACGCCCAGATCGAGTACGCGCTCCGGCTGGCACTGCACCAGGCCGGTCGGCCACCTAAGGGCTGAGGGAGCGAGTGGGAGCGGCGCGGCGTCGTTTGGACTGAGGAGCGCAGCGACGAGGGAAGACGGCGCGAACAGCGCTGCGAAGCGGGCGGACGGGGCGGGCCTGAGGGAGCGAGTGGGAGCGGCGCGGCGTCGTTTGGACTGAGGAGCGCAGCGACGAGGGAAGACGGCGCGTACAGCGCCGCGAAGCGAGCGGACGGGGCAGAATAGGATGATCCGGTGCTAGCCTTCCTGACCGGGCCGGTCCGGGTCCGGGTACCGGCGACGAGCGCGAACCTGGGGCCGGGCTTCGACTCCCTCGGCCTCGCCCTGCGCCTGTACGACGAGGTCACCGCGCAGGTCACCGGTACCGGCATCCGGGTACGGGTGACCGGCGAGGGCGCCGGTGAGCTGCCGGAGGACGAGTCGCATCTGGTCGTCCGGTGCGCGCTGGACACCTTCGACCGGCTCGGCGGCCGTCCGCCCGGCCTCGCGCTCACCTGCCACAACAGCATCCCCCAGGCACGCGGGCTGGGCTCCTCGTCGGCGGCGATCGTGGCCGGGATCCTGGCCGCCCGCGCGCTGGTCGAGGGGGGTACCGAGAAGCTGGACGATCCGGCCGTACTGCGGCTGGCCAGCGAGATCGAGGGGCACCCGGACAACGTGGCACCCTGCCTGCTGGGCGGCTTCACGATCGCGTGGGAGGACGGGCCGGCTGGGAAGCCCGCCCGGCCGGCGGGCGGGGCCGTCTCATCGGGCGAGGTGCCCCCGCCTGTGGGCGAGCCTGCCCAGCCGTCCGGCGGCCAGCCGGCTGTCCGGACCAGCGGTGCGCGGGCGGTGCGGTTGGCGCCGGCCGATGGCGTACACCCGTTGGTCTTCGTTCCGACAGAGCGGGGGCTGACCGCCCACGCCCGGGCCGCGCTACCGGCGACCGTGCCACACGCGGACGCCGCGCGGAACGCCGGCCGGGCCGCGCTGCTCGTGTACGCGCTCACCGCGGAACCGGCGCTGCTCCTGCCGGCCACCGAGGACCGGCTGCATCAGGACTACCGGGCACCCGCCGCGCCGGCCACAGCTGCCCTGGTCAGCCTGTTGCGGGCGGCGGGAATACCGGCGGTGGTATCCGGTGCTGGACCCAGTGTCCTGGCCTTCGCCGGCTTCGCTGAGATCCCCATCACATCGGGTTGGCAACTCCTCGACGTGGGGATCGATGCGAACGGGGCGGTCGTCGGGGTAGACTCGCAACACGCCGAGCGGGGCCCTGTTGCCGCAGGTCGGGCGAGTTGATTACGCTTTAGCCTAACAACAGCCGCGAAGCGCGCGATCTGTGCGGGGCGGCGCACCCCCGAACCTTCCGTGGCACCCCTGGCCAAGACGGCTCGTCGTACCGCAGCTTCCGCGGATCGCCGTAGTCGGCCTGGTCCGGGCACCGATGTCGGGTGCACCGGTCGTCGCCGCGCTGCTGTCACACAAGACCGCTCGTCGCGCCCTGGCCGGCGCAGCGAGCGCACCGGAGGCCGCCCGGCCACCAGATGAAAGCCCGGGCACCCCCGACCCACCGAGGGAAGGAATCCATTGAGCGACACCACCGACGTGACGTCGGATGTCTCCAGCGTGCAGGCGCCGGAGGAGGCGGCGGGCTCGACCCGACGCCGGCGTCCTGGCAGCGGCCTTGCCGCGATGCTGCTTCCCGAGCTGCAGAGCATGGCCTCGTCGCTCGGAATCTCCGGCACCGCCCGGATGCGCAAGGGCGAGCTGATCGCCGCCATCCAGGAGCGGCAGGGCGAAGGCCGGGTACCCGGCCCGCGCGGTACCGACGCCGCCCGTGAGGTGGCCGCCCGCGTCGACGCGCCCCGCAGCGAGGTTCGCGCCGAGGTACGTGACACCGAACGGCACCTTGACATCGAACGACCCACCGAATCCGACCGGCCGGTCAGCGCCGACCGAACCAGCGACTCCGACCGGCCCAGCGAGCCGACCGGTGACGCCAACGGTGGCGGTCGCGGTCCACGCCGGGCTGGTAATAGAAGACCGGAAGCGTTCCGTCGTTGCACAGCGCCGTCGGCATGCCGGGGACCGAGATGACATGACGGGTGAGGATCGATGAGCTCTCGGCGGCCAA
>Ga0209239_1002323_pt1 | contig 11328 bp, 9 predicted proteins | sample GraSoi013_2_20cm_FD_185824 | JGI IMG/M metagenome (GOLD analysis project Ga0209239, IMG submission 185824) | Grasslands soil microbial communities from the Angelo Coastal Reserve, California, USA - Sample 10_02_2013_2_20cm (SPAdes) (version 2) | ecosystem: Environmental > Terrestrial > Soil >...
AGTCGGAGGCACGGCAGGAGCAAGACTCCCAATATTCCACACGAGACCAGCACGCAGTCGGGTACTCTTCAGTACGGGACGTTGCAACTCCGGAAACGCTGACGAAGTCAAATCAGCGTAATGGTGCTGGGACCAAAGATAGTCTGCCTCAATCAGCCGAATACTCAGTGGACGCCAAACCTTTACGTCGATTCCACCACCCAAAATCGGACCGACGGCATTGTCAGAGCGTAGGTTGTTCGGAGCCAACCGGTTCAATCCGACCAAGGCGTGCCCGAACAGATTTACTCCTTCGCTTCGCCAAGTGAAGCGAGGACCGATCGCGACCGTGGTCAGGGTCCCATCGCCGTCCCAACTCTCACCGTAGTCCGCTTCCAACCCAAAGATCGGGTGGAAGTTGTAAGTAAAGCTCGCACCCAAGCCATACGGCATGCTCGGCAGCTTAACCGGTGTAGGATTGTTCGGGTCCTGAAAAGGGGTAGGAAGCTTGCCATTCGGATCCAGCCACTGATAACCGGTAAAAATCTCTGCCCTGGGAGTTACGTCGTCCTGCGCCAGTACACGCGTCGGAATCAGAACCACAGCCAGCATCAGCAACAAACCGGTGCACAGCACATGGATATTGCGTTCAGTGCGACAAAGTGACATGTAGTCCTCCGCAACTTTACTTAGCATGTCTATCCATGCTGATTACGAATGGGGCCCGCATGGAAAGTAATTTAAGATGTCGGAAACGCAGACAAGGGATTCTACAGCATTGCAAACTCAAAGCAAACGCTTCGGTGGGTTCATATTACTTACGGAGTACGACTGCGCCTGGCTATCGTCGTTGCTGACCATGTTCGGCCCATCAGTTCCCAAATCTCAGATTGATACATCCTCCAGCGCCGACAGGGTCGACTTTCATGGGCTGCACGATATGAAATTGCGTTCAACTTGCAGTGAATGACACTAAGCCTCAATAATGGCCTGAACGTCGTTAACTTGCGCTATGAGCCAGGAAAAAGTACTCATCGTCGAAGACGAAGAAAATGAGCGTACCGGTCTGGCGGAACTCATTTCCGCCTGGGGCTATCGGGCCGAGACTGCTAAGGACGGGGCGGAGGGTCTGGAGAGAGTTACGAATTGGTCGCCGTCCATTGTTGTAACTGACTTAAAGATGCCGCGCATGGGGGGGCTGGAACTGCTCGAGCGGTTAGCCACGGACGCACAGACCATGGCGGTGGTTGTGGTAACAGCGCAGGGCACCATCGACAGTGCTGTACAAGCCATGCGCATGGGCGCTTACGACTACATCACTAAGCCCATCGACACTGACCGGCTGCGCACCATTTTGCAAAATGCTTCGACGCTACTGGGAACACGCGTAGAGCTCGAGGTCACCCGCCGCAAGCTGCGCGATGCCGGCTCGCTAGGCACCCTGGTGGGACCTTCCAAGAAGATGCAGGAGATCTTTCATCTGATTGAAATGGTCGCCCCCAGCACAGCTTCCGTCCTGATCACGGGGGCTAGCGGTACTGGCAAGGAACTAGTTGCGCGCACTGTGCATGAGCTCAGCCCGCGCCGGAACAAGCCGTTCATTCCGATTAACTGCGCCGCGATTCCAGAAACTTTGATTGAGAGTGAAATTTTTGGGCACGAAAAAGGCGCTTTCACGGGGGCCCTCGAGCGCCGGACCGGTTGCTTCGAGCTTGCGGAAGGGGGAACTTTGCTGCTGGATGAAATCGGCGAGATGCCGGTCGCGACCCAGGCCAAGCTCCTACGCGTGCTTGAGGACCGGAAGCTGCGCCGTTTGGGCAGCAAAGTGGAGACTACCGTTGACGTTCGCGTCCTGGCCGCAACCAATAAAGTGCCGGAGGAGGCCGTGGCCCGCGGTGAGCTTCGCAACGACCTCTATTACCGTCTGAATGTCTTCAACATTCATATGCCGCCTCTGCGCGAGCATAAGGAGGACGTACCGGATCTGGTGCAACGTCTTCTGGGTGAAATGAGCGCAAAGCATGGCCGCAAAGTCGCGGTCGTGAGCGAAGCCGTCTTAAACCTTTTTCATAACTATTCCTGGCCAGGGAACGTGCGCGAGTTGCGTAACACCTTGGAACGAGCTGTGATCGTGTGCGATGGCGCCGTGATAGAAACCAGACATTTACCACCCGGTTTCGGGCAGACAACAGTTCGCACTTCTCCAGAGGATCCGGATGCGGTGCGGCTCGGAGTCGGTACCACGGTGGAAGAAGCAGAGAGATTGCTCATCCTGAAGACTTTGGCCGCGACCAGTAATAATAAGACCCGTGCGGCAGAGATTCTCGGCATTAGCCTGAAAACCCTGCATAATAAGCTTAAGGAGTACGGAAGCGTGGCTGCTGATGCCGCAATAGGCAAGGACGAGTAAAGGGAGTTGTGATTAACGTTTTGCAAGCTGGATGTAGTTGAGCCATGCGCCGAAGGACCCAAATCGTACTCGCTATCACCTTCATGGTGGCAGTTTTGGTTTCCGCCTTTTCCTATATTTACATCTCCCAATTGCTGCGCCAGCAAGTGACGACTGCGGATGCGACCGCCGCTAACCTGACCTCGAATCTGGCTTTTCTCGCCACCAAAGCAGCTCCGGATTTGAGCAGCACCCGCGTAGACACGAACAATCCTCAAGCGGTTCGCCGGGCTATTGCCTACTACCTCGGAACCGACCGCGACCTCAACAACTTTCTTGAATCCGTGGTCGGCAGTTGGCCCATGATCTACGACGCTGCCATTGTCGACTCCGAGGGCAACGCGATTCTTCACACCAATCCCGATCTCATCGGTAAGCGGGTTCCCGACCGGCCTACATTCCAGCGGGTGGAAGACGCCAGTTTCCGTCAGCAGCTCCGATTCGTGTACAACCCTCCGACGATCTATGACGTGCGTATGCCGCTGCAGTTGGATGGCGCCCCCTTCGGGAGTATTCGCGTAGGCGTCTCTACTGTGTTCCTGAAGAACGAACTCACCCCACAGCTGCAGCATGCGCTGCTTTTCTCCAGCACTGCAATCCTGTTTTCGTTGGTGCTGGCTGCAGGGCTGTCGCATCTCGCACTGGGTCCACTGGAGCGAATTAGCCGGAGCCTGGATAGTGTTACCGCGGGTGAGGCGGAGGCCATTGCTGAGCACGAAGGAGGGCGCGACGAGTACGGCATGGTCACCCAGAAGATCGCCAATATCGGGCGGCAGATGCGGGATGCCAAGGAGATATTCTCCGCCCTGAAAGATAACGTGGATCAAATCATGGCCAATCTGCAGGACGGCCTGATGCTGTTCACCGGCGACTCCCACGTTGTGCTGGTGAGTGCCTCCGTGGAACGTTTTTTGGGACGTCCGCGACGCGAACTGCTGGGGCGCACCGTGAGGGAGATATTTTCCTCCGACTCCGTTTTCGGGGCGCTTGTTCTCGACGCATTCAAACATCGACGGCCGGTTGTACAGCGCGAGATGGAATCTCCCAACGGCAAGCGGGTACAGGTCTCTCTCGATTTCATTCAGGAGGAAGGAGGGACGCAGATCGGAGCACTGCTAATCATGCGCGATGCAGAGTCGGTGCGACGAATCGAAGATGAGATCGAAATGTCACGCCGTCTCTCAGCCAGCGGGCGGCTCACCCGTGGAGTTGCTCATGAAGTCAAAAATCCTATCAACGCTATCGTTCTGCATCTGCAGTTGCTGCAAAGTAAATTGCAACAAATCGATCCAGACACGCGCAGGCACATGGACATCATTGGCAGTGAGATTCATCGTCTCGATCGCGTAGTACAAATCCTGGTCGACTTCACCCGGCCGCGTGAGCTCCACTTGGAAGAGACCGACCTACGCCGCCTTTTGGAAGATGTCGTTTCGCTGGCCACACCGGATGCCGCGCAACACGGGGTCAACATCGTTCACGAATTACCTTCCGAGCCTCTGTTCGTGAAAGTGGACGCGGATTTCCTAAAACAGGCCATTTTAAATGTTGTGCTCAATGGTGTGCAGGCCATGCCGCAGGGAGGAACGTTGTCCGTTTCCGCCCGACGCGAAGAGGAAATTGTGATTACCGAGATTCAGGATCAGGGTAGCGGAATTCCTGCTGAGATCCAGGACAAGATTTTTGAACTGTATTTCACTACCAAAAAAGGCGGCAGCGGGATCGGACTGGCGCAGACCTACCAGATTATGCAATGGCATTACGGCTCGTTGGATTTCGAATCCGTGACGGGTCAAGGCACTAAATTTCGTTTGCGCCTGCCCTTAGCAGAAGCCCGTTCAGAAAGTTCCATTAGCGGGAATGGCGAAGGGGTAGCTGAAACTTTGGGCTCTCCATCAGCTTAGGTTTGCACTTTCTGTGCCCTGTTTCTTACCCGCGTGCTATCGATCCAATTCAGTGCTGCTCACAATCGGGCTCTGGATGGGAGATCCGGTGGATATTTTGTCAAACTAATGGTGCATCAAGCCGCCGCCAAAGCTAGAATGTCAGGTAGCCTTCGCACCGGAACGAGCATCGAACTACCTAGCTATGCCTCTGGCCACAATCTTCGGACTCTGCGCCCTGTTTACCTCACCGGGCGCTATGCGTTTGGCGCCACCAACGGTGCTTTTGCAGGAAACTCAGGCTCAACAACCATCTTCCCAGCCAGGGCCAGCGCAATCGCCTGAGCAGCAAACGACGCCGGAGCCGTCGAAGCCAGAAGCGCAAGCGACTCCGGAGCCCGCGAAACCAGAACCACAAACCACGCCAGAGCAGCAAGCAAAGCCGGAGCAGCCCACAACGCCCGACTCCACCCAACCACCGGAAAATGCGCAACCGAATGCAGTTCCCGAGAAACCAGACTGCGCGGCGAATAAAGGGAAAAAACGCAATTCAAAACGCAAAGGTGCGGCTCAGGATGCGACAGGACCGAGGAAAAAGGTCGTCCGCAATGGCAGCACTGCCGATCCGGTGGTTCAGCTTGCGCCCAGCGTGACCGACCAACAGGCATCCCAGCAACGCCAAAGTACAGCCCAGCTACTGGCCGCGACCGATGCCAACTTAAACAAGATTTCCGCCCGGCAACTTACCAGCAGCCAGCAGGATATGGTCAATCAGATCCGTAATTACATGCAACAAGCCAAAACCGCCGAGACTGCTGGAGACCTGCAACGTGCCCGCAATCTGGCCTTCAAGGCCCAATTGCTCTCCGACGAGGTTTTGCACCACTGACGAGCAGGAACTTATCCACAGTCTGAAATTCGTGGTCTCCTAGTGTCCCTTGGCGCGTGCCGCGTTCACTTTCACCAGAAGGTCCTTCGCAGGCTGCTGCGCGGGTCCAGAGATCCTCGAGGCTTCGTTCAGCACATCGCGAGCCTCCGTAACCCTGTTCAATTTCGCATAAGCAAATCCCAGACGATACATAGCCAAAGCATAAGACTGCTCATCTTGTCCTTTGAGCAAGGATGACGCAGCCTTCAATTCGGGAATTGAAGCGCCCGTCCTATCCTGTTTCATGTAAACGTAGCCCAGGGTGGAGTGCGCGACTCCTGCTGAAAGCTTGCGGGAACGGTCAGCGTCCGCAGCATCGGCTTTCGCCACCTGGATAGCCTTTTGCGAGTAAGTGACAGCTTTGGTCAAGCTGCCTGGCTTGGGATCGTCAGCATAGGCATTGGCCAGAAGCATTAACGCCGGCAGGCTATTGGGATTCGAAGCCAAGGTTTTCTCGGCGTACGAGACCAGCCGTGGCGTGTCCTTTAGCTGGGATAGCGACACCATGGCATAGGATCCGACCGGCTCATCGAAACGGGAACCGGGGAAGGCCGGAGTGAAGCGCTCTATGTAGGTCATACGCGTCTTGGGATCCTCTTCCGCAGCAATTGCATTGAAAGCTGCGGCTTCTAGAAAATCATAGGAAGCCTTCGCTGATTTCTTTTCGTCATCCACTCGCAATGCGAAATCCTGGTCGCTTAATCCTTCCGGTTTCGTCTGCTTATCAATCGCGTGATAGGCGTCGCCTCCCCGGGCGGAATATTCGACAATCTTTCCATTATTCTTCATGAGTTGGGCGATATTGGCCTGTGACACCAGAATATCCAGATTCCGGGGAGAACCCGCCAGCGCCTTGTCGCCGTAGTCCAGAGCTTTTTGCAGATCGCCGGCGCCTTGCTGATATTGCGAGATCTGCCAATTGCCATAAGCCACCGCTGCCGGATTGGCGGCGAACTTTTGCAGGAAATCTTCGTACATGGCCAGCTTTTTCTGGGCATCCTGTTCGTTGGAGATTGCTTGCAGCGCCTGGTCTTCCGGCGTTCCCGCCGGAATTACTAGTCTGTCGGGTTGCGCATGCAGCGGCAGGGAGACCAGAAAAATGGTTAAAGCCAAAGGCAAGCAACTGCGTTTCATACGGCACCTCCGCAATTGTGTGCGCGCATCGTAGCTCCGAATGAAGATAGGTGCAAGTGCAACCCGCGCAGCGTGCAGCCCGATGGCTTTTCCTATAGTCTGTGCCAATGCAGGGGGGTGACGAGAAGGATCTGCTTTCGGTCGCGGACACATCAGCTCGCGCATCGAAGGAATCTCCTGTTGAGGAAACCTCGACGCTCCACCGGCAGTCTTTGCGACAGTCGCCACTGTTTATTGTTTTGATAGCGTTATTGCTGCGATTGGCTGTCCTCAGCTTTGGAACTACTTACCACATCACTCCGCGGCGCGATCACTTTCAGTTTGGCTGGGAAATGGGCCGCATCGCTCGCTCGATCGCGACTGGAAATGGTTTTAGCTCTCCGACCGACCTGCCCACCGGACCCAGCGCATGGGCGCCACCGCTCTATCCATATATCCTCGCCGGAGTGTTCAAGCTATTCGGAGTTTATAGCCATGCAGCTGCCTGGGGGATTCTCGCTTTCAATAGCATCTTTTCCTCTCTCACATGTCTTACGCTGTACTGGATCGCGCAGCGAATGTACGGACTCACGGTGGCTCGGGCAACCGCCTGGACCTGGGCCTTCTTCCCCTACGCTATCTATTGGCCAACTCGCGTAGTCTGGGAAACCAGTCTGACCGCATTTCTGCTGAGCCTAGCCCTGCTGTTAACGCTGCGCATGGCAAACCAACCACCGCGCCCGCGGGGCTGGATAATTTTCGGGCTGCTGTGGGGTGTGATTGCGTTGACGAATACCGCAGTGCTCTCCATGCTTCCGTTTTGCCTGCTCTGGCTGCTCTATCGCTTGCGGCGGGATTCCCGCCGCTTCACTGGGGCAGTGGTATGCGTCTTGACCACTATCCTGGTTATCACTCCCTGGCTGGCGCGCAACTACGTTGTCTTCGGAAAATTCGTATTCATTCGCGACAACCTTCCCCTCGAAATGCACATGGCCAATAACGATCGCCTCACTGGTCTGTGGACGCGCGATGAACATCCCGGCAATGATCCCCAGGCGATGCAGAAATTCCAACAATTAGGCGAAATACGTTTCATGGAGGAAAAGCAGCAGCAGGTTCGGCAGTTTATCGGCGAACATCCAGCGTTGTTTGTCCGCTTCAGCTTGGAACGCGCCATGTACTTTTGGATTGCACCCCCGCAAGCCAACATCATCGGAAGATACGATTTGAGTTTTGCTCGGCATGTTGGCTTTCTTATTCCAGCCATCCTCGCTTTTGCCGGACTGTGGCTCAGCATTCGAAATCGAGTTAAAGGATCGTTCCTGCTTGGTTGCTTTCTGATCATTTACCCGTTGCCGTATTACCTGGTAAATCCATTTCCCCGCTACAAGCACCCGATTGAGCCTGAAATGATCATGCTGGCCGTGTATTTATTTTGGCAAGCGAGCCACGTGCAGATTCGCTGGCCACTCTTCCACAAACAGTAGCCGCCCTTGGGTTGGCGGCCCTTTCTCTATCGTTTACATTTAAGTATGCGCGCCATCCTGCAGAAGCGAGCTCTGCGTTGGGTGTTTACCGCGAACGTAATCTCCATGCTGGGCAGCGGCATGAATTCTGCCGCAGTGGCTTGGTACATCCTGCAAGCCACACATTCGGAAATGGCTCTGGGCACATTTGCAGTGTTGCAGACTATCCCGGCCATGCTAATGCTGCCCTTCACCGGCGTCTTCATCGATCGCGAAGATCGGCGGCGGCTGGTCATGACGCTCGACGCCGCCCGTGCCCTCGTTATTCTTTTGGTTTGTCTTCTGGCGTTCGCCGGAAAGGTAAAAGTTTGGGAACTCTATCTCATGAACACGCTGGTGGCGGCGGGTTTTTGGATGTTCTGGCCGACCATCACTGCTTTGATCCAGGAACTCACTCCCGGAGAAGAGTTCGTCCACGCCAATACTTTTCTGCTCGCAGGAATACAGGGTGGCTGGCTGATCGCCGGATCGATTGTCGGATTCGCGTACAACCACATTGGCCTGGGCGGCGTGTTGCTGATTGATTGCTCCACGTATCTGGTGTCGTTTCTTTGCTACTTCGCAGTGCGCAAAGGGCGCCACGTGGTTCCCCGCCCAGCAGAATTGCGCGCAGATATCGTCGCTGCTGAAACTGCATTTGAACGCTTTGTGCGCGAGATGCGTGAAGGCATTCAGTTTCTTCGCGGCAATCGAAACGTGGTCCTGCTCGGAATCAGTTGGGCACTATTCCTGGGCGCGATGATGACCGGCGTGGTAGTCGCACCTCCGCTGAGTGACAAGGTATTTCATGCTGGTGCGGTGGGTTACGGCTGGCTGAATGCGGGATGGGGCGCGGGAGCGTTTCTCAGCGCCTTGTATGCCCCGCTGGTGATCGCGCGATTAGGTTCGCGGCGCTCGATTGCCATTTCCATGGGCGTGTTGGCAATTTGTATGAGTGTGGCGCCACTGTCACCTCATCTCGCCATCGCTGTGGCCATCTTTGGGATCATGGGTTCTGGGCGCGGCATTAGCGGAGTCGCCATGAACACCAGCATTATGGAACAAGTTCCTCCACACTACATGGGACGTGTGCAGAACACGTTTTATTTCGCGGGTACGGCCCTGCAGATCGTCCTCGGATTTCTGGTGGGGGCTGTCGCCCAATTCAATCTGGTCGCCGGGTTTGCGATTATTGGGCTGGTGTATGCGGCTGCGTTTATTAGTGCCAGCTGGCCGGTAGGGGCGAGAACGCCGGCAGGTGAAGTCAGTCCCGCCGAATGAATTCAGATTTCTGATTGTAGATTGTAGATTTGATTTCTAAGCTCGGCCTCATACGATTTTGAGATCTACAATCTGAAATCTTAAATCTGAAATGTTTCTGTTATCCTTTCCCTTCTAATTGCCACAGGAGAAATCCATGTCATTCAACCTCCAGGGCCGGACTGCGGTGGTCTTCGGTGTCGCCAACAAGCGCTCGATCGCCTGGTCCATTGCCCAGGGATTGCACAATGCCGGCGCCACGCTCGCCGTAACCTGCCAGAATGAGAGGCTGGAGCAGGAGGCTAAAGACCTGATCGTTTCCCTTCCCGGTGCGGAAGGGTTCATGTGCGACGTTTCAAACGACGATGCCGTGGACCGGCTCTTCAGCAAACTCAAAGAGCAGTATGGCAAGCTGCATGTGCTGGTGCATAGTGTTGCCTTTGCTCCCGCGGAAGAACTCAAGGGCGATTTCGTCAACACTACGCGGGAAGGTTTTCGAATTTCCCATGACGTGAGCGTTTACTCTCTGATCGCCCTCGCGCGCGCCGCAGCTCCTCTGATGGAAGATGGCGGCAGCATCATCACCATGACTTATTACGGGGCGGAGAAAGTTGTGCCGCACTACAACGTGATGGGGGTAGCCAAAGCCGCTCTCGAATGTACTGTCCGATATCTGGCGTACGATCTGGGAAAACGCAAGATTCGTGTGAATGCCATCTCCGCCGGACCGATCAAAACCCTGGCCGCGCGGGGAATCTCTGGTTTGAGCGAGATGCTGAAATCGCATGCTGAACGGGCTCCGCTGCAGCGGAATGTGGAAGTAAATGAAGTGGGCGCCACCGGGGTATTTCTGGCTTCAGACGCTAGTTCAGGGATTACCGGCGAGATTATTCATGTGGATTGTGGATACAACATTATGGGGTTTTGAGAGCCGAAGAGAAGCACCAGAGCCGGCGGGACGCCAGCGCTACCGAATCACTCGAATCTGACGCTCGTTCTCGGCCACCCTTGTCAAAGTAATTTCTACATCTCGCTCCTGCTCGAACCGAGGGAATTTGTCCCCCCATTCGATGAGCAGGACACTCTTGTCATCGCGGAGATCGTCCAATCCCAGAGTTTCCAGTTCGCGTTGAGTATCTACTCGGTAGAGATCGATGTGATAGACGCTAACTTCGGGTCCACGGTATTCGTGAACTAACGTGAATGTGGGGCTGGTGACGTTTTCGGCGGACGCCGCCTGAAAGCCTTCAGCGATACCCTTGGCCAGCGTGGTTTTCCCGGCTCCCAGTTCGCCGCGCAGCACTACCAGCTTAGGTGGAGCGAGAACGGCGGCGAGCGAGCGACCGAGAACGATGGTTTCTTCTGCGGAGTGGGTAGTGAATTCTCGCGTAGTCATCCTGGTCGAGAGACCAGTATAACTTCCGTGCTTGGTCGTGGGTCGTTCGTGGTTGGCCAAAGACCCACGACGAACGACCAACGACTCTCCTGCAACTTCAGGATCCTTTAGGAGTCAACCACTGGCTGGAGCGGATTCCGAGGAAGCTGCGGTCTGTAACCGCATCCACTACCATGCGAAGTGCGCGGTGATCGTCGTCGCCCAGTGCGATGAAGCGGAATGGCTGCATCACTCCTTCGCTGGCCATTTGTGTAGGGTGCAGCATCTCGGCCATGCCGTGTACCGGGCCGGACTGCGTCTGGAACGCGATCTCGACAAAGTCGCCCGAGGTCAGTGCCCGGACCATTCGCAACAGGCCACCGGTAACAGATACGGTCTGTAGCTTGCCTTTAGCACGTTGGCCGTCTTCCAACAGGACCAAGGCTAAAATCGACCCTCCGAGATGAACTCGCGGAGAACGTCGTTGCGGATGAGGTTGGGGAAAGTGTGTCATAGGCAGAACTCACTATGTCACCCCAAGCCGCTTTGGGACAGGTTACGGAAGCGCTTGTCCAGATTCCAGTGTGTTCCGTTCGAGACACGCGCTGTAATTGCCGATATAGCATGCGCATACGGCTGTTGCTGCATTCGCCACTGTACGGTTGGACGAGAGCAAACGCGGCTATTCAGACGGCGATTGCCAGACTGTCGCCGTGATCCGCATCAGCCAACGCGAACAAACTTCTCCTGTGCCGCTTTTTGAACCCGGCGAAATGCTTCCGGCAAAGCAGTAAGAAGATCGGTCGCAACCAGCGACTGTTCGCCCATAGCTGCGC
>Ga0209239_1002325_pt1 | contig 11325 bp, 7 predicted proteins | sample GraSoi013_2_20cm_FD_185824 | JGI IMG/M metagenome (GOLD analysis project Ga0209239, IMG submission 185824) | Grasslands soil microbial communities from the Angelo Coastal Reserve, California, USA - Sample 10_02_2013_2_20cm (SPAdes) (version 2) | ecosystem: Environmental > Terrestrial > Soil >...
ACCCGTCCGGGGATTTGGAAGAAATGGTTAACGCCGTCAGCGGTTGGAGCCGCACTCGTGATTTGCAATCTCTTTCCCTCTCCAACTCCGCCTTACATTCTGCCCAAGAACCAGAACCGGGAGCTGATGAATGAGGCCACCAATTATCTGGGACGGTCTGCACCCGAGGGGTCAGTACTGTTCACGGACTATCAGGGCGCTCTGATGCTCAGCTATTATTTCTGTCCGGCCAGGGTAGTTCCATTCGAACAGCCGCCGCCACCATTTCTCAAATCCGACTGCGGCAAATATAAAGTCGTCGCCTTTACTCAGACACTCTGGAGTTTTGACCCAGCAATTTTCGCCAACACGCTACGCGAGATGCAGCAAACGTACGGGATAGGATCAGATGCGACGGTCTGGTTATTCCAGGCTGGATGGATTGACGACAATGAAGACAAGTGGATCGCCGAACTGAGGCGGCGCGGCTGTCGCGAGCCACAGAATTTCGGCCCTAACATCCTAATTTGCCAAATGACGCTGTACTGACTAAATCGGCCCTTGGCATTTAGCATTTGGCCACGATGGGACCTTGCTGTCCCCTTGGTCTGCAGCCTCCGGAGCACATTCTCTAAAACGTCAATTTCGCTCCTAATTGGAATGCTCTCGGACCGCCCGATCCGAATATTCCACCAGCCGTCGAAACCGGTGTGCCGAATCTGGAGGAACGGGTTGGGTCAGTGCTATCGGGTACGAGGACGTTGAAAAAGCCGGAATAGTCGGCATTATTGACGCCCAGGATGTTGGCTTTGTTAAATAAGTTGAATGCTTCGGCCAGGGCTTGCAGGGTATAGCGCTCCGTCAGGTGGAACTCTTTGGACAGACGCAAGTCGAGCGAGTTGAAGGTGTCGTTGAATCGTGCGTTCGGAGAAACCAGAGGCAGTGATCCACCATTCGCATTGATATTCGCAATGGCCGCATTCAACTCGGCTCCTGTATGGAACTGACGGCCGCCCGCGTTGCGTCCCAACTCAGGGACGCGTGTATTTCCATTTGGACCGGAATACAGGATATCCATCGGAACTCCTGAACCATAAGTCCAGAGCGGAGACATTCGCACGCCGAAAGGCAGATCAAGCACTCCCTGAAGCACCAGCCGATGGCGCTGGTCGTTGGGCGTGGGACCGTACTCCCGATGCAGATCGGTGGGGTCCACAGGCGGATAGCCAAACGGGACCTGGTCGTAGTTGGCATAATTCAAGGCCTTCGAAAGTGTGTAAGCCCCGTGAAACTGCATGTGTTGTGCGAAGCGATGGTCGACTGTCAACCAGAGCGCGTCGTAATGCGTGTTGGCGCTAGATTGCAACGATGTGACCGTGACTGGACCGCCGGAGTCCGGGTTGAACACGGCACCCTGCGGCACGCCTAGGATGAAGTGTGTCCCCAGATTATGAATCCCATCGGCGCGCACAATCCAGTTCTTGGCAAACTCATACTGAACACCCAGGTTGAACTGTTGCACCATGGGATTCTGCATGCGGTTATCGATGATGTTGATGCCCTCGGACGCGCCACCCGCTCCCGGAATGATGAAACCGGTGAATGGGTCGGAGAAAGTTGGGGCGCCGGAGACGAAATGCCCATTTGAATCCAGGTAATTGACACTGCCCAGGCGTACGTCGATGGGAAGAGCTCGGCCGTCTAGTCCGCGCTCCAGTGAGACGATCTCAAGCGTGATCCGATCGTAGTAAATCCCATAGCCGCCATGCAGACTGAGCTGGCCGCCTCTCGTGGCCCAGTTAAAGCCGACGCGCGGACCGAAATTGTTGGTGTCCTTGTGACGGTTGCCGTGCAGGAACGGGAGCAGGATCGGATTGACCTGATTGTAATGTCCGACATTATTTACGTCGGTGTCGAGCTCGTATCGGAGCCCCAGGTTTAAAGTGAACTGCGGATGCACCCGCCAGTCGTCCTGCACGTATGTAGCGAAGTGATTATTGTTGGCGTCCGGAATAATCAGGGGCACTGAGGGTTTGCCGCTGCGGATAGTTACGGCAAACAGGAGATCCTGGTCGTTGGTCACGCCGTCGTTGTTGTGATCGAAGTCGGCGAAATTCTGAATAAATTCAATCGCGCCGCCCTGGAATACTCCGAGATTGAAATCGGCGCCAATGTGCTGGACCTGGCCGCCGAAGCGAAGGTTATGCTGACCATGAGTCCAATCCACGCCGTCGTCCCACTGCAGCCGTTTCTGGCGTGTCTGCTGCGGAACGCGGTAGGAAGCTCCATCCGCGATGCTGGGAAAGTCGAGCTCAATCCCGGGCGCGACTGGGTTGGTTCGGTTGATAAAGTTGTTGAAGCTGAAGCTCGCCCGGTTGAGCAACGTGGGACTGAGCACGCGCGTCCACGAAGTTTGGAACGTCTGGAAATTGTTGCGGGCATCCTGCCTTTCCGACGCGGACCCGATGGGAGAGCCCGACGTGGTTGGTCACGCTGGTACGTTGAACGCCCGAGGCCACGTTTCGTGAAGTCACGTGAGCGCCAAGGACAACCGCTCCTTGCGGATCCGTGACGTCGCCATTCAGTACTGCGGTTTCCAACTCTTGCGCTCCGCTGACCACACTAAGGAGTAACAAACCGGACAAGATCGTGACTGCTACAACCATCGAGCAACGGATCGACGACACATGCACGGGAGTACTCCTTCGCCGAAATGTTGACCAGGGCCCAGATCGAAAATTTGGTTAATTATTTGCCGTTGGAAACCGCTTCCAGTTTGTCAATGACAATGGCACTCGAACCGCCTCGTTGAAAAACTTTCCCACTGGCTGCTACTTTCTGCCCGGCGTATGGCAGCAGTTTTTCATTCTGTCCGCTGGAAGGCGTGGTTTCGGCAATAGGCCAATAGATGGTTCCGTCGTCTGCGAGAATCACGAGCGGAGAGCCTGCTTTCGCACATGCCTCCGCGCAGTTCTTGCTTATCGGCTTACTGAGACCTTTCGTAAATGCACAGGCCGAGTCGAGAACATAGCCCTTCACTGTCACTGGTTTGCCGTCGCTCTTACCGAGAGCCAGAACAGCTAACAGCAATAGACACGGCAGCGTGAGTCTAGTGAATGCGTTACGGAATTTCATGTGGAGCCTCCAGATAATCTTGCCAAGATGGAGTCGAAAAAACTTCTGCAACACTTTTAGATATAAGAGAGGCCGCCCTTTTGGCGGCCTATCTTAGTTGTGGGTTTAACGCCTCAAGGCTGCGGGCCGGAGGGCGCCGCGGATGAGGACATGAAAATTGTCCACACCTTAATCCCGGCAATGGAGGGGCGCAATACTAGAAAAATACTAGAAGGTGATGAGCGTCTTAATTCCCTTAGCTTCGACACATTCGTACGAGCGGCCAGTTGCAAGATCCTTGTACTCTTCGGTCGGTCCACTGGGCCATCGGATCACCAGGCGATCGACACGATCCCGTTTACCCACCCCGAAGGTGACGGGAAGTTCCGATTGTGACAAGTAACTGGATCCGCCCTTGACCAGGCGCGATTGACTCGTGCCTCCGTGAAAGATTCGCACTGAGGCGCCGATCGCATCGCGATTTGATTTTTTTCCCACCAGCCGGACTCTTACGCTCCTGGTCCCGGCAACTTGATCGTTGCGAAACAAGAATGCAGGGCCATTATTGGTAGTCATTAGAATATCGAGATCGCCATCGCCATCGAAATCGCCATAGGCCAGACCTCGCCCCACCTTGGGCTGGACGAATTCGCTGCCGATCTCTGAGGCAATGTCTCGAAAAACTCCCTTGCTGTTGTTTAGAAACAGCTGCGGCGACTGCGCGTAGCCGATGTTACGGACATTCCGCACGGTATCGTCGATGTGTCCGTTCACCGATACCAGGTCAAGCGATCCGTCCAGATCGGCATCGAGAAACACGCACCCGAAACCTAACTTGTCTTTCGATGGTAGTCCCACTCCGCTCTGCGCAGCCACGTCCGCATAAGTTCCGGTCGCAGAAGGTCGATAGAGGCCGATCATTTCGTTATCAAAATTCGTGATTGCCACACCTGCGGTACCTGAGTTATCGAAGTCGGCGACGTCGACTCCCATGCCGGCTCGGGCTTTTCCCTCAGCGCTGAAGGCGATGCCGGCATCGACGGCAACATCTTTAAACGTTCCGTTATGCAGGTTCCGGTATAGCTTGTTCGGCTGCGTGTCATTAGCTACCAGCAGGTCAGGCCAGCCGTCCTGATCGTAGTCAAGCATTGCCACACCCAGCGATTTCGAACTGCTGTCAAAAATTCCGCTGGTCGCGGTGACGTCTTCGAACGTTCCATTCCCACGATTGTGAAAAAGCCAGCAAGTCTCGCCCCGATATGCCTCGGGCGTGCAATAAGATTTATGCTTCCCATCGAGACTACAGAACACGTCATGTTCGGCAGACCACTTCACGTAGTTGCAGATGAAAAGATCGAGCAACCCATCGCGATCGAAATCGAACCACAATGCTGACGTGCTGAAGCCTGACCGTCCGCCTAGCCCGCTGGCCTTCGTGACATCCACGAAAGTTCCCTTGCCCGTATTTTTGAACAAACGGTTCTGTCCAACGCAGGTAATAAGAATGTCGGGATAACCATCATTGTTGTAGTCTCCGACGGCAACGCCCATTCCGTACATCTCGATATCAAGGCCGGCACGGCGAGTTACATCCGAGAACCTGCCATTACGATTATTGCGGTACAGGCGAAGTGTGCTGCGTTGACGCTTGTGTCCGGGCCAGTCCATTCCGTTGAGCAACAGAATGTCCTGCCAGCCGTCGCGGTCATAGTCGAGGAAGGCACATCCCGCGCCCAGGGTTTCGGGGAGAAGTTTGCCGCCATAGGCTCCGCTGTTGTGACGGAATTGCAGGCCGGCACGAGCAGTTACGTCGACCAGCTTGAAGCCTGGATTGGGAGTCTGTGAAAATGCTTTGAGCGAGCCCACACCGGAAGTCGCCGCCAGCCCAGCCAGTCCCTGGAGAAAAGAGCGGCGGTTCACGGAAGATTTACCAGCCCGTTGCGGATAGCATAAACGACGAGTTCAGCGGTTTTGTGGATTCCGAGAGCGTCCATCATGTTGGCGCGATGGACAGCAACCGTATTAGCGCTGAGCTTGAGCTGGGCGGCAATTTCCTTATTGGACTTTCCGTCTACGATTAGTTGCAGGATTTCCAACTCGCGGGTGGTGAGTCCGTAATCGCGCTCACCCTTCAAACCGGCGGGCTGTGAAAGCTGGGGATCAAGGACGACCTCGCCCGCCACGACTTTGCGAATCGCCGTTCCCAACTCCAGATCGATAGCGTTCTTCAGCATGTATCCACGCGCGCCGGCGTCGAGCGCCTGGCGTACCAAAGTCTCTTCCGGGTGCATGCTGAGCATCAGAATGATGGTGTCAGGTAATCTTTCAAGAATTCGGCGAGTGGCGTCGAGGCCACTCATGCCAGGCAGCGCACAATCCATCAGGATCACGCGGGGGCGAAGCTTCTCGGATAGGCGAATGGCCTCTTCGCCATCGCCTGCCTCTCCGGCGACCGCGATGTCGGGCTCGTCTTCGAGCATGCGACGAAACCCGCGCCGCACAAGGCTGTGGTCGTCCACCAGTAAGACTGAAATCTTATTCGGCATGCGTGTCCGATTTCTCTCTTGGAATCTTCAAACGCACCAGCGAGCCACCTGAATGCGGTTTCAAGAACTCGATAGTACCGCCCAGCAATTCTGCACGCTCGCGCATCGCAACCAGCCCAATGCCCTGTTTGACAGCCTGAAGTTCGAATCCCGAACCGTGATCTTCCACTTCGAGCTGCAAACTTTCCGGCATGAATTGCAAGCGAACCCAGGCTTCACGAGCTCCCGAATGCCGCGTGACGTTATTCAGTGCTTCCTGCAAAACGCGATAGACATGAATGGCGGCGTGTCCATCCACAAAAAAAGGTGTTCCCGATTTCTCATAGGATATGTCAATACCGGCTTGCCTTTCCACCGTGGGGATATACCAGTCGAGAGTACTCTCCAGCCCGGACTCATCAAGCATTACGGGATGCAGCGCCTGCGAAAGACTGCGGACATTATCCAGCGTGGTCTGGGCGATTTCGCAGACTTCGCGCAATTCGGCGCGGAGTGGCGAGCCTTCAGGCGCATGATTACCCGCCCGGCCCAGCATGGCGCCCACTGCGGTCAGGATTTGTCCGAACTCATCGTGCAGCTCCCGCGAAATGTAACGTAAGGTCGATTCCTGTGTGGAAATCAGTTTCTGAGCCAACTCGCTGCGTTGTTCGGATAGCGCGGCGAGTTGAGCGAACAAGTGACGGTTGGAACGAATCAGATAGAGGCTGGTGAGCACAATCGCGATCAGGGTGGCGCCAAGAAACAAGTAGACCTGCCGTCCGACACGATCATAAATCTGCCTGATCCGCAGCGCCGCCTGTTCTTCGCTCTCGTTGTTCTGGACAAGCAGGCGGGCAACCGCTGTGTTCAATGCCGCCTGCCGGGCTTGCAACGAAAGACGTATCTGAGCCCGCGCTTCTTTTTCTTTGCCGTCGCGAGCGAGCGCAAAGGTGCGATCGGCTGCATCCCAAAACTGCGCCACCGAGTCGGTCAGATACTGTCTCTGCTCGGGAGTGCGGGTGGTGACTGCGACTTTTTCCTCGAGGCGCAGCGCGTCGTTTAAATCGGCTCGAACCCGTTGGAATTGTGCCGACCAGGCCGTGAGGGGATACGGCTCGTCGGCATCCAGCATGTCACGCATCGCAAGACCCAACGAATTTAAATCATTCTGGATTCGCAGTAGCTGAAGGGAGTCTTTACGATTGCGATCCACCAGATTGTTTTGCAGTTCTCGCAACCCCGAGATTTGGAAGGTGATGTAACCGGAATAGGCGACCACGGCGGCCAGCGTGATAATCAGCCCCAGGATCAGACCTGGAGTTGGAGACCGCCCCGGCGCAAGCGAGCGCAACACGCCCCCGAGCATACAATGCAAGGGGATTAAGTTCCACTGCGGTGGTTCCTGGTCCCAACTTCGCGTCGAGCAATTCGCCCGAAAGACTCCCTGTCCTTTACTCCTATCCAAATCAGCTCTCACCATTTATGCTTGCTATTGTGAAACGCGACGAAAAACGCATGAAGCGCGACTTTGCCTCGCTGACGTGCCAAGAGGCTTTGCACGTCGCGATTTTCATTGAGGAACGCAACGCGGAAATCTATTATCAATTTGCGGAAATGTTCGCAGGATTCCGCGAAGCCGAATCGCTTGAGATCGCTGCCACTTTTTGGGATATGGCCGCCGAGGAGCGCCAGCATGGCACGCTGCTTCAAAAGCGATATTTCGACCGCTACGGCACACGTCCGTGTGCTGTGACGGAAGACGACGTCAACGATTTCATCGAACTGCCGCGATTGGAAAATGGAGAGCTCTTTACCTTCAGCCGCCTGAAGGTCGGACGTTCGCCACGGGAAATGGCACTCGAAATTGCAATTGCGGCCGAGCAAAACGCCGCCCGCTACTACACTCGACTCAGTGAGATCACGAAAGAAGCGGAACTACGTGAACTGTACCGCGAGTTGATGACCTTCGAAGCCAGCCACAGCGACGGGCTGGAGAAGAAACTCGCCGAGACTCGGCGAACCTCCGGCGGTACCAAACTGGCCTGAAGGGGCGATTCCGCGAAATATAGCAGTGCCGTCTGTGTTCGCACTTTGTGCGTACCATAAAATCTGTCTACCTATCTCATAGATGGCCTGTGCAGCAGTTGGTGAAATGGCGAGTTGGTGTTGAAAAACTCGGTTCGAAGACGCGTTTTCCCTCAGGGGAGTTTCTTCCGATTCGTGTGTTTTCTTTTGGTAGTGATTGGTTACGCGCTTGCCATCGCTGGTTGCGCTCTCATGTTGAGGAACCGCACCAGTCGTTTCAGGTTCTGTGCCACAGCAGCTAGGTAGAACTGCTCACGCACGAACTTGATTCTGCGTAGGCGCAAGCGCCGCAATCCAATCAGGTTCTTTAGTTCCGAGAACAGAGCCTCCACTTTCCGTCGCTTGCGTAGCGCCACGGCGAACTCCGGGGTCTTGGCTACCTCATCGGCCTTCTGTCTCGCCGCTTCGCAAGTATGGATCGCGATCGTACGGAACTTGCCGCGCGTGCACTGCGGCTTCTGCCCACATCCTCGACAGCGCTTAACCGTCGAGTAGTACCGGTGCGCACGGTTCCGTTTGTTAATACCCACGTAGTTCAGTGGCTTGCCTGCGGGGCAGAGATAGCAGTTTTCTTCCGGCACGTAAGTGAACTTCTCGATCCCGTATAGATCAGGGGGCGAGTTCGGACCTTCCTTCACGCGAATGTAAGGCGTAATCCCACGATCATCGAGCCATTGCAGCAGTTCACCGTTGCCGTAGGTGTTATCGGCCGCCACCCCCATCGGTCGCCGGCCGTATCGTTCGTAGTAGCGATCGATCATGTCTCGTGCCGCCGCACTCTCCTGACTCAAACGGGCGGCCGTCGCTTGCACCCCCACGATCACACAGCTTTCATTGTCGATCAGATAGTTATCGAAGTAACCCAGTTCGGCAGCGCGATTTCCCTTGGTCAGGTACGTCGAATCCGGGTCGGTGGTCGACACCTTGTCTTGCTGATGGATTGGCTCGCCATCGCCGTTCTCCTGCTCTAGTTCTTCCAGGTACTTTCGCGCCCCATAGTTCACTTGCGCTGCCTCCGTGAACTGTTCGCGGGGGATACGACTGTGGTGGCTCGCGTTCGCCATGATGAAGCTGCCATCGACCGACATCTGCTCGCCCTCCACCAGACCCGCGGCGATGCACTGCTCCACAATGCGCTCAAACAACTCCTGAAACAGGTTCGACTCCTGAAAGCGGCCATGCCGGTTCTTCGAGAACGTCGAGTGATGGGGAATCTCCTGCTCGAACCCCAACCCGGTGAACCAGCGCCACGCCAAGTGCATGCGCAGTTCTTCCAGCAACTTCCGCTCACTGGTGATGCCGTAGAGATACCCCAGCAGCAGGATCCGCAACAGCACTTCCGGATCAATCGACGGTCGCCCCGTTTCGCTGTAGGATGCACGCAACTTCTCACGCACAAAATCGAAACTGACGTAGCGGTCGATGAAACGTAACAAGTGGTTTTGAGGAACCTGATCTTCGATGCGGAAGTAGTAGAACAGCGACTCCGAACGGTCGTGTTGCCCCATCATAAGCAGCCAGCCTCCGAGAATGGCGATTGCCTGCAGCATCACTAACTCTCGTCTGCTTATAACCTTGCTGTTGTCGCCCTCGCAAGCACCAACTCGGTGACTTTTTCAACACCAACTCGCCTTTGCACTCACGATTCGGTCCTGAGTGAAATCGCCTGTTTACGTCAACTGCGTCGCGCAGCCTCGTTTCTTGACTTCCACATGCTTCGAGGGCAGCATGCTAGTACGGCTCGCAGGTAAGGATGTTTGCCAAGTGCTAGGATGCACAATCCATGAGCAGCCCTTTGCTTCCCGACGCTTTGTGAAATCTGATTCAACTGATGCTGCCATCCGCACCACATAGACCCAAGGGCGTCATTCCTCGCCTGCGAGGCCGTGCTTGTCTCACCGGGATTCTGTTTGTCCTGCACCCACGCGCAGCCTTAGTTACTCCAGCAGCGATACCTTCCCAGAACCAATGTGATAAAACGCGGCGAGAACCAGCAGCTTGCCAGCAGCCACCCGAGCGGAAATAACGGTGGAAGACCGGCGCAGAAGGCGTGCTTGAATCAGGGCATTTGCCTTGGCGACTGCATCGGGGACTGTTCCCGCTTTGTCAACGGCAGGCTGGATATGCGGATAAAGCGCACTGATCTGCCCAGGAACCGTCTTGTGCTCAATTGTGGCTTCCACCGCACCGCAATGCTCATGTCCCATGACCAGGATTACTTTGGTCCCCAACACGTATGCACCATATTCAAGGCTGGCGATGATTTCCGGAGTGATGAAATTTCCAGCCACGCGCGTAACAAAGATATTACCAATTGTTTGGTCGAAAATTAACTCAACGGGCACCCGGGAATCGGCGCAAGCCAACACCGCCGCGAACGGTTGCTGCCGTTCACTGGTGATGTGCCTCAAAATCGCAAGGTCCTGCTCAAATGATGTTAGGTTTACAGCCACGAAACGCTCATTGCCCTCCTGCAATTCCTCCAGCGCCTCTTCGGGGGTGAGCAACGACTGTGCCAGAGCTGAACTCGGGGCTACAAACTCCATGCCCGCCCCGGTCACCAATCCGGCGACCGCGCCTCCCACCGCCGTCCGGAGGAACTTCCGCCGCGAGGCGTCTTCGTTCGATTGACTGGGCTGCGGGCCGCATGTGGAAGAAGATTCAGAATCTGGGGAGGTTTGTTTGCGTTTGGTAGCGTCGTCTTTTGCATCGAATTGAGAAGTCATCTCAGAGCCTCCATTTGGAATTGTTTTCACGGATATGTTGCAACATACTCCGAGCTGGATTTCACAGTGTCTCCTTGTGTGCGGGCTGGGAGCCGAAGGGCCGGTTCAGTCGAACCACTGTGAAAGAAGAAGTAGGCAGGTACGGCTGAGCAGGGTAAGTTTATGCTCAAAACGGCTTGTGTCAACGGAAATCGCGCATGTACACCCTGAATGCCACGTCAGACAGGCTTTCGCGGCACACGTTGCACCGCCTGTGTGGTGAGAACGGGAATCGGCACTCCTCCCGGTCTCCGCACAGGGTTTCTACAGCCCGAACGTCTTGGGTTTTGTTAGATACTCTAAGGTCAAATCCAAGCCGGACTCACTCTCAGATCATCCAGGCACAGACTGAATAGTGCTAGGTGCGGGCGGTCGCGCCGATTGCTGTTGTAACATCGCCATGTCACAAGTAACGATGGACTCAGGCCGCGACTGGGTAGTTGCCGTCTACCTCCGCAATGTCGTTAACAGTTCTGAGGCCGGGTAAGTCGTACTCCTCGAATATCACGCCGCGCGGGCTCGCAGCTCCGCGACTGTAGTCTTAATGTCTTCGACTTCCCATCCAAACTGCATGTGGTCCCCTGACGGAGTGCCCGACGTCAACCACCCGGCGCTGTGTCCCAGAGGCGGACGGGCCTCACGCCGACCTCCGAGCTCTTTGTGACTCTGACCGTCGTTGCGTTTCTGATATCTCCTTCAGTTTGCTGAGCGCCTTAGGCCAGGTTTCTTCAAAATACGACGTGTATTCGTCGCTCACGTCCATCTCGACGGTTAGGGTAGATCACCTTGCCAATGGTGTCCTTAACTGCACCCACGAATTGCCCGGTGGTGGCATTGAAGCCGTTGATAGTGCCACT
>Ga0209239_1002326_pt1 | contig 11323 bp, 8 predicted proteins | sample GraSoi013_2_20cm_FD_185824 | JGI IMG/M metagenome (GOLD analysis project Ga0209239, IMG submission 185824) | Grasslands soil microbial communities from the Angelo Coastal Reserve, California, USA - Sample 10_02_2013_2_20cm (SPAdes) (version 2) | ecosystem: Environmental > Terrestrial > Soil >...
TGCGCTCCGGCCCAGGGGCTCCAGGTTGAACCATCCCAGGCGACTGGAGCTCGACATGCGCGCATTGGCTCGTGCCAGAACTTTCCGGGCGAGGGCGGCCCCAGCGGGTACGTGAAGGTGGGTGCGACTCCCGACCCTCGTGTGCTCATGGGTATCGAGGTGAACGGTCGGGTCGGGGAGAACCTGTCTCCGACGCCCGTTGCCAACTTCACGTTCGGTAGTCTCGGGAATCTCACGCCGCGCGCTGGTGTTTTCCTCCCGGGCGTGCAGCAGACCCTCTTGCAGCTCGCGCTGGGGGTGACGTTCCACTAGATCGGGCGGCAACCGCGCGGGGGCTCTTGTTATCTTGTGCCACCCGTCAATGCTCATGCTGCTCGTGGCGCTCGCCTCGCAGGTCCCCGCGCCGTGCTTGCACGCCGCGGCCGCGGCCCGCGAGGCGACCGCGGGTTGGGGGGAGTACCGCCGCGGGGCCATCGTGCAGGCGGCGACGCACTTCGCGGTCGCCGATTCCCTGTGCCCAGGTGATCACGCCACACAGGTGGGGCTCGGCTTCGTCCGCCTGCGGCAGGGCCAGCCGGCCGCCGCTGCCGAGCGCTTCCTGGGCGCCGTCGCGAGTGATACCAGCGACGCCGAGGCGTGGTACGGACTCGGCCTCGCGCGCTCGCGCCAGGGCCAGCGTGCGTCGGCGGCCGACGCGTGGCGCCGCACGCTACGCCTCACCCCGGAGTACGAGGACGCGGAGCTCCAGCTCCTGGCGCTCGGGATCGACAGTGGGCTCGCCCTACCCGCCGTGGTGCGGCCGGTCGACCCCGAGGTGGCGGTCCGGACGGCGGGGGAGGGCTTCGAGATTCGCACGCAGGGTGGGTGGCGGCCGTTCTACGTGAAGGGTATCAATCTCGGCGTCGCACTGCCCGGCCACTTTCCCTCCGAGTTTCCCACCGACGATTCGACGTACAGCCGCTGGCTCGCGCTGATCGCCGGGGCGCGCGCCAACGCGATCCGCGTCTACACGATTCTTCCGCCCGCGTTCTACCGATCGCTCAGGGCGTGGAACGACGCCCACCCCGATCGCGCCCTGTGGCTCGTGCACGGGGTGTGGACCGAGCTGCCCCCGGGCGACGACTACGATGGCGTGGCCTGGAAGGCGGGGTTCCGCGCCGAGATGCGCCGGGTGGTCGATCTGTTGCACGGGCACGCGCTCATCGCGGCCCGGCCGGGCCACGCCTTCGGCCGCTACGACAGCGACGTGTCGGATCACGCCCTGGGGTTCATCATCGGCCGGGAGTGGGAGCCGGTTTCGATCCGGGCCTACAACGCACGGCGGCGCGATCGCACCGCGTTCGCGGGTCGCTTTCTCGCGCTGGATCGGGGCACACCCGCCGACGCGTGGATGGCGGAGCAGTGCGACTACCTGCTCGCCTACGAGTGGGATACCTATCACGCCCAGCGGCCCATCGCGTACACCAACTGGCCCACCCTCGACCCACTTTCCCACCCGACAGAGCCCACGCTCGAGGAGGAGCAGCGGCTGCGTCGCCGCCACGGGTTCCCGCCCAATCCGCGTCTCAAGGAATACGACAACGACCGCGAATCGCTCGACGCGATGCTGGTGCGCGCTACCTCCGCGAACCTGGCCGGCTATTTCGCGTCGTATCACGCGTACCCCTACTATCCCGACTTCATCGATCTCGACTCGGCCTACGGCGCGGTGGGATCGGCCGAGGGCCGGTCTCGCTACTTCGGCTACCTGCGCGGCCTCACGCAGCATCACGCGGGGCGACCGCTCTTGATCGCCGAGTACGGCGTTCCCTCCTCGCGGGGCGTGTCGCACCTACAGGCCGACGGGATGGGCCACGGCGGGCACGACGAGCGCGCGATGGCGGACATCGACGCGCGGCTCACGCGGGAGGTGCGCGCGGCGGGCGCGGCAGGGGGAGTGCTGTTCGCGTGGCTGGACGAATGGTTCAAGCACACGTGGGTGACGATCGACCTGGAAGTCCCGGCGGAACGGAGTCGCCTGTGGCACAACGTGGAGGACGCCGAGCAGCACTACGGGCTCATGGGCGAGTACGGCGGGGCGTCGGGGGACGCGACGCCCGCGCCCGGCGGCGACCCGGCTGTGTGGCGGGCGCTCCCCGTGCTCGCACGTGCCGACTCGCTCGTATTGCGCGTCGGGGCCGACCCGTCTTATCTGTACGTCGCGCTCGCCGGCCGACCGGCGTTCGAGTCGGCCCGCTACGTCATCGGGATCGACACGTACCGCCGGGACCGCGGCCAGTTCCGGCTGCCGGACGTCGCGGGGCCGACAGGTGAGGTGGGATGCGAGTTCGCGCTCGTTCTGAACGACACGAGCGACGCGCAGCTCATGGTGGCGCCCTGGTACAACCCCTTCCGGGGGCCACGGAAGGGGATGGGGCCGACGGGGCTCGATCTTTTGTATCATGAGGCGGCGACGGTGGACAAGACCGGCCGCGACGGGGTCTTCGATTCGTTGTTCGTCACGACCAACCGCTGGCGTATCGCGCGGAGCGGTCGGACTTACTCGGCGCGAGGGGTGAACCGCGGGCGGCTGCGCTACGGCCGGGCGCAGGAGTCGAGCCTCGCCGACTGGTACGTCGAGCGCGCCGCGGGGCTCGTGGAGGTGCGGATTGCCTGGGCGCTCCTGAACGTCACCGATCCGTCCTCGCGCCACGTCATGGTGCGCTACCGACGGAACGGGACGTTCGAGACCACGGTGACCGATGGCGTTCGGGTCGACGTGGCGGCTGTCGACCGGTCCGACGGCGGCGTTGTGGCGCGAATCGCGCCTGGGCAAACCTACGCATGGCCGACGTGGGAGACGCCCCTGTGGCACGAGCGCTTGAAGCCCGCCTACGAGGCGATGCGGGACGTGTGGGGGTCGTGGTGACGCGGCACGTCGTCCTGGCGTTCGGTATTGCGCTGCTCGCGCGTCCGCTGGGGGCGCAGCTGCCCGCGGCCGACCAGGCATTCCAGCGTGGGGAGTACGCCGCCGCCCGCGCGGGCTACGAGGGCGTCCTCGCCGCCGACTCTTCCAACGAGCGGGCCTTGTACCGACTCGCGATCCTCGACAGCTGGGACGGCAAGTTGGTCCGTTCTCTGGCGCGCTTCATCAGGCTGCGGCGGATCGAGCCGCGCGATCCCGACATCATGGTGTCCCACGCCCAGGTGCTGGCCTGGGCGGGCAAGACGGCGGCGTCCGGGGCACTGTACGACTCGGTGCTGGCGCGATTCCCCGACCGCGCCGACGCGCTCGCGGGCCGTGCCCGTACGATCGCCTGGACCGGGGACCTGGATCGCGCCGAGGTATTGTGGCGCACGGCACTCGAGCGGCATGCCGACAATCCTGAGCTGCTGATCGGACTCGCGCAGACGCTGTTCTGGAAGGGGCAGCCGGGACTTGCAGAAGCGTACGCCGCCCGAGCCCGGGCGCTCGCGCCACAGGACCGGACGGCGCGCGACCTCGAGCGGGTGGTGCGGGCGGCACTCCGTCCTGAGATCGCCACGACGGTAGACGGCGCCCACGACTCCGATGACAACGATTTCGTGGCCCAGGAGGGGACGGTCACGGGCTCGCTGGGCACCGATCTCCGCGGCACCGTGCGCGCGGGGTGGCGACACGCCACCGACCAGGCGGGCGACGGCTCGAGTTATTGGGCGGGTGGCCACCTCATCGCGGCGCTGGGGCACGGCGCCGTTTTGCGCGCCGGCTTGGGAGCACCGCTCACCGCCGAGCTCGGCCTCGGGCTGCGCCCAGCGCGCTATGCCGCGGTGAGCGTCAGTTACACCCGCACGCCGTTCGACGAGACCGCGGGTCTGATGCGCCAGGATCTGGCGATCGATGCCGTCGACTTGAGCTTCGACATGTCGCCTGCGGCGGGCTGGTCGATCTCCGGTGGCGGAGGCGGCGCATGGTTCTCGGACGGCAACAGTCGCTACGCCGCCGTGGGTGCGTTGCTCGGCCGCGTGGCGCGGGGCCTGCAAATCGGCCCCTTCGCTCGCATCATGGGGTACTGCCGCTGCGGGTCGGGCACCTATTTCGCGCCGGACCGCTTCACCGTGATCGAAGGTCGCGCCGTCTACGCATGGCAGCAGAGTCGCTGGGGCCTGCGCGCCGATGGCGGCGCTGGCTCGCAGCAGGTCTTCAAGGGCGCAGCGCACCAGACCGAGTGGCACATCGGGCTGACACTCTCACGTGGCTGGGGCGCGAACAACGAGGTCGCACTGGTGAGCTCGATCACGAACAGCGCCGCTGCGACGACGCCGGGGAAGGCGCCCACGGACCAATTTCGCTACCGCACGCTGGGCCTGCGCTTCCGGCAGGGCTTGTAGCTCAGAACTCCTCGTTGGCCTCTAGCCGCTCGGCCGCGCCCAGGCCCAGCGCGCGCAGCAACCGGATGGCCCGGGCCTGCTCGCGCGGCGGCAGCGCCGCGACCGCACGCCGCATGGCGTCCGCGTGCGGCGGGAAGATGCGTTGGATGAGTCGCCGCCCCGCGGAGGTGAGCGCCAGGAGGACGACGCGGCGGTCGGTGCCGCTGTGCCGTCGCCGCACCAGCCCGCGGCTCACGAGCTTGTCCACCACGTAGGTCGTGCTCGACGATTCGACCAGGATGCGTCGTTGCACTTCGCACACCGGCAGCTCGCCCTTGTGGTACAGCACTTCCAGCACCCCGAACTCCGTCGTGCCCAGCCGGAAGCGGGCGATGCTCGCCCGCGAGTGACGTTCGACGGCGTCGAACGCCCGGGCGAGGACGACCCACAACTGTAGCGGCACGTCCACACGGCTCGGCGATTGTTTCATCGTCTCCCCCGGGGAACCCCATGCCCGGGAAAGGTGTTCCCGATATGATTCGATGTCAAGTATCTCGAATTCGAGACATCATTTGGGAGGTGTGCGATGTTCGATCTTGGGGTATTGGCGCTGCGGCTGGCCTTGGGAGCGGTGTTCCTCGGCCACGGGGCGCAGAAGGCGTTCGGGGCGTTCGGCGGTCCGGGGTTCGACGGCGCCACGGGCTTCGTCGGGAGCCTGGGGTTCCGCCCGGCCCGGTTCTGGGCGGCACTGGCGGTGGGTGGAGAGCTCGCCGCGGGGTTCCTGTTCCTGCTCGGGCTGCTGACGCCGCTCGCGGGGTTATTGGTGCTGGCCACGATGGCCGTAGCGATCGCCAAAGTGCACGGGCCGAAAGGCTTCTTCGTCCAAAACGGCGGGTACGAGTACAACCTGGTGCTCATCATCGCCGCCCTCGCCGTAGCTGCGATGGGCCCGGGCCGGTTCTCGCTGGACTACGTGCTCGGGCTCGCCCGGTAGGAATACCGCCCGTCGTTAGATTCTCTGCGTCGCTTGCCGGCGAGGGAATCTGGATAGGCTGGTTCCGAAGCTCGTCACCACGCTCGCGGGCTACACCCGCGAGCAATTCCTCGCGGATCTGATCGCGGGGATCATCGTCGGTATCGTGGCGCTCCCGCTCGCCATCGCCTTCGCGATCGCGAGCGGGGTCGGGCCCGAGCGCGGGCTGTTCACCGCGATCGTCGCCGGGTTCATCATCTCGGCGTTGGGCGGCTCGCGCGTGCAGATCGGCGGGCCGACCGGCGCATTCGTCGTGATCGTCTACACGATCGTCCAGCGCCACGGGGTGGAAGGCCTCGCCATGGCGACCCTCATGGCGGGCGTCATCCTCGTCGGCTTCGGGCTCGTGCGGCTGGGCGGCGCGATCAAGTTCATCCCCTACCCCGTGACCATCGGCTTCACCAGCGGAATCGCCCTGATCATCCTTTCGGGGGAGGTCAAGGATTTCCTCGGCCTCGAGGGCCCCGTGCCCGCCGAATTCTTGGGGCGCTGGCGGGCGGTCGCGGCCCATTCCGGCTCGCTGAACCCGTGGGCGGTCGCGGTGTCGCTCGCCACGCTGGCGATCATCGTCCTCTGGCCCCGGCTCAACCGGCGCATCCCGAGTCCATTCGTGGCGCTCATCGTGACGACCGCCGTGGTGCAGCTGTTCCACCTTCCGGTGGACACGATCGGCAGCCGGTTCGGCGTCATCAACGCGGCCCTGCCGGCTCCCGCGCTTCCCGCGGTCACGTTCCATCAGATGCCCGGCCTCGCGGGCGCGGCGTTCACGATCGCGCTGCTCGGCGCCGTCGAGTCGCTGCTCTCCGCGGTGGTGGCGGACGGCATGATCGGCGGCCGTCACCGCTCGAACATGGAGCTCGTGGCGCAGGGGATCGCGAACATCGCGTCACCGCTGTTCGGCGGGATCCCGGCCACCGGCGCCATTGCCCGTACGGCGACGAACGTCAGGAACGGCGGCCGGACGCCCATCGCCGGGATCACGCATGCCGTCACCCTGCTCCTCATCACGCTGTTCTTCGGCCGCTGGGCCGGGCTGATCCCGATGGGGACGCTGGCGGGGATCCTGGTGGTCGTCGCCTACAGCATGAGCGAGTGGCGCACGTTCCTGGCCGAGTTCCGGGCGCCGAAGAGCGACGTGGCCGTGCTGCTCACGACGTTTCTCCTGACCGTGCTGTGGGACCTGACGGTCGCGATCGAGGTGGGGATGGTGCTCGCGGCGTTCCTGTTCATGCGCCGCATGGCGGAGGTGACGAACATCAGCGCGCTCACGCACGAGTTCCAGGATCCGGTGGACGACTTCGAGCGTGATCCCAACGCGGTGCGGCGGCGGGTGGTGCCGCCGGGGGTGGAGGTGTACGAGATCACCGGGCCGTTCTTCTTCGGCGCGGCGGAGACGTTCAAGGAGCGGTTGGGGCGCATCGCGGTGCGGCCCAAGGTACTGATCCTCCGGATGCGGCACGTCCCCGCGATCGACTCGACTGGGCTGCACGCGCTGCGCGATCTCGTCCGGCGCAGCCGGCGAGACGGCTCGCTGTTGATCCTCTCCGACGTGCATTCCCAGCCGGTGGTCGCGCTCGAGCGGTCGGGTCTCTACGACGAGCTGGGGGAGGAAAACATTCACGGAAACATCGACGACGCGTTGAACCGGGCGCGGGAGCACCTGGGCATTCCGTCGCTGCCGGCGCCGACGTTTGCGACGCCCACCGTCGCGCGGGAAGGGAAGGAGCCGGCCTAGCGGAAGTACCGGTGCCTGGTGAGCGTTGCAGAGGGAGGACTGCCGGATGGCCTCACCGATAATCGCCCAAGGCACCTGTTACGTGCTGTTCGCCTACGACGTCGCGCACGCGTTCGACCTCGCGGCGGCCGAGCGGCAGCTGGCGAGCGCGACCCAGCGCCAGACGGTCAAGCAGAAGCGGCGCGCTCCGGCATTCTTCGAGTACGACCCCGCTCCCCTGCGCGTGACCGAGCCGGCGGAGTCGCTCGCCGTCGGTGAGCATGTCACGGCGCCCTACGTCGAGTTCGTGCTCTACGACTTTGGCGCGATGTCGGTGAGCTACGCCATCCCCCTCCAGGGCCCCCTCACGGGGCTCCCCGGGCTCAGCACCATCCTGTACGGCAACGAGCAGCTCGAGACGGACTCACGGCGCCGGGTGCAGCAGCTCGTGGAGGCCCTGGGCGACGCCGCGATTCGGTCCCGCCTCGCCGACTTCGTCGAAGATTACGTCGTGTTCCAGATCGAGGCGTTCAGCGAGCCGCTCGAGGCGTCCATGCTGTGGACCGAGCACGCACAGACGGTGGCCCAGGTGCTGCGGGCCGAGTCACGCCCCCTGTCGCAGCAGGAAGTGAGCGACGCCCTCACATCGCGCCTCTCGTTCGGGCCGAACGACGCGACGCTGATCGACACCGACGCGACGCTGCTGTTCGATCCGGAGGGAGAGGACGTGCGGGCGGTGATCGAGTTCGCCAACACCCAGCTGCTCGAGATGCGGTACCTGGACGCGCAGCTCGACGAAGCACTCGAGCGGGCCTACGACCTGCTCGGCCGCACGCCCGGCCTGCGCCGGTTCCTGCCCAGTCCGTATGGGCTTCCGCTCCGCCGGCTCGGGCGGCTGCAGCTCGATGCCGCGGTCCTGTTCGAGCAGGTGACGAACGCGCTGAAGCTGATCGGCGAGCAGTACCTCACCCGCGTGTACGGCCACGTGTCGCGTCGCTTTCACCTGGCGGAGTGGGACGTGAGCATCACTCGCAAGCTGCAGACCCTGGACGGGATCTACGGGAAACTGGCGGACCGGGCGGCGACGCAGCGGATGGAGCTGCTCGAGTGGATCATCATCGTGTTGATCGCCGTGTCGATCGTCCTGCCGTTTTTCACGGGGCTCGTCGGGAAGTGAGTTAGTAGGGCCGTTCTCGGGAACGCTGGTCGCGCGGGAGAATCATCGCCCGCACCACCGCGGTGGCGTCGACCGCAATCAGCAACCCGTCTTGCGGCAGCGACTGCACCCCAATCACGATTCCCGCCGGCGGGTTCCGCTGCGGGAAGAAATCCGGCGCCGCCTGGCGGATTCGCTCCATGTCCTTGGGCGAGTAGTTCACGACATAAATCGTGAGCTTGGCGACGTCGGCCGGGGTCGCCCCGCCGATCCGTAAGACCGTCGCGAGGTTCGCGAACGCTTGGGCGGCCTGAGCGCCCAGGTCGCCGGGACCGACGAGGCGGCCGGTGCTGTCGAGGGCGACCTCACCCGACACGTACAGCGTCGGCCCGATGCGCACGGCGTGCGTGAAGCCCGGCAACGCGGCGAGCGTTCCGGGATTGATGTAGCGGGTGGAAACGGGATCGGGCACCTGGCGGACGGCGCCCGGGGTTGGAGCGACGCAGGCGGCGAGCAACGGGATGGTGACGATGCTGGACAGGACGACGCGCATGCGATGCTCCTCACGAGGGCGGGGGGCAGGGACGTCAAGGCCACTCTGTATACGCCGGGGACGGGTGGGAGTTCAAGGGTCCGGCGCTGGCGCTTCAGGGCAGGGCAACGCGCAGCGAGACCTGCATCGAGACGTAGCGCCACTGCGCAGTCGTCGCCGAGTCGGTGGCGACGGCGGTCTTCGCCGACTCGGTGGCGACGCCGGAATCGTCGGCGTCCAGCTCGAACCGGAGCTCGCGCCCCGGTGCCAGCGGCACCGCGATGAGTGAATAGAGTCGGAGCGCCCGACGCCAGGGCCCGACAGCGGCACGCTGTTGGGCCACTCGCTGCACGCCCGCGCCGAGATCGAAGGCGAGCACGATAGACCGGGCGGTCTCGAGCTCGATGTATGATCCCGCCTGCGCTATCTGGACGAGCCGGGGAGCGAAGTACCCAGCGCTCGAGGGCCGGGAGTAGCGGATCTCGTGGATCTGGCCCGACACCTCGAGAATCGGCGTCACGGCCACCGCCGCCACGCCGGCGAAGGTCGTCCGGTGGTTCACATCGAGGGAGCTGCTCAACGCGGCGGTGCGGCCGATCCCGCGGAGTTTGAGTCCTCCCGCGACGGGCAGCTCGACGATCGCGCCTATTTCTGTTCGCACCACCCGATTCGTCACGAGGAGCGGGCTCGCGTCGATCACGTTCCGCCGCGCGCGGAGGTCGATCGCCGGTCCGCCCATCGGGTCCCGCCAGCGGGCGCGTAACTGGCCAGTGGGGATGAGGGGGGCGCCCGCGCTGCCCACGGCGTCGACTCGAGTCGCTCCCCCCTCCAGATCGATCTGCAGCGTGCCCCGGGGCCGCGCAGCGGCACGGAGCGTGAGCTCGTCGAGCCCGATGGCGGTGACCCCGTCGCGAATCTGCTCGCGGGTGGCTCGCACCCCGAGCCGGGTCGGCCCGGAGGCTTCGAGCTCGGCGACGCCGCCCAGCCGGAGTGTGGCGTTCCCGTCAGAATCACGGCTGCCGCCTACCAGGGGCATGATCGCGGGGGCGGCCGCCACCCGCGCCGCCGCCAGCTCGCGTCGTACCTCGGCGTCTGTGGGGTGAGCGGTGAGCCAACCCTCGTAGACTGCGATGGCGGCACCCGCTCGGCGCGCTCGCGCCAAGGTCCGCGCGCGCCCCACCACGGCATCGCGCTCGTCGGGCGCGAGGCGCAGGGCATCGTCGTAGCACCGCAGCGCCGCGCTGTATCGCCCTGCGCGCGCCAGCATCTCCGCCAACGCCATGTAGCCCCAGGGGTCCGACGGCTCGAGGGCGACGTAGCGGCGGAACAGCCTCAGCGCCAACCGGGGGTCATGTCGGTGCAGCTGCGCGAGGCGATACGTGGCGTGGGAATTCCACGGGTCGGCGGCGAGCACCGCGGCGTACTCCTGTGCGGCGGCTCGCGTATCCCCGGCTGTGAACGCTGAGTCCGCGCGGCCGAGATGCCCGGTGGTGAGGTTGCCGCCCTGTGCGGCGGCTGGGCGCGCGTGAGCTGTGACGACCGCTCCGAGGAGCAGTAGCACGATCCGCCTCCGGCGCTCGCCGGCCGCGACGGCACGCCGGCCTTGGTACCGTTTGATGGAGGTCTCGCGGCCAGGCCGCCGGCGGATCCACAGGCGCAACACCTCGACGCCGAGGAGCACGGCGGCCAGGGTCCCGACGCTGAAGAGGAGCGCCACGGCGGGCAACAGGTTGCCCGGATGCACCGTGGCAAGGGCCGGGATGACGCTGCGGGACGCGCTGAGCGCGAGGCTCAGGAGCCAGCCCGTCGCCCACACGCCCGCGAGGATGGCGCCCGCGATCGCCGTCTGCGTGGCGACCACGCCCCACCCACGCGACCTACGGCCCCGCACCCGTAAGTACGCTTCCCGGAGAGGCGTCGCGAGCGCGCTCATCAGGTAGAACATCCCACCGATCCCGGTCCCCGGCAGGCCGGCCGTCACGGTCAGTGCCCCTTCTCGTATACGCGGAGCGAGCGACCGAGCAGCAGCTCGGCGCAGACCGCACGCAGAAAGAAGACTGCGTTGACCGTTCGCAGCACGAAGAACGCGGGGATGCTCGCGATCGCGCGGCGGATCTCGCGCCGCCGTGCGGCGCCAGCGAGGACCGGAACGAGGACCGCAGGGGCATCGATCACGTAACCGATCAGCACCCAGGGCCTCGCGAGCAGGAGCGCGAGGATTGGCAGCAGCACCAGGTAAACCGCGGCCGCGATCGTCGCATCCCAGAACGCCACCGCCACCGCGGAGCGCAAATAGGGCACCGCGAGGAGCCCGCGCCAGTGGAGCTTCACGTTCTGAACGAACCCGTGTGACCAGCGCCGCAGCTGCGTTCCCATCAGCGTGAGGGTGCGAGGCTCGATCGGGTAGCACACCGCTTCCGGCACGAAACGCACCTCATGGCCTGCTTGGTACAGGCTCCAGGTCAGGTCCACATCCTCGGCGAGGGTGCGGTTCGACCAGCCGTTGTGCGCCCCGAGGATGTCGGTCCGATACATCGAGAAACAGCCCGAGGCGATGAG
>Ga0209239_1002329_pt1 | contig 11320 bp, 12 predicted proteins | sample GraSoi013_2_20cm_FD_185824 | JGI IMG/M metagenome (GOLD analysis project Ga0209239, IMG submission 185824) | Grasslands soil microbial communities from the Angelo Coastal Reserve, California, USA - Sample 10_02_2013_2_20cm (SPAdes) (version 2) | ecosystem: Environmental > Terrestrial > Soil >...
GCAGCGCCCGCATCGGGCCGCCGTCGAGCTGGAAGACGCCGAGCGTGTCGCCCCGGGAGAGCAGCTCGTAGGTCTTGCGGTCGTCGAGCGGCAGCTCCTCCAGGACCAACTCGGTCTGCCGGTTCTCCCGGACCGACTCCAGGCAGTCGTCCAGCACGGTGAGGTTGCGCAGGCCCAGGAAGTCCATCTTGAGCAGGCCCATGTATTCACAGGCGCCCATGTCGAACTGGGTGATGACCGCGCCGTCCTGGTCGCGGCGCCAGATCGGGATCACGTCGAGCAGCGGCTCGCCGGACAGGATCACACCCGCCGCGTGTACGCCGACCTGCCGCTTGAGCCCTTCCAGCCCTTTGGCGGTGTCGACCACCTTCTGGACGTCCGGCTCGGCCTCGTAGAGCTGGCGGAACTCGACTGCCTCGGGATAGCGCTGGTGGGACGGGTCGAAGATGCCCGAGAGCGGGATGTCCTTGCCCATCACCGCGGGCGGCATCGCCTTGGTGATCTTGTCGCCGAGCGCGAACGGGTAACCCAGCACCCGGGCCGCGTCCTTGACGGCAGCCTTCGCCTTGATCGTGCCGTACGTGACGATCTGCGCGACCCGCTCCTCGCCGTACTTCTCCGTGGCGTACCGGATCATGTCGCCGCGCCGGCGCTCGTCGAAGTCCATGTCGATGTCGGGCATCGAGATGCGCTCGGGGTTGAGGAACCGCTCGAAGACCAGGCCGTGCCGCAACGGATCCAGCTCGGTGATGCCCAGCGCCCACGCGATCACCGCACCGGCCGCCGAGCCGCGCCCCGGCCCGACCCGGATGCCCTCCCGCTTGGCGTACATGACGAGGTCGGCGACCACCAGGAAGTACCCGGGGAAGCCCATCTTGGCGATCATGTCCAGCTCGTACTCGGTCTGCCTGCGGTGCTCCTCGGGTATCCCGCCGGGGAAGCGCCGGGCCAGCCCCTCCCACACCTGGGTGCGCAGGTAGGTCTCCTCGGTTTCACCCGCCGGTACGGGGAACTGCGGCATCAGGTTGCGCGAGGCGAAGACCGATCCGTAGTCGCCGATCCGCTCGGCGATCTCCAGCGTGGTGTCACAGGCGCCGGGCATCTGCGCGTCCCACAGCGCGCGCATCTCCTGCGGCGTCTTGAGGTAGAAGTCATGCGCGTCGAGCTTGAACCGCTTCGGATCGGCCAGCGTGGAGCCGGACTGCACGCACAGCAACACCTCGTGCGCCTGCGCGTCGCCCGCGTACGTGTAGTGCAGGTCGTTGGTGACGATCGGCCGGAGGTTGAGCTTCTCCCCCAGCTTGAGCAGGTCGGCGCGGATCCGCGTCTCGATGTCGAGCCCGTGGTCCATCAGCTCCAGGAAGAAGTTCTCCGCCCCGAAGATGTCCCGGAAGTCGGCCGCCGCCTGGCAGGCCCGGTCGAAGTCGCCGATACGCAGCCACGTCTGCACCTCGCCGGACGGGCAGCCGGTGGTCGCGATGAGCCCCTTGCCGTACAGCTCCAGCAGCTCGCGGTCGGCGCGCGGCTTGTAGTAGTAGCCCAGCCGGAACAGGTTGTGCAGGCCCTCGGCGTCGGTGGCGAGCATCGTCATGTGGGTGTACGCCCCACCGCCGCTGACGTCGTTCTCCCCGCCGTCGGCCCAGCGCACCCGGGTCCGGTCGAACCGGGACGTGCCCGGCGTCAGATAGGCCTCGATCCCGATGATCGGCTTGATCCCGGCCCCGGTCGCCTGCTTGTAGAAGTCGTACGCGCCGTACAGGTTGCCGTGGTCGGTCATGGCCAGCGCCGGCATGCCCAGCCGGGCGGTCTCGGCGAACAGGTCCTTCAGCCGTGCCGCACCGTCGAGCATCGAGTACTCGGTGTGTACGTGCAGATGGACGAAGGAGTCACCGTCACCCACGTTGGTCCTCCCTCACCTCACGCGCACCGCCTAGCCTAAGCCAGCGCCGGGCTCACTTGCGGGAGGCGAGCGGGTCCTCCGTGTCTTCGGCGTCGAGCAGCTCCCGGTCGGAGTCCGAGATGTCGTCGTCGGACTCGTCGATCAGCGGCCAGACGTCACCGAGCAGCTCGGCGGCGGCGAGTTCGATCTCCTCGTCGCGGGTACGCACCCGGGCGTCGGCGTGCGGGAAGACGAACTTGCGGAACGCCCACCACCGGAACGCCATCGCCAGCAGGGTGCCGATGATCTGCGCGCTGACGAAGTCGGCGACCTCCTGGGTGAACGGGCTCGCGCCCCGGGCCACCCACAGGTCCAGCACGTACCGCGAGATCGCCAGCGGCGCCGAGGTCACCGCGATGCCGAGGCCGCTGATCGCGAAGAACAGCAGCGCTTCGTGGTGGCGTACCCGTCCGCCGCGGGTCCGGAACGACCACTCGCGGTTGAGGATGTACGACACGATCGTGGCGACCATCGTAGCGATGATCTTCGAAATGATCGGCTTCTCGGTCAGTACGGTGTGCTTGAGAGCAATGAAGATCACTGTGTCGACGACGAATGCGGTGCCGCCGACCACCGCGAACTTCACCAGCTCCTTGTGGCGGTAGAGCGGGTCGCGTACGGGACGGGGCAGCCGGGAAAGCACGGCGTGGAGCACGGGCACCCTCGCAGTGTAGGGAGACTTCCTCAAAGTCGCCTCGTGAACTGTTCCATGATCACCGCCGACGCCTGCAGCCACGCCTTCTTCGTGGCCGACTGGAGGTCGGGGTACTCGATCGAAGAACCGGACTCAAGTGCTGGATCGTACGGCACGACGGCTACCGCGCGGGTACGGGTGGCGAAGTGCGCGGCGAGGTCGGACAGCAGTGGGCTGGGGATCGGCGTCGGGCAGGAGAGCAATGTCACTGCCTGTTGGGCCAGCTGACCCATGCCCCACTCGTGCAACAGATCCAGCATCCAGTCCGCGGTGAAGGCGGCATCCTCCCTCGGTACCGATGTGATAACCAATTGGTCCGCGGCCTGCAACACGGTCTGCCAGTTGGGGCTCTCCACGTTGTTGCCGGTGTCCACGCAGATCACGTCATGGGTACGGCGCAGCAGCTCCAGTACCCGCCGCACGGTGTGCGGATCCAACCGCCGGGCGAAGCGCGGGCTCTCCTCGCCGGCCAGCACGTCATAGGAGCCGTCCGAGGCGTGCCGCAGGTAGTCGTCGAGCCGGTCGGTCAGCTCGTACCCCGCGCTCGCCTCTATCAGGGCGAGGTCGGCGACCAGGTGCCGGATGGTCCGCGCGTGCCGGGCGGAGCCGGCCCGCAGCCCGAGCGTGCCGCGCAGCTCGTTGTCGTCCCAGGCGAGCACACCGCGCCCGCGGATCGCGCCGATCGTGGCCGCGCACAGCACGGTGGCCGTGGTCTTGTGTACCCCACCCTTGGGGTTGGCGAAGGCGATCACCCGGGGGCCGCCGAAGTCCTGGCGCAGCGCGGCGACGAGCTGGGCGGACGGGCTCTGGCCCGCGGGCTGGAACTCGATCCGGCCGGCCTGGCGACCGGCGCGTACGTCGTGCGTAGGCGCCCGGCGCTGCTCCCCGACGCGCGGGGCCGCGTAGTCGGCCTCCTGGTCCTCGGCGACCGGCCGGCCGGCCAGCAGCGCCCGATCCAGGATGGAGCGCCAGCGTGGAGTGGGCGAGGCCGCGTTCCAGCCGGTCTCGCTGCGCTCCACGCTCGACCTCCTGCCGCCCTAGGGTCTGCCCACAAGAGTACGGTCTTCGGCGGACAGTTCTGCCCGTCGGACTACTCTCCCATGCCCGACGGCGCTGGCGCGCCGGCTGTCCGTCTGGTGCGACGACGGGCGTGCCACCCGGCTCAACGACGCGAACGGCCGGCGCGGAACGCTAAGCGGCCCGGAGAACCTCAAGCGCTCGGGCGAGATCATCCGGGTACTCGCTCACAAACCGGACCTCCTGCCCCGTTGCCGGGTGGGTGAAGGCCAACTCGCGCGCGTGCAACCACTGCCGGGCCAGGCCCAGCCGCGCCGCCAGGGTCGGGTCGGCCCCGTAGGTCAGGTCACCCACGCACGGGTGCCGAAGAGCCGAGAAGTGTACGCGGATCTGATGCGTACGCCCGGTTTCCAGCCGTACGTCGACCAGGCTCGCCGACGGGAAGGCTTCGAGGGTGTCGTAGTGCGTGATGCTGGGCCGGCCGCCCGAGACGACCGCCCACTTGTAGTCGTGGGTGGGATGCCGGTCGATCGGCGCGTCGACGGTACCCCGCAACGGGTCCAGGTGGCCCTGCACCACCGCGTGGTACCGCTTGTCCACCTCGCGCGCCTTGAAGGCCCATTTCAGCGCGCTGTACGCCGACTCGCTCTTCGCCACCACCATGAGCCCAGTGGTACCCACGTCCAGCCGCTGTACGACGCCCTGCCGCTCGGCCGCGCCGCTCGTGGCGATCGTCTCGCCCATCGCCGCCAGGCCGCCGATCACCGTCGGTCCGGTCCAGCCGGGGCTGGCGTGCGCCGCCACGCCGACGGGCTTGTCGACCACCACGATGTCCTCGTCGTGGTACACGATCCGGAGCCCCGCGACCGGCTGCGGCGGCGCGACGGGTACCGCGCCGGGCGGCGGCGGTAGCGTCACCTCCAGCCAGGCGCCGGCACTGACCTTGTCCGACCTCGGCCTGGGGTACCCGTCGACCATCGCGTCGCCGGCCTCGACCAGCGCGGAGGCGGCCGCGCGGGACAGCCCGAAGAGCCGCGAGACGACCTGATTCAGCCGCATCCCGTCCAACCCGTCGGGTACCGGTAGCGCGCGCCGCTCGCGATCAGTCGCCGGCACGTTCGGCTGCCCCGCCGGCTGTTCCGCCGCGTCCGTCGGCCGCCGGTCCAGGTCCGTCGGCTCCCACCGCACGCCCGTCGGCTCCCATCGCGGGTCCATCGGCTCCCACGGCGCGGGCCGGAGCGCGGAGCCGGGTGCCGTCGCGCCGCCGCCCGGTCAGCTCCAGCAGGATCGCGAGTACCACGCCGCAGCACAGCGCGGAGTCGGCGACGTTGAAGATCGGGAACACGTGCCCGTCGTTGCTGAACACGCTGATGAAGTCGATCACGTGCCCGACCAGGAACCCGGGCGCCCGGAAGATCCGGTCGCCGAGGTTGCCCAGCGCGCCGCCGAGTACCAGGCCCAGCGACACGCCCCAGGCGACCGAGCGCAGCCGCCAGGCCATCCAGCCGATCCAGCCGATCACCACCAGGCTGACCAGCGGGAAGACGAACGTGTAACCGGTACCGAGGCTGAACGCGGCGCCACTGTTACGGGTGAGGGCGAGGTACACCGCGCCGCCGAGCAGCCGGGGCGGGGCGCGATGGCTCAACTGCGCGACCGCGAGGTGCTTGGTCACCACGTCGGCGAGCACGATCACGGCAGCGGTAGCGGCGAGCATGACGACCGCGAGGCGGGTCGCGCGTACCGGCGCCGTCGTCGCCGTACGCTCCTCCGACACCGCAGTCCCTTCGCCGGTACTCAGCGCCGCTCCTCCAACTGCTTGCAGGTCACGCAGAGAGTAGCGGACGGGAAGGCGGCCAGGCGCTCCACCGGGATCGGGTTGCCGCACCGCTCGCACCAGCCGTAGCTGCCCTCGTCGAGCCGTTCGAGCGCCCGCTCGACCTGGGTTACCCGCTCCAGGATGCTGTTGGCCAGGGAGATCTCCTGCTCGCGCTCGAACGTCTTGGTACCGGTATCCGCCTGGTCGTCGCCGGCCGAGTCGGTGAGCCGGTCGCGCTGAAGCTCGGTGATCTCCGAGATCGTCGCGTCGTACTCCTCCTTCAACTCGTCCCGCCGGGCGGCGAGGGCGACCCGGATCTTCTCCGTCTCCGCCGCGCTACGGGAGGTCTTGGGCGCCACCTTGGTGGCCTTCGACTCGCCCGCCGAGGCTTGCTTGGTGGCGGTGGTCTTGGTGTCGGCTGGCTTGCCCATCGTCGCTCCCTTGGCCGCGTCATCCGCGGCGATCGGCGGACTCCGGCACCGTATCCGCGGCCGGTACCTCGGACGGCGTACCGGCGATGCTGCTGTCACGTGCCGTAGCGCTGGCCGCGGTGGTACCCGTCCGGCCGTTGTCCGACACCGCATTCGTGGACTTCTTCGCGGGTGTCGTCTTCGTGGGCGCTGCCTTGGTTGCCTGCTTGGCGGGAGCGGTGTTCGCGGAGGCCGCCTTCGCGGCCGCGGCCTTCGTGGATACGGTCTGCGCGGGTGTGGCCTTCGTCGGTGCGGCCTTCTTCGCTGGCGTGGTCGGCGCCTTCGCGGGTGTGGTCTTCGCCGTTTGGTTCGCGGGCGCGGCCTTGGTCGCCGTGGTCGCCTTCGTGGTGGGCGCCGGCTTCGGAGCGGGAGCCGTCTTGGTCGCCGTGACCTTCTTGGCAGGCGCGGTCTTGTTCACCGGCGCGGCCGTCTTGGTCGGCGTGACCTTCTTGGCCAGCGCGGCCTTCGAACCTGGCGCGGCCTTCGACGGCGACGCGCTCTTGGAGCCTGGCGCGGCCTTCGAACCTGGCGCGGCCTTGGACGCGGCGGCCGACTTCGTGGCTGGCGCGGCCTTCTTGGCGGGCGTCGCCTTCGGCCCGGACGCGGCCTTCTTGGGCGCCGTGGCCTTCTCGGTCGCCGTGGCCTTCGTGGTTGCCTTGGCCTTCTTCGCCGGCGCGGCCGGCGATGCTGGCGCCTTCTTGGCCGGCGCCGCCTTCGACGCGGGCGCTGCCTTCGAAATCGGCGGTGCCTTCGACGCGGCCGTGGCCTTCGCTGCGGGCGCTGCCTTCGACCCGGCCGTGGCCTTGGACGCGGGCGCTGCCTTCGAGATCGGCGCTGCCTTCGACGCGGCCTTCGCTGCGGGCGCTGCCTTCGACCCGGGCGCTACCTTCGACCCGAATCCCGCCTTCTTGACCAACGTCGCCTTGGCGGTCGGGGTCGCCTTCTTACCCGGCGCCACCTTCGACACCGGCGTCGCCTTCCGGCCGGCCGCGGTCTTGGTCGCCGGGGCCGGCGCGGCCTTCCGCGCGGGCGCCTTGGCCACCACCGCCTTCCGGGCGGCCGTTGTCGTTCTGGCCGTCGTGGTCGTCTTCCGCGCGGCCGGTGTCGCGGCCGCCTTGCTCGCGGCCCGTCCCCCCGCGGCAACGCTCTTCGCCGCACTTCGAGCGCCCGTCGTACCCGCCGGTTTCGCGGCGGACTTTGATGCACCGTCCCGTGCGGCGCGTACCCGCTCGGCCATGGCATCCCCCACATGCAAAATGGGCGCGCGGCGGGGCGCCGCGCACTCCAGAGGCTGGCAAGAATACGGAACGTACCCGCTTGCGACAAACCTGCCACACGAAGTGGCGCAATTTCCGAACCAAACCTTGATCAGGAACGCCAGGCCGAGGGCCGCTGCATGCGCCAACGGGCCAGCCGACCGTACCGGCTCACCGCGTGCAGGCGGTCCTCGGCCGCGTCGCGTACCTCGACCGTCGTCACGATCAGCAAGCTGTCGCCGTGCCGCAGCCGGGTTTTCATCTCGGGTACGAAACCGTTGCCGTCGCGCAGGACCAGCGTCACCGCCGCCCCCAACGGGAGTCGGAGCTCGTCGAGGTAGACCCCGTTGAGCCGGGAGCCGGGCGGGACCTCGACGCGGAGCAGGTCGGCGCGCATCCGCTCCAGCGGCGCGCTTTCGACGAGGAGCTCGGTCGCCTGGCCGAGGTCGGTCACCCGTAGCCACCGGGCCAGCGGCGGCAGCGTACTGCCCTGGACCAGCGTGAACACGACGACGAGCACGAACACGACGTCGAAGAGGAACCGGGCGCCCGGTACGCCCTCGGAGAGCGGGATGGTGGCCAGCACGATCGGTACCGCGCCACGCAGCCCGGCCCAGGACAGGAACGCCTGTTCCCGCCAGCGCAGCCGGAACGGGGTCACCGACAGGATCACCGAGATCGGCCGGGCGAGCAGCACCAGAGCCGCTCCGATGATCAGGCCGGGCAGCACGGCGGTACCCAGCCGGGACGGCGAGACGAGCAGCCCGAGCAGGACGAACAGCCCGATCTGGGCGAGCCAGGCCAGCCCGTCGGCGAAGCCGAGGATCGCGTACCGGTGGGGCAGCCGCGCGTTGCCGAGCACCACCCCGGCGGTGTAGACGGCCAGGAAGCCCGAGGCGTGGGCGAGCGTACCGGCGGCGAACGCGAGCACTGTGAGCCCGACGGCGGCCAGCGGGTACAGCCCGGCAGCGGGCAACGCCGCGCGCCGCAGCGCCCATGCCCCCACGAACCCGACCGCCAGCCCGAGCGCCGCCCCGGCGAGCAGCTCGTACCCGACCAGCAGCCCCTGCTGCCACCACGGCTGGTGCTGCACCGCACCGGTCGACAACAGGACGACCAGCAGCACCACCGGCGCGTCGTTGATCCGGACTCGGCCTCCAGGATCGCCACCAGCCTGGGGCGCAGCCGCAGCCGGCGCAGCGTGGAGAAGACCGCGGCGGCGTCGGTGGAGGACAGGACGGCGCCGTAGATGAGGGCGAGCCGCCAGTCGACCCGTAACAGATGGTGCGCCACGACCCCGACGACCGCGACCGAGGCGGCCACCCCGAGCGTGGAGAGCACCCCGGTGACGCCGAGTACCGGACGCAGCGCGCTCCATCGGGCGGTCAGCCCGCCCTCCGCGATGATCACCACGAGCGCGCAGGTACCCAGCGCCCGGGTAAGCGCCGCATCGTCGAAGCGGATACCCAGCCCGGCCTCGCCGATCGCCATGCCCAGCGCCAGGTAGACGAGCAGGCTGGGCAGCCCGAGCCGGGTGGACAGCCGTACCGCCCCGACGGCCACCAGCAGTACCCCGGCACCGAGCAGCAGCGCGACAGTCAACGAGTGGCTCATGGGGGGCCATCGCGGAGGGCGCGGATCCGCTCGGCGAGGTCAGGAGGCGGATCGGCGACCGTGAGTACCTTGTCCCGGCTCGTCGCGCCCGTCCGCAGCGCCAGCTCCCGGGTACGCAGTCCGAGCGCGTCCGCTACGGCGCGGAGTACGGCTTCGGTCGCCCGCCCGTCGACCGGCGGCGCGCTGACCGCCACGACGAGGGCCGGCCCGTACGGCCCGTCGTACCGGCCGCCGACGCGGGTACGCGCCGCGGCCGGTTTCACCCGGACGGGGAGGACGAGAGGCTGGGGCCGCTCGTTGACCTTGGCCATGTCCCATTGTGCCGGTCCCGCTCCCGGAGCCGGGAGGTCGGGGCCCCGCGGGAGCGGCCGGTCAGACCCGGCGGGCCTCGGCGAGCAGCGCGCTGTCCGGCTCGCACAGGCTGCACGGCGTGAAGCCGAGCTCGACGGCCTCGCTCACCGGCAACGGCTCGCTCTCCCGCCCGAGCAGGTGTACGCAGCCGGGCTGGTGGTACCGGGGCCGCCCGTCGATCACCAGGACCTCGGCCGACATCCGGGCCACCCGGTCGGCGTCGGTCGGGGAGACGAGCTGGGCGGCCGGCTCGTCCGGCGGATCCTCGTCGTCGAGGTCGCCATCGAGGTCGAGGTCGAGGTCGAGGTCGAGCTCGACATGCGGACGACCGTCGGCCTGGTTCGGGATGGACACCCGCTCCGGCTCGTCCTCGACCATGGTGCCGGTAGCCGCCTCGGCCGTGGGGCGGGCGGCGGGTTCCCGGCCGTACACCGTACCTTCGCGGCGGCGGGACGGCTCCCGTACCCGCTCGCCGGAGGGCTCGACCAGCTCTTCGACGGGCTCGTCGTCGCCGAGCCCGTCATGTGCGTCATCGCTCAACGCGGCGCGGGCGGCGGCGGCCTGCCGCGCGCCCAGCACCACCGCGATCGCCGCGAGCAGGCTCGCCGCGATCGACCCGACCAGGAACGCGTTGGAACCACGTGCCAGCCCGAGTCCGAACGAGACCACGGCCACGAGGATGAGGAGAAGACTTCCGACGATCAACACTCACCCCCGGGGTGGCTGTAGTTACCGAGTTGCGTTGTCGAGACCGGAGCGACCGCCGCCGTAGGCGCCGGCACCCGCGGCGGCGAGCCCGCCGGCCGCGGCCCGGGCGGCATCCGCCCGGCCCATCTCCGCCTCGAGGCCCTTGCCGCTGCCGTCCAGGTCGCGCAGCTGGCTCTCCAGGTACGCCTTCAGACGGGTGCGGTACTCGCGCTCGAACTGCTTGAGCTCTTCGATGTGCTTCTGCAGCGCGGAGCGCTTGGCGTCCAGGCCGCCCATGGCCTCCTGGTGCCGCTGCCGGGCGTCACGCTCAAGCGCGTCAGCCTTGGCGCGGGCTTCGCGGGTGACCTCTTCGGCCTTGGTACGGGCATCGGACAGCAGCTTGTCGGCCTCGCGCCGGGCGTCGGCGACGTGGTCGTCGGCGGTGCGCTGGGCCATCATGAGCACCCGCAGCGCCTGCTGCTCGCCGTCACCGCTGATGACCGGGCCGCCCTGCGAGCGCGCCTGCTCCAGCTCGGCCTGCCGGGGCCGACCGGACCGGCCGGGCGGCCGCCACCGCGCTCGGCCGCAGCGCGCAGCTCGTTGTTCTCCTCGATCAGACGAGCGAGTTCGCGCTCGACCTCGTCCAGGAAGGCGTCGACCTCCTCCTCGTCATACCCCCGCTTGCCAATGGGGGGTTTTTTGAAGGCGACGTTGTGGACGTCGGCCGGGGTCAGCGGCATCGAAACTCCTCGGGTCCAGTTGCGGCCGCAGGCAGTTCTCGGGCGGGTGCTGGGCGCACCCGTTACCTCAACGGCCCTACCACGACACTCATCAGCACGTACAGGATAAGCAGCAGCACAATGGCAGACAGGTCAACGGTCACCGTACCAAGCGGAAGAGGTGGGATCACACGCCTCAACGCTTTCAGAGGCGGATCAGTGACGCTCCAGACCGCTTCCAATGTCGCCGCCGCGCCCCGGCCGGGCTGCCAGCGCCGCCCGAACGCGAGTACCCAACCCATCACGAACCTGCCCAGAAGCGTCAGAAAGAAGAAGTAGAGCAGCAGGTAGGTGACCTGGGCAACGATCGATATCACGTCCGGGGAATCCCTTGGTCAGCTTTGGTTGAAGAACCCGCCCTCGGCAATCCTGGCCTTGTCCTCCGCAGTGACCTGAACGTTGGCCGGCGAGAGCAGAAACACCCGGTTGGTCACCCGCTCCATCGTACCCCGCAGCCCGAACGCCAGTCCGGCCGCGAAGTCCACCAGACGTTTGGCATCCGCCTCAGCCATTTCGGTGAGATTCATGATCACCGGTACGCCGTCGCGGAAATGCTCACCGATAGTGCGCGCCTCGTTATAGGTCGTGGGGTGCAGCGTGGTGATCTGGTACCGCCGCTCCTCGTCCTCGGCCACGACGGCGCGCTCCCGCAGCTGTACCTGTGGCGCCAGGGCGAGGTTGTCGCGGGTCGGGT
>Ga0209239_1002332_pt1 | contig 11312 bp, 10 predicted proteins | sample GraSoi013_2_20cm_FD_185824 | JGI IMG/M metagenome (GOLD analysis project Ga0209239, IMG submission 185824) | Grasslands soil microbial communities from the Angelo Coastal Reserve, California, USA - Sample 10_02_2013_2_20cm (SPAdes) (version 2) | ecosystem: Environmental > Terrestrial > Soil >...
GTACGAGCTGAGGTCGTCGACGACGCGCCGCATCCCTTTCGACAGATCGTTCGAGTCGACGATGGCGAGGCCGTCGGTCGCCTCGGCCAGAGTCCGCAGCGAAGTGAGCCGCGCGCGCAACCGCGCAATGATCGCATCGGTGCGCAGCCGGTGCCCCCGCGTGAGGCTGACCAGGAGAAAGGCCTGATGCGGGCCATTGACCGGCGTGTAGAGCACCATCCAGCCATGCGGCAAGCCGATATTCGCCACGAGTTGGTCCAGCTCCACAGGGGGGATCTCCTGGCGGATGAGGGATTCGATCTGGCCCACGATCGCCTCGGTCTTCTCCACCCGTGTGCCTTCGGGCGCGGCCACGTTCAGGATAAACTGCCCGGCATCCACCCTCGGAAAGAACTCGGTGGCCAGCCGGGGCGCCAGCAGCAATGAGCCGCCAAACGTCAGCGTCACCACACCCACCACCAGCGCCTTGTGCGCCAGACACCAGCGCAACACAAGAATGTACCGATCCACCAAGCTGCCAAAGAGCCGATCAAAGAGGCGGGGATGGTCAACAGGCGCGTGGGCTTGTTCTCGGAAGAGAGCGGTCATCGCAACCGGAGCGACTGTCATTGAAGTCAGATACGAGACCACCATCGCGTAGGCCACCGCCAGGGCCAACGGGACGAACAGAAACTTGACGATCCCGGTGAAAAACATGATCGGCAGATACACGATCAGGATACTGATCGTGGCCACCAGCATCGGGAGCGCCACCTCACGGGTGCCGTCGTCGGCCGCCCGCCCCGGCGTCTTGCCCATTCCCAGATGCCGATGCACGTTCTCCAGCACCACGATGTTGTTGTCCAGCAGCGTTCCGATCACCAGGGCCAACCCACCCAAGGTCATCACATTCACGGTGTGCCCGGTGAAGTAGAGCAGGACAAACGCCGCCAGGATGGACAGGGGAATCGCCAGAGCAATAATGACGGTGGAGCGGAGGCTGCCGAGGAACAGCAGCACCATCAGGCAGGCCAGGCCGCCCCCCAGTAGGCCTTCTTCCTCGAGCGTCTGAATCGCCTGCCGGATATAGAGCGACTGGTCAAAGATCAGGTTGACGGTCAGGTCCTCCGGTAGCCCAATCAGCTTCGGCAGCGTCGCCTTGATCCCATCAATGACCTGGATCGTGTTCGCCCCGGCTTGCTTCATGATCGGAAGATAGACCGCCCGGTGGCCGTTGATCCGCACGATGTTGGTCTGGATGATCGTCGAATCCGCTGCCCGCGCCACATCCTTCAGCATAATCGGCACGCCGCCCACCACCTTAACCGGGATGTCGTTCATCTGCTCCACGATCTTGATCATGCTGTCCGTGTAGACGTTGTAGTCGAACTCGCCGATCTTCACATTGCCGGCCGGCAGCAGGAGGCTCTGGGCATTGACCGCGTTGACGATGTCGGTCGTCGAGAGGCCGCGGGCCAGCATGCGCTCCCGGTCCAGAAACACCGTGATCTGACGGAGCGGCCCGCCGAAGCTGGGGGCCACAAAGACCCCGGGCACATTGGCCAGTTGGGGCCGCACACTGAAGTAGGCCAGATCCCGCACCTCCTTCTCGCTCAGCGTCTCGCTGCTGACGGTCAGGGTGCCGATCGGCAGGCTGGCCGCCCCGAACTTGATGATGATCGGCGGCCAGATCCCCGGCGGCAGGAAGCGCAGGGTGGAATAGGCGAGGCTGGTGATCTCGGCCATCCCGGCGTTCTCATCGTACGAGGGATGGAAATAGACCTTGATGAGGCTGACGCCGGGTAAGGAGCGGGATTCGATATGCTCGACATAGGAGGCCTGTAGGAAGAGCTGTTCTAATCTTAGCGTGATAGCCCCCTCGACCTCCGAGGGGCCCATGCCCTTATAGAAGGTGGCCACCGCCACCACCGGCAGGTTGATCTCGGGGAAGATGTCCACCACCATGGTCTGGTAGGAGACCGCCCCCAGGATCACGACGATCAGACTGATCGCCACCACCGCATAGGGATTGTTAAGCGCCGCACGAATCATTAGTCACCACCAATGCGTCCATTGCGTCGCTAACATCTGTCGCGATAGACGCGGGACGCGAAAGACGCGTGTGCTGCACTACACCACCTGCAGGCAGGGCAGGACGAACACCCGCAAGGGGATCTTCATCCCTTTTCGCTGCTTAGCCAGTTGGTCACGAAACGATTTCAATCCCTCCACCACGCGCTCCGCCTGATCCTCCGCCAATGCTGTGAGGATCATCGAGTTGGCTCCGGGCGACGCAAAGGAATGAAACGCGTCACCGGTCTCGCCGGTACCGCCTACCTTGTGCAGCTCCGTGAAGGCCTTGACATTGAATTCCTTCAGTAGCACGACAATTTCGTCTTCGAGGGAGTCACGAAACACGATGAGCAGCATCTTCATTTGGAGTTCTCCTTGCGTCGAGGTTGAAAAGAGGAGTAGTGAGGTGCACATCTGGCTAGATCATTCGTTCGCACGGAAGAACAAACACTCTCATCGGAATCTTGGTCCCCCCTCGCATTTGGGCCATGTGGTCCCGAAATTCTTTCAGTACTTCGATAATCCGATCCGCTTGGAGTTCCTCCATGGCCGAAAGGATGATGGCGTGGTGGCCAGGCCACGTGATGGAGCCAAATGCGTGTCCTGCGTCACCAATGCCGAAGACCTTGGGGGCATCAGCAAAATTTACAACATCCAGTCCTTTGAGAACACGCCGAATGTCTTGATCAACCGAATGGCGGTAGACAACCATAACCATCTTCATAAGGGACCCTCCCTAAGGCTTCGACTTAGATATCTAACGCATAATCACCTTCCCGGTCTTGCTCCAGTACCAGAAGACCGAAAAATTCGGATAAAACGCATCGATCGAGTTCCGTCCGGCAACCGTAAACAGACAGCCGGCCGCTCCGACGAAGTTCGAATCCCCGAACCGCCATTGAATGGCCGGCTCGATCCCAATCGTGTCAAATCCCGACCGTTGCCCGGCGTTGATATCATGTCCGTCAGCCCGCCACGTGAGCCCATGGAGCGTCACGAGCTCGATGTTATAGCCGAGGCCCCGCTTATCATCCAGGATGTGCTCGAAGACGAATCGCGTATTGATGATATCGCCTGTGTAGGTGGTCTTATTCCCCTGGCTCCCCGGTGCGGCATAGGTGTAAAAGACACCGGCATTGAACCGGAAAGGCTGGATGTTTTTCCGCATCGTAAGCCCTTGGGTGATGCCGATCTCCCCGAAACGGGTGGACGGCAAACGGCCGATCGGCGCGAACCCGCCTGGCGGTTTCTCGGTGTCGAGCCATTTGCTGGTGGGAAGTACAAGCTGATTGAACCACGTGACGGAAGGACGCCATGTTTCCGGATCCTGCACGATCGGTCGGTACTTCAGAACTAACGAGGTGTCCCCCATTCCGGTCTCTGTGGTCGTCTTTCCGTTCTGCCTGGCCCAAAAGGACTGGAGCGATGTGGCGGCGCCGAGCTCGAAGTGGTCCGTCAGCCCGTAAGCGGATTGAATGAACGGGTCCTGCACACTGTAGAGATGGACAGGCCCAGGTTTCGCACTCGGGAAGCCTCCGAGGGTGTTCCCGTAACTGCGGGTCCCGATCTGGGAAAAGATGAACGGGCGAACATGCAACTGGCCCTTCGGCTGGATATCCACCGCCGACAGCAGGACCGGCCCGTGCGAAAACGGGTTCCAGCTCCGCCGGTACTTCCGGATTTCTTCCTCCGTGGGTACCCAGTCAACAGCGCCGACTGACTCGGGCACGCTGAGGTAGGCGAGTTGGAACAGAGCGACGGAGGAAAAGACGACGCAAATAAGGATGCGCCGATACATCCAGTCCTTCCAGGCTAGAAAGCGGTGCGGAGTATACTTTTCTCCAGTATACTCTGCTGCAGACCTCGCCGCTATGCTGAACTTGATCTGAAAGGTGAATGGCAGGAAGCAGCTATGAACACTGAGTGTAGGTTCGCAAAACTGATCCCTGGGAAGGTGGAGTCGACCAGAGATGGAGGGACGGTTATGACTCGACTGAATGTCTCGCGACTTTTATTCTCACGCAGCGGTCGGTGGGTGATACTCGGCCTTTTGGTTTTTTCCGCTCTCCTCCTATTCGCCTGTGCCGGGAAGAGCGGTCCTTCCACCGTCCTTACGGGCCTTGTGGAGATCGAGGCTGGGTGGCACCACACCTGTGCCTTGACCACCGCCGGGGGTGTCAATTGTTGGGGGAACAACCACGATGGTCAGTTAGGCGATGGAACAGAAGTCGATAGGGTCACCGCGGTGGATGTAGTGGGGCTGATGAGCAGGGTGAACGCGATCGCGGCCGGGGAACGGCACACCTGCGCCTTGACCACGGGTGGGGGCGTCAAATGTTGGGGGAACAACCACGATAATCAGTTAGGCGATGGAACAGTGAACGATAGGGTTACCCCCGCGGATGTCATGGGGCTGACCAGCGGGGTAAGGGCGATCACAGCCGGGGAACGGCACACCTGTGCCTTGACCACGGGCGGGGGCGTCAAATGCTGGGGAAAGAACCACGATGGGCAGGTAGGGGATGGCACAGCGATCAACAGAAGAACCCCGGCAGATGTCGTGGGGCTGACCAGCGGGATAAAGACGATCACAGCTGGGGGACAGCACACCTGTGCCTTGAATCCGAAATATGTCCAATGCTGGGGGGACAACGAGGATGGCCAATTAGGGGATGGGACGACTGCAGATACGCTCGCTGCCAGGGAAGAGGTTGGACTATGATGTCCAGTCTAAGAAATCATGTGGGAGGTTGGTTTTCAAAATAATTGATGCCAGCATCAGCCAAGAGCGCCCTTCCTCTTCGGCATGCTCCACACCTACACCTGAACCGCTTCCGCATAATCACCCTGTCTGTCTTGCTCCAATACCAGAAAATAGAGAAATTCGGGTAGATGGAATCTATAGCATTCTGACCTGCGACTGTAAGCAGGACCCCAGCCGCGCCCAGTACCGAAATCATGCCCTGATTACAGAGTCGTTATTTGTGGGAGATGCGGATTCCAGGGTTGAACCAGGCTCTGCGCAAAAGGCCTTGTTCTCCAATGGAAGAGGGATATTATACTTGACAATATGTACGCTATTCTGATACGGGTGTCAACGGCATGGGTGAGAAGAACAAAGCAGAACCGGCCAGCAACATCCAGAATCGGCTGAGAAGCCTCCGCCTGGCCAATGGGCTCACGCAAGCCGAGCTGGCCGCCAAGGCCGGAATCACCCGACAAGCGGTCTACGCGATCGAGGCGAACCAGTATCTTCCCACCACGGCGGTGGCGCTCCGTCTGGCTGATGCGCTGGACCGCCGGGTGGAAGACCTCTTCAGCCTCGTGGCGACGGGAGAAGCGATAGAGGGAGATCTGATCGGCTCTCCTCCCACTGGCGCACCCGGTTCCTCACAGGTGCGAGTGAAGGTCGCGAAGGTCGGTGATCGACTGGTGGTCCGGCCCGTGGCTGAGCTGGGCGATACTCTCTGTTATGCCGTCGCGGCGGACGGGCTGATCATGGAGCCAATAGACGCCGCGCAGCGCTCTTCGCGGGATCGCGGGAAGGTCCGGGTCCGACTGCTCAGAGATCGTCCAGCCATCGAGAGTGAGATTGCAGTTGCCGGCTGTGATCCGGCGGTCTTCCTGGCAGGGGAACACCTCCGCCGTCGACAGCGGGGAATGACGGTGGTGGGGTGGACGATGGGAAGTGCGGCCGCTTTGGAAGCCCTGAAGCGAGAGGAGGTGCACGTCGCCGGGCTCCACGTCGTGGATGCCAAATCAGGAGAATCGAATCTGCCGTATCTGAGGCGGCATCTCAAGGGTGGAGACTTTAGGGTCGTGACGTTCGCCAGGTGGCAACAGGGGCTCCTGGTCCAGCACGGCAACCCCAAGCGGATCAGGGAGGTGGCGGATCTGGCAAGGAAAGAGGTCGCCGTGGTGAACCGGGAGGCAGGGGCCGGAGCCCGACTGTTGCTCGATCAGAAGCTGGCGGCATCCGGGATGAAGGCCGATCAGGTCAGAGGCTATGGTCGGATCGCCCGCTCCCACTTGGAAGTGGCTCGCCTGATCGCGGACGGCTGGGCCGATGTGGGCGTGGGCGTTGAGGCTGCCGCCAGGTTGATGGGCCTGGACTTCATTCCATTGCAGGAGGAGCGGTACGATTTGGTGATGCCAAGTCGGTATTTGACGACTCACCCCGGCCTCTCGATATTGCTGAACACCATCGTGAGTCATCCGTTCCGAAGAGAGATCGAAGCCCTCGGGGGCTACGACACGCGGGACACCGGGAAAGTGCAGCCCTTCCGTGATGAGTAAGGAGTCAGGAGTGAGAAGAGTTAGGAGAGGCGACTGATGAAACCGCAAGGGAAGTGTGCCGGTGCGGGGACGTTGGTGGTCCCTCGAAGGATTCTGCTCGCGGTCCTCCTCTCCTCACTCCTCACTCCTTACTCCTTACTGGTGACACCACCTGCGAACGCGGAGCCGTTGGTGATCGCCGCGTCGCCCAGTATGAAGGCACCGGTCGAAACACTTGCGCACGCCTTCGAAGCGACACATCCGGACGTCAAGGTGCGGATCTACTACGATACAGGGTTGGAGCTCCGGTGGACTATTGCCGGGATGGAGAACAAGGTAGGTCAGAAGACGTATTTCATCGGCACTGGTCCGATCCATCTGATCGCCCCAGGTGGTGATGAGCTCCTCACGCGACTGGAGCAAAAATATTATGTGCTTCCTGGCACGCGCAGGCCTTATGCGGCTGTTCCCTTGGCCCTGGTCGTTCCAGTGACGCTCGTTGAGGCGCCGGCATCTTTCGAGGAACTGGGCAAGGGGGCCAAGTACAGAATTGCGATCGCGGATCCGGTCTTAACCGAGTTGGGGAGGCAAACACAAGAAGTCTTCGAGGCCTTAGGGATTGTCAATGACGTCAAAGGGCGGCTGGATGTGGCCTCGGATGCCCGCGGCGTGCTCGATCACCTTCTGTATGGACAGGCCGATGTGGGGATCATCTTCGGCCCGGATGCGGTGAAGGAGCAGGAACGGATCCGAGTCGTGGCTACAGCGGGTAAGCCAACCTTTAAACCAACCATACATTCGATGGCCATGGAACGATTCTGTCCCAACCGTGCGCTGTGCGAGGAGTTTCTTTCATTTATTCAATCCCCGGAGGCCAAGAAGGTAGTGAAGTCTCTGGGGTACTTGTCTCCAGGTGGGCCGTAGGGGGGGGAAATTTTTTGTCTCGAAGTGTCAGTATACTTTACATAAATAAATTACAGGAGACTTCTGGCGGTGCCGGATGAAAGGAGGGGCCACATGCCTGGACAAGAAGTGCTGGAGGAAGGCGATGCCACGACACTCAACCAGATTGAACGGTGGGTCACCGCAGCCTTCTGGGTGGTTCTAATCGGAGGACTGTTGTCGCTATTCGGCTGCGCGCGGATGCCTTACACCGTCCGGACCGTGCATGAGGATCAGCGGGTGGTGGTCACGATCCAGCGGGAGGTCAAGCCGGCCGGGTACAGCCATCCGGTTCAACTGAGTGCCCAAGAGTTGGGCCAGATTCTCAGTTCCTTCTCCTTCCGGGCGAAACAGAGGTTGCCACTCCGTTGGTTCGCAGAAGAGGTGCCCCCGAAAACAGTCTTCCGGCAGGATGAGCTTGAGGCGCTGGCCCCCTTTCTTGCCGAGGCGCTGCAGAAAGTCGGGCCTGATGAGCGGGTGCACTTTCAGGTACTGGCTCCAGGTATGAATCCGGCCTACGAGCGTGACACAACCGGCGGCTGGATTGCCGTCCGGGATCCGTACTTTCACCTCACCCTCGAACATTTTCACGCGCAGTTTCCGACCCGGAAACAGGAGCTGTGGGATCTCCGCTATCCCGCCATTCCGCCTGAGCCCGGCACCTTCCTGCTCTTTTTCGAGCCTAATCGTTTCTGGATCACTAATCCTGCTGAGCACGAGCGAGGGGTGTTGTATCGCGACTTCCTCAAGTCCCCCGTCCTGCCCAGCAGGAGGTAAGAACGACCGCTCATGATCAGTATTTCATTCGTTCTCATCTGTGGAGGCGGCCATGAACATCTGGCATCAATTAATTCATACGCGTCCCATCAAAGTCTGGCGGGTAAGTGCAATTATCCTGGCGGCCACTGGCATAGGGATGCTTGCTGCCCCAATGAACGCTCCTGCAGCCGAATCGGGGAAGCTGGTCGAGAAGGACGGCAAGTACGTCTTTATCGAGAGCCAGGACCCAGCGTTGCGTCTTCTCTTGGAGCGGGCTCTTCAGAAGGGAATCATTAGCAAGGAGGAGTTTGAGCAGGCCCTCAAGGAATCGGAGACCTACCGCTACCAGACTCAGCTCCCGTTCAAGGTCTGGTACGACCGTGGCTTCAACTTCTCGATGAACGACAATGCGTTTTTTCTGAAAATCCGCGGCCGGTTGCAATTACGGGAAACAACGAGGTGGCGGAATAATGCCTGGGGAAATCCCGGTGATGCCAAGAATTTCCCGGAACTCCTCGGCGTGTTCGGTGACTATCGCGCAAACCGCTCGGTCGGTGAAAGCTCCCAATTCAACCTGCGGCGCGCACGGTTGCTGTTCTTGGGGCATCTGATCAACCCGGATTTTAAGTACTTCCTCCAGCTCGGCATGGAAACAGCTGAAAACGCGCAAACGCCGGGATCGGTCAATCTGCTGGACTACTACTTCACCAGCACCCACTTCCCGCTCTTTAACGTCCAGGCTGGCCAGTACAAGGTCTATTTCAACCGAACTCAGATCAACAATACGGCCGCCATGCAATTCGCCGAGCGCTCCCTCGTCTCGGATGCCTTTACGGCCAACGGGGTGAACCGGCGCGATATCGGCGTGACGATCATGAACGATGACGAAGTTTATCCCGTCAACTATTACTTCGGGATCTTCAACGGCGGTGGCCCTCTCTTCACCGACTACGGGTCTTTTGAGAGCAAAGAGCCGAACCAGGACTGTCCCGGCGGGCAGACCAGCGGGAATCCCTTTCCGTCCCCGGCCGGCTGTCCTGGGAATCAGCGCAACCTGAATGCGGACTTTCGAGGCAATTGGATCAACCAACTCATGTACACGAGCCGGATCCAGTGGAACGTGATGGGACGGCCTGGCTACGGCGAAGGGGACTTGGTCTATTCGGAAACGCCGCAAGTGGCTGTGGCCGGCAATATTGCCTATAACCCCGGGATCAACACGAGCACTGACAACGCCTTCGTTGGCATTGATCTCGCGAATCTGAACTGGCGCCGGCAACTGGCGACCTTCGGAAACGCGCGCCAGCTCGGATGGGGGATCGTGGATTACAGCACCTGGGGATTAGATAGCGTTCTCAAATATCGTGGCTTCTCGCTCCAGGGAGAGTACTACTTCAAGAACATCAACCGACATGAGAAGGGGCTGCCTTGCGTCCAGACGAACGGGACAGGAGGCCCTTGCACGGGTTTTGCTGGGGGCCTGCTTGGAAACGCCACCGGATGGTACGTCCAATCCGGCTACTATTTCATTCCCCGCCACCTCGAAGTCGCGGCCCGTTATGCCTACTGGGACCCGGACACCAATGCTTCCGGCGATCTCATCAAGGAGGCCGATGTCTCGATCAACTGGTTCCCGTTCGGAACCTACGATTATCAGTTCATGATCACCTACTCGAATGTGGCGATGGGAACCGGCGGCTATGCGATCGGCCGAAGCAACCCGTTGCCAAATACGGTCAATGGCTCGCAGGCTGGCACGAATTGCAACAACACGGCCATGTGGCCTTCCGGCTGCGTGCCGTTGGACGCGAAGGGAGGCACGCTGATTGACAATATCCTGCGCGTCCAGATGCAGATCTTTTTCTAAAGTTCCTCCTGTGTCCTCTGAATTCTGGGAGGGTCGCCTTGTCTGGCTTAGGACGACCCTACCACTATTTCTCGGCTCTTATTTATGATAAGGAGTACTGCGTCCTGTTCATCTATAGAGCGGTCTCAACCGGAGGAATGCTGATGATCTTCAGAAAAGCCACATTACGAGCGAGACGCATGATATGCACGGTATTGATCATAGGGATTGCAGCATTAGGGTCGGTCTGGCCATCGGTGGCCTTAAGCGAAGAGCTAACTATCGCAGCTGCGTCTGACTTGAACTTCGCGTTCAAAGATCTGGTGGCCGAATATGAGAAGAAGACAGGCGTCCACGTTAAGCTCTCACTGGGGTCATCCGGCAACTTCTTTTCACAGATCTCAAACGGCGCCCCATTCGATCTCTACTTCTCGGCAGATATCCGCTATCCTCAGAAGCTTGGGGAGGCCGGGCATGCGCTCCCCGCTTCGTTGTACAAATATGCCGTTGGGCGCATCGTGCTATGGACTCCGATGGAGTCGAAGGTGGACGTGCAGAAAGGTCTGGATGCCTTGGCGGACCCGGCTGTCAAGAAGATAGCCATTGCCAATCCCAAGCACGCCCCCTACGGACGGGCGGCTGTGGAAGCCATGAAGTATTTCAAGGTCTATGATCGCGTGAAGGACAAAATGGTCCTGGGTGAAAACGTCTCTCAGGCCGCGCAATTCATTGAGTCCGGCGCCTGCGACATCGGAATTGTCGCGCTGTCGCTGGCGCTTGCGCCTTCGATGAAGACGGCTGGTAAATATTGGCAGATCCCAATTGAATCTCATCCTCCTCTGGAGCAGGGCGCGGTGATCCTCAAGAACGCGAAAAACAAAGAGGCCGCGAAGCAGTTTCTCGAGTTTGTGAGAGGATCCGAAGGACAGGAGATTATGCGACGGTATGGATTTACGTTGCCCGGTTAAATGGTGCTGGCGAGTCCTGGGGCTTGCCGTCTTCCTTGCTTGCGGTGGGTGCGCCGAAGGGGCCAAACTGGTTCAGGAGAGCGCGTCGGGCGGGGTGGTGACGTACCCCTACAAGGAAGATAGGGGAGGCCCGATGTTTTCGGGTTTTCGCAAGGAAGCGCTTGGGGTCATGGCGAACAAATGTCCGTCCGGGTACACCATTCTGAGAGAAGGCGAGACACGAGGGTACAGCATGGTATCGGGCACGACAGAGGGAACCGGAGACCTCACCACGCACCGGCGCTGGGGGCTGCAGTTCCGATGCAAGGCCAGCTGAGTTCCGGACAGCGGGCCACGGGAGACCAACTGACTCTCTCGAAAACACCACGTGCCACATTACGCCTTGTACCAATACCACATGGCGAGGCGTAGCGATTATGAACTGGACGGCAATCATTCTGACGCTCAAGCTGGCGACGCTGACGGCTCTG
>Ga0209239_1002334_pt1 | contig 11312 bp, 10 predicted proteins | sample GraSoi013_2_20cm_FD_185824 | JGI IMG/M metagenome (GOLD analysis project Ga0209239, IMG submission 185824) | Grasslands soil microbial communities from the Angelo Coastal Reserve, California, USA - Sample 10_02_2013_2_20cm (SPAdes) (version 2) | ecosystem: Environmental > Terrestrial > Soil >...
ATCCCGCCGCGACGATCGTCTCGCGCGGCCGCTTCTCCAGCTGGCTCGCGACAGTCGACCACAAGCGGATCGGGATCATGTACATCCTCACGAGCCTGGTCTTCTTCGTGGCCGGCGGGATCATCGCGCTGCTGATGCGCTCGCAGCTCGCGCGGCCGAACGAGCACGTCTTCACGCGCGAGACCTACGACCAGATGTTCACGATGCACGGGACGACGATGATCTTCCTCGTCGTCGTGCCGGTCTTCGCCGGGCTCGCAAACTTCCTCGTGCCACTGATGATCGGCGCTCGGGACATGGCTTTCCCGCGCCTGAACGCGCTCTCGTACTGGTTCTTCCTGCTCGGCGGGATCGTCCTCTATGCGAGCTGGTTCTCGGGCGGCGGCGCAGCGCGCGCGGGCTGGTACTCGTATCCGCCGCTCTCGGAGCACGCATTCGAGCCGGGGAACGGCCAGGACCTCTGGATCCTGGCGATCCACCTGACGACGATCTCGTCGATTCTCGGCGCAATCAACTTCATCGTCACGATCCACAACATGCGCGCGCCCGGCATGGGTTGGATGCGGCTTCCGCTCTTCGTCTGGTCGATCTACGTCTATTCGATCCTGATCCTGATTGCGGTCACAGAACTCGCCGGGGCGCTGACCCTGCTGCTCCTCGACCGCAAGGCGGGAACGCACTTCTTCTTACCGAGCGAGGGCGGCAGCGCCGTGCTCTACCAGCACATGTTCTGGTTCTTCGGGCACCCCGAGGTGTACATCATGGTGCTGCCTGCGTTCGGGATCCTCTCCGAGGTAATCCCGGTCTTCTCGCGTAAGCCGATCTTCGGCTACAAGGCGATCGCCTTCTCGACGATCGCGATCGGCTTCTACTCGATGCTCGTTTGGGCCCATCACATGTTCTCGGTCGGGTTGCCGACGGGACTCAACATCTTCTTCATGCTTTCGTCGATGGCGATCGCGGTGCCGACCGGGATCAAGATCTTCAACTGGATCGCGACCACCTGGCGCGGCAACGTGATCCTCGACTCCGCGATGCTCTTCGCGCTCGGCGCCGTCGGTGTCTTCACGATCGGTGGCCTCTCGGGGATCTTCCTCGCCGCCTTCCCGTTTGACTGGCAGGTCACGGACACGTACTTCGTCGTCGCGCACATGCACTACGTGCTCTTCGGCGGCTCCGCGTTCGCGCTCTTCGCGGCCTTCTACTACTGGTGGCCGAAGATGTTCGGGCGGTTCCTCGACGAGCGCCTTGGGAAGATCAACTTCTGGCTCTACTTCGTCGGGATCAATCTGACCTTCTTCCCGCAGCACTTCCTCGGGTTGCTCGGGATGCCGCGTCGCGTGTGGACGTACAACCATCACGGCTGGTGGGCAGCGTGGAACCTGGTCTCGACGATCGGCGCCTTCGTGATGGCCTTCGGCACGCTCTTCTTCCTGATCAACGTGGTTCGCACGACACGCGTCGGCCGGCGCGCCGGCCACGACCCTTGGGTCGCGGACACGCTCGAGTGGTACACGAGCTCGCCGCCACCGGCGTACAACTTCGACAAGGTTCCGTACGTGACGAGTGCGAGGCCTTTGCGAGACCTGCGGCGGCGGCTGGAGGAGGGGGCTACCGTCCGTGCTTGACGTGAGACCCGGTCCCTGGCTCCGCCTGATCGCCGTCGGCGCCGCGGCGGCGGCCGCGCTCGCGGTCGTCTCGGGCGCGATGTCGCTGCACACGGCGCACCGGGCGCTCGCCGCGCTCGCGGTGCCGCCGCTTGCCGCGCTCGTCGCAGCCGCATGGGTCGCGCACCGCCGTCTGCTCGCACCGTCCGTCGCGGCGCTCGGACTCTTCCTCGCAGCAGCGCTCGCGGTCGGGCGGCCTCTGCACATCGGTTTCGCCGCGCTGGCCCTCGCAGCGGCGCTCGTCGCAACGGCGGAAACGCTCCGGGGCGAGCCGGTGGCCGCCGCGCCGTGGCGGGACTACCTGACGTTGACCAAGCCTCGGATCATGAGCACGTTGACCAAGCCTCGGATCATGAGCCTGCTCCTGCTTACCGGGGCATGCGGGATGATCGTCGGGGCAGAGGGTTTCCCCTCCGCGTGGCTGTTCGTGGTCACGATGGCGGGCCTGGCGCTCGCCTGCGGCGGCGCTAGCGCGCTCAATCACGTGCTCGACCGGGACATCGACCGGCACATGCGGCGAACCGACCGCCGTCCCGTCGCGGCCGACCGCGTCGCGCCGACCCGGGCGCTCGAGTTCGGCCTGGCGCTCTCGGCGCTCTCGTTCGTGCTGCTCGCAAGCCTCGTCAACGTGCTGACGGCGCTGCTGGCTCTGACCGGCAACCTCTTCTACGTCTTCGTCTACACGCGCTGGCTGAAGCGCTCGACACCGCAGAACATCGTCATCGGCGGCGCCGCCGGCGCGATCCCGCCCCTGGTCGGCTGGGCCGCAGCCACCGGGAACGTCACCGTTCCGGCGTTGCTGCTCTTCGCGATCGTCTTCTTCTGGACGCCGCCTCACTTCTGGGCACTCGCGCTGTTGATCCGCCGCGACTACGAGGCCGCCGGCGTGCCGATGCTGCCGGTCGTGCGCGGCGAACGGGAGACGACGAAGCAGATCGTCCTCTACTCGGGCGTGCTCGTCGCGGTTACCGCGTCGCCGTTCCTCTGGGGGACGCTCGGCGTGCCCTACCTCGTCGCGGCGCTGGTGCTCGGCGCGGTCTTCTTCGTGCTCGCGCTCGGCCTGCGCCGCAAGCCGACTCCCCGCCGCGCGGCGCTGCTCTTCCACTTCTCGCTCCTCTATCTGGCGCTGCTCTTCGCAGCGATGGCCGTGGACGCCGCCCTATGACCGAGCGCGTCCCGGAGCCGATGCCCCCGCAGACGATGGAAGAGCCTGTCGAGCCGGACGCCGCGCTCGCGAGGCGAAACGTGATCTTCGGCCTGGCGCTCTTCAGCTTCGTCCTGCTCCTCTACGGCGCCACGATCCTCGTCGCGTACGTCTATCTCGCCCTCGACTGAGGCAATTTTTATTACCCCGGTGGAGTCGCCTCCACCTGGGACTCGCCTGGCCGTCAAGGACCTGTTCGACACCGCCGGGCTGAGGACGACCTACGGGTCGGCGATCTTCGCCGACCACGTCCCGGCGCGGACGGCCGAATCGGTGCTCCTGCTCGAGGCCGCCGGCTATGCGAACGTCGGCAAGGCCAACCTGCACGAGTTCGCCTACGGCGTCACGTCGGAGAATCCGCACTACGGCAGCGTCCCCAACCCGCTCGCCGAAGGGAGGAGCGCCGGGGGCTCCAGCGGCGGCTCTGCTGCGGCGCTTGCCGCGGGGCTGGCTGACGCGGCGCTCGGCTCGGACTCGGCCGGCTCGATCCGGATTCCGGCAGCCTGCTGCGGGGTCGTCGGCTTCAAGCCGAGCTTCGGGCTTGTGCCGATCGACGGCTGCTTCCCGCTCGCGCCGAGCTTCGACCACGTCGGGCCGATGGCACGAGACGTCGCCGAGTGCGCGCGGATGATGGAAGCGCTCGTTCCGGGCTTCGAGCCTGTGAATGTGGACCTGGACGACCTTCTGGTCGGCGTCGCCTGGCTCGATGAGGCCGACCCACTCGTCCGCGCTCGGGTCCAAGAGGCGGCCGCGAAGTTCCCGAACCGGCGAGAACTGGCGCTCGGCGTCCCGGACCGCGAGCAGTGGGGCGCAGCCTTTCGTCGTGAGGCGCTCGAATCCCACGCGGGGCTCTTCCCGGAGCGGGCCGAGGACTACGGCGACGACGTACGCAACTCGCTCGAAGGCGCCATGGAACTGACGGAAGGGGAGGTCGAGGCCGCCCGTCGGTTGAGAGAGCGCCTGCGCGACGAGGTGCCGGAGGCGCTCGCGGGCGTCGACTTGCTGTTGACGCCGACGCTCCCCTGCGTGGCTCCGAAGTACGGCGAAGGCAACCGGATGGTGCTGACCAGGCTGACCGCCCTCTTAAACCTGATCGGCTGGCCTGCGCTGGCCCTGCCCTGCGGCCCCGCGGAGGACGGTCTGCCAGCCTCGGTCCAGCTCGCCGCTCCGCCCGACGAGGATGCGCTCGTACTCGCGGCCGGTTCTGCGCTAGAGCGCGCGCTCACGTAGGGACTGTCCCCCAGCAGGGGGACTGTCCCTACAACCGGCCTAGGGTGGCCACCGCTTTCAGGGACAGTCCCCGTCCGGGGACAGTCCCTAGTCACCCGAACGAGTGAGTCCGACCGTCGTGGGTCTGCCGAAACCTCTGATGGAATGCGTGTGGCCCGCATCTTCGTCCTCGCGCTGGCGTGCGCGTGCGCCCTCGCCGGCGCCCATTCCGCCTTCGCTGCCGGGCCCATCGTCGTCCCGAGGCCTACGAGCGGAGGCGAGTTCGCCTACACGGCACCCGAGGCGGCGCCGTACGTCACCGCCCGAGCGATCGTCCACTACGTCACCTCCGGCCCGCAGGCGCCCCCGCTGGCGGACGCGGACGGAGACGGCTTTCCCGACTACGTCGAACAGGTTGGCGCGGCTGCGGACATCGCTCTCCTCTACTACGAGCGCCACGGATTCAAGCTGCCCCTGGCTGATACCGCCGGACCGGACACCAAACCGGACATCTACATCGACGATCTGCCAGCCGGCGTTTTCGGATTGACGATCCCCCAAACAGCCGAGGGCGGAACGTTCGTCATGGTTTCTCCGCGGCTCGATTCCAGGCAGAAAACGCTAGGCAGCCTTCCGATCACGGTGGCGCACGAACTCTTCCACGTGGTTCAGTTTTCGTACATCGCCAGCGGAAAGTTGCCGGTCTGGGCCGCAGAGGGCAGCGCCAGCGCGTTTTCGATGCTCGTCTTCCCAAAGGTCGAGGACCTCTCGATGACGAACTTTCTCTCCGGCTGGCTGTTTCAGCCCTGGCTCCCGCTCTACGACGAGCGCTTCGAGTGCGCACATTGCTACGGCGGCGCGTGGTGGTGGCTGTACCTGGCCCACCTGAACTCCGGCATCCTGCCGCGCTATTTCGCATTGCTCGAAGCTGCCGACAGGAAAGGAAAGCCCGCCACTCTCGGCGTCACTCAGCTCGACGCCGCACTCAGGGGCAGCCATGTCGGCTCTCTCAACGACGTCTTCACGGCCTTCTCGCTCAACCTGTACCGCCGGGGGCTGCCGCTCGGTGGACCGTACTCACTGAGCTCGTCGACAACTCCCCGTGCTAGTTCGATCCACAGCGTTTACGGCCTCTCGACCCAATACGTGTCGGTCCGCGTCCCGTCCACCTCGCGCGGCGTGGTGATCGCAGTGCCCTACGGAGACGGTCCTCGCCCGCAGGTCACGCTCGTCGTCGGGGGACCGAAGGGCAGGCGGGTCACCGGTAAGCGGTTTCGTCCGGGAAAGGGAATGATCCTCTCGACGATGTTCCGCAACGCAGCCGAACGGAAGCGGATCATGCTGATCGTGACGAGCGGCCACCTGAAAGGCGTCGCCTACCAGGTCGGCTACGCGGCCGTCGACCGCCGCGGAAAGCTCCCCGCCTGGATCGCGTTTCGGAATTAGGAGGGCTCGAGTAGACGGCGCTCGAACCGTCGTCGCTGAGCTCGAGCAAGAAGCGCGGCGCCCGCACCGAGCAGCAGCAGGGGGCCGGCGACGATCAGCGCATAGAACAGGATCTCAGCTTCGCGAAGAAGTACTCCGCCCGCGTCGCTCATCGTCCGGTCGAAGCGGCCTGTAGAAGCTGCGGCTTGCTTCGGCTTCGTCGTCAACACGAGCTTGACGCGGGCAAGCTCGGCCCGCCGAACGGTCGCTGCTTTCAACTTAGTCAGGTAGTCGAGGCGGGCCTTCTCGGCGCTCAACCGCGCCCGCTCAGCCGGGGTCACGCCCCCGGCCTCGATCCGTGCGATGTCGGCCTGGAGCCGCGCGATCTCCTTCGCCTCTTCTTGAACGGCCTTCGTCACGTCGACGATCGAGACGTGCTGAGCGAGAATCGTGCCGAGCCCGGAATACTCCTCAACCGCGTCCTGGACCCGGTCGACCGGCACCCGCACAATGATCGAGGCGCCGCCACGACCGTTCTTCGGCGCGCTGTACTGAACCGAGGCGACGTAGCCGCCGAGGAGGCGCGCGAACCGCATCGCGCGCTTCGTTGCATCCGAGAGGGCGTTGAGGTTCTTGACTTGCACGCGCAGGGAGGCGGTGTAGCGCTGCAGGCGACTCGGCGTGCTCGGAGCGATCACACGGGCGTGAGCCGGGAGGGGCGCCAGCGCCCCGGCGGCACCTTCCTGCTTGAGTTTTTGACGGACGGTCCCTGAGTGAACCGCTGAGGTTCCGGCCACCGTTCGGCCGTTGCCACCCGAATGAATGAGCCCGTGCACGACTGCGCCGCCGATCGCGAGAGCAAGGGCCGCGGGCACTGCGACGACCGCCAGCCTGCGCAGCGGCAGCGTGAAGCGGGGCGGACGACGTGGTTCCTCCTGAGCGGCAACCGCAAGCACACGCTTGCGCAACTCAGGCGAAGCGCTCGGCCGGGCCGAGCGCAGTTCGGTTGCGAGCTCAGGCGACAGCATCGGCGCTCACCATCCCTTCCAGCTTCTGCAGCGCGCGGCTCAGCCGTGTCGAGCACGCGCTTGGACTGATCCCGAGCACACGCGACGCGGTCTCCCCGTCGAGCTCGAGCACGACTCGCAGCGCGACGACTTCGCGTTCTGCCCGGGACAGCTCTGCGAGCGCGTGCTCGAGCTCCGGGGAAAGACCTTCGCCGAAGCTCGGCCCCGGCACCTCGCGCAACTCCCGCACGGCGTAGCGCTCCTCGCGGCGCAGCCGACGGGCCTCCGAGCGAAAGTGATCCAGCGCCGCCGAGCGGGCAAGCTGGCAGAGCCAGGTGCGGGCTCCACCACGGCGAGGGTCGAAGCGGTTCCAGCGCCGCAGTGCGCGCTCGAACGTCTCGACCGTGAGGTCTTCGGCGAGGGAATGGTCGGCGGTCAGGTACATGAGATAGGCAAGAACGTCGTCGAGGTGTTGCTCGGCGATGGCGGCGAAGCTAGGAGGCTCCGCTTTCACGGTCTTAGTACGCCGCCGTTCGCGCCTACGTCACAGCAGCGAGCACGGCGGCCTCGTAGACCGGGTCGCGCGAAAGCTTGTCGAGCTCGTCCGAGAGCAGGTCGGCAGGGGACGGGGGCTCGCCGGGCGGGAACGCGGCCGGCTTGCCGTCCAGCTCGACGCCGACCAGCTTGTTGGAGGGCTCGTGCTCCAGCGCGATCGGTTTCTCCAGCCGTGAGCGAAGCCAGCCGGCGAGCAAGTGCGCCTGGGCTTCCGTGCCGGTGACCTTGATTTTCTCGACCTTGCCGATCTCCGGCCACAGCGAGGCGAGCATCGACCGCCAGCGGCTCGTCCGTGCCCATGCGATATCCGACACCGCGACACGCTCGAAGATGTCCACCATCCGCGCATAGGGCTTCGGCAGCCCCGGCCACTCGGTGCTGTCGACAATCAGCCGGTCGGCGACGCCGGTGAGCTCCTCGAAGACGGGCCCGCCGAACGGAGGCACCCCCCGCCAGCGGAGGAAGACGGGCAGGTCGGGCACGAGCAGCGGTTCGACAACGCTCGTCGGGTGCTCGGCGCTCGTTCCGTGCAGCCGGATCCGAATCGTGTCCGTGCAGAAGTTCAGGCCTTCCCGCATCGGCAGGGCCTCGGACTCGACGTTCCCCTCGAGGCCTTCGCCGCCCGACTGGGGAAAGAGCACGATCGTCCGCGACGGGTGCCGGTCCGCGAGCCCCGTAAGAACGTCCTCTGCTGCCTCGACCCATTCCTCAGGCACCCAGGCGATGTGCGTCATCACACTCGTGCGCAAGCGAGATCCGCTGTCGGCGAGACGGAGCCTCGAGAGCTCGCGCTCGATCGCCGAGACCGTGGTTAGTGTCGACGCCACTGAGGCTCCGCTTGCAGTGCCGACTTCAGGATGCGCGGGCGTTGCCCATGCATCCGTCTGAAACCGTCAACCGAAGCCGTGTGCTTGATCAAGCTCGATCGCCGAGACCGTGGTTAGTGTCGACGCCACTGAGGCTCCGCTTGCAGTGCCGACTTCAGGATGCGCGGGCGTTGCCCGTGCATCCGTCTGAAACCGTCAACCGAAGCCGTGTGCTTGATCAATGTCGACGCCATGAGCGCCCGTCTCGCTGGATAAGCTCGTCCGAGCTGGGCGGGCCCCAGGTTCCTGCGGCGTAGTTCGGGAATGAAGGCCGGTCGCGTCGCCAGAAGGCGACGATCGCGTCGACGATCTCCCACTGCTCGACCACCTCGTCCTCGCGCGTGAACAGAGAAGCGTCGCCGCGCATGCAGTCGACCAGCAGCCGCTCGTAGGCCTCCGGCAGGTCGGTCCGGAACGCGCCGCCGTAGAGGAAATCCATGTGGACGGTCCGGATCTGCAGGCCCTGGCCCGGGACCTTAGCGCCGATCGCCAGGGAGACGCCCTCGTCCGGCTGGATGTGAATCAGCAGCACGTTCGGGCGCAGCCCCTCCGCGGCGACCTCGACGAACGGCGGATGCGGTGCGCGCTTGAACTCGATCGCGATCGTCGTCTCGCGGCGAGCCATCCGCTTGCCGGCACGGATGTAGAATCCGTCATCGAGCTTGGATCGACGCCGGCCTCCTCGCGATACCCCGGCACCTCCTGTCCCTCGACGTAGCCGCGGCCGTACTGCCCGCGCACAACGTGCTTCGGCCCGGGGGTGTGGATCGACTTCAAGACCTTGACCTTCTCGTTCCGGACCGAATCGGCAGCCAGATCGATCGGCGGCTCCATCGCAGTCAGGGCGATCAGCTGCAGCAGATGGTTCTGGAAGATGTCGCGGATCGCACCGGCCCGCTCGTAATACTCGGCCCGCCCCTCGATCCCGAGCGTCTCCGCAACCGTGATCTGGATGTGGTCGATGAACTGGCGGTTCCAGATCGGCTCGAAGATGCCGTTCGCGAACCGCAGCGCCAGCATGTTCTGGACGGTCTCCTTGCCCAGATAGTGGTCGATTCGGAAGATCTGGCTCTCGTCGAAGTGCTTGTGCAGAAGCACGTTCAGGTCCTGCGCCGACTGCAGGTCGTGACCGAAGGGCTTCTCGACGATGACGCGCGTCCACCCCTTCCTCGACTTGTGCTTTCCGACCCACCCCACGATCTCCTCGAAAGCGGCGGGAGGAACGGCGAGGTAGTAGATCCGGTTGCCGGTCGTTCCTCGGCGCTCCCCGAGGTCGCGCAGAGCGGCGGCCAGCTTGTCTTCGTCGTACACGTAGTGCATCCCGTCGGCCAACTCCTGCCAGACGTCTTCTCGGAAGTCGTCTCGTCCGAATTCCTGCACTGCGGCCTTCATCCGCTCGCGGAACTCGCTATCGGTTCCCTCGGTCCGGGCGACGCCGAGGACGCCGAACTTCTCGGGCAGCATCTGCCGGTATGCGAGCGAGTAGAGCGCAGGGAAGAGCTTGCGCTTCGTTAGGTCCCCCGAGGCGCCGAAGATGACCATCGTGCACGGCTCGGGCCGGCGGGCAATCGGGAGCCCCTCCAGCAAGGGGTTTTCGATCTGCCGGTCCTCGACCAGAGCCATCAGCGGGGATCCTGGCTTGCCTTGGCCTTCTCGACCGCGCGGATCGCGTGGCCTCCGAACTGGTTGCGCAACGCCGCAGCGACCTTGGCAGAGAACTTGATCTCGTCGCGCGAAGCGAAGCGGGCGAAGAGCGAGGCGGCAAGCACCGGGGCCGGCACGCTCATCTTGATCGCCTCGTCCAGCGTCCAGCGGCCTTCGCCGGAGTCCTCGATGTAGGGCGCGATGTCGTCGAGCTGCGAGCCGTGCTGCTCGAAGGCCGAGTGGAGCAGCTCGAGCAGCCAGCTGCGGACGACGGAGCCGTAACGCCAGATGCCGGAGATCTGGAGCAGGTCGAGCTCGTACTCGGAGTGGTCCATGATCTCGAAGCCTTCCGCATAGGACTGCATCAGCCCGTACTCGATCCCGTTGTGGACCATCTTCACGAAGTGCCCGGCGCCGCTCGGCCCGACGTGGGCGTAGCCGTCCTCGGGCGCGAGCGTCTCCAGGATCGGCTCCAGGCGCCTGACCGGCTCGTCGTCGCCGCCCGCCATCAGGCAGAAGCCAACCTCGAGCCCCCAGATCCCGCCCGAGACGCCGACGTCTACGAAGTGAATGCCCTTCTGCTGCGCCAGCTCATAGCGGCGCTTCGAATCGTGGAAGTTCGAATTGCCGCCGTCGACGATCGTGTCGCCTTCGTCGAGGATCCCGAGCAGGTCCTGAAACGTGTCCTCGGTGATCTTCCCGGCCGGGATCATCATCCAGGTGGCGCGCGGCTTCTCGAGCTGCTGCGCCAGCTCTTCGAGCGAGCCCGCGGTCGAGGGGACTTTCGGGTCGTAGGTCTTGATCTCGTGGCCTCCCTCGGTCAGGCGCTCTGTCATCCCGCTCCCCATTCGTCCCAGGCCGATCATCCCTAGCTCCATCAGACGTCCTCCAATCGGATGCGCGCGACGCGGCGGCCGCGCTCCTTGAGCGATTCGAAGTCGCCTGCCGCCTGCGCGCGGATCAAGCGGGCGAACCCGAAGGGCTTGCCCGGAATCGGGAGCTCCTCGCCCGGATCGTCGACGACCTGCAGAAAGAGGCCCGTGTTCGGGCCGCCCTTGTGCAGCTGGCCGGTCGAGTGCAGGTAGCGCGGGCCGAGTCCGTGCGTCACGACGCAGCCCGTCTCGCGCCGGGCCCGCTCGATCAGCGCCTGGAGCTTCCCCTCCTGCATGGGATCGATGAAGGCCTGGATCGCGACATAGTCGCTCTCATTCGCCTGGGCGAACAGCTCCTCGGGCGAAGACTCGGGCTCGAGCTCCACGTCGCCGGCCGCAAGTACCTCGTTCGTCTTGTCCTTGGCGGCCTGGACGTTCGGCTGATCAAAGGGGTTGATCTCGAGGTACGAACCGGCGACGGCGACGGCGAACTCCCAGCGGAAGAACTCCTGGCCGAGCTCGTATGGATCCTCGAGTCGCACCTCGCCGCGCTGGCGGTCCCGCCCCTCGGGTGACTCGCCGGGGGCGGGAACGAGACCCTTGCCGTCCTTGCCGGTCGACTCCGCGATCAGCTGCTCCGCCCAGAGTCCGAAGCCGCCTGGGGTCTCGTCGATGCAGACCTTGTCTCGGCCTGCGCGCCAGCCCTCGCCGAGCTGCTGTCCGAGCTCGAGCCCCGGATTCCCGTCGGCGACCCTGCAGGCCTCGACCATCTCGGCGGTTCGGTCGAAAAACCCCTCCAGATCGAGCCCGAGCAGGGCCGCAGGCACCATCCCGAACGGCGACAGCGCCGAGTAGCGCCCGCC
>Ga0209239_1002340_pt1 | contig 11298 bp, 12 predicted proteins | sample GraSoi013_2_20cm_FD_185824 | JGI IMG/M metagenome (GOLD analysis project Ga0209239, IMG submission 185824) | Grasslands soil microbial communities from the Angelo Coastal Reserve, California, USA - Sample 10_02_2013_2_20cm (SPAdes) (version 2) | ecosystem: Environmental > Terrestrial > Soil >...
ATTCCTTTACTCCGGTCTCCTAAACATCGTCGCGGAGCTCGACGGAACGGGTAACCTGGTCAGCAGATTCTCCTACGGAACGCGGCGCGAGGTGCCCGACTACATGACCAAGAACGGCCACACGTATCGCTTCCTCGTCGACGCGGTCGGCAGCGTTCGTCTCGTGGTGGACGTCTCGGACGGCAGCATCGCGCAACGCCTCGACTACGACCCCTTCGGTCGCGTAATCCTGAATAGTAATCCCGGATTTCAACCATTCGGCTTCACGGGGTGCCTATACGACGCGGGTGCAGGCCTCACGCATTGTGGCCGGCGCGATTACGACGCGGAGACCGGCCGGTGGACTACACCGGATCCCAAAGGCTTCGGCGGCGGTGCCGCTAACCTGTATGAGTACGTCGAGTCTGACCCCGTGAATTTCAATGACCCGGAGGGCACAGAGTACGATCTCCCCTCGCTTTCGTTTTCGCTCACCACAGAGAAGGTGCTCACCGGGGCCGGGATTGGGGCCCTTACCGGCGCGCTATCTGGGTGCGGGACCGCGCTACTGGAGAGTAAGGACGGGCTGGATTGGAAGGGGTGCGGCAAGGAAGCCCTGATCGAGGGCGCAATAGGGGCGGTCACTGGTGTAGCAAGCGCCGGTGTCAGCGGCTTCCGCATCGCCGGCAGGTTCACGACCAGGGCAGTCAAGATGGCACTTAATTGTGCAGTCAATGGCGTAGGTAGTGCTGTCGCCACTCTTGCAGAAGATCACCCCGTCAGCGGCGAACAGCCAATTAATTCCGAGGCTGCAGCAAGCAATGCCCTGTTCTGGGGATGCGCGTTTTCCCTGGGTGCGGACCTCGCTCATGTGAACGCATGGTTGGGGAATCGGTTCTTGGGGAAGTTCGCCGAGCACCTGCTCGAGGCCGTCGCAGAACTTGATGCAAACATCATCACAGCGTGGACGGAACCGTTCGTTGCGAGGGAGGATCCGCCTCCGTCACCCAGTCCGTGGCCGTCAATCGGGCCGCAACCGCCAAGGCTGTTCTAATGAGCCAGCCCAACGCCGCTCTCAGCATCGGAGGTAGCAAGCGACTTTTCCGAACGGGGAGCGCACGCGGCTTCACCCTGATCGAGATCCTCGTCGTCATCGTGGTGATTGCGGTGCTGGCGAGCCTCGTCGCGCCCAACGTGTTCCGCCACGTGGGCGAGGCGAAGGACACCGCCGCCCGCTCCCAGATCGAGATGCTCGGCGCGGCGCTCGACGCCTACCGGCTCGATAACGGCCGCTATCCCACGACGGACCAGGGGCTCGCGGCCCTGTGGCGCGAACCCGCGTCCGACCCGCGACCCCGTAACTGGCGCGGACCCTACCTTCGGAAAGAGGTGCCGCTCGACCCGTGGCAACAGCCCTATGTCTTCAAATCTCCGGGAGAAGTGAATCCCAACGGGTACGACCTGCTCTCCTATGGCGCCGACGCTAAGCCCGGCGGCTCGGGCGACGACGCCGACATCGAGAGCTGGAAATAGCTATGCCCGCCTTCGCCTACCGGGCCGTCGACACCACCGGGAAGCGGCTCCGCGGCCGAGGGGAGGCGGGGAGCCCGGAGCTGCTCACCCGCTCGCTCGAGCAGCGCGGCATGGTCGTGCTCGACGTCGCTCCCAGCGAGCAACCGGCCGGCCCCAGCCTCGGGTTCCACTTCGGCCGGCAGCAAGCCGTGCTCGAGGCCACCCGCGCCCTCGCGGCGCTGCTCCCCGCCGGGATGCCGCTCGCCCGCGCGCTCGGCGTAGCCGCGACCCTCACGACCGGCTCCGTAACTGAGGCGCTCGACGCGGTGCGCCAGCGCGTCGAGCGGGGCGAATCGGTCGCCGCGGCACTCGGCGCGTTCCCGCACCTCTTCCCGCCGCTCTACGTCGGCGTGGTGCGCGCCGGCGAGAAGAGCGGCGACCTGGACGCGGCCTTCAAGCGGCTCGCCGCCCAGCTCGAGCGCGACGTGCAGCTCAAAGATCGCTTGCTCTCCGCCGCGATGTACCCGCTGTTGCTTGCCACCGTAGGCGGCATCGCCCTGCTCGTCCTCGTGCTGTTCGTGCTGCCGCGGTTCGCCGAGCTGCTCCAGGGAGCGGGGGCCCGGCTGCCGCGCTCCACCGCGATCGTGCTCGGTGCCGCGACGCTGCTGCACCGCTTCTGGCCGCTGGTCCTCGCCGCTCTCGCGGCGGCCGTGGTCGGGATTGCCGCGTACCTGCGGACCTTGGAAGGCCGCCGCGTGCTCGCCCAGCTGCTGCTCGGCGTCCCCGTCGTCCGCACGCTGCGGCGCTACGCCCTCGGCGCCCGGTTTGCCCGTCTGGTCGGCATCCTGCTCGGCGGCGGCGCGCCGCTCCTCGCCGCGCTCGAGGACGCGCAGCAGTCGCTCGCGGACCCGATCGCCCACGACGAGGCCGCACGCATCCGGCTGCGGGTGCGCGAGGGCGCGGCGCTGCACCAGGCCATCGCCGAGGGCGCCGTGTTCCCGCCGATCCTCACCCAGGTCATCGCCGTGGGCGAGGAAGCCGCTCGGCTCGAAGAGTTCCTCCTCAAGGCGGCCGACATCCTGGAAGAGAAGACCGAGCGCGCGTTGCAGCGCCTCGTGACCCTGCTCGAGCCGGCGTTGATCGTCTTCTTCGGTGGTGTGGTCGGCTTCGTCGCACTGTCGCTCTTCCAGGCGATCTACGGCATCAACGCGGGATCGTTCAGATGAGCATGCGGAGTGCGGAGTGCGGAATGCGGAGTTTACAGACCGGGTTTGGACGCAGGTACGTCCATTCCGCATTCCACATTCCGCATTCCACATTTGGTTTCACTCTCGCCGAGATCGTCGTGGTGCTCGCGCTGCTGGGCATCATGGCCGCCGTTGCGGTGCCGGCGTTCACGCGCCTCGACCCCGAAGACGATGCCACCCGTGGCGCGGCTGACGTCGTCCGCGTGCTGCATGCGGCGCGACGCATGGCACTCGAGCGGGCCGTCGCCGCCACGGTGGTTGTCGACCCGACGGACGGTCACTACTGGGTCTCGCTTGGCGACTCCACCGGGGATAGCGACTCCGGCGCGTTTGCATTCGCTGCGGGAGTGACGCTGCTTGGACCGGTGCCGCGTGCCCGCTTCGTCTTTCAACCCAACGGGACGGTCGTGGGCGACTCGCTCTTTCTCCGCGGGCCCGCCCGCACGGCTGTCGTCACAATGGATCGGTGGACCGGTGATGTGGAAATCACGACTCGCTAGATCGGAGGGCTTCACGCTCCTCGAAGTCGTGGTCGCCCTTGCGATCATCGGGATCGCCGGCGTGGCGGCCCTGGAGGCGTTCGGCGCCGAAGTGCGTGCCGCCGACAAGACGCAGCAGGCCCTCCCCGCCGCTGCCCTCGCCCAGGAGCGGCTCGACCGCCTGGCGCTGCTCGCGACATCCGAGCTCGCACACATCCCCGATTCGCTCGCCCGCGGCACCTTCCCTGCGCCGTTCGACCAGTACCGTTGGGTGGCGACGAGTGGGGGGGTGTTGGGCGAGCGCGATCTGTACGAAGCGGCCGTCCAGGTCGCCTGGGACCGGGGCACATACGAGCTGCGCACGCGCTGGTACCGCCCGATGCCGATCCTCGCGTCCCCATGAATCGCGCCGGCCTGACCCTGATCGAGCTCGTGGTCGCGCTCGCCATTAGCGGGCTGGCGATGGCCGCCGGCTACGGGGCGCTGGGCGCCGTCGTGGACCACCGGCGACGCGTGGAAGAAGCAACCGTCGCCGTCGCACGTGCCGCGGCGGAGCGCGGTATGCTCGAGTCGTGGCTCGCCGGGGCGCATCTCACGGTGGAGGAGGGCGGGCCGGCGTTTCGCGGGCTCGACGGCGTGAGCGGTGACTCGGCGGACGACGACCTGACCGTGCTCACCAACGCGCCCACACCCACCGGCGCCGGTGAGACGATCCTGCGTCTCTACGTAGACCGCGACGAGCGAACGCCGGAACGGGGGCTCACGGCGACGTTCGCCGAGTGGCGGGGAACAGCGGTGGGACGACTCGAGATCGACTCACGCGTGACCGGTCTCCAGATCCGGTACCGCTCGAGCCTCTTGGCCGGCGCGGCCTGGCTACCGAGCTGGGTGTCGACGAGCCTCCTGCCGGCGGGGGCCGAAGTGACGCTGACCGGAGACGGCCCCGACACCCTGCCGGCCTTGCTGCGGCTGCCGATCGTGGTGCCGCTCGCGGGGGGGCGATGAGACGCGAGCGCGGCTTTGCCTTGATCGCGGCCCTCTGGCTCCTGGTGGCGCTGTCGGCGCTGGCGCTGGAGGTGAGCCTCGTGGCGCGTGAGCGGCGGCTCGCGGCGGCCAACACCCTGGAGGGAACCCAGGCGCGCGCCGCGGCCGATGCCGGCCTGGAACACGCCCGCGCCCGCCTCACAGGAATGCTGGAGCGCGGCGCGCTCGACCCGTGGCGTGGCGTGGACTCGGTGCTCGCCGGAGACGTGGCGCTTGGGGGGGGGGGCGCGCGCTACCGCGTGACGCTGCGCGACGCCGGGCGGGCCCTCAACCTGAACCGGGCCACGGAATCCGAGCTGCGCCGGCTATTCGTCGCCCTCCGCGTCGACGCGGGGGAGGCCGACCGGCTCGCGCAGGTGATCATGGACTGGCGCGACCCCGACGACCTGCGGCGGGCGCGCGGCGCCGAGCGGGAGGATTACGTGCGCGACGGCGCCCCGGTCCTACCCCGCAACGGGCCGCTGCAGAGCCTGGACGAGCTGCGCTATGCCAGGGGCATGACCCCGGAGATCCTGGCGCTCGCCCGAACCTATCTCACCCTGCTCGGCACTGGCCAGGTCAACCTGAACGCCGCCCCTCGTCCCGTCCTGCTCGCGCTCCCGGGGATCGGCGAAGAAACCGCCGGCGTCCTGTTGCGCCACCAGGAATCGCGGCGCCCGTTTCACAGCCTTGCCGACCTGGGCCTCGAGCTGTCCTCCGGCGCGCGCGGGGCGCTCGAGGCGGCAACCTCGGCATTGATCGCTCGCGCGACGTTCGAAACCCGGGAAGTGGAAGCGGTGAGTGACGGCTGGGTCGAGGGGAGCCCGGTGCAGGTGCATGCCCACGGGTTGCTGGTGCGGGCGCGGGACGTCGCGTTTCTCGTGTGGAGGCGAACCGAATGAGGGGTGCTGTCGGCATTGCGCTTGCACCCGACCGGATCGCCACAGTCTCGTGGTCGCGACCGCTTGCCCCTCGCGTCCCTGGCGCGGCGGAGTGGGACGACCTCCGGCTCGCGCTGGTCGAGCTGAAGGAGAAACTCGGGCTCAGGCGCCCCCGGGCCTTTGTGGCACTCTTGCCGCCGCTCGCTCAGGCGCGCGTCGTCGAGCTGCCCCGCCTCGGCGCGTCGGAGTACGCCCGAGTGCTGAGCCGGGACGCCGCTCGTTACTTCGTGACCGGCCGGGTCCCCCAGGTCGCAGCGGGGGAGCCGCTCGAGTCGCGCGGGTCGCCGGTGCGCGTGCTGGCCGCGACCGCGCCGCGCGACCTCAGCGACGCGGTGGTGAGCGCCCTCGAGGCAAGCGGTTGGCGCGTCGAGTCGATCGTCCCCGCGGAAGCGGCGTGGCTCGCCGCGGCGGGGGCGGGGGCGGGGAGGGGCCGGCGGGATCGCGTGGGGATCGTCGTCGCTGCGGGCGACGCGATCGAGGTGTTGCACGTGGAGGCGGGGCGGCTCGCGAGCCTGCGCCGTCTTCCGGTCTCGGCCTGCTCGGCGGACGATGTCACGGCGGCGCTAACGGACCTGGGAGTGACCGTGCAGCGCCTGAGCGATCCCACGACATCGGCGGCGGTGGGAGCGTGGGACGCGATCGGACCGCAGCTCCTGCCTGAACGGAGCCTCGTGGAGCGACGCTATCGAGCGATCCGACTGGCCGTGCGACGCAGCGCCGTCGCGCTGGCGCTGCTCGTCGCGGCGGCGGGCCTGGATTGGTGGGGGGCGCGGCGCGAGCTCGCCGCGGTCGCGGCCCGGCGGGCAGGCATTGGTGCAGAGGTGGCGGCGGCGCTCGCCCGGCAGGACACCCTGGACGACTTGCTCGCGCTGCACGCCGGCCTCGAGCGCGCCGACCGGGAAGCCATACGGTGGTCTGAGGTGCTTGCGGATTTCTCGGACTACCTGCCGCGTGATGCCTACCTGGCGGCGTTCCGCGGGCGGGGCGACAGCGTCGGACTCGAAGGAGTCGCGCAGCGCGCGGCAGGGGTGTTCACGGCGCTGCAGCGGGCGCCACGCGTCGCCGGCGTGCGGGCCGACGCACCGATCCGGCAGGAGGCCTCTCCCCGGCCAGGGGCGCCCCCCGTCGAGCGATTCACCGTCACGGCCCGGCTCGCGGAGCACCAGCCATGAGTCCGCTGCGGCGACTCCCACCGCGGGATCGGCGGGCGCTGCTGTTCGGGGCCGTCCTCCTCATCCCGGTGGTCCTCTTCCGGGGCGTCGTCCAGCCCTATGTCCGAGCCCGCGCGGCGCTGGGTGAGCGGGTCCGGACCCAGCGCGACTTGCTGTCGCGCGAGCGCGCCGTGTTGGACGAGGCGCGCTCGCTACCTGAGCGCCGCGCCCGGGCGGACGTCTCACTCGCCGCCGACGCCCCGCGACTCCTTCCCGGCGCGGATCTGTACGCCGCGACGGCAGAGCTCGTCGGCTATGTCGGCGAGACGGCCAGACGCAGTCACGTCCTGGTGCAAGAGCTTCAGAGTCGCAGTGCCCCCCCCACAACGGCGACCGAAGCGGGGGGGGAGGGGGGGCTTGCTCAGATTCAGGTCGAGCTGCGCGGGCAAACCGACTTCGAGGGCGTGCTACGGCTGTTGCTGGCGCTCGAGCGCGGGTCGCGACTCGTGCGGGTGGACGCCCTCGCTGTGGAGCGGAGCAGCGAGGGCCGGGGCGCGCGGGAGACGCTCACTCTGCGGGCGGCCCTGAGCGGCTACTCGGCTGCCGCACCGTCGCCGACCGGGGCGAGTGGGCGGCCTCGGCCGGTCCCGGGCAGGAGGCCGGCTTCGTGAGCCCGCTGCACCGGACTCCGGGCGTCCCGACCATCGCGGGCGTCGGCGCGCTCGCTGCCGCCGCAGTCGTGGGGCTCACGCTGTGGCGGGTGCTCACGCTCGAGGCGCTGCCGGCGCCACGGCCTCGCACCCCGGCGCCGGAGGGGACCACCCCGCTGGTCCGTCCTCCGTACGCCTCCGAGCAGGTGCTGACGGCAGTGGACCGCGACCTGTTCCAGGCGGCTCGACGCCGTCCCGCGCTCAAGTTCCGGCTTCCTGAGCAGGTCGCGGCGCCCCGCCGCACGTCAGGCACGGCGCCCGACCGGTCCGGCGCGATCCGTGTCATCGGCACGGCCGTGCTGCCTGACGGCGGGTTCGCTTTGTGTCAGCGGGCCGGCGCATCGCCGACGCTGGTGCGACTGGGCGGTATGCTCGGGGACCTCACGCTGAAGGCCGTGGGTCCCGGGACGGCCACGTTCCTGACCGCTTCGGGCGCGACGCTCGTCGTACACGTGGTCAAACCGGGAGGAGGGAGCTGACGTGCGCACGATCGCGTGCATTTTCGTGGTGTCCGCGCTCGCTGCGGGCGTCCCATTCCCGACCCGGGCCGCCGCCCAGCAGCCGCAGGCGGTGCGACAGACCGAGCAGGGGATCATGCTCGACTTCCAGGACACGGAGCTGCGCCTGGTCCTGACCGCGTTGGCCGAGGCCGGGCGCCTGAATCTCGTCTCCGGAGAGCTCCCGCCGCGCCGCGTCACGCTGCGGACCAATCAGCCGGTGCGGTCCGAAGACCTCGTCGCACTGCTCCGGAGCCTTGCCGCCTCGAACGGTCTCAAGGTGACGGAAGACGGTCCCTTCCTGCGGATCGAGGCCGTCGAGCCGCGCGACGCAGCCCTCCGCGCCGCGACTGCTGGCAGGGACACGACTGCGGCGGAACGCCGGCTGTTCGTCTACCGGCTGAAGCACGCCCGCGCCGCGCGTCTCGCGGGAACGCTGTCGACCATTTTCGGCGGGCGCTCCGGGGCGGGAGAGCCATCGCGTCTCACGGAGCCGTCGCTGTCGGAGGGATTGCGCCAGCAACGGGTCCCGCCGATGGGCGTGGAGCCGAAGCCTCAGGTGAGCGTCGAGGTGGCGCCCGCGCGCGCTCCTAGCCTTCCGGGTCAGCTTCGGGGCGAGGTGCAGATCGTCCCCGAGGAAGCCACGAACGCGCTGCTCGTGCGCGCTGAGCCCACCGACTGGGACGTGATCCGGCAGGCGATCGAGTCGCTCGATCTGCGCCCGCTCCAGGTCTTGATCGAGGTCCTCATCGCCGAGGTGCGACGCACGAGCGACTTCCAGGTCGGGACCTCCGGCACGATCGGCAGCGACAGCGCCAAGGCCGGGACTCGGGTCATCGGCACGCTCAAGGGCGCGGCCGCCGGAGACTTCGCGCTGAAGCTGATGCGCCTGGGTCGGATCGACGTAGACGTCGCCCTCACCGCCCTCGCGTCGACGGGTCGAGTGCGCATCCTCTCCCGACCCGTGCTGCTGGCGCAGAACAACCAGGAGGCGAAGATCCTGATCGGCTCCGAGCGGCCGTTCATCCAGGTGTTCCGTTCGCTCCCCACGGACGCCGCCGTGCGCGACCAGGTGGTCCAATACCGCGACGTCGGCACCTCGCTTGCGATCCTCCCAACGATCAATGACGACGGGTACGTGAACTTGCAGGTCGCGCAGCAAGTGAGCACCGCGACGTCGGAAACTCAGTTCGGCGCGCCCATCATCAGCACGCGCGAGGCGTCCACGCACCTGTTCGTGCGCGACGGGCAAACGGTCGTCATCGGCGGCCTGGTGGAGCGCCAACGCGACCAGACTAGGAGCGGGATCCCGCTCCTCAAGGACCTGCCGCTGATCGGCGGACTGTTCGGCTCCGTGAGCGATACCAAGTTGAATAGTGAGCTGTTCGTGTTTCTCACACCGCACGTCATCGCCACCGACGACGACGCGGATCGGGCGCGGGAGGGCGTGAAGCGCGGTACGGAGCTGTTGCAGGAGCAGCTGCCGCAAACGGCGCCTCTCATCCCACCTCCGTCGCGGTCCCGCCCCGACTCGACGCCGTGAACACCCTCGCCCTCCCCGTGCCGTACGACCCGGCTGCACCGCTCGAGCTCGAGCGGGTGACGGCGCTGTCCGACGGCCTGACACCGGACTACCTCGAGTTCTACGGCCTGTGCCCGCTCGACCGGGACGGCGATCGGTTACGCGTCGCGACGTGGCGGCAAGACGTCGACCCTCAGGCGGTCGACGACCTACGGCTGGCGCTGGGCGCCGAGATCGAGCTCGTCCGCGGGCCGGAAGACCCGCTGCGGGAAGCGATTCGGCGGGCGTATGGAGGCGAGCCGGTCACCGCGCAGGGACTGATCGCCGGGCTCGGCTCGGGTAGTTCCGACGGCGCGCGCGACGGCGAGATTCCCCTCGACGACCTGGTGCAGCTTGCGAACGAGGCGCCAGTTGTGAAGCTGGTGAATCTCCTGCTGCTCGAGGCCCTGGAGGCCCGGGCGTCGGACGTGCACCTCGAGGGGTACGCCGCTGAGTTGCGCGTCCGGTACCGCGTCGACGGCGTGTTGCAGGACGCGCCCACGCCACCGGTCGACTTGAAGGCTGCGATCGTGAGCCGCCTCAAGATCATGGCGGACCTGGATATTGCGGAGCGGCGGGTCCCTCAGGACGGCCGCATCCGCCTCAAGCTACAGGACCGCCAAGTCGACGTGCGGGTGTCGACGGTGCCGACGCTGCACGGGGAAAGCGTCGTCCTGCGGCTGCTCGACAAGGAGCGGGGTCGGATCGCGCTGGAAGACCTCGGCATGGCGCCCGACACGCTCCGCGTGTTCTCGGAGGCGATCGCCCGCCCGCACGGCATCGTCCTCGCCACGGGGCCCACAGGGTCGGGGAAGACGACGACGCTGTACGCCGCTGTGGATCGCATCCGCACGGGTCGCGAAAAGATCCTCACGGTCGAGGATCCAGTCGAGTACGAGCTGCCTGGCGTGGCCCAAGTGCCCGTAAACGAAAAGGTCGGAGTGACCTTCGCGACGGCTCTGCGGGCGCTGCTGCGGCAGGACCCGGACGTGATGCTGGTGGGAGAGATCCGGGACGAGGAAACCGCGGAGATCGCCACGCATGCGGCGTTGACAGGGCACCTCGTATTGTCCACGCTCCACACCAATGATGCCGCCAGTGCTCTGACACGCCTGATGGATCTGGGTGTGGCGCCCTACCTCGTGGCGAGCACCGTGGAGGCCGTGCTGGCGCAGCGGCTCGTGCGCTGCATCTGCAGCGGGTGCAGGCGGGAGACCCAGGCGGACCGCGCCATGCTGGACGGTTTCGGCGTGCGGCCGGACGAGCTCCCGGTCGTGCACCTGGGTGCGGGATGCGCTGCCTGTCGCGGCACCGGATTCCGCGGCCGCGTGGGCATCTACGAGCTGCTCGCCGTGGACGACCGCATCCGTACCGAGCTATTGCAACGCCGCGGCGCCGCCGAGCTCCGTCGGCTCGCCGCAGAGCAGGGGATGAGAACCCTGCGGGATGACGGCCTGCGACTTGTGCGGGCGGGGATGACGACGCCCGAGGAGGTGCTCAGGGCGACGAGGGGGTAGGCGGGCGCCCTTCTTGCGCCTCCGCCAGAACGCCGATATGCTAGGCCCCACAGCGTCAACGCCCTCTCGGGGAAGCTCATGGTCTTTACCGCCCGTCGCTCCGCCGATCCGAGCGCGCCCTCGCAGGACTGGGTGGTGCGGATTCGGGCCGGCGATGAGGCGGCGTTCGAGGCGATGTTCCGGGCGCACTACGATGGCCTGTGCCGCTACGTTGCCGCCTATCTGGGCAGTCGTGACAGCGCCGAGGACGTGGTCCAGGGCGTGTTCGCGCGGATCTGGGAAGGTCGCACGCACTGGGTGGTGAGCGACGTGCAGCACTACCTGTACGCGGCCGTCCGCCGCGGCGCGCTGAGCCAATTCCGACGTGCCGCCGTACGGCGCCGGTCCGCGCCGCTGCTCGACCTCGAGGCCGGTCGTGTCGCCGCGGAGCTACCCGACGCCGAATTCGACGCCGAGGAGCTGCGGCAGCGTCTCGAGCGAGCACTCACCGCTCTCCCTCCCCGCACCCGCGCCGCGTTCGTCTTGAGCCGCCGTGAGGGCTTGAGCTACGCCGAGGTGGCATCGCGGATGGCCATCTCTCCAAAGACCATCGGCGTGCACATCAGCAGGGCGCTCACCGTCTTGCGAAGAGCGCTGCTGCCTTCTTAGGTAAGTACGCCGCCCCTCTGCGGCGTCATACGG
>Ga0209239_1002350_pt1 | contig 11265 bp, 10 predicted proteins | sample GraSoi013_2_20cm_FD_185824 | JGI IMG/M metagenome (GOLD analysis project Ga0209239, IMG submission 185824) | Grasslands soil microbial communities from the Angelo Coastal Reserve, California, USA - Sample 10_02_2013_2_20cm (SPAdes) (version 2) | ecosystem: Environmental > Terrestrial > Soil >...
GCAGACGGGCGCACCAGGTCGTCGTCGTCGACGATCAGGATCGTCTCGCCGCGACCTGGAGGAAGTTTCATAACCTTCACCTTTCAGGAGAGGGGCGCGCACCGCTTCACGCCTCACAATCCGGTGGCAAGACCGAATTACCACACGGAAGCGTACTTGGAACGGCGCGGTTGAGGATAATTTGTCGCAACAACGTCTCTGTTAATCGGCTCCATGCAAATCTGGCGATCCATTGCGGCGAGTCCGTTGCCGGTGAGATATATCGTGCGCGACTTGAGACCGCCGTTCTTGACGATCCAGGCGCGAACCGGCTCCGGATACGTGCTGATTAAAAACCGCGTGCCGGCCGGACTGTCAATTTGTCGTCCATTGTCGTCAAGGCGCCAAGCGGCATGGAATCCGAAGCTCGCCCGCGCGGTGACGCAGAGACGGGCGGAGGGAATGATTCCGAGAATCAAGGTGCATGCCGAATCACATGGCCCGTCAATGATAACGCGGGCGCCGGAGCGCTCCAGGGCTGTAAATTCCACCAAGTATTGGACGATCTCGCCGCCGCGATCGGAGACGATCCACACATCGGCGGGTACTTCAACGCGGGCGCCCACCGTTACATCCTGTGCACGTGAGTGGACTGGCGCGAATGCCAGCGCCAATGCGCCGATCACCAAGAGGTTTCGCATAGTCCCCTCGAAACCCGTTTCCGATGGGAAGCTTAGACTAGCCAGTCATCCTGCAAATGCGTTGACTTAGGTCAAACCGGCAAAGCTACGTACGTAAATCTACTGATGTGCGCCGGCCTAGCAGGTTATTGACGCCTCTTTGCGGGGAATATGCTGCCGCACATTACAGGGCCTCAGAAAATAAAAGGGGCCGTCCTACAAGGACGGCCCACGCTCACGCCACGGTACAGCTAACTATGGGGCTCTACTGACCATCACTGTCGTTCGATCAAAAGGTCGTCGCGAGGGATGATGTCTGCCGCTCATAGGTGGGGTCCCGCAATCTCACGCTCACGGCGCTCGCGGCGCTGCTCGCGCCACCGACGGCAAGCGTCGCGCGCCATTGCGAGCGGGACGGTGCCAGCTGGGATGAATATGCTAAGCGCCAACATTATCCAAAACCAATCGTAGTCCATCGCCGTCTCCCCGTGTCTACGAGCTCGATCGATCGCCTTGTGAGGCGATTCTGTAGGGTCGAATTCGTGCGCAAGGCTCGCGAGATCGGGGCGCCCAATCGGAGCACATCAGTAAGCCCGCCAGCCCGGCGTGACGGCCGCCAAATGCCCAAAATCGCAAAAGGTTCCCGGCGACTTCTGCAAACTGGAGTCGCTAAGAGACTGAAATTACATGTTTTTCAGGAATTGCAGGGCTGCTATGCTTTGGCAGGATGCCAGAATCGTGAGCAATGCAGTGTGGAATGCACGCCCTGCGACGGGCGTTCTTGAAATGATCCTCGAGGACGGGGCTGGATGGAGGGAGGTTAGATGCCCGTCAGCATGATGTATGGTGCGCATTCACGGCGTCGCCGCCGCACGCTGGCTGGCATTCTGGCGGCACTAGTATTGCCGCTTGGTTGCGCGCTCTCCCATGCCGCCTATCCAGAACGGGTCATCACACTCATCGTGCCGTTTCCGGCCGGAGGTCCGACCGACATCATTGCCCGCATCGTTTCGGTCGGTTTGCAGAAATCGCTCGGTCAATCGGTGATCGTGGACAACCGGGGCGGCGGAGGCGGCAATCCCGGCATGGCCATAGCAGCGCGCGCACAGCCTGACGGCTACACGCTGCTGCTCACCTCGACCGCCATTGCCGTTAATCCTGCGCTCTACAAGAACCTGCCCTACGATCCGCTGAAGGACTTTGCGCCGATCTGCGAACTGGTCAACGCGCCAAACGTGCTGTTCGTGCGCTCGGATTCCGGCATCGGCTCGGTTGCGGATCTGGTCGCGCGCGCCAAAGCCGCGCCCGGTGCGCTCAATTATTCGAGCCCGGGCGCGGGCACCAAATCGCATCTCGCAGCCGAACAGCTCAAGTTGCGCGCCAGCATCGATATGGTGCACATCCCCTACCGGGGCGGCGGTCCCGCAACCATGGCGGTGCTCGAGGGCACCGTGCAGGTCGGCTCGGTCGCACTGGCGCCCGTCGAGCCGCTGATCAAGGAAGGGAAGTTCACGGCGCTGGCGGTGACCGGGGCCGAGCGCTGGTTCTCGCTGCCGGACGTGCCGACCATGATCGAGTCGGGCTTCCCCGGCTTCGTCTCCGATACCTTCAACGCGCTGTTTGCACCCGCGGGAACGGCGCCCGAAATCATCGCGCTGCTGTCGCGGGAGACGCGGGCGGCGCTCAAGACTCCGCAGGCGCGCGAGCAGGCGCACCGCGCCGGGTATCAAATCGTCGGCGGGACGCCGGAAGAACTCGCGGCGCGGCTTGCGTCGGAGATTCCGGCGGTCAAGGAGCTGGTCGCGCGATTGGGAATCAAGTTGGAGGAGAAATGAGCATGTACCGCTTTGCATTGGCGGCGTTGGTCTGCTCGGCGGTGCTGGCGCCGTCGGTACTGCGGGCGCAGAGCTATCCGAGCAAACCGATCCACTTTGTCTTGCCTTACGTTCCAGGCGGCATCATCGACACCGCCGGCCGTCATCTCGCACTTCGGCTGAGCGAAGGGCTGGGACAGTCGGTCGTGCCGGAGAACCGTCCGGGAGCGGGCGGCATGGTCGGCGCCGACGTAGTCGCGCGGGCGGCGCCGGATGGCTACACGATGCTGCTGACGGACCCCGCCCTCGTCACCAATCCGACGCTGCAAGCGGATGCCCCCTACGATCTGAAGGCGCTGCAGGCGGTTTCCATCATCGGCTCCTCGCCAGCGCTGATCGTCGCGTCGTTGACCTTGCCGGTAAATACGTTCGCCGAACTGATCGCGTATGCCAAAGCGAATCCCGGGAAGCTCAATTTCGCATCGGCCGGTGTCGGAACCGCGCCGCATCTCGCCGGTGAAATGATCAAGCTGCGCGCCGGCATCGAGATGACGCACGTGCCCTACCGCGGCATTGGCGCGGCCTATCCGGACGTCATGAGCGGAAAGGTGCAGCTCGCGTTCTCCAGCATCGCTGGCGCGGTGCCCTTCACCAACCGCGTGCGAGCGCTTGCGACGACGGGTTCGGTGCGCAGCCCGGTTTATCCCGATGTGCCCACGGTCGCGGAGTCCGGTCTGCCCGGCTTCGATGTCGACCTTTGGATCGCCATTTACGCGCCCGCTGGGCTTCCGCCCGAGGTCCTGGCCAAGCTCAACCGCGAGATCAACAAGGCGCTCGAGCGTCCCGAGCTCAAGGCGGCCTTTGCCAAGATCGGGGTCACGCCACGCGGCACCACGCCGGAGGAGGCTGCGGCCTTCACCCGCTCGGAATTCGAGAAGTGGAAGAAGGTGATCGTCGAGGGCAAGATCAAGCCGGAATAGCAGCGCTCAGCCCATTCCGGATGCGGATGTTGGCTCGATCTCGCACATCAGGCGCACTTCGCCGGGCTGAGCATTGGTGTACTTGTCCTGCCCGAGATATTTCTTGGCGAGCGAATCGATGTGCGAAACGGCGCCGTCCTCGGTGACGCGCCGGACCCGGCCGCGAATCTGGACGTAGCGGTAGGGATTGCCGGGGTCGATGATCGCCAGCGCAACGGCGGCACCTTTCTTCAGGTTGCGCGCCTTGACGCGGCCCCGTGCGGTATTCACCCGAACGAGACCGTCGGTGTAATCGAACCATACCGGCGTCACCTGAGGCGTTCCGTCCGGGTTGACTGTGGCGAGATTTGCAAAGGCCTTCTTCTGCTGCAGCAGGTCGAGATACTTGTCGGGAACCATGGCCATGACACGAGCCTCCTTGCGCAGCATAGCGGGATGCGCGCGAAAGCGCATCCTGCAAAGCTAGGACGCATGCACATTAGCGCGCAGACCGAATTCCTTTCTGGGTCTATTCATTCCGACTTGACCGCCGCCGCCTTGATGATCGGCGTCCAACGCGCGATCTCGTCCTTTACCAGCGCGGCAAGCGCCTGCTGACCGCGCCGGCTCTTGTCCGGAATCTCGCTGCCCAGGTCGAGCAGGCGTTTCCGCGTCGTCTCGTCATCGATCGCCTTCTCGAGCGCGTCGCTGAGCTTGTCGAGGACCGGCTTGGGCGTTCCCTTAGGGGCAAACAAGGCGTTCCAGGCCGATGCCTGGAACTGCGGAAGCCCGGCCTCTTTCGACGTCGGCACGTCCGGCAGTGCCGCGTTGCGATTGGAGGTTCCAATTGCATAGGCTTTGAACGCGCCGCCGCGAACGTGCTGAACGACGTCGGGGGTGACGTTGCACATGTAATCGACTTGGCCGCCGATCAGCGCGGTGATGGCGGGCGCGGCACCGTTGAAGGGCACCAAGGTCGGCTTCACGCCGAGTATGGAGTTGAGCAGCAGGCACGTGAAATGCGTGATCGAGCCGACGCCTGCATGCGCCATGTTCAGCGTCTCGGCGTTCGCTTTCACGTAAGCTGAAAATTTCTTCAGGTCGTTCGGCGGAAGGTCCTTTTTTCCTACGATCACGACGGGAAGGCCGGCGACCATGCCGACTGGCGCGAAATCGACTTCCGGGTTGTAGGCGAGGCTGGGATAGAGCGCCACGGCAGCCGCGTGCGTGCCCATATTGCCCAATTCAATGGTGTGTCCATCGGGGCTTGCGCGCATCGCACGCGTCGAGCCGGTGGTGCCACCCGCGCCGACGACGTTCTCGACGATGAACTGCTGGCCGAGCGTGCGCGACATGTGCTCGCCGAGAATGCGGGCAATGACGTCGGTCGTCCCGCCTGCAGAAAACGGCACGATGATGGTGACAGGCCGCGACGGATACAGCTGTGCCATTGCATGGTTCGCAGCGGTTATTGCCAAGGCAAAGCCAGCGGTCGCGAGAATCATCACACGCTTCGTCATCATGCTTTTTCCCCTCTCGGTGCCGGGCCCGCGGCCGCGACGCGAATGAAGAAGGGCCGCCCTCGCGGGCAGCCCTTCCATTGTCGAGCCGTGATCCGGCTCATCCCGCAGAGCGCCGTTTGGGCGACGCGTCAATTCGCTGGGCCCCTCAAAGCGGGAAGGATCCAGCTCACGGATGCCGGTAATCGCGGCGATGGACAATGAGACACTGGATCACCTCCTTTCGGTTGTTGACGATGCGCGTAATCTAGCGAGCCCTTACGGATTGTCAAAGCGAGCACATGCGACCAGGATGAGAGCGATCGCCCCGCGTACAAATCATAACTCCGGGAGGTTGACATGCGATTGCCGCTGCAATTGAGGACGACTCTGGCCATGGTGCTCGCCGCGCTATCTTGGTTGGCGGCCGCGCATGCTCATGCGCAGGACTTTCCGTCCCGCGTGATTCGCGTGGTCGTGGCGTTTCCGGCGGGCGGTCCAACCGACTTCGTCGCACGTCTGCTTGCCGACAAGCTCAAGCCGCTGCTCGGACAGAACGTCATCGTCGAGAACAAGCCGGGCGCGAACGGCGCGATCGGTGCCGAATACGTCGCAAAAGGCGAGGCGGACGGTCATCTCCTGTTTCTCACTACGATCGGCGCGGTCGCAATTACGCCGCATCTGAGCAAGCCGAACTACGACACGCTGCGCGATTTCGCCCCGATCACGCTGGTGGTGCGCCCCACCACGATCCTGGTCGTCAAGCCGGAGACGCCGGTGAATTCGGCCAAGGAACTCGCCGCCCTTGCCAAGGAGAAGCCCGGATCGATTCCGTTCGCCTCGACCGGCTCGGGCAGCACGACCCATCTCGCGCTCGAGCTTTATCAATCGGCGGCGAACGTGAAATTCCTGCACGTGCCCTATCGCGGCGCGGCCCCCGCCTTGACCGATCTTCTCGGTGGCCAAGTCACGGCGCTGTTCGCCGATACCCCGGTACTGCTGCCGCATATCCGCGGCGGCAAGCTCAAGCCGATCGGCGCGGCTTCCGCCGCCCGCAACCCGCTGTTGCCGGACGTCGCCACGCTGGTGGAGCAAGGTTTCCCGGACACGATTGCGGATAATTGGTATGGCCTTTTGGCGCCGGCCAGGACGCCACCCGCCGTGGTGGCAAAATTGCACGACGCGGTTGTCGCCGTGCTCGACGCCGCCGATGTGCGCGAAAAGCTTCTCCAGTCGGGCGCCGTGCCGGCGCCAACCTCGAGCGCCGAATTCGGTAAAATCTTAAGCGATGAGCTCGCCCGCTGGGGCCGCGTGGTGCGCGAAAAGAACATCAAGGAGGATTGAGCACGGTCGAGGAGACGCCATGAAGATGACGCTTGCTGCAGCGGTACCCCGACACGGTGATTGTGACCGGGCGAGTTCTCTCGCCCTCATGCTGAGGAGCTGCGCCTTAAGCGCATCCACGCGCGTCTTCGACGCGCTATGGCGCGGCGTCTCGAAGCATGAGGGACACGGGCCGCCCCATCCTTCGAGACGGCGGCTTCGCCGCCTCCTCAGGATGAGGGCGGAAGTCGAACCTCGACGCAGCGGTCAAAATCTCTGTGCAGCAATATTGGTTGGCTTGACAGCCATTGCTACGGCGCAAACTTCCGCCGCCGAGACGTTGAAGGTCGCGGTGGCCCAGCCTGGGTTCTGGAACAGCATCTTCATCGATGTCGGGCTCAAGCAGGGTTACTTCAAGCAAGTCGGCCTCGACGTCGACATTCTCTACACCGAAGGCGGCGCCTCCACGCTCACGCCGGTGATCGCCGGCAGCATTGATATCGCGATGACCAACGGCATCCTCGGCGTGGTTGCGGCCTATGCCAAGGGCATGCCGGTCAAGATCATCAGCGCGGAAGCGACCGGCGCCGCCGACGCGTTCTGGTATGCGCGGCCGGAGAGCGGCATCAGGCGGCTTGCCGACACCAACGGCAAGACGGTCGCGTATTCCTCGCCCGGGTCGTCGACCAACCTCATTCTGCTGCAGCTCGTGAACCAGGCGAAGGTTGCGCCCAAGCTCGTCGCCACCGGCGGCGCGCCGGCAACCCTCACCCAGGTCATGTCCGGGCAGATCGACGTCGGCTGGTCGGTGCCGCCGTTCGTGCTGCAGCAGCTCGCCGACGGCAAGCTCGTCATCATTGCGCGCGGCAGCGACGTGGCGGCGCTGGCGCAGCAGACGATTCGCGTCAACGTCGCCAACGCCAACGCGCTCAAGGAACGGCGCGATGCGTTCGTGCGTTTCATCAGGGCCTTGAGCCGGGCGATCGACTGGGCCTATTCCGATCCCGGCGCGATCGATCATTACGCCGAAATCGCGAAAGTGCCGCGCGCCTTGGCGCAGCAGACCCGGGACGAGTTCTTCCCGAAAGAGGCCTTGCAGCTCGCCGAGGTGAAAGGGCTGGATGTGACGCTGAAACAGGCGCTCGAGTTCAAGTACATCACCTCGCCGATGAGCCTCGCGGATGCGCAGGGCATGTTGGATATCCTCTATAAGCCGGATGAAAAGTAGTGGGCCTCGCATGATGCGCGCGCTCGTCGTCATCGCCGCTGTTGCACTGTCATCCAGCGCCGCCTTGGCGGCGGAATGGCCGAGCAAAGCGGTGCGAGTGGTAGTGCCGTTCGCGGCCGGCGGCGCGGCGATACGATCGGCCGGCTCTATACCGATGCGCTCACCAAGGCCTTCGGCAAGCAGTTCTACATCGAGAACCGGGTCGGCGGCGGCGGGCTCGTCGGCACCGAGGCGGTTGCGCGGGCGGAGCCGGACGGCCTCACGCTGATGGTCTCCGGCATCCCGACGCACGTGCTTGGGCCGGCGATGAACAAGAACGTCGGCTTCGATCCGATGCGCGACTTCACCCATATCGCCTATTTCGGCGGCACGCCCAATGTGCTCGTTGCACATCCCTCGCTCGGCGTGGCGTCGTATCGCGATTTTCTGGCGCTGGCGCGCGACGCGCGGGCGGCATCGAATACGTCTCGGCCGGCTTCGGCACGATGGGCAATTGGATCGCGGAATTTCTCGCGGCCAAGGAAAAGATCAAGCTCGTGCACGTCGCTTATAAGGGCGGCGGGCAGGCGGTGCTCGATCTCGTTGCCGGCCACGTCAAGCTGGGCATGCTCACGTGGACGACCGTGGCCGAGCACGTCCGCGCCGGCAGGCTCATTGCTCTCGCCACCACCTCCGGGCAGCGGCTGGTCTACCGTGCGGATGTGCCGACGTTGCGGGAGCTCGGTCATGTCGAGTTCGTCGCCACCACGTGGTATTCGCTCTCGGGACCGGCCGGCCTTGCTCCGGGGATCGAAGAGAGCGCCAACCGCGAGGTGGTCAACTCATTGGAGCGGCCGCAGCTCAAGCGTCACATCGAGCAGGATGCGATCGAAACCAAAGCCATGAGCCCGGCCGAGGTCACCGGCTTCATGCAGAGCGAGATCGACCGCTGGACGCCGATCATCACGCGCCTGCTCGGCGCGAAGTAGCGGTTGGGTAGGCAAAGGCGCCGAGCGACAGCCACCCTACACTTTGGCGATGAGCTAATGCCGCCTTGCCTGCACGATGTAGCCGAGGATGGTTTGTTCGCCCAGCTGTTTGCATGCCTCCAAGCGATGCAGCCCTTCCACCAGCACGAAGCGGTCACCGTCCTGCCGCAGGAGGATCGGGCTCTGCTGGCCGATCTGCAAGATGCTCTCGGCGATTTCCTGCGCCTTCTTGGGATCGAGCGTCGCGCGGCGCTTCGCCGGCACATAGATCTTTGCGATCGCGAATGTCTCGCGCTTCATCATGGATGAAGCCGTCGCGTTCCGCCGCTCATTGCAGCTGATCCTTCACCTTGTCCAGGCCCGCCATCACGCACGGCTCGTCGACGCCGGGCGAGCCGGAGAGGCCCACCCCGCCGATCACGTCGTTCCCCACTTTGATCGGTACCCCGCCGCTGATGGCGATCACGTTAGGTAGCGTCGTCTGCTCGCGACGCACCGGCCGCGTCGCCATCTCCTTGATGAAGGCGTCCGTGGTCATCTTGAAGGTCATGGCGGTGTAGGCCTTGCGGCGCGCGTTCTCCATCGTGTGCGCGCCGGCATTATCGTCGCGCAGCGCGACCACGGTGTTGCCGCCGCGGTCGACCACGACCACCGAAGTAGCATAACCGCGGGCCTTGCAGTCCTCCAGCGCCGCTTGCGCGATCGTGAGCGCGATCGGATAGCTCAGCTCCTTGCGTTGGAGGAGCTGCGCGCTGGCAGGCAACGCGGCGGAGCAGGCGAGGGCGATGAGCGCGAGGCGGGTTGCAGTCATGGATCGATCCTCCTGGAGGCAGACGGGCTTGTGCTTTGCCGCTAACAGCGCAAGCGGGAAGTCTATTCCACCCTACAAAGAAATCGCCCGGCGCTGACGGTGCAGCGCCGGGCGGTCCTCTCGCTTGCGATCTCGCTCAGTGCGCCAGCGGATCGGGCCGCACTTGAATCTGTACGGCGCGCGGCTTGCTGCCCTTGCCGCCTTCCTTCAGCCACGGCGTGCGGTCGCCGTTGGTGCTCCACAGCCCGCGGCCCTTCCAGCCGGCGTTCGGGTCATCGATGCGGCCGTCCAAGCCCTTGGCAAAGAAGCCGAGCGGGTACGGGATCCGCAACATGACCATCTGCCCGTCCTTGAGCGCAGCGAAGCCGTCATTGAGGTTGGCGGTCGAGATCGGGACGTTCTCGCCGAGCCCCACCGTGTTGTGCTGGTCTACCCAGGTATAATAGCTCGCCTCCGCGCTCCCGTTCTCGAAGCCCTCGAAAGCCGGGCCCGGATACTTGTAATAGGCGAAGCCCTCGGGGCAGTGGTTGCCGGTCGCATTGGGCCCGTTGAGCGGACCCTTGCATTTGCGCCGATCGAAACTGACGAGCGTGCCGTTCGAGCCCGACCCCCAAAGGACGCCGTTCTTGTCGATGTCGCCGCCACGCACGCCAATGCCTTCCTTCGGAATGGCGTAGAATTCGCTGAGCTTGGTCTTGGGATCGAAGCGCAGGAATCCCGGCGTGCCGGCGAACACGTTGAGGGTGTACCAGACCGAGCCATCGGTCGGATGTGGCATCACGGCATAGGGACCTGAGCCGGCGATCCGCTTGTCCTTGCCGGCGTCCGCCGGCTGGTCTGGCTCGGCCCATTCGTCGACCTTGCCGTTGCCGTTGGTGTCGAGCACGAACGGCGCCCAGCCCTGAGCCTTGGCGGCGTCGCCGGTCTCGTCCCACACGTTGGTGTTGACCCAGCCGGCGACCGGACCGGTGCCGGAAAGCCACAGGGTGTTGTCGGCGTCGTAGCCGAACTGCGGATGATGCGTGCCGAAGCAAGTATCGATGAAGCTGTACTTCATCGTCTTGGGATCGAGCATCGATACCTGCCGTCCCGAGCGGTCGAGCGGGAACACCTTGGCCGAGGGATGGTCCGAGCCCTTCTTGCAGAAGGCTGGATTCTCGATTCCGCGCACGGCCGCGGCAAACCACACCCGGCCGCTCTTGTCGAACATGCCGTTGTGGTTGTTGGCGCGCTGGCTCCAGATTTTCTCGTCGCCCCAATAGGCCGAGGGCTGCGTCGGCTTCGCGACGGCCGAGGCATGGAAGGGGGGTCCGAACGATTCGGGCGTGTTCGGGTCCGCGACCGGCATCTTGAAGAACGTCACCTTGTGCGTCTTCGGATCGAGGATCGGTATCTCATCGCTCGAGTACTCGGCCGACCCGTAGAGCGGACCGTAGGAATTAACGGTTGGATAGCGGCGGTCCGAGGAGATCAGGTCGTGGGTAAATTGCTTCTCGGTGCCCCACTCCCACGAGGTGACGACGAGGTTGCGCTCGACGCCCTGCGGCCGCTGCGGCTTGCTCTTTGGCAATTCGCCCTTGGCAACGCGGTCGGTCCAATCGCCGAAATACTGGAACGGCACGCCGGCGAGCTGTCCGGCAATGCGGTTCACCATGAACTCGCCGGTTTGTCCGGAAGCGATGCGGCGCATCCACGCTTCCGCACCTGTCTTGAACTCGCCGAACTGCGCCGGGATGGTGCGCGTCGATTCCTGCCCGAGCTGATGGCAGCCGATGCAGTCGACGTTACCCATGCGCTGGCGCCAGGTCTCGCGCGTGATATTTTTCGGGATCTCGGTCGAGCCGCCGAAATCCTTCTCCGGCGGCATCTTCATCATCGCGTACCAATAGATCGCCGGATAGTACTGCGCGGCCGCCCGCTCGTTGGGCGCCGGCACTGCCGTGAGGTTAAGCTGCTGGCCGGGCTTGGCGCGCACCTTCGACGAGTCCACTAGCCCATAGCCGC
>Ga0209239_1002352_pt1 | contig 11264 bp, 7 predicted proteins | sample GraSoi013_2_20cm_FD_185824 | JGI IMG/M metagenome (GOLD analysis project Ga0209239, IMG submission 185824) | Grasslands soil microbial communities from the Angelo Coastal Reserve, California, USA - Sample 10_02_2013_2_20cm (SPAdes) (version 2) | ecosystem: Environmental > Terrestrial > Soil >...
CGCCAGCGCGCGGCGAGGGCGATGGCCGCGATCCAGAAGACGGCCATGTCGAGGAGGAACGGCACGATGCTGTCCTTCGCGCGCAGCCAGATGTAGGCAGGCGTCCAGCTGGTCGATGCGTAACCGACCAGCGTCCCGACCGTCCAGCGCCAGAAACCGGTCACTGACCCCGAGAGGCTGATCAGCGCGGCGCCGGCGATCAGGGCGGTCACGAGACCCGCGGCGAGATGCGTGATGGCACGCCATCGCTGCGGCTCGGATTCCAGCCAGAACACGCCCACCGCGACGAGCAGCACGTTGATCGCCGCCGACTGGCGAAAAGCCCCGGCGGCGACCAGCAGGACCCCGGACCAGAACCACCGTCGCCGCAGCATGAGGAGGACCGAACCTGTCAGCGGCAGCATCATGAAGATCTCGGTGTTCGAGGCGAGGAGCCGCGGGTTGCCCGCCGCGGTGAGGACGCCGTAGAACAAAGCGGCCAGGAGCCCCGCCCGGCGGCCCGCGAGGTCGCGGGCGATCACAAACATCAGTACACAGGTGGCGGCCATGGCGAGGAAGCCGATGGTGTGGATCGCGGCCATCTGGTAGGCGCCGAAGCCGCGGAACGTGGCGGCGTAAACCCAGAACACGCCCGGCGGCTTGTTGTCGACGCCGCCTGACCCGTAAAGAGCGCCGCCCATATTCATGAGGACGGCGATCGAACCGTAGATGGCCTCGTCTCCGTCCAGGAGGCGGTGAAGAAATTCAGGAAGGTGAACGGCGAAAATAGAGATTCCGATCAGGGCAGGCCAGGCCGCCGTCCGCCAGGAAATCGTCAGACCGTGGCCGGCCATGCGTTGGGAATATAAGAGACGCGTAACTGGGTTGCGGTAGGCTCAGATCCGGGGGGAGGCATTGATTAGTCGCTTGAACGTGGCCGCCGATCGGCGAGGCTGGCACGTGCTGGCCTTGGCTGCCGTGGCGTTCGCCTTTCTGCTGGACGTGCTCATCCGCCACGACCCTATCAGCGTCGACTTCCACACCTACCTGGCCGCCGGCAAAGTCGGGTTGGACCACGGGTGGTCGAGCGTCTACAACCAGTGGCTGGTCGCGGTCGCGCAGAAGGAGCTGTCGCCGGGGCAGATTGCCCAGCCATTTCTGAGCCCGCCGACGGTGGCGTTCGTGACAGCGCCCCTGGTCACGCTTCCATATGGGCTGGCGTACGTGGTGTGGGCGCTGTTCATCCTGGCCATGTTCGCGGTGGCGTTGGCGTGGGCGGGCGTCAGCACCGGCTGGGGCCGCTGGATCGCAGTCGTCGGCGCCCTCGCTCCGTGGTGGGTCATGCACGCCGTCAACGTCGGCCAGGTCGTCCCGCTGGTGGCTGCAGGGACGGTGGTCGCATGGCGGTTGACACGCGAACGTCGTGACGTGCTGGCCGGGATCGCGCTCGTCACGTTGGTCCTCAAACCCAACACAGCGATCCTCGTGCCCCTCGCGCTCTTGTTTGCGTGGCGTTATCGCGCGTTTGCAGCATGGGTCGGGGGATCGGCCGCGGTCCTCATCGTGGTCCTGCTGACGGTCGGCCCCGATGGCATGTGGGCCTACGTGACGCAACTGCGCGGGCCGCTGCCGAAGGGCGCCGACGATCTCACCCTGCACGGCGCGCTGTCGTTGACCGGGGTGTTCGCCACCGCCCTGCGGGTGCTCATCATCGGTGCGGTCCTTGCCGCCTCATACAAGCTCCGGCACTCACCAGGGCTGGTGATTCCGCTCGCGATCGTCGGTTCGCTGGTGGTCTCGCCGTACCTGCACGGCTCGGATCTGGTCCTGCTTGCCGCCGCTGGATGGATGGTCTGGGAGGAGCGGCCTGCGCTCGCCTGGCGCGCGCCACTGGCGCTGGGTTGGTTCCTCGCGAGCCCTTACCTCTACCTCAAGGGAGCCAGCCTTCACCTGAATCGATGGCCCTGGCTCGAGATCGCGCTCCTGCTGGCGCTGGTGATCGCGGCGTGGTGGCCGTTAACAGCCTGGGATGACTCCAGGAGACAAGCCCCGGCATAATCAGGTCGCCCGCGCCACTCCGGGAGACCCAGAACGCTCGATACCCAGGAACTCGCACTAGATCAGATAGCCGGACCCCTTCGCGTGCTGGCCGGACCGGGCACGGGCAAAACGCACGCGCTCGTCGACCTGTACGAGCAGGCGGTGCGCTCGGGCGTGGCCGCTCGCGATCAGATCCTGGTCCTCACTTTCTCCACGAGCGCGGCCGGGGAGATCGCGCGCCGGATCGACGAACGTCTGCAAGACGACTACGGCGAGGCGTGGATCTCCACGTTCCACAGCTTCTGCGCCCGAGTCCTGCGCGACAACGCGCCCGATCGCGAGCGGCTGCTGGTCAACGGGATTCAGGAGTGGATCGTGATGCGCAAGGTCCTGGCGGACCTCGATCCGGCCGCACTTGGCCCGCTCGACGGCGTTCGCAGGTCCGACGCTTTTGCCCACGACCTGCTTGCCTTCGTCGCCTTGATGAAGCAAAACCTTGTCCACCCCGCGGCGCTCCAGCTAGCGGCCGAGGCAAGCGCCGGCGAGCGGCTGCGGGTGCTGGCCGTGGTCTACCAGGCGTACCAGCAGCGCATGCGCGAGGTCCGGCTCGTTGACTTCCGCGACCTCATCTCGGGCACCATCGAGCTGCTGCAGTCGTCGCCCGCGCTGTGCGAGCGGCTGCGCTCCAGGTTCCGGCTCGTGCTCGTGGACGAGTTTCAGGATGTCGACCCGGCGCAGTTTGAGCTGCTGCGGCTGATCGCTCCGCCCGAATCTCGCCCCCGGCTCGTCGTGGTGGGTGACCCGGACCAATCGATTTACGGCTTCCGCGGGACCGTCCCGCGACTGCTCAGCCACGACTTTGAGGCCACCTATGGTGCGGCGACCCGCCACCTCGCGGCGTGCCGCCGCTGCTCCCAGGAGGTGCTGGACGCGGGCGAGCGTTTGCTGGCCGCGACGCAGCCCGGCCGCTCACCGCGAGGCCTGCATGCCGAGGGATCACACCGGCGGCCCGCGGTGGTGGTGGCGCGCGAGGGCGATCCGGTCGACGAGGCGTTCTTCGCCGCTCGCGAGATCAAACGCCTGCGCTCGGAGTGGCCGGACCTGCGTCTTCGTGACTTTGCGATCGTGCTCCGGAGCACGACGGCGCTGGGCGGCCCGTTCGAGGAAGCGCTGAGGGCGCTCGGCCTGCCCTACGAGGTCCGAGGTTGGGGCGCGACCGCGCGCAACGAGGTGGTTAGGTTCTTGATCGGCTATCTCGAATCGCTCCGCCGGCCGGACGACCCGGACGCATTCGAGAGTGCTTTGTCCTCGAGCCTCGGCGGCGTCGGCGCTCGCACGGTGAGCCGGCTTCGCGCGCACGCGCTGGAACGGGGCCGGCCGCTCAAGAAAGTGGTCGATCGCGTGATGTACGCGCTCGCGGCACGAGATTCGCAGCGATACCCCTTGCCGTGGGGTGAACCGGCTCCGGCTCCGGCCGAGGCGCGTCCAGAGCCCGATTTCATGCCCTTCCTGAGCGAGGAAGAGATCGACGGACTCTACAGGGCGATGCAGGCGCGCGATCGGCTCCTGGGTCTGGCGCGCAGGCTGCCGCTCGCCGGCCTCGCCTATTCGGTCCTCATGGAAGACGGCGCGATGCGCCGCCTGCTCGACCTCGAGCTTCCCGCCGGCCAGCGGGCGGAGGCGATCGCCGACCTGCGCGCGGCGATCGAAGGCCTCGAGTCGATCGAGGTCGTGCATGAGCGACTGCATGGATCAAAGCCGCTGCTCGCGGACATCAGCGGCTCGCTGGAAAGCCTTCTGGTGTCGGCGGCTGACGACACGGAAGCAGCCTCGGGGCACCGCGACGCGGTCCAGGTCATGACCGTCCACCAGGCCAAGGGCCTGGAGTTCGAGGTCGTTTTCTGCTCCGGATTCGCGCACGGCCTCTTCCCGCTCGAGGCGAGACCGCACCCCCTGCTCGACGTCGAAGACCGCGCGTGGCTCGAGCGCTTCAAGGTCGGATTCATGCCGTCGTGGCCGTCCGACCCCGATGGCCATCTCGCCGAGGAGGCCCGTCTCGCGTTCGTGGCCATGACGCGCGCTCGACGACGCCTGTACGTGACCTACGCGGATGCTTACCTGCGCCAGGCGGGACGCTCCGTCTTTCTGGACCTCGCCCAGCCGGACGCCGAGGTGCGCGAGCTGACCAGGGCCTCCTCTCGGTTGGAGCCGGCCGACGTCCTGCTGACGCGAGAGGCCGAGGTGTTGCTCGCATCGCATCCGACTGCGCTCAATCAAGCCACGCTCGCTCGCGCCGGCACGCTGGGCCTCGACGTTGCCTTCCTCACCGATGCCGATGCAGGTGAGCCTTTCGAGCCGTACGGGGTTGGACGCAACCCCGAAACCGTGGAGATCGACCACTTCAGCCCGACCACGCTCAACAACTACCTGAAATGCCCGCGGCTCTACTGGTACAACCACCACCCAGGGTTGGTCGAGGAGCCGCGCTCGGTGGCCATGGAGCGCGGCGGCTTTCTTCACGAGGTGCTGCAGGACTTCCACGAGCAGGAGGAGGAATGGCGCCCGCTCGAAGCGGAACAGCAGCGGCAGTGGCTTGAAACAGCCCTGCAGCGACACCTCGACGGATACCTCTCGCGCATGGAGGGCGTGCTCGACCGCAAGCGCGAGGAAAGGCAGGTCCGCTCGCTCCTCGGCAACTACATCCGGTCGATCACCGGAATGCAGTTCATCCGCCGCCTGCGCACGCTTGCGGTTGAGAAGCGCTTCCGTCTGCAGATCGATGGCGCGGCCGTGGTGGGCAAGATCGACCGCGTCAACGATGTCGGCGACGGCGAGGTCGAGGTGGTCGACTACAAGACCGGATCCGGCAAGCCGATGCGCTTCGCGTATGACATGTACTTCGGGGCCGAGCTGCATGACGTGCAGCTGGCGCTCTACTACCTCGCGTGCAAGGACGGCGTCGACGAGGAGGGCAAACCGCTTGGCTTTCAGCCCCGATTCCTCTCCCTGTGGTACCCGAAGGACTGGGTCTGGGGCGGCATGCGGCAGGACATCTTCAGCATCGGCCGGCCCGCGGGGCTCAAGGAATATCGCGAGAAGCCTCTCACGGCCGAGGACCTCGAGCGCAGCCGCGCCGTGGTCGTGACCGCGATCGAGCGCATCAAGGCGGGCCATTTCGAGCCTGCACCGCGCGAGCTCCCGGGCACCTGTGTGACCCGCTTTGGCACCTGCCCGCACTCGGCGGTGTGCCCGTATGGGGGGGCGCCACCCGAATGAGCGCGACGCGAGTGGGCGGACCGGTCTTGAGCGGGGAGCAAGCCGCCGCCGCACACGCCGGGCCTCAGGGAGCGTTCCTCATCGCGGCCGGGCCGGGAACCGGCAAGACGTTCACCGCCACCGAGCGGTTCTGCTGGCTCGTCGAGCAGGGGGTCGCTCCGGACCAGATCCTGACCGTCACCTTCAGCGACCGCGCCGCCGAAGAGTTGAGGGTCCGCATCACCAGGGAGCTGTCAGCGCGGCGGCCGGATCTGATTCCCGGGCGCGCACAGGGCACCCATGCGAGAGAGGCCCTCGACGGAGCGTGGATCGGCACCTTCCACAGCGTCTGCGCCCGCTTGCTGGACGAGTTCGCGTACCTGGTTGGCGCGCCGCGCGAGCTGCGGGTCCTCGACGAGACCGGGCAGCGGCTGTTCGAGCAGGAGCTGATGGCGAGGCTGCGCAGCGGCGCCGCCGCGCCATTCGACCCAGACTCGTTCAGCGCCCTGACTGTCGAAGACCTCGACGACCTGCTGCGCTCGGGCCTGCGATTCCTGCTCAAGCTGAAGGGCCGCGGCATCAACCCCGATCGATTCCGCCATCGCGCGCTCGACCTGCACGCCCAGCACTGGAGCGGCCGTCCCGCTCCCAACGGCTCTGGCGGACCGGACCCAGCTCGTGCCGAGCTTGAAGCCATCGACGTCCTGTTCACCATCTACCGTTCCTACGAGGACGCCCTGCATGCGCAGGGATTGCGGGACTTCGATGATCTGCTCCTCGAGGTGATCGATGCTCTCGAGCGTGTGCCCGAGTTCCGCCGCCGCTGTCGTGAGCGCTTTCGCTATCTGATCGTGGACGAGTTCCAGGACACCAACCGCATCCAGCTCGATTTCATCCGGCTGGCGGCGGCCGACGGATTCGGAAACGTGACCGTGGTCGGCGACGCCAAACAGTCGATCTACGGCTGGCGCGACGCGGAGATCGACAACATCCGCACGCGTTTTCCGGGCCGGCGGCTGCCCCTGACACACAACCGCCGCTCCTACCAGGCCATCCTCGACTGCGCGACCGACTTCATCCACCGCGACCCGGACTTCGCAGCCGAGCCCGACCTGGTGGCCACCCGAGGGGCCGGAGGAACTGGAAGGGCTGTCAGCGTGCTGATGGCCCCCGACTCGCGGACGGAGGCGCGCTCCGTCGCGGAAACGATCCGGCGCCTGCACGTGAGCGGCCGCGTGTTTCGCGAGATCGCCGTCCTCTCGCATTCGGTCCGCATGCTCCCACGCGAGTTCGAGGACGAGCTGCGCCGGCAGGGCATCCCATACGTCACCAGCGGAGGCTCAGGCTTCTTCGATCGCCAGGAGATAAAGGACGTGCTGGGGCTGCTCCGGCTCACCGAGAACCCGATGGACGATGGGGCCCTGGTCCGCATCCTGCAGGGTCCGATCGTGAGGCTTTCCGACCGTGGCATGTACCGGCTGGCGTCAAGACGCTTCGAGAGATCGGGAATGCGGCTGCGCGACTGCTTCGACGAGTCGATGCGCGAAGGATTCCCGGAGATGGAACCGAAGGTCGCGGAGCAGGCGTCGCGCCTGGTCGAGCTCACCGACCGCATCGGCCGGCTGCGCGACGCGCTGACAGTCGCGGACATACTCAACCGCCTGCTCGAGGAAAGCGGGTACCTGCGCTGGGCCGAGCTGCGCGCGCAGCGCGACGGCAGCCCGCGCGCTCTGCTCAACCTTCGCAAGGTGTTCCAGCTGGCGGGGCGCTTCGAGCGCGACCTCGCGCTCGCCGGTATCGGCGACTTCGTGCGCCACCTGGACCAGGTCATCGACGCCGAGCTGCCGGTCGGCGAGGCAGCCGAAGAGGCCGCCGGCGCGGAGGCGGTGTCGCTGCTCACGATCCACGCCGCCAAAGGGCTCGAGTTTCCGATCGTGTTCCTCGTCAACCTGCGCCCGCCGCGGCCGCGCGACACTGAGCGGCTGTTCTTCGATCCCGACAACATGGGTTTTGTGATGAAGAACTGGCGCGGCGAGAAGCATCCTCACTACGTCGACACCTCGCCAGGCGCGCCCGCGGTGGCGCTGGCCATCGGTGAGCGCAGGCGGATCGTCTACGTCGGCCTCACGCGCGCGAAGGACTCGCTTTTCGTGACGGCCGCCAGGGAGGAGCCTTCCGCGCACGAGGTGGGCGCCAATGGGCTCGAGGAACATGACCACTTCGCCGAGATCCTCAGCTGGGCGCTCGCGCATCCCGAATCCGCGGCCGTGGTCGAGGCGGAGCAGCTCGAGCTGCCGGTCCCGCGGGTGGCCAACGGCCAGGTCCCGGATGACCCGAAGAAGCTACGCGCCCTGCCGGGCGTGGGACCCTATACCGCGGGCGCGATCGCCAGCTTTGCCTATGAAAAGCGAGTAGCGGCGGTCGATACCAATGTCGCGCCCCCGCCGGCGACGCCGGCGAAGGTGGCGCTCAGCTTTTCGCAGCTGCACGACTTCGAGGTATGCCCCGTGCGCTATCGATTCGCGCAGGTATGGGCCGTGCCCGCTCCGCCCGACGAGCTGCAGCCTCGCCACGTCCAGGCGGTGGGTTCGACGGAGCTCGGCGCCGCCGTCCACGAGGCGCTCGCGGCGTGGCACAACACCGGCGGCAGTCTGCTCGATCTGTATCGTGGCCCTGAGGCGGGCCGCGAGATGCTCACGCGGTATCTTGCCCACCCGCTCGCCGGAGCTCGGACCCTGGCGGTCGAAGCGGGGTTCAACATGGCCATCGGCAGGGCTCGGGTCAGCGGGCTCGTCGACCGCGTGTGCGAGCTCGACGGCGGCACGGCGCTCATCGATTTCAAGACGAACGCCAGCCTCGATCCCGCGCTGATGGCGGCTTATTCGCTGCAGCTGCGGATCTACGGAGTGGCGGCGCGCCGCGGTCTACTGCCCGGAGGTCGCGAACCGAGGCTCATCCTCTTCGACATGCGCCGCGGTGAGAAGCACGAAATCGCTGCCGATGATGCGCTCGTCGAGGCGCGCGTCCAGGCCGCGTCGAAACGCATCGAGGCGGGCGACTTCCAGCTCGGACCGGAGCATGCGCAGCGGCCGTGCTCGCTATGCGCCTACCGTCCCATCTGCAGCGATGCGCGAAAAGTACTTTGAGCGGCGACACATCAAGGAGGCGATCGCGTTCGCGGAAGCGGGCGGCATCGCGGTTCACCGCAATTTCGACTCGTATCACGGATCCACGATCCGCGGGATGCGGCGGGAGAAGCCCTTTCTCCACGTGATCGGCCTGCGTCCGGTGCTGCAGGAGTGGGGCCGGCTTCACGGCTTGCGACCGGAATGGATCCAGCCCGAGAAGCGGCGCAAGGTGGCTCATTACGACGTGTTCGGGCCTCCGGCGGAAGCCCTGATCCAAAGACTCAGGCCGGCCCTTGACAGCGATTGACGCAGCGCGTTATGCTGCGTCATGAAGTCTGAGGAGGTCTGACCAGATGAACGCTGAATTTGCCGGCACCGCAACCGCGGTGGAGGAAGTCGCAGTCGGCGCCGCCAAGTCCGCGGCCGAAGTGGTGTCCGACCCGGTCGGCTCGGCGCGCAAGCAGGTGCGGAGCTTCGAGCGCAAGGGCACACCGGCCGTACGCAGGATCAATCGGCGCCTGAACGCCATGATCCCCGACAGGGTCACGGTCTTTGGCCTCGAGGTCAACGGCAAGCTGCCCGAGAAGATCGCCGTCAAGGGCCTCCAGCTCGTCAAGGTGCAGGCACGGCGCCACGACATGGTCGGCGGCGTCGCCAAGCGAACCCTGCGGATCTTCAACGGATCGTTCAAGACCATCGCCCGAACCGCGACGCGGCTCGAGCAGGCAAGCGAGCTCACCGCTCACCGGGTGACGCAAAGCAGGCCGGCCGCACGCCGGGCGCGCCGCCGCCCGTCCCGCAGCCGCGCCGCCTAACGCAGAGCACTCGCCAAAGGGCGCCCCTCTCAAAGGCCGGGGCGCCCTTTCTGTTTTCGGGTAGCCTTCGCGATCGGAGCAACCGATGGTCCTCTGCACTGGTTCGATCGCCTTCGACTACATCCTCACGTTCAAGGGACGTTTCAAGGACCACATCCTTCTCGACAAAACGCACATCCTGAACCTCAGCTTCCTGGTCGACGACCTGCAGAAGCGAAAGGGTGGCGTCGCCGGCAATTACGCCTACAACCTTGCCCTGCTCGGTTATCCCTCGGCGGTTTTGGCCACCGCGGGCAATGACGCGGCCGAGTATCGGGACTGGCTCGCGGCCCATGGCGTCGACTGCCGCGGGCTGCGGCTCCTCGAAGGTGAGCTGAGCGCGACGGGATTCACGACCACGGACATGGATGACAACCAGCTCACCGGTTACTACGGCGGCGCGATGTGGCGGGCGGCGATGCTCGGCCTCGACGACGGGCCCCCAAACGTCGAGGCGGTGATCGTCGGGCCCAACGATCCAGGCGCCATGAAAAGGCTCGTCGCCGAGTGCCGCGATCGGGGCGTGCGCTTTGTCTTCGACCCCGCGCACCAGCTGCCGATGATGGCCGCCGAGGACGTCATGGACGGCGCCCGCGGGGCCTGGATCGTGATCGGCAACGACTACGAGCTCGAGCTCATCCAGGAGCGCACGAACCGCGACATCAATGGATTGCTAGAGGTGTCCCAGATCGTGGTCACGACCCTTGGTCGCCACGGCTCGCGTATCCAAACCCGCGACGAATCGGTGGAGATCCCATGCGCACCGGCAGCGCGCGAGGAGGACCCGACCGGAGCCGGCGACGCCTATCGCTCCGGCCTGGTGGCCGGTCTTCTGCGAGGCCTCGACCTCGCCGCGGCAGGTCGGGTGGCATCGCTCGCCGCGACCTACGCGGTCGAGCACGTCGGCACGATCGAGCACCACCACACCCACGAGGAGTTCCATGCGCGCTACCGCGAGGCGTTTGGCGTGGACCTGCCGGACCGCTTCTGGGCGCGGGACTAGTTGAACTTACGGCCCTGGTCGCGCCGGTACGCCCAGAGCGCAATCAGGAAGAACGCCACCGCATAGGCGCCCATGTAGAACCAATCCGTGGCGATGCTTCCTCCCTCAGTCCGCGCACCGACTGAATCCCACACCAGCTGTGCGGCTCGGTAAAGAGGCAGGTAGGGTGCGATCTGCTGCAAGAAGTGCGGCAGCAGCCGGAGCGGGAAGAAAAGGCCTGACGCGAATGCCGTGGGCAGGTAGATGAGGTTCGTCACCGCCGGCGCCGAGTTCGGACCCGCAAGATAACCGAGCGCAAAGCCAAGGCCGATGAACGGTATCGAGCACAGCATGGCGCGCCAACCTAGGGTCAGCCATTGGGACGCGCTGAGCTGCACCCCCGCCACCACGGCCGCAAACAAGCCGAGGACGATGATCGAGATGAGCGCGATGGCGAGCGCCGACGCGGCTTTGGCCGTGAAAAACACCGGTGCCGGAAGCGGTGTCGATTTCATCAGCAGGTCCTGCTTCTGGCCGCGCTCGTTGGCGAGCGAGATGCCAAAGCCCAGGACCATCACGTTGGCGACGCCATAAAGCGCCATCGAGGCCAGGAAGTAAGCGCCGAAGGTCACGCTGGAGCCTGGATATAGAGGTTCGCTGGCCTGGCCGAGCCCGATGAAGGCGTAGAACATCGAAGGCAGCACGATGCTCGTGACGCTGAATGCCGGGACTCGGAAGAGCTTGACGAACTCCGCGTAAGACTGCCGCGCAAGCATCGGCGCGATGGAGGCCGTGACGTTCCGTGCGGCGACCGCGCTCACGGCGCTACGTCATCGTGGGTCATGGCCAGGAAGGCTTCTTCCAGGTCGGCCCCCGCCACTTCGAGGTTCTGGATTTCAACGCCGCGACGGAAGAGCTCGCGCAGGACCTCTTCCGGCTCGTTGGTCAGAAGTCGCACCCGATGATCCTCGATCTGCCTGGAGCTCAGGCGGAGGCCCGCGAGCTGGCTTTCTTCTGGCGGGGCGG
>Ga0209239_1002353_pt1 | contig 11263 bp, 8 predicted proteins | sample GraSoi013_2_20cm_FD_185824 | JGI IMG/M metagenome (GOLD analysis project Ga0209239, IMG submission 185824) | Grasslands soil microbial communities from the Angelo Coastal Reserve, California, USA - Sample 10_02_2013_2_20cm (SPAdes) (version 2) | ecosystem: Environmental > Terrestrial > Soil >...
ATCCTGCTGCTCGTGCTGGTGCTGGTCTTCGGCGCGAAGCGGATCCCGGAGATCGGATCCTCGTTGGGGCAGGGGATCAAAGAGTTCAAGCGCAGCCTCAAGGACGCCACGAGCGACGACCCGCCCACCACGCCCCCGCGCGGCGTCCAGCCGCCTACCTCGAACCCTCTCTCCTCGGGCGATCCGAAGCGCCTGAGCGATTAGCTCTCGCCGGCGGCCGCCGGCCGGAAGATCTCGCTGCGACGGTCCACGATCTTGGCGTCCGCGCGCAGCGCGGCGATGAATTGCTGCAATCGCGCCTGCTCGACGGGCCGGAGCAGCGATTCGCGCTGCTGGTCCCGCTGCTTGAGCCACGCGGCGGAGTCGGCGCCGGTGCGGGCCAGGGCCTGCAGCACGAACCAACCCGTTTCGCCCGCAACGAGGCCGCTGCGCTCACCCCGCCGTAGCCCGAAGGCCGTCCCCAGCACGACCGGATTGCGCGCGAACTGGGCGGGCGCGGTCACGCGAGTGAACGGGCCCAGCTTCTCGACCTGGTACCCCAGTGCCCGGCCCGCCACCACGAGATCGCCGGCGTCGTGCAGCACCGTATTCGCCTGCTTCGCCCGCTCGCGCGCCACCTCCTTCTTCTTCTCGTAGCGCGCCGCAGCGAGCACACGGGCCCGAATGCTCGCCAGCGGCGGGACGCCCGCCGCCTCGAGCGAATCGAGCCGGAAGACGTAGCTCGCCTGCGGCGCGTCGATCACCGGGCTCGTCTCGCCCGGTCGGGCCTCGAAGGCCCACACGCTCACGTCCGGTACCGTGGACGTACCGAGCGTCAACCGCTCCCCTTCTATGAGCTTCGGCGCGTGGGCGAGCGGGAGGTTGAGGCGGTGGGCGGCGCTGTCCAGCCGGCTGCCGTTGTTTTGGTCCGCGGCCAGGCGGTCCAGCGTGTCCGTGCGCGCATCCACTGCGTCCAGATGCGCACCCTGGAGGGCGATGGGAACGAGGATGTGACGCACCCGTACCGAATCGCCCTTCACGGAGTCGACCCGGATGAGGTGAAGCCCAAACTGGGTGAGCACAGGCTCGCTGAGCACCCCCGGCGTCAGGCGCCGCACGGCGGCGGCGAACGGCGCGACGAAACCGGCCCCGGTGCGCTTCGCCCACCCCAGATCCCCGCCACGCGCACGCGATCCCGAGTCGGCGGACTCCCGTTTCGCGACGTCGTCGAACTTGGCCTTGCCTCCCGCGATCTCATCCCGCAAGACGCGCGCACGCGCGCGGGCCGCCGCGCTGTCGGCGGCGCTCGGGATGCGCGACAACTCGACGTAGCTGAGCCAGGCCGCCGCGGGTCGCTTGAAATCGTCCCGGTGCACGTCGTCGTAGCGCTCCAGCTCCGCGTCCGATACCGGAGCGAGCGAGTCCGGTATCTCCTCCGGGTGCACGGCGAGCAGCGCAACCGTCACCGACTCGTGTTGGTCACGCCAGGTGCGCCACAGCCTCGCGTCGGAAACGTAGAGGTCGGCCGTCAGGTACTCTTCCAGCTTGCGCTGCGGCAGGTACTCACGGTACAGCTGCTCGACCTGAGACGCGAACTCCGCGCCGGCGCTCGAGATGTAGCGCTGCCACTTGGTGATGTCGAACTGACCGTTGGTCTGGAAGGTCGGGTCCTGAAGCACCTGCTGCAGGATCTGCGGCGGGGGCGAGCTGCGCGCGGCCTGGATGATCTCGTCGTCCGAAACCGTGATGCCGAAGCGGTGGTACGCCCGATCGAGCAGGATCTTCTGGATGAACTGGTCGGCGACTCGATCCTGTACCTGTCGCTCGTCCTCGCGGCTCAGCCGTCCGCCTCCCTGCTGCCGTCGATACTGTTCTAAGGTCGCCTGATACTGCTGTTGAAACGGCTGGGAGCGCACGATCGTGCCGTCCACCTTGAGGACGACGTCTCTGCCACCGCCGACGATATCGGTGATTTGTCCGTACGCCATCCAACCGATGAAGCTGACCGCCACCACCCAGAAGACAGGCTTTGTGATCTCGCGCATCGCGCGCATCATATACCGAAAAACTCCTACCAGAGCACGTGAGAAGGGGCCTAAGTCTAAGAACGACAAGGCGAAAACTCAAGCGACCGGGCGCGTTTCCGATTGACAGCGCGCCCGAGCAAACACTATCTTTGTCCAACTCCCGCAAGCACTTAGGGCGTGGCCTACACTAGCGAAATAGAGAAGCTAGAAAAGCGGTGGGCGGAGAACCCTAAGGGACGTAACTTCGCCCCCCTGGCCGACGCCTATCGCAAAGCAGGGGAACTAGATAGGGCCATCGAGCTGTGCACCGCCGGTCTCGAGCGGCACCCCGACTACGTCAGCGCGCACATCGTCTTCGGGCGCTGCCTGATCGATCAGAAGAACGACCCCGGGGCCTCCGCAGTGTTTCGCAAGGTTCTGGCGCTCGACCCCGAGAACGTGCTGGCGCTCAAGATCCTGGCGGAAATCGCCGCGCGCGGCGGTCGATACGACGAAGCGGCCGACTGGCTGAGTCGCCTGCTCTCGGCCGATCCGATGAACGGCGATGCGGCTGAGGCATTGGCGCGAGCCAAGGGCCGGGCGGCCCAGTCGGCGGCGAAGCCGACCTCCGAGCCGGTCGCGCGGCTCGTGCCCGAAGCGGCTCGGCCGCCCCAGCGCAACCGGGATCTGGTGATCGAGCATGCGCCGGAGGAGCCGACGTCACCCAGGCTCGACGTGAAGGGCACGCCGGCCGACATCGAGACATTTGACGGGACGCTCGACTTCAACGCCGTCGCGCACAGTGCCGCCAAGGCGGACGGGATCGAGGTGCAGGAAGAGGTCGTGCTCAAGCCCCAGGACTTGGTGGTTGAGGGCCTGGCGCACACGCAGTTCGAGAGCGGGATCTTCACGATGCCGCCGGAAGCAGCAGAAGACGAGCCGAAGATCGATCTGCCCCTGATCATGCCCGACGACGGGTTGGACGCCGCGCCCCCTCCGCCGCCGGTCGTCGCCGAAACGGCACCCCCCTTCGCAGCAGCCCAGCGGGCGCCCGCTGCTCCGGGGGGTGCCGCTTCGGCGCCGCCCGCGCCGCCGCCTGCGGCGGTCGCGCTGTCGGACGACGATGGTGCAGCCGACACCGCCACCCTGTCGCACGCCGAGCCAGTGCTCACCGAGACGATGGCCGAGTTGTACCTGCGACAGGGTCACCAGGAGGAGGCGCTCCACGTGTACGAGGCGCTCCTCGCGAAGCGACCGACGGACGCGCGCCTGCGGGGACGAGTCGAAGCCCTGGCGCGTGGTGGGACCAGGGAAGCGGGGCGCGGCACCGGTGAGACGGTGCAGCGCTTCCTGAAGCGCATTCTCGCCGGCCGACCGGGCGCCCCCGCGCACTCGGCGCCGGCGGCCAGGTCGCCGCTCGAGGACGCGTTCGCGCTCGCGCACTCCGATACCGAGCTGAGCTCTGCTCTTGAGGTGGTGTCGCCGGGCGAGGCCACCCGGCCGGCGACGGACAGCATCTCGCTCGACCAGGTGTTCGGGGACGAAGGCTCGCGCAGCTCAGGTGCGGCACCGGAGGCCGCGCCCCCGGCGCCGTCGCCGGCTGCGCCGGACACGGGTGGGTTCTCATTCGACCAGTTCTTCAGCCCGACCGAACAACCGGCGGGCGGCGGAGAGGTCGCACCTGCGACGCCCGAGCCGCCGGCGCGGAGCTCGGGCGGGAGGCTCCGGCCGCCGGTGGAGGACGAGGGGGACCTCGATCAGTTCCAGGCCTGGCTCAGGGGCCTCAAGTCCTAGTGCACATCGCCGTGTTGAACGGCCCGAACCTGAATCTGCTGGGGGAGCGGGAGCCGGAGCTGTACGGGCGTATCACCCTGGTGGAAATCGAAGCGCGAACGCGCGAGCAGGCACGCGCGCTCGGGGTCCAGGTGTCGTGGACGCAGACCAACCACGAGGGTGAGCTGGTCGATGCGATCCAGCGGCTCAAAGGGAAGGCGGACGGCCTGATGATCAATGCCGCCGCCTTCACGCACACCAGTCTCGCGGTGCGCGACGCGCTGCTCGCGGTGCGCGTGCCGTTCGTGGAGGTGCATCTCTCGAACATCTTCGCGCGGGAGCCGGAACGGCGCCGCTCGGTGCTCGCGGACGCCGCCGTAGGGCTGGTGGCCGGCTTCGGCGCCGAGAGCTATCGGCTGGGACTCGAGGGTCTGGTCGGCTTTCTCCAGGCCCGCCATGGCGGCTGATCGGCGGCGCGCCCGGCAGGAAGCGCTGGTCCGGGTCCTGGACGCGGAAGCGCTGGACGGGTTGGTCGTCACGTCGCACGCCAACATCCGCTACCTGACGGGGTTCTCGGGCTCGGCGGCGGTGGTCGCGGTTACCCGAGCCGATGTGCTGGTGGTGACGGACTTCCGCTACGACGAGCAGGCGCGGGCGGAGGCCGGCGAGGTGGCGCGGGTCGAGGTCGACAGCACCAGTGTGTGGGATCGGTTCTTCCAGGAGCTCGCCACTTTGGGGCCGCTCGGCACGCTGGGGTACGAGGCCCACGCCCTGTCGGTGCACGACGCGGAGCGGTTTGCCCAGGCGGGGAAAGCGTGGCGCTGGGTGCCCACGACGGAGCTGGTGGAGCGGCTGCGCGCGGCGAAGGACGAAGGCGAGGTCGCGGCCATCCGCGGCGCGGCGCAGCTCGCGGGCGAGGCGTTGCGTCAGACGCTCGTGCAGGTGCGGCCCGGGATGACCGAGCTGGCGATCGCGGGGGTGCTCGAGGGAGCGCTGCGCCGCCTGGGTAGCGAGGGCCATCCCTTCGCGACCATCGTGGCGTCGGGACCGCGCAGCGCACTGCCGCACGCGCGCTCGAGTCGCCGAGCGGTGGCGGCCGGCGAGTGGCTGCTGCTAGACTTCGGGGCTCAGGTGGACGGCTACTGTGCGGACATCACGCGCACCGTGGTGGTGGGGGCGCGGGCAACCGAGCGGCAACGGGTGTTGTACGGATTGGTCCGCGAAGCGCAACAGCGCGCGCGTGCCGGTGTGCGTGCCGGCATGACCGGGCGGGATGCCGACGCGCTGGCGCGCGATCCGATCGCGGCGCGGGGGTTCGGCGAGGCGTTCGGCCATTCGCTCGGTCACGGGCTCGGGCTCGAGGTGCACGAAGCGCCGCGACTCTCGAAGACCAACCCCGATCCCCTGCCGGCCGACGCGGTGGTCACCATCGAGCCGGGCGTGTACCTCGCGGGGGACGGCGGGGTGCGGATCGAAGACGACGTGCATCTCGCCGCGGCGGGGCCACAGCTCTTGAGCGACGGGCTGACGGACCTGTTGGAGCTCGTGTAACTTTGGGAGCCATGAACCTCGACATCATCGCCCAGCTGGTGAAGATCCTGAGGGAAGCGCCCGAGCTGGGCGCCATCGAGGTCCGCCGGGGTTTGTTCGGGGCCTGGTCGTCGGTGCGCGTGAGCAAGGCCGGGCACACGACCAACGAGAGCGGCCAGCACGTGGTGCTGGCGCAGGCGCACGCCCCGGCAGCGGCGGCGGCGCCCGGCGCTCCGGCGGCGGTACCCGCAGCGGCGCCTCCGTCTCATCTGGTGGAGATCAAGTCTCCCATGGTGGGGACGTTCTACTCGGCCCCGGAGCCCGGTGCCGAGCCCTACGTCAAGGCCGGGACTCGGGTCGCGACCGGCCAAGTCGTCTGCATCATCGAAGCGATGAAGATCATGAACGAAATCGAGTCCGAAGTCGCGGGCGTGGTGCGGGAGGTCCTAGTGGAGAACACGCAGCCCGTCGAGTTCGGACAGCTCCTCTTCCGGGTGGACCCCCATGCCTGAAGCACCCCAAGCCGGACAAGCGACGTTCAACTTCAAGGCAGCCATCACCCAGATGGTGCAGCGCAACGCGTCGGACCTGCTGCTCAAGGTGGGTCGGCCGGCCACCATTCGGGTGAACGGCGAGCTGGTGGCACTCGATTCGTCGTCGCCCCTCAAGCCGGAGGAGTTGAAGTCGCTCGCCGAGCAGATCATGACGCCCCGTCAGGTGAAGGAATTCGCCGAGCACAAGGAGGCGGACTTCGCGATCGGCGTCCCGGGCGTGGGGCGGTTCCGGACCAACGTGTACCAGCAGCGTGGAACTGTGGCGTTCGCCTTCCGCGCCATTCCGTACGAGGTCAAGACGATCCACGATCTGAACCTGCCGCCGGTGCTGGAGGAGATCGGTCTGCGGCCGCGGGGGCTGGTGCTGGTCACCGGCGTGACGGGGTCGGGGAAGTCGACGGCGCTCGCGGCGATGATCAATCACATCAACACGAACCGGCGGGTCAACATCATCACGATCGAGGACCCGATCGAGTTCCTGCACCGCGACAACCTGGCCAACATCTCCCAGCGCGAGGTGGGGAACGACACGCTGTCGTTCAATGCGGCGTTGCGCCACGTGCTGCGGCAGGCGCCCGACGTGATCCTGATCGGCGAGATCCGCGACATGGAGACGCTCGACACCGCGCTGAAGGCGGCGGACACCGGGCACCTGGTGTTCTCCACGCTGCACACCACGGATGCGACGCAGACGATCAATCGGGTGATCTCGTTCTTCCCGCCGCATCAGCACGACGAGGTGCGCCACCTCCTGTCGACGGCGCTGCAGGCCATCGTGTCGCTGCGGCTCGTCCCGCGGAAGGACGGCAAGGGGCGGGTCCCGGCGTCGGAGGTGCTGATCAACACCGCGGCCGTGCAGGAGAACATGCGCGATCTCACGAAATCGCTCAGCATTCCAGACTTGATCGCGCAAGGCTCGGTGCAGTATGGCATGCAGAGCTTCGACCAGTCACTGATGTACTGGTACCAGCAGGGAACGGTCAGCTATGAGAGCGCGATCTTCTACGCCACGAATCCGAGCGAGTTCGCGCTGAAGGTCTCGGGCGTGGACTCGGGCGAGAGCCAGGCGTTCGGCGGCACCACGGCCGCGGCCGGGCTGCGCGGCGACATCACGCCCTGATGTTCAAGAAGGTGCTGATCGCGAACCGCGGGGAGATCGCCCTGCGGGTGATCCGTGCGTGCAAGGAGCTGGACATCAATACGGTCGCCGTCTACTCGGAGGCGGACCGGGACAGCCTGCACACGCGGTTCGCGGACGACGACGTGTGCATCGGTCGCGCGCCCTCGCGCGACAGCTACCTCAACATTCCGCGCATCATCGCCGCCGCGGAGATCACCGGGGCCGACGCGATCCACCCGGGCTACGGCTTCCTGGCGGAAAACGCCGAATTCGCGGACATCGTCCGCACGTCGAACATCACGTTCGTGGGACCGAGCGGGGACCAGATCCGGCAGATGGGCGACAAGGCCGCGGCCCGCAAGCTGGCGCAGAAGCTGAAGGTGCCCACCGTGCCCGGTTCTCCCGGGCCCGTCGAGGACGCGGAGGCGGGATCGAAGATCGCCGAGAAGATCGGCTTCCCGGTGATCATCAAGGCCGCGGCCGGCGGGGGCGGGAAGGGGATGCGCGTCGCGCAGGACGAGGAGACGTTCCCACAAGCGTTCTCGCTCGCGAAACAGGAAGCGTTGGCCGCGTTCGGCTCGGACGAAGTGTACATCGAGAAGTACCTCGCGCGGCCGCGCCACATCGAGATCCAGATCATGGGGGATACGCACGGGCGCATCATGCACTTGTGCGAGCGCGACTGCTCGGTCCAGCGGCGGCACCAGAAGCTGATCGAGGAGGCGCCCAGCCCGGCCGTGGATCAAACGCTGCGGCACGACATCGGGGACTCGGCCGTACGGCTCGCCGAGGCGATCGGCTATGTCGGCGCGGGAACGATCGAGTTCCTGCTCGACGAGGACGGCTCGTTCTACTTCATGGAGATGAACACCCGGATTCAGGTGGAACACCCGGTCACCGAGATGTGCACCAACTTCGACCTGGTGAAGGAGCAAATTCGCGTCGCGGCGGGGGAGCCGCTGTCGTTCGTGATGAACGGGAACCGGCTGCGCGGCCACGCCATCGAGTGTCGCGTGAACGCGGAAGACCCGTCCCGCAACTTTCAGCCGAGCCCCGGGACGATCACCGTGTACCACCCGCCGGGTGGTCCCGGCGTGCGGGTCGACACCCATATCTACGCCGGCTACACGGTGCCGCCGTACTACGACTCCCTGCTCGCGAAGCTGATCGTGCACGGCAACAGCCGCGACGAGGCGCTCGCCCGCATGCGGCAGGCGCTCGACTCGTTTATCATTGAAGGCGTGACCACGACCATCCCCTTTCTCAGTCGGGTCATGCGCCATCCCGACTTCATCGCCGGCCGGGTGGACACGAAGTTCCTCGAGCGCGAACCCCAACTCCTCCAGTCGCCCCCCCCGGCATGAAGATCGACGTCCACTTCACGCCGCTCGGCCTCGTCGCGGGGGATCTCGCCGGCCGGGGCGTGGTCGTCGTCGACGCGCTGCGCGCCACGACCACCATCGTCACGGCGCTCGCCAACGGCGCCAAAGCCGTGATTCCCGCGGCGACCTCGGAGGAAGCGGTGCGGCTCGCCTCGAACCTCGAGAAGGACGGCGTGGTCCTCGCAGGCGAGCGGCGCAGCGTGAAGATCGAAGGGTTCGGCCTGGGGAACTCGCCCCGCGAGATGACCGCGGCGGCGGTGGCCGGCAAGACCATCGTGCTGGCGACCACCAACGGCACTCCCGCGCTGGTCGCGACGCAGGGCGGCGACCCCGTGCTCGTGGGCGCCCCGGCCAACTTCAAGGCGCTGGCTGAGCGCACGCGGGCGATCCTGGCGCAGCGGGGCGACTTGGTGATCGTGTGCGGCGGGCGGGATAAGCAGTTCGCCTTGGAGGACGCGTATACGGCCGGCCGTCTCATCAAGGCGATCCGGAAGGGTATCCGCAAGCTCGTCCTCAACGACGCCGCCCGCGCCACCGTGGCCCTGATCGACCAGTTCGCCGGTTGGCAGGAGGCGCTCGAGCGCTCCGAGGCCGCCCAGCAGCTCGTGGATGCGGACCTGGGAGAGGACGTGGCCTTTGCCGCCCGGCCCGACCGCTTCGGCGTCGTCCCCGTGTACGCGGACCGCCGCATCACATGAACCGCAAGGCGCGCCAGGAGCTGATCGGCATCGGCGCCCTCGCGGTCGGGCTGTTCCTCGGACTCACCCTGCTGCGGCTGTCCATCACCGGCAGCTGGGGCGACCACATCGGCTCCCGCTTGTGGCGCGCGCTCGGGGTGGGCTCGGTGCTCCTGCCGGTCCTCGGCATCGGTTGGGCGCTGGCCGCGTTCGAGCGGCTCGGGAGCCTGTCGGCGGCCCGCGCGGCTGCGCTGGGCGCCGGCCTGATCCTGCTCCTCCCGTACGGGATCGGCACCGTGGCGGGGGCGGACTTTCCGCCGGCCTACGCCGCCTGGAGCCCGACGCAAAAGCTGGTCGGCTACGTACCCGCCATGCTCGCCCATGGCGTGCATCAGGCGGTCGGAACGGCGGGTGGGACGTTGGTGGGCCTGTTCGCGCTCTCGGCGCTGGGGATCCTGACCGTCGGCTGGCATCCGCTGGTCGCGTTAAGAACACGGGAAACGGGAATCGGGAAGCGAGATGCGGTAAGCGGGATGCGGGATGCGCAAAAACCGGGGAAGCTGGCGAAGCCGGAACGCGCTGTCGAAGCCGAGGAGCAAGCGCGCGAACGGACGGTCGCCGCCCTGAAGGCGGCCAAGGCTCGAGCCAAGCCCACGCCTCCCGCATCTCGCATCCCGCATCTCGTCCCGGCCGGTGTCTTGATCCCCCCCATCGATCTCTTGCACCCCGCTCCTCCCGAAGACGGCGACGCCGGGCTCGCGCAGATCGAGCAGATGGGCCAGAAGCTGATCGAGACGCTGCAGACCTTCCGGGTCGAAGGCTCGATCGCCGGTCGCACGGTGGGACCGGTGGTGACGCAGTACGAAGTGGCGCCCGGCCCGGGTGTGAAGGTGGGACGCATCGCGGCCCTGGCCGACGATTTGGCGCTCGCGATGCGCGCCCCCTCGCTCCGCATCGTGGCGCCCATCCCGGGCAAGGCCGCCGTGGGCATCGAAGTCCCGAACCCGATGCCGCGCATGGTCCACGTGCGCGAGCTGATCGAGGGCGCCGATTATCAGCGCTCGACGCGCGCGCTGCCGATCGCGCTCGGCAAGAACCTCGAGGGCGATCCGGTGGTCGCGGATCTGGCCAAGATGCCGCACCTCCTGATCGCGGGCGTCACGGGGTCCGGGAAGTCCGTCTGCATCAACACCATCATCACGAGCCTGATCTACACGCACCCGCCCGAGAAGCTCAAGCTGCTGATGATCGATCCCAAAATGGTCGAGCTCTCGATGTACGCGGCGCTGCCGCACCTCGGATTGCCGGTGGTGACGAACCACCACAAGGCGGCGAGCGTGCTCAAGTGGGCGGTATGGGAGATGGACCGGCGCTACCGCCTGCTGCACGCCAACCACGCCCGCAACATCGTGGACTTCAACAAGAAGGTCGAGGAGAAGAAGCCGCTCAAGGGCCCCCGCGAGACGCTGGCTACACAGGCCGGCATCCAGAAAGAGCTGCCGCTCGACGGCGAATACACCGGTGGGATCTTCCCCTACATCGTGCTCATTGTCGACGAGCTGGCGGACCTGATGCTCACGGTGCAGGGTGAGATCGAGACGCCGCTCGCGACCCTGGCGCAAAAGGCCCGGGCCATCGGGATTCACCTCGTGCTCGCGACCCAGCGTCCGTCAGTGAACGTCATCACCGGCCTCATCAAGGCGAATTTTCCCTGCCGCATCGCGTTTCGGGTCTCTGCCAAGGTGGACAGCCGGACCATCCTCGACCAGAACGGCGCCGAGACCATGCTTGGGAACGGGGACATGCTGTTTCTGCCGCCCGGCAAGAGCGCGCTGCTCCGCGTGCAGGGGGCGTTCATCTCGACCGACGAGACCGAACGGCTGATGGACTGGTACAAGGCACACGCCGCCCAGGCGGCGGCCTCGGGCACGAGCATCGACGAGCAAGTCACGGCGCTGGAAGAGCGGGAAAAGGCCGGTGAAGACGCCGGGGAAGGGGGAACGGGAACCCCCGGCGAGCGTGACTCCCTGTTCCGGCAGGCCGCGGAAGTGTGCATCCAGAATCAGCTCGGCTCGACCTCGCTGCTGCAACGACGCATGAGCATCGGGTACGGTCGGGCGGCGAGGATCATCGACCAGCTGGAGCTGGCGGGAATCTTGGGACCCGCTAACGGCTCGAAGCCGAGGGATGTGTTGGTGGGGCTCGAGGAACTGGATGAGATTTGTGGGAGAGACTGAACGCG
>Ga0209239_1002354_pt1 | contig 11257 bp, 12 predicted proteins | sample GraSoi013_2_20cm_FD_185824 | JGI IMG/M metagenome (GOLD analysis project Ga0209239, IMG submission 185824) | Grasslands soil microbial communities from the Angelo Coastal Reserve, California, USA - Sample 10_02_2013_2_20cm (SPAdes) (version 2) | ecosystem: Environmental > Terrestrial > Soil >...
GTGAGGGCGCGATGTTGGCCAGCAAAACGAAATCGGTTTCACGATACGACTCCGGCAACACCGGTTTGAAGTCTTCAAAGACATTTAGCGCGATTGAGCGCGTCTCGCGCGTATTCAGGTCCCATGAGTATTCACCCGACCAGCGGAAAGTCTTTCCGTTTGCTCGCTGCACACCTTCGCTATCGATCTTGCGCGACTTCCAGAACTTAAATTCCGATTCGGGAAAATCGTCGCCGACGATACCGACCAGCCGAACCGGCGAAAAAAAACTGGCCGCGAGCGCTCCGTAGCAAGCGGATCCGCCTAGCAAATTCGAGTGTTCCTCCACCGGCGTCTTAACAGTGTCGATCGCAATGGAGCCAACAACGAGAACGGACATGATTAGAATGACGAAGCACGAAACTCGAATGTCGAACAAAACATGAACGACAAATGATAAAGGAGAACTCGTTGCCAATATTTAGTCATTCAGATTTCGTCATTCCTTCCTAATTAGTCATTCGTCATTCGACACTCAGGCGAGCATGTCGGTGGCGCAGCGCGCATAATCAACGACGCTGTGCGCCTTGAGCAAAGCGGAAACCATCACCACACGCTTTGCTCCGGCATCGATCACACTTTGCAAATTGTCGATGTTGATTCCTCCGATGCAGAAGATTGGCAGATTCACTTCTGCGTGAACCTGCCTGATGTCCGCGAGGCCGATCGGCGGATAGTCAGGTTTCGTGGGTGTGGCGAAGATCGGACCGAACCCGATATAGTCCGCGCCTTCGCGCTGAGCTGCGAGTGCCTGTTCAAGGCTGTGCGTGGATTTCCCGACCAAAACCGAATGACCTGCTTTGCGGCGCGCGACTTCGATCGAGTCATCGTCCTGGCCAACATGCACGCCTTCCACTTTGATCCGGTTGGCGATTTCCGCATGATCGTTTATGATCAATGGCGTGGAAGATCCGGCTGTTAAATCGTGCAGCCGGGCAGCATAACCAGCGAGTTCTTCGAGCGATTTTCCTTTTCCGCGAAGTTGAATCAGATCAACCCCGCCTTCGATCATTTGCTGCGCAGCGCGATCGACATCGGATTCTTCGACGAAGCCAAGATCGACGATTCCATAGAGGCGACACTCACTTAGCGCTCTCATAAATTGCGCGCTGGATAAGACGATTTGTAGTGCCCGCTGTCCTCAGCGGATTTCAGCCGCCCGGAAAGATCATTGCGTTGAGAACAACGCACGCTCCAGCACACGATTCGTTGCATCTCGAGTTATTCACGTAACCGGATCGTCGGTGCGGCCAGCTCGAGTTTACCTGCTGAAATAAGGCGGTCGAGCAATCCAGTATCGTAATTTCCATCGCGAAAATCCCCGTTTCGCATCATGGCTGCGTGAAACGGCACGGTTGTTTTGATACCAGTAATGTAGTACTCGCCCAGTGCGCGGCGCATTCGATCAATTGCGTTAATCCGTGTCGCACCAACGGTAATTATTTTTGCAATCAGCGAGTCGTAGTATGACGGCACGGTATAGCCGGTATAAACGTGCGAGTCGATTCGCACTCCGCGGCCGCCGGGCGCATAATAAAAATCTATTCGACCCGGCGTCGGCTGGAAACCATAGGCCGGATCTTCGGCGTTAATGCGGCATTGGATGGCATGCAATCGCGGAACGGCGTGCGCCACGTGAGGCGAAAGAGGCTGTCCGGCAGCGATGCGGATCTGTTCTTTTACAAGGTCGCACGCATACACTTCCTCAGTGATCGTGTGTTCCACCTGGATACGCGTGTTCATTTCCATGAAGTAAAAATGCCGGTCTTTATCGACCAAAAATTCAATCGTGCCTGCATTTTCATAACCAACTGACTTGGCCAGCTTGATGGCAGCGTTTCCCATCTTCTTGCGAAGTCCCGGCGTCATTAGCGGCGACGGACATTCTTCAATCACCTTCTGGTTGCGTCGCTGAATGGAGCAATCGCGTTCGCCCAAGTGCACGATGTGGCCATGGCTGTCGGCAACGATCTGAAATTCAATGTGGTGTGGATTAACGATCAGCTTTTCCAGATAAACCTGTTCATTTCCAAATGCTTTTTGTGCCTCGTGCCGCGCACTGTGAAACGCCGACTTAAGACTGGGCTCGTTATGTGCTGTGCGCATCCCCCGCCCGCCACCGCCGGCAGCCGCCTTGATCATTATGGGGTAGCCAATTTTCTTCGCGATCCTGATAGCCTCATCCTCTGTCTCAACGATTCCGTCGCTTCCCGGTGTCACTGGGACACCTGCCTTGCGTGCGTGTACACGAGCAGCATTTTTATCGCCCATCGCTTGCATCGCACGCGACGATGGCCCGATAAACTTGATATTGCAGCTTTCGCACACCTCGGCGAAGTGCGGGTTCTCGGCGAGAAAACCATACCCGGGATGAATCGCATCGACGTCGCCAATCTCGGCTGCACTCATGATTCGATCGATTTTTAAGTAACTTTCCAAGCTCGGCGCCGCACCGATGCAGATGGATTCATCGGCAAGTTGCACATGCAGCGAATCCACGTCGGCCTCTGAATAGACCGCCAGAGTGCGAATACCGAGTTCCTTGCAGGCGCGAATCACCCGCAGGGCGATCTCACCGCGATTGGCAATCAGTACTTTCTCGAACATGGCCATTGTAGGGCAAGCGCTCCGCTTGCCAGCCTAGTGGCGCGCTCTGGCCGGCGATGCGCCTGCCCTACAGCTCGAGATTTCGGTGGTGCTCATCGGACTTTGAAAAGCACCTGCCCGAACTGCACTGGTTTGCCGTTTTCGGCCAGCACTTCGGCGATGATACCACTGGTTTCTGCCTTGATTTCGTTCATCACCTTCATCGCTTCGATAATGCAAACGACTGTGTCTTCCGTGACGGATTTTCCAACATCAACAAACGGCGCGCCGTCAGGCGACGCAGCGCGATAGAACGTGCCCACCATCGGTGAAACGATTTCTTTTAGCGGCACGCTTTCGATCGCTTTGAGTCCGGGCGGCGCAGCTTCAGGCGCACTTGAAGCGGCCTTGGGCTCCGCTGCCACTGGCGGGGGCATAGCTGCGGCAGCCTGAACGGACGGACCTTTTTCAAGCTTGAGGCGGAACCCCTCCTTTTCGATCTCAAAGACCGACAGGCCATGCTTCTTCATCAAATCGATGATCGCTTTAATTTCTTTGAGGTCTTTGGGGTCCAAGGATCACTCCTCTGGTTAAGGCTGAGGCGTTTTAGGTAAAACAGTTTTGGCAGCAAGGTCAAGCACCGGGTTGAAGCGCTGAAGTAACGGCTAATGAGACTTTGATCTGGCTCGGGTTCGCTACTCCATTATTCCATTACCGCGCTACTCCATTTCGATATCATTGATGAGACCGACGATTACGTCGTCGTCGATAAGCCGCCATTTCTTCTCAGTCATCCCACAAAACCGAATGGTGCGCGCAACTTGTGGAAAGAATTGCGTGAGCTGTTCGCATTCGAGATCGCCAGCGGCGGTCAGGTTTCGATTGTGAATCGGCTCGACCGCGAGACCAGCGGGTTGGTTCTGGTAGCGAAAACATCGACGGCTGCACGCCGATTTGGGTTACTAATGCAACAGCAACGAGTGAAGAAGGAATATCTGGCGATCGTTTGGGGTTGGCCCGAATGGGAGCACTACTTCGTCGATGCGCGGCTGTGCCGACAGGGGAAACATCAAAATTCGGTGATCTGGCTAAAGCAGATGATCCACCCGAGTGGCGCGCCAGCGCAGACTGAATTTCACGTCGAGCGTCGATTCATTAGATCGAAGGGTATGGCGCGACCGCCGGGCGCGCCGTTCGGGAATGCGCCCGACGCTGAAAAGTTTAGCCTGATTCGCGCGGTTCCGCGCACGGGACGCACTCATCAAATTCGTGTGCACCTGAGCGCGATCGGTCACCCGATCGTAGGCGACAAGATTTACGGTCCCGATGAGCGGCTTTACCTCCAATTCATTGAGTCGGGATGGACGCCTGAATTGGAGCAACGATTACTCCTGCCCCGTCATGCGCTTCACTCAGCGAAACTGGCGATTGAAGGCGAGCGCGAATGGGCCAGTCCGTTGCCTTCTGATCTTGCGCAATTCATAAGCTAGAGACGGCGCGCTGCGCTGTTCGATCGGCGAAGCCCACCGACTCTATCAATTGCAACGGGACCAACTCTTCTTATGGTAGCCGCGCCAAATGAAGATGCTTCGTGCTCTTAGTGCTTGTGCACTGCTTGTGGTCTGCTCGCAAGCTTTCGGCGGCGTTGAACAGCCGAGCGTAACGACAGTCACGGAAGAGTTGAATCCGCAACGATTCGAATTTGCACTGGAGTCCGGCTATTTGTTTGGCGCGATCAATCCACCAGCTGATTACCAGATACTCGCAGAGTTCCTGACGGCGCGCATTCGCTGGGGAGTAGTCCAACATGGTTGGCTGCGCGGTTACAATCAATTTTATTTCAGCGCCGTCGCAGAGCCGATTCTTCGCGGAATCGAGAACCATTACTTCGGATTCAATTTCGGGATGCGCTACAACTTTGTTCGACCGGGTAGCAGACTGGTTCCCTATTTCTCAGGCGGTGTAGGCGCAGGAGGGATCGACAGCCACCCGGAAATTCCCGGCGGCCAGGGTCAGGATTTTACGTTCAACATCTTATCGGCTGCCGGCATCTCCTACAGCGTCAATGATCATTGGAAAATAAACGTGGGAGCGCTTTACGAGCACCTTTCGAACGGAGGACAAACCGATCCCAATCCGAGCTTGAATCTTTTCGGACCGCAAGTGGGCGTAACATATTCGTTTTAACCTGCGCTTGGCATTCTGAGCGAAGCGAAATATCTCTGAACGTTCTTTGATAACCGAGGAAACGAATGACTAGAGATTCTCTGCTTCGGCCAGAATGACAGCGTGTGTGCGTTGAATGAATTTCCCTCAGGAAAACGTCCTTGTGATCAAGCGGAGTTTGTTTGGAGAGCTTGGAACTTTTCAGGGACTCAATTTCGAGCCGGAAAAGTATTTGAAAGCGATTCTCTCGCGTGGAAGCAATTTCTTTATTCCACGCTCCGATGCTGAGAGCAATCCCGCTTACAAACAAATCATTCCCTACGCACTAATCGCCTTTGAAAATACCATCCTCCATTACGTGCGCGGCAAGAAGGCTGGCGAGCAGCGGCTGATCGCCAAAGGCTCAATCGGTATCGGCGGCCACATGAACGAAACCGACGAATCGCTTTTTGCCATGGATGAGCAGGCGTATCGCGCCGGCGTCGAACGCGAAGTGAACGAGGAAATTAAAATTGATACTCCGTTCGAAGATCAAATCGTTGCGCTTCTAAACGACGACTCCACCGAGGTCGGACGCGTTCACCTGGGCATCGTGCACATTTTCAAATTGAAGGAGCCGAAAGTGCAGAAGCGTGAGGCGATGATCACGGGCCTGACATTTCTGACAAAAGAAGAATTGCTTGCGCGTCGCGAAACCATGGAGACATGGTCGCAGATTTGCGTGGATTCGCTCGACCGTTTACTGCTGTAGCCCGCTTCCCCGGGGAAGCGGAGCACTAAGTTAGTTAGCTCCCAGGTGGAGCTGAGCCTGCAGGTGGAGCTGAAGGTGGAAGTGAAGCTGCAGATGGAGATGGAGATGGAGCGGCAGGTGCAGGTCCAGGTCCGAACTGCTGGCTCTGCTTCACAAATGCGATCGTGTCGATTTGCCAACGACCGACCGGATGCGAAATGCTGACGTCAAAATCGGCGTATCTTGCCGGGTAATTTATCCGCGCGTGGAAGGCACCGTGCGGCTCGAAAAATTGTGATTGGAATTCAATTTGGCCCTGCAGATCAATCGCGCCGACAGGCGATCCCATCTGCACAATGTCGTTCATAAATTCCTGCTGCGCCGATACCGGGAAATTCATGCGCGCCTGCGGGCTTAGATGCGAGCCGAAAAAATTAACGTCGTGCTGGACTACAATTTTCTGTACTGCTTCGTTGGCGAACTGTTTCCCTTCCTTGGCCATCTCCTGCTTCGTAGAGTTGAGCCACCAATAACCAATACCCAGTAACACCAGCACGATGACCAAAATAACCACCACTTGGCCCGATGATCTCAATCGAGTATTTAATTTCATTTTGTTTAATCGTTAATAACCGAAACCGAGGCCTTTTATCACTTCGCCGTTGCGGATTAACACGCCATGGCTTTGCAGTCCGGTGTAAGCGCCGAAGCGATTTCGAGCGTTTACTTTAAAATTAACCAGATAGCCGTAAAGCGGATTTTCTTGCGTTCCCAGATTCGCCGGTTTTGGCTCGCCGTTCCATTCAATCCGCGCGCTTTCAGCATCGATCAATTGTGTCTCGAGCCATTTCATTACGATTTCCTTGTAGTTCGTGGGATACGGTCCGTAGCGCTCTGTATCCGCCGGCTTTGTCTCCGCCCTTACATTTGGACCAACACACACTCCCACCAGGAGTATGCAAACAAGCGACACCGCCGCCTTCATTGTTTCGATCTTCCATTTCCGCATGCGGTTGTCCAGCCTAATGAAACGAGACGAATTTGATTCGCCTGCTTCACTGCAGAAATGGAGCTTGTAACCGGCAAGCCATCGCTTCAAAACGCCTTGGATGACAGTAGTGCTTTCCTTTCGGCGCGATTTCGTTATCAAGCACATGCTGTGATGAGGCCGCCGGTGATAATACTGCTCAGTGTTGGATTCGTTATCGCGTTAATGCCCGTTTATGCCCAACAGAATCCAGCCCCTCTGCGATCGGCTGCAGAGAATGCCAATCGGTTCGATCCAGCCGCCGCGACCGAAGCGTGGCTGGCTACAATCCCGCGAGATCGAAGGGAAAAGTCCGACGCCTACTTCGAGGGCGGTTACTGGCTGCTTCTGTGGAATTTTCTTCTTCTCGCCGCAATTTCCGTCTTTCTCCTCGAGTCACGAATCTCGGCACGGCTGCGCGATCTCGCTGAGCGCGTTAGCAGGTCCAAGAATCTGCAGGTGGCCTGTTACGCCGTTGCATATCTGCTTCTTGTTTACGTGTTGAGTTTTCCACTGAACCTATACGAACACTTTTTTCGCGAACACCGGTATGGGCTGGCGACGCAGAGTTTTCTGCCATGGTTTCGCGAGCAGCTAATCGGCTTCGGCCTCACGATAATTGGCGGTACGATCTTGCTGATTGCTCTCTACACTGTATTTCGGCGAGCACCGCGAACATGCTGGATCTGGGGGACGGCCGTAGCGGTCGCTTTCATGCTCGTCGTCGTATTTATCGCGCCGGTATTCATCGAGCCACTCTTCAATACGTACAAACCGATTACCAATCCGGAAATCAAAAATTCGATCCTTGCAATGGCCCGAGCGAATCAAATTCCGGCCAAACAAGTGTTTGAAGTTGACGCTTCACGCCAGAACACGCGGGTAAGCGCAAATGTTGCGGGACTCTTCGGCACAACGCGAATCGCGCTCAACGACAATTTGCTCAAACAATGCGCCCTTCCCGAACTACGCGCCGTGATGGCGCACGAGATGGGGCACTACGTTCTCAATCATGGCGTAAAACTGCTGACGTATGCTGGTATCTTCCTTGCCATCGGCTTCGCCCTTACTCGCGTGCTTTTCGATGCGGCCGTAAAGCGTTGGAGCGTTAGATGGGGCGTACGCAGTATTGCTGATCCCGCCGGGCTACCGTTGCTCGCTTTGATCTTTGGCACACTGGTCTTTCTTGCCACACCATTCCTCAATACGCTCGTCCGCGTGACGGAACGAGAGGCGGATGCTTTCGGAATCAACACTTCACGCGAGCCGGACGCCATGGCGAAGGTAGCTCTGAGACTCGGAACTTATCGCAAGCTCGATCCAACGCCGCTCGAGGAATTCGTCTTTTTCGATCATCCCAGCGGCCGCGCCCGCATCCGCATGGCAATGGATTGGAAAGCCGCAAATCTGCCTACTGGCGAATCGTCCGGGGTAAAGACGGCTCCGCCAAGCGAAAGCCACTAATCCGGTCGAAACTGTCGGGTGGCGGCTAGTAGCCGCCGCCCATGTGGTGCGTCGTTGTTGTCGTTGTCTGGCCTGTCGGCGGCGGCTCCGTTGTGACGGTGGTCTGACGCGTTGTGGTTGTGCTCGTTTCGGGCTGGCTGGAGCAAGAGACCAACATTAGGCCGACGACCGAAAGCGCAGAACCAAGTATCATTGCTTTTTTCATAACGTGAATTGTTTGTTCAACAAACGATTCGTCACAAATCACTTTGCCAGATGTATTAGGGGAAAGAATTCTTCTTTTTTGCGACAGGTAGAATCCGTTACTGTCTTCGATGTGAGTCTTATGCGGCGAGTTTTGATTCTGTTTTCCGCTCTGCTTCTAAACATCGCCGGTTCGAAAGCCGCGGCGGCTGACTGGCCGCAAGATTATGTTGTGCATGAAAATTCCGAATCGCCCGATGGGCGGTATGCGGTGTTGGTTCAATCGCAAGACGCCGCCGCGGAATCGAACGACAACGAGAGCGCCGTCTATCTCGCCGATGTAAAGAATCACACGACGCTCGGCAAAATCGATAACGTGGATTATTTCGAACAACAAAACCACCGTGGCTTGGAAGTCTTTTGGGCGCCGGATTCCAGCTATTGCGTGGTCGAGAACGACGGACGCTATGGCGCCGATACGATCTCAGTCCTAGAGATAAAAGATTCGAGCTTCACGCAAACCGAAATCGGCGAACGGATCCAAAAGTCACTCGATGGCGCAATGAAGAAACAAGCGCATTCTGAGATGTCGGGATACGCTTCCCCGTATTTCCGGCTAGGAACCGATCGGAAGGTCCGCGTGCGCGCGCTGTCGCAAAATAATCCAAAACAATTCGAAGAGGTGAAGACTTACTACGCGTTGTTCCAGGGAACATTTGATCTCGCGGCCAAAAAATGGACGGTCACGGACGCGCGTTCGATTACCGTCGAGCAGAGCGGCGCGCTCGAGACCGGCTATCAAAAACCAGATTTTGAAAACACGACCTTCGCCAACGAAGACGACAGAGCCAAATCGCTGGACGAGCAAATGAATTCCGCTTACCAAGCCGCGAAATTCATCCTCCCGCCGGCACGCTTTGCGAACTTAAAGCAGGAGCAGACCGAGTGGTTAAAGAAACGCGACTCCGCCGCGTCGGTCGAAGAGAAATGCAAGCTGATGAAAGCGCGAATCAAATCGCTCCAGGACTGGCTCTGGTGAAAAATTAGTCGTCTACTCGACCGCGAAGCTTTTTCAACGCGCCACGCTTGCGTTTTGATTCAAGAATTTTCCGCTTTAGCGCAGCCGGTCGCGGCGATTTTCTTCGGCGCGCCTTTTCGCGCTCCGCAATTTCGGCAGCGCGGCGCTTTTCTCGAGCACTCTCGATCGCATCGAGCAAGCGTTCCAGCGCCAGCTTGCGGTTCACCGCTTGCGACCGCGAATCCTGCACGGTTACGCTAGTGCCAGTTGGGCAGTGGCGCAGCGTTACTGCCGTTGCAACCTTATTGACGTTTTGGCCACCCGGGCCAGAAGATCGAGCAAACGACTCCTCGAGGTCAGCCTCGCGAATGCCAAGCTTTCGCATTCGGGCGTGCAACGAATTCATGGCTGGACAATGGCGGCACGGGATTTCACAGAAAAGGCGCACTCTAGCCCTGCCGGCTTGGCACAACGTGCGCGTAACGTTACAATCTCCATGGTCATGAGAAATTATCACATCGCCGTCGTGGGCACGACTGGCGCCGCCGGCACTGAGCTGTTGCGCGTATTGGAACGGCGAAACTTCCCTGTCGCGAGCCTGCGTGCGATTGGTTCGGAGCGTTCTGTCGGGAAATCGGTTCGATTTCGAGGTGAATCGATCCCGATAGAAACACTCGCCGAGCGCTCATTCGACAAAATCGACATCGCTTTTTTCTGCGCTGGCGGTGATATTTCCAGAAAGTACGTCCCGATCGCGTGCCAGGCAGATGCGATCGCGATCGACAAATCTTCAGCGTTCCGGATGGAGCCTCACGTGCCGCTCGTCATTCCGGAGATCAATTCGGAGGACCTTCGCCGTCATCGCGGCGTAATCGCGAACCCCAATTGCACGACCACCGTCATGCTGATGGCACTTTATCCGTTGCACAGGGTTTTCGAGGTGCGCCGGGTCTTTGCCGCGAGCTATCAAGCGGTATCCGGCAGCGGCACGCGAGGGGTGGAAGAGTTAACACGACAGATAAGAGACGCGGCACGGGAATCCGAGCTGCTGGGGTCAACGCCCCCGGCTACAACTCGGAATGCGGCTGCGGTTTTTCCTCACCCCATCGCATTCAATTTGCTGCCACACATCGATTCATTTCTTGAGAGCGGTTACACAAAGGAAGAAGCCAAAATGCAAGATGAAGCGCGCAAGATCATGCATTTGCCGGAGCTCCGCGTCTCCGCCACGTGCGTGCGCGTCCCAATTTACCGCGCGCATTCAGTGGCCGTGACCGCCGAATTTGAGCGGCCGCTGTCGGTGGAACAAGCGCGTGAAGTTTTGTCCAAGGCGCCGGGACTGGAAGTGGTGGACGAACCGCACGGCAACCGTTATCCCATGCCGTTGAGCGTGACCGGGAAAGACAATTGTGAGGTCGGCCGGGTACGCCTCGATTGCGCTTTTGAAAACGGGCTTTCTTTCTGGGTGTCGGGCGATCAACTACTCAAAGGCGCAGCGTTAAATGCGGTGCAGATTGCGGAATTGTTGTAGGGGCGAGATGCGGGGAATTGTAGGGCGTTTCTGTGAAACGCTGAGGCTTGGTATCTGAATTTGCCTGGCGTCTGACACAGACGCCCTACAAAAGACGCAGTAAAAAAAACGGCTCCGGAATTTTTTCACTCCGGAGCCGCTATGACAATTGCCTAAAGTTATCGTGGCCCGGGCGGTGGTGTTTCTGCCGGTGCTTTTTTCTTTCCGCGCTCCGGCGGCGCCTGGTTGTGCTCGGTTGTGGCCGGCGCTCCACCACGTGGTTGCCCACCAGGTTGGCCATAGGCGCCCTGGCCTGTTTCTCTTGCGCCTCGCATTGCGCCGGGAGGCCCGCCCGTAGGCGGCGGACTGCCTGGCTGACGCAATCCGGGGGGCTGCCGATGTTCAGGACCCCGGCGCTCGTTTTCACCCGCGCCTGCTGGCGGAGGAGTTCCAAATCTCTGATTTTCGAGTCCTCGTCCGCGACCCGGCTGGTTCTCAGCACCACCAGTCGCACCCGGGATCGGACTTTCGCTC
>Ga0209239_1002356_pt1 | contig 11252 bp, 8 predicted proteins | sample GraSoi013_2_20cm_FD_185824 | JGI IMG/M metagenome (GOLD analysis project Ga0209239, IMG submission 185824) | Grasslands soil microbial communities from the Angelo Coastal Reserve, California, USA - Sample 10_02_2013_2_20cm (SPAdes) (version 2) | ecosystem: Environmental > Terrestrial > Soil >...
GCCGCCACTCGCGCCGTATCCGCCAAGACGGTGCCAACCCCGACCGCGACGCCGGTAACGGCATCCGAGTACCAGGGCATCCTCGACAAGGTCGACCGCGACATGGCAGCGGCGCTCACCGCACTCGGCCAGGCGAGCAGCCAGGTAGCGCTCGGGACCGCGGGGCGTGATCTTCAGCTGATCCTGTTCGCCGACCTGACCAAGCTGCGGGCGGTCGTCCCGCCGGAGCCGATCCGGGTGGCGCACCAGAACTTCGTGGCCGGCCTGTCCCGCCTCAGCATCGACGCGAGCGGAGCGGTCGTGGAGCCGTGTGGCGGACCCGCGACCCTGACGGCGATCGCCAATGGCAGTGGTGCCGCTGCCCTGCGGGCGGCGAGTACGGAGCTGTCGACCGCCGACCCCGACCGCTCCTACCGGGCCGGTGCGTTCCTTCCGGCGGCGAGCGCGGTCACCCGACCCACGACCGGCACCGTACTCAAGAAACCGGCGACGGCCGCGTTGGGGCGTCTGACGATCAAGAACGAGGCGTCCGTCGACACCGTACTCAGCATCGCGCCGCCCGACGCGACGACCGCGACGCTCCTGGTCTACCTACGCGGCGGCGAGGACTACACGCTCAACGGCATACCGAACGGCTCGTACAAGCTCTACGTCGCCAGCGGTCGGGACTGGATTTCCGGGGCGCAGTCGTTCACCCACGGCTGTACCTATAGCTCAAGCAGCGACGTCCTGACGTTCAAGTCGACCCGAACCCAGCACCACGACTGGCAGATCACGCTCAGTTCGGCGAATGGCGACCCGGGCGGAACCCTGGATTCGGGCTCCTTCCCGCGCTGACTCCCGGCCGGGTCGAGCGCCCAGCCTCCCGATCACGGTGCTCTATCGGGAAGCTGGTTGCAGTCGACCTCGAACGGTTTCCCGCACCCGGTTCTACCGCCCGGAGCCACGACTCGAAGCGGATCGGTGGCGGTCCGACCGCACTGCAGCCGGATCCGGCCGCGATGCCGGAAAGTCGCGGCGGCAATCGACCAGGCCGGCACCACTTCCTCCATGCCGCAGCACGGCGAGCGGAAGATGTACGTGGGCTCGCGGTCACCGATGTCACGCCGACCGGCGAGGGTCATCGTCGTTCGCTGTTCAGCCACGTCCAGTCCGAGCGTGGCTCGGCGTTGGTGGACGCCCAGAAGCCCCATGGATCCCGGCACCGGTACGCGCGGCTGGTGTGGATCCAGCAGCCGGTCTGGTCGCGAACGATCGGCGTGTTGCAATGCCGGCAGACCGCTACCCGTCCCGTAGCCACGTGCATACCCCCTCCTGGCTCACGCTCATGTTCGCGCCCTGAGCAACCACCTCGGGTGTTTCCACCTGTCTCCCCATACCTCCTAGGTGAGGGCCTCCCGCTACCACGGGAGCCCCTACCCCGATGCCGCTGAGCCACCAGACCGGATCGGAGACTCAAGGCCGAGCAGCGCCCGGCTGAGGAGGCGAGTCTGGAAGGGATCCCAGGCCGCCGCGCCCCCTTCGGACGCGGCTGCCCCGCCCAGGACGACCTCCAGGCCATCCCGCGCCGCCAACCGCGACATCAGCGGATCGGCGCTCTCCGGCGGTTGGGAGGGCGGGCATATTCCCGAGCCATAGGGCAGCTGCACGGTGCATCCCTCCACGGTGGACGGTGGAAGGACGCGGCGGTACGTGACCCCCATGGCGGAAAAACAGCGAGACCAGAGCTGCCGCCGGCCTTCGTACCGCCGCGCCCGGACACAGCATTCGGGTCTGTTTGGCGCCGAACACCGCGTCCTGTGACGGGAACCGTACGACCGGTAGGGCGCCCCAGTGGTCACAGCTGTGACCGGCGGCTCAGCTGTCGACGATGCCCATCCGTTCAGGTAGTCCGAACAGCTGCGCGCGATTTCGCACGCTGCGCTGGAGGTACCGCACCGTCTCCCGGGCAACCGCCGAGGTATGGACATGCTGCGGGGCCAGGCGCTCAGCAGTCAGCAGCGACCGGGCAGCGTCTTGTGGCCGCTTCACTCTGATCAGCGCACGTGCCCGGTCGATGTGGTAGTGGACCTGTCGGGTAGCGGCCGGGATGACGGTGGGGTTGATCTCCTGGGCCACCTCAAGCGCCCGGCCGGGGTCGCCAGCATCGACCTCGACGATCAGGCGGCCGAGGCCAACGAGGGTGGGCCCAAACCACAGGTCGTGCAGGTCGGTCTCGCCGGTACGGTCCGCGATACGGGCGGCCTCACGTAGACGCGCGGCGGCGTCGTCGGGCCGGTCGGCTGCGGCGGACATTGCGCAGGTGATGTACAGGGAGCCAAGCAGCTCCAGTGCCCCGCGGACTTCGGTATGGCGATCGATATCCTCGGCGGCGCGCGCAGCGACCAGTGCTGAGGCTTCGTAGCTACCGCAGTACGCCGCCGCCCGAGAGCGGACATAGTCGGCAACGGCCAAGGCGGTCGGGTCGTCGAGCGCCTCGGCGACCTGGCGGCATTGATGGGCGGCCCACCAGGCGTCAGCCAGGTACCCGAGATGTCGCAGCGTCGACATCGCCACCCGATACCCGTGTAAGGCGAGCCGGAGATGTTCAGGGTCCGCCGGGCGGGCAGCGCGCAGGTCGGTCAGCGCCTCCGGCAGAAGCCGCACGACGGCGCCGTAGTCGCAGCGGCGGTGCCGATCACGGATCAGGTCGATTTCGGCGACGAGTGCGGATAGCGGACGAGGTTCCCGGCGGGCGGGAAGAGCGAGCGAGTCATCAATCATCGCCCGACGCAAGGCGGCGACGTTGACCGAGACGTCTTCGAGGTCACGATCGCCGGGTACATAGGGGGCGCCAGTCAACTCCGCTACCGAACAGCCGAGAGCTGCGGCGATCTTGGCGATGACATACCGGTTGTCGGCGGAACGCCGGCCGCGCTCGATCATCGATAGGGCGCCATGACTCATGCCGGCACGGGAAGCGAGCAGGCGCACACTCCAGCCCTGGCGTTCGCGTCGCAGCCGGATTCGTTCGCCGACCGACCCATCTACAGGCATGCCTATCCCGTCAACACCTGCTCGGCGACCAAGGCGCGCCGGACGTCATGCAGCGCCACCTCGATAGCAGCCAGGACGCGTAACAGGTTGCGCGGTCCGCGAACGGCATCGAGCGGGGCAAACAACTGCTTCACCTGGTGGAGGTCCACGGCGACCACGCTAGCTGTCACTCGGTTGGGCGACAACCACGGTTGACGCAGCCGGTACGGCCGCCGGCAGCGGGAAACAGGATCCCGCCCGGCGGCGTGGGGTGCCGCCGGGCGGGATCGGGGGAAGGGGGTCAGCCGTTGAGCGGGCCGCCGTTCGGGCCGGCCCGGGAAAGGTCGTACCAGTTGTCGATGGCGGTATCCGCGATCGCCGCCTGGGTACTGGACTGCACCGCCACCACGTACTGCGAACTGCTGGTACCGCCGCCGTTCGGACCCAACGCCACCGACCCGGCCGGGAACGTCTTGCGGAACAGCTCGTACGTGACGCCGTTGCTACTCGTCAGGAAGGTTCCCCGGTCCTCCCATGTGGCATCGAGCCAGGCCGGGCGCCCGACCCGCTTGTCCACGCCGACGTTCACCTCGGCCTCGGACGTGACCGTGAACGTCACCAGCGGGTTGGCCTTGGACGCCTTGGAGTCGTTGGCCGGCCGGATCCAGTCCGCGCCGACCACCCGGTCGAAGACAATCTTGAAGGTGTACGCCCGGTCGCCGTAGATCTTGTCGCCGACCTGCAGGTTGTGCTGGATCGACCAGTCCACCGCATTGGCGGTGTCCTTGACCGACAGGTTCGTGACGAGCGCGAGGTTGCTGACCACGTTGAGACTGGCCGCCACGCTGTGCGAAGCGCTCGGACTCGTACCCGTGATGCTCAACGCGTAGCTGCCCAACGCCGTACCCGCCGGGACGTTCACGGTCAACGTCGAGGATCCGCCGGCCTTCACGGGGTTGGCGCTGAACGACGACGTGGCGCCGCTCGGCAGGCCGGACACGTCGAGCGTCACGTCTTCGGCCGTACCGCTGCTCACCTTGGTGGTGACCGCGTACGTCACGCTGCCGCCCGGCGTCACCGTACGGTCGGCGGGGCTGACCGCGACCGAGAAGTCGTTGCCACAGTTGGCCGTACAGCCGGGTAGCGCCCACGCGGTGAACTCGCCGCTGGTACCGGCCTGCCGGTCCCCCGCGCCGCCCTGGGCCAGGTACACGATGCCGTTGACGACGATCGGGCTGGACCAGTGGTGCAGGATCGTCGGCGCGTCCCAGAGTACGTTGCCCGTCGTCGGGTCCAGCGCCTGGATGTGCTTGAACGGCTGGGTCGTCGAGTGCTCACCGGCACCGAACGCGGCGAAGACCATCCCGCCGGCCACCACGGGCGAGGCGGTGAAGCCGTGCGTGGCCATCCATTGCCGTACCAGTTGGGGGTTTCCGGCCGCGTCAGCGGTCAGCTTGAAGGCTTCCAGGCCTTTCTCCGCGGCTACGAACACCCACGCGCTGCCGTCGGCGGGGTTGGTCCAGCCGGCGCTGAACGACCGGATCATGTTGAGCTCTTCGGTCTGGATCAGCTGCAGCTCGCCGCCGGTGTTGCCGGGGCCGCCCTTGCCGCTCAGATCCGCGGTGTTGACCAGCTTCATCCGGTGGTCCTTACCGAGGACCACGCCCAGGTGCGGGAACTTCGTGTTGATTCCCAACGGAAGCAGCTGCATGCCGCCGGAGGCCATGTCCTGGTCGCGCGACTCGTTCATGGCCCAGTCGGTAGGGGTGTAGCTGTCGGCCGGCCAGCCCTTGCCAGCCGCGAGCCGGGTGCTGCCGTCGGCGGGCAGCGCCTGGTAGGTGTCCGGCCACGAGGTGCCCGGGATGAACTGGTTGTTGTTGTTGCTGCCGCTGTCCAGGAACACCCGGTCGAGGCTGGGATCGTAGACCGCCGCCCGCGACCACGGGTGTGCGCCGGTACGCGCGCAGGTACCGTCGACGCCCGGGTGGACGTCCGCCTTCTCCGAGCACGAGTTGTTGTAGACGTGCTGGGTACCGGTGTCCAGGTCGATCGTGGTGAAGTGCCCGCTGCCGCCGACCGAGTGCCCGGCGTAGAGGTACGTGTGGCCGTTCCGCGCGGTACCCCAGGACAGGGCCATCGAGAACTTCTGCTTGCTGCCGCCGGTCATCGGGGTGGTGGACACCTCCGGCCAGCCGCCGCCGGTGACCTCGGATCCGTCGTCGACCCGCAGCTTGTGCACCTTGCCGTCGAAGCCGCCCGCGTAGATGAACTGGCGATCCGGGCCGATCGCCGGGGAGGAGTTGTCGAAGCAGCCGGTACAGCCGTTGTTGAGGTTCTTCAGCCAGATCTGTTGTCCCGTATGGGCATCGAAGGCCCACAGGTGGCCGTGCTCGCCCTTGACGTACGCGACGTCCCGTACGCCCATCGGGGTACTCACGTCGGTCAGCAGTACCGGGGCGCCGTCGGGTGCGTCCGGCAGGGTGACGTTGAACAGCGGCTTGAGCTGCCCCACGTTGCCCGGGTTGAGGATCGTCTCGGACGGGTTGTCGGCCCGCTTGTCCGGCGAGAACCCGAACTGCAGCCAGTCCACCTTGGTGGCCGCCGGCTTCACGGTGGGCGCCGTGCTGCCAGCGAAGCTGGGGAGGCTGACAGCCGCCAGTGCGGTACCCGCGACAGCGGCCACCCCGGCGGTCAGCCAACGCCGCCGGACACGGCCGGATAGCGCCTTTCTCATCGTCGCTTCCTCTCGTGACGGGTCGTGCGGTCGGGCACGTCCGCCCCGAGCGGGCTTCCGGACAGTCCTGAGTGGACCTTCCGGAACGTGGCGGCGAGCTTGCTGCTTGGCAAACGGATACGTCACCGGGCGCCCGCCCGTCAACGGCTTCCTCCAGCCCATGGAAACCCGTCTATCAATGCCGGGGGACCGCGACCGACGAAACAGCGGTATGCCCTACGATCCCGGCATGCCTGCCGCCGAGGGCCGTTTCCCCGACCGCCGCCTCGCCCACTTCCTCGACGAGGACAGCGACCAGTACGTCCGCCGGTTCGCCCTGCACCTCATCACGATCAGCCAACCGGAGCGGGGAAAGGTCACCGCGCCGCTCACCTGCCCGACCTGCGGCGTGCCGGTCACATTCACCGTCCACAGTCCCAGCGGGATCCGGAAGCTACTCGGGATCTGGTACCTGTCCGGCTGCGTCGCCGCCGTGCTGGCCGTACTGGTCGTCGTGCGCATCGTGGTCGGCTGGGCCTCCGGTGAGGCCGGCCCGCACGGCGCGCCACCGTTCCTGGCCTGGCTCACCGGCTTCTCCCTGTTGGTGATCCCGTTCCTGGTCTTCGCCGCCAACGAGCTGTTCCGCGGTGGGGCGGCCGAGGACGGTCTACGGATCCGGAAACCCCCGACGGGACACAGCATCCGGCCCGACGGCGCCGACCTGGAGCACGTCGACTACGGGGACGGCACCGACCCGGGCGGCGGCGAGTAGCCGCGCCGCTCCCGCCTTTCCCGCCGCCCCCGCCGGACGCGGCGCAGGATGAGGACGGTCAGCGGCGCACCGAGGCCGAGCACGGTGGCGCCGATGGCCACCGGCGCCTCATAGGCGTCGAGCGCGCCACTCGACCGGTGCACCACCGCCGCCAACGCCAGCGCGACACCGAACACCGTCGCGAGGGAGGCCACGAGCACCGACAGCAGGTACCACCACCGCAGCCGCCGGTCTCCCAGGATCGTCACGATCCACCACACCAACCCGACGAGTACGGCCAGCAGTCCCGACAGTCCTAACAGGACAGTGCTCCGGTACCCGGCCACGATGCTCGCGTTGAGCAGACCGAGCCCGAAGACGGTGAGCCCGGCCAGCGACAACGCCCGCAACCGGCGCCGACCCAGCCGGGCCTGTACCGCGCCGAACAGTACGACCGCACCGGCCAGCAGTCCGAGCAGCCGCTCCTCGCGGGTGTCGTACGGCTGCTCCGGCAACGGTTGCGGAGTCGGGAGGTTACCCGGCTCCGCTACGCCCATGCGCTGCCAGGTACCGTCCGGCAGCCGTTCCACCATGCCGTCGCGCCGGTTCGCGACGACGACGAGGTACCCGTGCGGCACCCCGAGTACGGCCACCTCGGCCGAGCTGACGTTGTCGGCGATCGGGTCGATGTCCTGGTACTGCCGGGCCAGGAAATCGCGGCGCAGGTCGGACAGGCCCCACGCGGTACGCCAGTGCGCGCCGGAGTCGGTGGACTCGTCGACCCGCAGATGTCCGGGTACCACCCGGAAACAGTGCGCCGGCTCGTCGGGTACGCACGACTGGGTGATCAGGGTCCGGGGCAGCCCGGCGCGCACTTCGGTCTCGTCGGTGGCGCTGAGACGGCTCCAGTGCAGCCCGTCGACCGTACCGACGAAGCCGGCCGCGTCGCTGGACGCGTAGGTGATGGGATTGCCCCACCGGGTGCCGACCACCACCTGGCCGTGCCACACAAGCGCCCGGGTGTCGGCGGTGTACGACGGCCGGGTGGTCGCGCCAACCGCGAGCGCCGCCAACGGAAACACCACCACGGTCCGGACCACCGAGACCGCCCGGCCCGACACCGTCCACCCGGCCCGGCCGGGTGGAGCGGTACGTGGCTCGGCCCACGTCCGGCGCCAGACCCACCACGCCACTGCGAGCGCGGGCAGCGCGACCAGATCGGTCGGGTCGGCCAGCACGCGCGACGGCAGGATGAGGCCCCACGCCGCCGACGCCACGTGCGCGCCGGCCGGAAACGCCTTCACCCACCCGAAACCCAGGCCGGTCGTTACCACCGCGACGACGGCCACCGGCCGCGCCGGCAACCGCGGCAAGACCAGAGCGCACAGCGTCGCCAGGAGCGCGGGCGCGACGACCAACCCGGCGACATCGCTCAGTTTCCCCGTTACCGGGCCGGGAACGGCGGCCTTGAGGACATGGTCGTTGACGAGCAGCAGCGCGGTGGCGGCGACGGTCACCGGATGGCCGAGCCAGCCGAGCATCACCGCGGCGCTACTGCGCTCCCCCACGCTCCTTACCGTAGGAGCGGGTGATCACGAACGCGCCACGGTACGGTCCCGAACCGCCACCCGGTCGGCGGCCGGCCGCGTCAGGTCGCAGTTCGGGCGGATCAGGTACACCATGGCGGCCAGCCAACCGGCGGCGAGGATCACGCTGCCGAGGACGTCGGTGGGGTGGTGCATGCCGCGGTACATCCGGGATAGCGCGACCCACAGCGGCATCAGGATCGCCAGCGCCAGCAGCGGCCAGCGCCACCAGGCGCGGGTACGCGGCCAGGCGAGCACCACGATCGCCGCGTACAGGCAGATCGTGGCGGCGACGTGGCCGGACGGGAAGCTCGACGTGGGCAGCCGGCCGTCCAGATGCGGTACGTCCGGCCGTTCCCGGTTCACCAGCGCGGCCGAGGCGAGGAACAGGGTCAGCTCGCCGAACATCACCGCGAGCAGGAAGACCACCGGCCGCCAGAGCCGGATGGCGGCCAGCGCGACCGCCCCGGCGACCAGACCGACCGCGAGGATCATGTGCGTGTTGCCGGCCTCGCTGCCGAGGAAGCTGATCTTGTCGAGGAGCGGGGTACGGTGTGCCGCCAGCCAGTGCGGGATCGTCCGGTCGCCGAGGATGTTGCCGTTGCCCTTGTGGTAGTGCGCGAGTGGGAGACCGATCGCGTAGAGCGCGCCGAACACGAGTACCCACGCGACGATCGCACCGGTAGCCGCCAACGGGGTCTGTACCGCCGCCGTGCGTACCGCCGGCCGGGTCGGCTTGAGGTCGCGGGCCGCCTCCGGTTCCAGGCCTTCCGTCAGCGGCCGGGTCGGCCGGCGCCCCTCCTCGACCCGCCACACCTCCAGCGCGTACGCGGTGATGCCGAGCCACGCGATGCCGAGTGCCCAGGCGCCCAGCACGTCGGACAGGAAGTGCACGCCGAGCGCCAGCCGGGTGAAGCCGATCGCGGCCACGAGGACGGCCAGTGCGGCGATCACCGGCTTGCGGGCCCGCCGGGGCAGCGCCGGGACGAAGACGAGCAGCAGGGCGCTGTACACGATGATCGAACCGAGGGCATGGCCGCTCGGGAAGCTGTTGCCGCCGCCCACCGCCACCGGATGCGCGACGACCGGACGCAGCCGCCCGACGGCCGCCTTCAACGCCGGGTCCAGGATCACCGAACCCAGCCCGGCCACCACCAGGTACCCGGCCAGCCGGTACCGGCGCCGCACGATCAACAGCACCGTGGCGATCGCGACCAGCCAGATGAGTACGGCGAGGCTGCCCAGCCGGGTGACGAACCCGAGCACGAGGACGAGCGGACGATGCGGTGCCACGGCCCGGTTCAGCGCGGCGGCCAACCCGTGGTCGACCGACTCCAACGGCAGCCATTGCAGCCGGACGAGCACCAGCAGTACCCCGAACAGCAGCGCGCCCACCCCGACCGCGCCCACCTGGAGCACCTCCCGCCGCCGCAGGCCGGAACCGGAGCCCGGACCGGAACCGGAGCGGGGCCGGGCCACCGAGGTCGACCTGCTGGTCACGACGTCCTCCCGTACGGGTTGGTCATGGCGCGCCTGATACCCAGCGCGGGCCGGATCCACACGACCGTGTTTGAAAGAGCCGGTATGCCGGGCAATCAATGCCATGACCGTAGCCAACAGTGCCCGCGGCCGCGCCCGGCGCGTGGTGAACAGCGGACCTCTCGAGGCCCTCACCCGGATCGGGTTCATCGGGTACGGGCTACTGCATCTCGCCGTCGGCTGGCTCGCCATCCAGATCGCGCTCGGCAGGCCGACCGGGGAAAGCGACCAGTCCGGCGCCTTCCAGACCCTGGCCGGCCAGCCGTTCGGCCGGTTCCTGCTGATCGTCGTCGTGGTCGGGCTCGCGGCGATGGCGGTGTGGCAGCTCCTGCTCGCCGCTGTCGGGCACCAGGCGGAGCGCGGCATGTCGCGTACCGCGGAACGCCTCGCCTCCCTCGGCCGTACCGTCATCTATGCCGCCCTGTCCTGGACCGCCTACGGCGTCCTCACCGGCGCCCCCACCTCCAGTGCGCAGCAGCAGCAGAGCGCGACCGCCGGCATCCTGGCCCACCCGTCGGGCCGGTTCCTCGTCGCCCTCGCCGGCCTGGCCGTGCTCGCCCTCGGCGTCGGCATGGTCGTCTACGGCGCCAAGCGCAAGTTCGAGAAGCGGCTGATGACGTACCGGATGAACGAGGCCACCCGGGCCGCGGCGCGCCGCCTGGGCCAGGCCGGCTACATCGCCAAGGGCATCGCGTTCGGGGTCGTGGGCCTGCTGCTCGCCGACGCCGCGCTGACCAACAACCCGGGCAAGTCGCGCGGCCTGGACGCCGCCCTACGCACGCTCGTCGCGCAGCCGTTCGGGGTCTTCCTGCTGATCCTGGTCGCGGTCGGCTTCGTCGCGTTCGGCGTCTACTGCTTCGTCCAGGCCCGATACCGGAAGGTGACCACGTGACGGAGCGCAGCGAGGGCGCCGGCTGGCTCAGCCGAGTCCTCGGTCACGGCGCCGAGCGAAGCGAGGTGTTGCCATGACCGAGGCCGCCGCGCCGGCACCTGACAAGGCCGGCGTCGGTGGCCCACGCTCGGCCGTCGTGGTCAACCCGTCCAAGGTGATCGATCTGGACGGACACCGCCGGGAGATCTGCGCGGCCCTCGCCGAGGCCGGCTGGCCGGAGCCGATGTGGTGGGAGACCACCCCGGAAGACCCCGGCTGCGGCCAGGCCAGCCAGGCGGTCCAGTCCGGCGCCGAGGTGGTTTTCGCCTGCGGCGGCGACGGTACGGTGATGGCCTGCGCGACCAGCCTCGCCGGCACCGAGGTCGCCCTCGCGATCCTTCCCTCGGGTACGGGCAACCTGCTGGCGACCAACATGGCACTACCCAGCGCGGTGCCCGACGGAATCAGGGTGGCGGTCGAAGGTGCCCGGCGCCGCATCGACCTCGGCACCTGCGGCCGGACCTACTTCACGGTCATGGCCGGGATGGGCTTCGACGCCCAGATGATCGACGCCACCTCCGAGCGGCTGAAGGCGCGCCTCGGCTGGCCCGCGTACGTCCTCGCCGCCGTGCGCCACCTCCGGCACCGGCCGATGCGGGTACGCATCCGGCTCGACGGCGGTACCCCGCTGCGCCGCCGGGCCCGTACCGTCCTGGTCGGCAACGTCGGCAAGCTCCAGGGCGGGATCCCGTTGCTGCCCGACGCCCAGCCCGACGA
>Ga0209239_1002361_pt1 | contig 11244 bp, 16 predicted proteins | sample GraSoi013_2_20cm_FD_185824 | JGI IMG/M metagenome (GOLD analysis project Ga0209239, IMG submission 185824) | Grasslands soil microbial communities from the Angelo Coastal Reserve, California, USA - Sample 10_02_2013_2_20cm (SPAdes) (version 2) | ecosystem: Environmental > Terrestrial > Soil >...
CCCTTTGGGGGTGATCGAAGTAAGCGTATCAGGGCTTCTGGTTTGGCCTGGCTGGTTCCGGCTGAATAGATGAGGCCGATTGTCCGGTCAGACAGGCAGGTGGTGTAGCTGCGTACCTTGCCGGGAAAGACCGCAAGAATTTTGAGGGTTCTGCCGGAAACGCGAGCATCGATTTTTGCGTCATAAGTATGACACGTAAATAGGAGTGGTGACACGATGACATTCAGAGAAACTGCCCGCGACGCGGAACCCAGCATCACGGCCGTGGCTCCGGGCGGGCTTGCTACCGCTGAGGAGCCTGAGACGCGGGTCGCCCTCGAAGAGGAAGCCGAGGAGACCCCGCGGCCAGAGCCAGTCGAGGCCGGCGCGTCTCCGCGCGGCGAGGACCCGGTTCGTCTTTACCTCAAAGAGATCGGCAAAGTCCCCCTGTTGACGGCCGCCCAAGAGGTGCAGATCGGCCGGCGCATCGAGGTTGGCCAGATCGCCCTCCGGCGTACGCTGGCCGGCATCCCGGTGGCCGTCACGACGCTTCTCGAAGTGGGCGACAAGCTTCGCCGCGGCGAGATCCCCGCCGACGACGTCATCGTCCTGGCCGAGGGCGGCGAGCTGGACGCCAAGGAGCTGCGGCCGGTGCTGCTGGCGTTCGGGCGACTTCGGAGGCTCGAGCGGAAGATCGCCCAGCTCAATGGTTCGCTCCGAGACAAGCGACAGTCGAAGACGAGCCGCGCCAGCCGAGGCAAGACGATCGCGGCGGCTCGCGAAAAGATCCAAAAGGTCGTCGCCGACATGCCCCTCAAGCCGGCGTTGATCGACGACATCGTGGCGCAAGTCCGCCGGCGCTGGGAGCGCATCGGCCAGCTCGCCGAAGAGGCTCGGCGGAACCGGACCGCCGCCGCCCGCGAGCTCTCCGAGCTCCAGAAGGAGGTCGGCCTGCCGCGCCGCCAGCTCAGCCAGTTCCTCGAGCAGATCGAGCGGAGCGACCGCACCGTGCGCCAGGCCAAGCGCGAGCTGATGGAGGCGAATCTTCGATTGGTCGTCTCGGTCGCCAAGCGCTACCTGGGCAGTGACCTGACGTTGCTCGACCTCGTCCAGGAAGGCAACATCGGGCTCATGAAGGCCGTCGACCGGTTCCAGTACCGCCGCGGCTTCAAGTTCTCGACGTACGCGACGTGGTGGATCCGCCAGGCCATCACCCGCGCGATCGCCGACCACTCGCGGACGATCCGGATCCCGGTCCACATGGTGGAGACGCTCAACCGCATCTCGCGCGTGAACCGGAACATGGTCAACGAGATCGGGCGCGAGCCGACGCCGGAGGAGCTCGCTCAACGCACGGGCGTCCCGTCGAAGAAGGTCCGACTCATCCTCGAGTCGTCGCGCAAGCCGCTGTCGCTCGAGACGCCGATCGGTGAAGACTCCGAGCTCGGCGATTTCCTCGAGGACAAGTCCGCCGGCTCGCCCAACGACTCGCTCCTCAACCAGGATCTGACGACGCAGATCGAGCGGGCCCTGTCCACGCTGTCGCCGAAGGAGAAGGAGATTCTGCGTCTCCGGTTCGGCATTGGCGAAGAGGGCGAGCACACCCTCGAGGAGGTCGGCAAGCGTTTCGCGGTCACGCGTGAGCGTATTCGGCAGATCGAGGCCAAGGCGCTCAGGAAGCTGCGCCACCCGCTGCGCGGCCGCAACCTCCGCGCCTTCGTCGAGAATTAGCCTCACTGGGGGGCCCGCGGGCCCCCCAGCCCAGCCTCCTTCAGACCTCCCGCGAGGCTTCCGCTCGGGCCGGGGTGAGCTCGCCGACGAGGTCGTTCCTCCGCGCCCGGCTCCTCCGACGGGTCACTGTCCGGTCTGCTGCAGGAGGTAGGTATTGATGCCCGTGTCCGGCGGCGAGCCGCTGAGCATCGTGATCATCGTAGCGATCTCGCTGCGGTGGTGGGTCGCGTGGTTCGGCACGTGCTGAAGCAGCGGCCAGAGCGTCAGTCTGAACGGCTTGCCGTCGGTGTTCTTGTATTCGATCACCCGCGCGAGGTCGCCTGGAGTGAGCCCCTCGACGAAGGCCTGCTGCTCTCGTTCGAGGCTGTCCCACGCAATCCGAATGGAGGGGAGCGTCGGGAATTCGGCGCCCGGGAGCTTCGCGGGCGAGACTCCCGTCCAGCGCGAGAGCCAGATCCAGTCCGCCCCGTAGAGGTGCCCGAACATCCGCCTGACGGTCGGGAAGCTGAAGGCTTTGCCGACGTCGCGCGATGCGAGATCCTCGCCGAGCCCCGTCGCGACGTCGAAGAGCCGCCGGTTCGCCCATCGGTGATAACCGTACAACCCTCGGATCATCTCGAGGCCCATCACGTCCTCCTCACTCCAGCACAGCGACGACGTCTCCCTCCTGAACGGTCTGACCCTCGTGGACCTTGATCGCCTTGACCGCACCCGCTCGCGGCGCCTCCACGGGAATCTCCATCTTCATGGACTCGAGGATGATGACCGCGTCGCCAGCGGCGACCCGGTCGCCGGGCTTCGCGGCGATCTGGAACACCACCCCCGTGATGTGAGCCTTGAGCTCCTCAGCCATAGAACGCTCCTTGTTCGGAGACCTCCGCGGTCACCGTATGCTCCACCTGGAGCCGCGTGTTCATCTCGTCGCGCGATCGCTCCCCGACCGGCGACCCGTGCGGATCAGCGACGCGGCTCTGCGAGACCGGGCAGCTCGATCCGGGCGACGTCGAGCGTGACGACGCGCCAGCCCTCTGGCCCTGGTACCCATCGGCCGAGGACCGTGACGGACGCGTCCGGCCCCTCGAGTCTCCACTTCACGAGGCGCTGATGTCCCAGCCGCGCGATCGCGACAAGGCGATGGCTCGTCAGTGTCGCCGCACCGAGCGCGAGGCACACGGGGTCGGGAGAGACTCCCGCCGCGAGCCAGCGCGCGAGCGCTGCCCGGTTCCGCGCGAGCAGCGAACTACCCAAGGAGTCGAGGGCGTCGCGCAGGTCCTGCGGGACCGGCCAACTCGCCATGGGCGCTTCGAGGCGGATGAACTCGCGCGCGTCATCACTCATTTCCATGGGCGCGTCGCCGGCGCCGGGCGGACTGGGCGGCAGCCCGTCGCCGGTCACCCCGCCGGCCGCCGCGAGCAGTCTCTCGAGCCTCCGTTGCCAGGCGAGCGCACGCGCCGTGAGCGCGGGTGTGGCGCAGAGGTGGCCGATGATCGTCTCTCCCGCCACGATGTGGCGTCGCTCATCGTCGATGCAGCGTGAGAGGATCCGCCGCGTCGGTGGCTCGTAGACGGCATTGGCCCGCAGCAGATAGTCGTGGTAGCTCGCCCGGAGGTGCGGCTTGAGGACCCGGTACACGCCGACGAGCCGCTCCACGGTCTGCTGAGGCGTCTCTGGCTCCTCGAGAGCGTCCATGAAGGCGACGACGCGCTCGTTCGCCGGCTCCGAGACCTGGGCGGGGGCGCGTAGCTCCGGCAGCCGCTTGCCGAAGGCCTCCGCGTGCTGGGCGAGGTCCCAGACGTGACGACCCATCAGAAGCTTTGCGGACACATCGGGCGTGAGTGCGATCCAGCCGCCCAGCGCCCGCATCGCGCGCTCGACGGCGTAGCGGTAGTTGCGGATCAGGCGGGCGGAGTCGTCGACCGAGACGTGTCCCGTGAGAGGGAGTCCCACGCGCTAGTAAGCCTGCGATCGCTGGGTCGTCTTGATGAGGCGCTCGATCTCTTCCTCGGTGAAGCCGGCCATGCGCCGCACGTCAGTGGCGACGGAGATCGAGACGGCCTCGTGGTCGCCGTCCTGCCGGATCCCGCCGAGATTGAAGCGCTCGTCGATGTTCTCTTGGAACTCGATTGCCTTGCGCCGGCGCTCGGGGTCTCCTTCCGTGAGCTTGGTGAGCCACTTGGACCCCATCCGCACGTGCGTGATCTCGTCGGCAAGGACGAACTCGACGGCCCGCTCGAGGATCGGGTCGCCAATCCTCCGTGCGATGTGGACCAGCTGGTTGAAGACGTCGCAGGCGAGACCCTCCAGCCCGCGGTTGACGCCCGCCACCCGCGCCGCCGCGTCCTCGGCGCACGCGCACCGCCAGAGGATGGTGGTCTCGGGGAACTCGCCCGGATAGCCACCCAAGTGCTCCAGGAGGCGGAGATAGATCTCGACGTGGCGCGACTCGTCCCAGACCTGGCGCGCCATGTCCATCGTGAACTCCCACGGCGCGTCGGGGAAGTCGCAGACCGTCCGCCCGGCCCCCTCCATCGCCTGCATCTCGCCCACGAGGATCCCGTGGACCCGCTCCCGAATCGAGTCGCGCGTCGAGAGGTCGGGAAACGGCGGCAACCCCTGCTCGACCTTCAGCTCCGCGACCTCACGGGCGCGCATCCGCACCCAACGGTCTTCGCGCGCGAGCTTGTCGTAGGCGATCGGACGATCCATCGGAACTCCCCCCCGACGCGAAATGAACCGCTGTTCAGTGAGTGTAGCCGAAGCGCCGAGCCGAGGCAAACCGCGCTCCCGTGAGCGGACCACTATCCGTGGAAGGTCTGACGCCCCTCGTTACGGTTCCACACACGAATCAGTTGGCGCTTGAGGTGTGGCTCGTCGGCGTCCTTGAACGCGGTGCGGCTGTGCGCGACGGAAAGATTGTCGAGGTACTGGATCTGTCCTTTCTCGATCGTGAACTCCACCCGGAGCTCCGGCGAGTCGGCGATGGCTCGCATGGCGGCCAAGGATTCTTGCCCCTCGCGGTCCAAGGTCGTATCCGTCAGCGCCTCCGCGTTCGCGATCAGGGTCTCGTTGTAGCGGGCCACGATGTCCCGGCCGTCGGCGTGGAACACGGGCTGCCAGGCGATTTTGGCGTCGGCGGACGCGTGCTCGGCCTGCCGATCCCAGGGGAAGGGACGGTAGAGCCGTGGGAGAAGATCGGGATGCCGGCGGCGTAGCTCGTTGTGCACCGTGACGAGGCTGACGATCTGGCTCACTCCGCCTTCGCGCGCCGGGTTGAGACAGAAGAGCCCCACACGCTCGGGAGGGAGGGCGAGCCAGGGCGCGTCCGTGTGGAACTGAAGCTCCAGGTTGGTCACGGAGCGGCGCACCCCGTACGCGAGGGCCTTCCCCGTGTCCCTGACGTCGTAGATCATGGTGCCGTCCCACTTCTGCGCGACTGGCCGACCGAGCAGCGACCCGAGCAGCCAGTACAGGGCGCGGTTCTCGTCCGCCGAGTAGCGCTCCACCGGGATCCGGTCGATCACCGCGAGCCCGACGGAGCGGCGGAGCTTCCGACCGACCGCCGTCATCACCGTCGCGCAGGCCGACAGGGCAAACTGCGCCGGTGAGAGCAGCAGAAGCGGGAGTGGATCCCGACGGAGCCGGTGCAGCGCCTGCTCAAGCTCGTCCACGGCGGCCTTGGGAAAGGGCACCGTCCAGTCGGACGCCGAGATCGTGCCCTGCATCCAGGCGCGCCGGCCACGAATTTCTGGGGCGAGCACGACGGATGTCAACGATTACCTCCGCGTCGCCCGGGCTCCTCGAGCGCGTCCCCGAGGCGCGCCTCGCGACGCACGAGGAATACCACGATGACAATGCCGAACGCGAGCGTGTTCTCGGCCACGGCCCGCGTCAGCCCCGGGCCAGACCGATCTCGGGGGCGACAGAGGTCAACGCGGCGATGACGAACGCGATATGCTCGTCGAGATCCACGCCGAGCTCCGCGGCGCCGCGGTGGACGTCGTCGCGGTTAACGGTGCGAGCGAACGCCTTGTCCTTGAGCTTCTTCCGCACCGAAGACGGCTCGAGCCCCGTGATGACGCGCCCGGGCCGGACGAGCGCGACGGCGTAGAGGGCGCGGTCGAGACGCGAGACGCGGGGCATCCCGGCATAGTCCGCGTGAGCGAGAACCGCGTAAACGATCGGGTGCGGCACGTCGCGCGCCAGGAGGATCTCCCCGCCCTTCACCGGGTGATGCGGGGCGCGCGGGTGCATTTCGTAGTCGAAGTCGTGAAGCATGCCCGCCGCCCCCCACGTGTCAGGATCCTCGCCGTATCTCGCCGCGTAGGCGCGCATCGCGGCCTCGACAGTGCGGGCGTGCTTGCGGAGACTGTCGCTCTTGGTGAACTCGGTGAGGATCGACCAGGCGCGCTCGCGCGGGATCACGTGCGCTGCTGCTGCTGGCTCCGCCATTTGTCGATCGATTTCCTCGAGAAAACCCAGCTTCCCTCGAGCTGGATCGACGGGATGCGGCGCTCCGCGGCCAGCCGCGCGAGGGCCGCCTCGTCCATGGCGAGGTAGGTCGAGGCTTCCTTGAGGCTCAGCACGTCCTTCGGGGTCACGGGCGCTCCTCCTCCATCTTCTTGCGCACAGTCTCGAGCTCGGCCTCCAGCCCGCGGATCCGCTCGACCAGCTGCTCGATTGCCTTGCTGACCGGGTCGGGGAGATCCGTCTGATTCAGGTCGATCTCCCCGGCGACACGCTGGCCGTCGCGATATGTTACCCGGCCCGGAACGCCCACGACAACGGAGTTCGGCGGCACCTCGCGCACGACCACGGAGCCGGCGCCGATGCGGCTCCCGTCACCAATCTTGAAGCCCCCGATGATCTTGGCGCCAGCGCCAACGACGACGTTGTTGCCGAGGGTCGGGTGGCGCTTCTCGCGCCTGAGACTCGTCCCGCCCAAGGTCACGCCCTGGAGCAGTGTGACGTTCTCGCCCACCTCCGCGGTCTCGCCGATCACGACCCCCATCCCGTGGTCGATGAAGAGACCGGGCGCGATCTTCGCCGCCGGGTGGATCTCGATTCCAGTCATGAACCGCGCCATGTGGGAGACGAGACGCGCCGTCGTGAGCCAGCCGTGACTCCACAGCCGATGCGCCAGCCGATGGTACGCGAGTGCGTGCACGCCCGGGTAGCAGAGCAGCACCTCGATCGCGGAGCGGGCGGCCGGGTCACGCTCCAGCACCGCTCGAATGTCGCGGCGAAGAGCCTTAAACATCGCGGCGCCTACGGCTCAGGTGGTCACGGGCCGCCGCCCGAAGCGCGCCCGCGGCTACCTCGGCCGCGTGCTTGCGGTCGTCGGGCAGCCACTCGAGGATCCGCTCGATCTCCTCCGCTTTGAGCTGGCAGAGGTCGTCCACGGGCCGCCCCTGGCAGAGCTCGCTCGCGGCGCTCGCGGCCGCGATCGTTGGGCCGCATCCGTACGTCTGGAAGCGAACCTCGACCGCCCGGCCGTCGCGCACGCGCAGGAAGAAGCGCGTGAGGTCGCCGCAGCCAGCGTACTCGTCCTCGCCGACGCCGTCGGGGGCGCGCATGAGGCCGGCGTTGCGGGGGTTGAGGAAGTGATCCACGAGCGTCGGACTGTACCTCATGCGACGCCGGCCGGCATGGCCTGCCGGAGCTTCCTTACGAGCGGCTCGATGCACTCGATCACGTACTCGATGTCCTCCGCCGTCGTCGAGCCGCCTAGCGAGCAGCGAACGGCGCCGATCGCCCACTCGAGCGGGACGCCCATCGCCACGAGCACGTGCGACAGCTCCACGTTGCCCGACGTGCACGCCGACCCGGCCGACACGCCGATGCCCTTGAGATCGAGCCCGAGTACGATGGATTCCGACTCGACATGTCGGAAGAGGAGGCTCGCGGTCCCGGGCAGCCGCTCGGTCGGGTGGCCGGAGAGCCGCACGTCGGGCACGCGGTCGCGGACGCCGTCGATCAGGCGGTTCCGCAGCACGGTCAGGCGCTCGGCCTCCGCGTGCATGTCACGGCCCCGTATCTCCGCTGCCTTGCCGAGGCCGACGATACCCGGTACGTTCTCCGTGCCCGCCCGGCGCCGCCGCTCGTGCTCGCCGCCGTGCTGGATCGCGACCATGCGAGTGCCCTTGCGGATCCAGAGGCCGGCGACGCCCTTGGGTCCGTAGATCTTGTGACCCGAGAAGGACAACGCGTCGATCCCGAAGGCGTCGAGGTCGATGGCGATCTTGCCAAAGGTCTGGACAGCGTCGACGTGGAGCGGGACCCCATGCTCGCGCGCGATGCGACCGATCGCCGTGATCGGCTGAAGCGACCCCACCTCGCTGTTGGCGTGCATGATGCTGATGGCGATCGTGTCGGGTCGGATGGCGCGGCGGACGTCGTCCGGATCGACTATCCCATACTCGTCAACGCCGACGTAGGTGACGTCGAATCCCTGCGCCTCGAGCGCCTGGCACGCTCGGAGCACGGCGTGGTGCTCGACGCTCGATGTGATGAGGTGCCCCTTGCCGCGTCCGTACGCCAGCCCCTTCACCCCGAAGTTGTCCGACTCCGTCCCGCCCGAGGTGAACACGACTTCTTGCGGCGAGACGCCCAGGAAGCGCGCCACGCGCTCGCGCGCGCGCTCGACGCCTTCCCGCGCGTCGCGGCCGAACGTGTGGATGCTGGAGGGGTTCCCGAAGACCTCCGAGAAGTACGGGAGCATCTCGGCAAGGACCTCGGGGTGGATCGGGGTCGACGCGTTGTGATCGAGGTACACGCGACGGTTCATTCGGTTGCTCTCCATTTCTCACGATGCTACGCTCGACTCGCGATGGACCTCACGAAGAAAAGACTCGGCGTGCTCCTGTCCACGGGGCTCGAGCATCCCAATCTCGAAACTGCCGTCGCGCTCACGCAGACGGCGCTCGACCGTGGCGCCGACGTGTATCTCTACCTCATCGACGAGGGCGTGCGCGCGCTCGACGATCCACGCATTCGTGCCTTGCCCGAGCGCGGCGCGAAGATGTTCGTGTGCGCGTACGGCTGCCAGAAGCGCGGGATCCCGCTGCGCGACTCCGACCGCCTCACCTACTGTGGTCTGGTCGTGCTCACCGACCTGCTCAACGGCACCGAGCGCTTCATCGCGCTCAACTGACGTGTCTGGCGGAGCCGGCGTGTCGGGCGGAGCCGGCGTGTCGGGCGAGGCCGGGTCCGTGCCCGACACTGCGCCGGTCGTCGTCCTGATCTCGGCCGATCCGCGCCGCTCGCATCGCGCGAACGAGGCCATGCGCATCGGGCTCGGCGTCGTCGCGGGCGAGAACGACGTGACCTTCGTGCTCACGGGCCCGGGCGTGCACCTGCTCGACGCCGACACCGACGAGCTCGTGGACGGTGACGATATCGCCAGGTTCCGCGCGAATCTCAGGGCGCTCGGCATCCCCTTCCACGTCGAGGCGGACGCAATCCCGTCGGACGCCGACTGGAACGCCGACCGCCACGAGGTCGTTCCGATCACGCGAGAGCGGATCGCGGAGCTCGTGCGACAGGGCCGACGCTTCCTGGCGTTCTGATGCCCACGGTCCTGCACCTGATCAAGAGCGCCGACGCCGCCCTCGCGCGTACGGTCATCGAGCAGCACGTCGATGCCGGCGACCGCGTCACCGTCGCCCTCCTGCCCGGCGGCGCCGCGCCCGCGCTGCCGCCCGGCGTGACGCTGCGTCGCGTCGGCAGCGATCTCTCTTATACCCAGCTCCTCGACCTCATCTTCCAAGCCGACCAAGTCCTGACCTGGTAGGCGCGCCGGCTCGATGGCGATACGGGTGCGGGCGGAGGCCCGGCCGGTCACGCTCATCGGTTTCGGTACTCGTCGAGCCACGCCATCTGAATGGACTCAAGCGCCTTCTCGCTGGACCCCTTCGGATCGTCCGAGAACTCCGGCAGCTCCGTCACCCACTTGTGGAGATCCGTGAACCGCACGGTCAACGGGTCGAGGTCGGGAAAGCGCTCGGCGAGCGCGATCGCGATGTCCTCGGTGTCCCGCCATGTGATCACTCCGGGATCTCCACGATCACGTTCCCGCGCACGACCGCCTGGCAGCCGAGCCGCGAGTGGATCGTCAGCCCCTCGGCCATGTCCAGACGGTCCTCCTCGTCGGCCTGCATTTCAGAGAGGTTCTCCTCGCCCTCTCGGACGACGACGTGGCACGTGGTGCACGCACAGCTGCCACCGCAGTTGTGCTCGAGCGGGATGTCGTGGGCGAGCGCGATGTCGAGGAGCGACCCGGGCTTGCCATGATCGGCGAGCGGGTATTTCGCGTCGTCCACTTCCACCGTGACGTTCATCGGCAGGAAGGGGATCTTGTGGACCGCCATTAGTCCGACTCCATGATTTCCGCCGCACGCTTGCTGCCGAGCGCCGCCTTGAGCGCCGCGTCCATCATCACGTCCGCGAGGTGCTCGGTCGCACGGTTCAGGGCCGCGGTGGTATCGCGGATCCGCCCCCGGTCGTCGCCAGCGCGCGCTCGCCGAAGCTCCTCGAGCGCCTCCCGGATCGCCTCCCGCTCCTCGACTGGCACGAGCTCGCCTCCCTGGCGCAGGGCACGCTCGACGTGGGTGATCACCGTGTCCGCCTCGTTGCGCGTCTCGATCAGGAGCCGCGCCTCGACGTCGGCCTCCGCATACGCGAACGACTCCTCCACCATCCGCTCGACCTCGGTCTCCGAGAGCCCGTACGTCGGCTTCACCTCGATCGCCGTGGCCTTCCCAGTCCGGAGCTCTTTCGCCTGGGCCTGCAGGATGCCGTTGGCGTCGATGAGGAATGTGACCTCGATCTTCGGCATCCCCGCCGGCATCGGGTCGATCCCGGACAGCTCGAAGCGCGCGAGGGAGCGGCAGTCCTTGGCGAGCTCGCGCTCGCCCTGGACCACGTGCAGGTCGACGATGGTCTGCCCGTCCACCGACGTCGTGAACATCTCGCGCGCGCTCGTCGGGATCGTCGTATTGCGTGGGATCAGCACGCTCACGATGCCGCCGAGCGTCTCGATCCCGAGCGACAGCGGCGTCACGTCAAGGAGCAGCATGCTCGTGATCCCACCCGCCAGGATGTGCGCCTGGACCGCGGCGCCGAGCGCGACGACCTCGTCGGGGTTGAGTTGGCTGTGCGGCGTCTTCGCGAACAGCTCCTGGACGCGGCGGCGGAGGAGTGGCACGCGCGTCGAGCCGCCGACCAGGACGACCTCATCGATGTCCGACGGCGCCACGCCCGCGTCGGCGATCGCCATCCGGCACGGTCCGAGCGTGGCGTCGACGAGCTTTTCGATCAGCCCTTCGAGCTCGGCACGCGTGATCGCGCGGCGGTACGTAAACTCCTCGAACGGGATCGTGAGCGTCGTCCGGTCCTCCGCGGACAGGCGAACCTTGGCCGCCTCGGCTGCCAAGCGCAGCTCCTGCATCGCCTCGGTGTCGCGGCCGAGATAGACGCCGTGCTCGGAGAGGATGTCGTCCAGGAGCCAGACGACGATCGCACGGTCGAAGTCATCGC
>Ga0209239_1002366_pt1 | contig 11235 bp, 7 predicted proteins | sample GraSoi013_2_20cm_FD_185824 | JGI IMG/M metagenome (GOLD analysis project Ga0209239, IMG submission 185824) | Grasslands soil microbial communities from the Angelo Coastal Reserve, California, USA - Sample 10_02_2013_2_20cm (SPAdes) (version 2) | ecosystem: Environmental > Terrestrial > Soil >...
CCGTATTCGAATCCGACCTCGCGCTCCGAATGCACGGCCGAGGAGGCCTATAAGTGGTCCGAGGGTCGCGCCGTGTTCGCCAGCGGCAGTCCATTCCCGCCGGTCGAGATCGCCGGCCGGCGCTTCGTGCCCGGCCAGGGCAACAATGTCTACATCTTCCCGGCCATGGGCATGGCGGTGTTTGCCACCGAGGCGACGCGGGTCACCGAGGAAATGTTCATCGTCGCCGCGCAAGCGGTCGCCGAGCAGGTCACCGAAGAGAACCTCGCGATGGGGCTGATCTACCCGCCGCAGAGCCGCATCCTCGAGGCATCGCTCCATGTGGCGGAACGGATCGCCGCGTACATTGTCGACCAGGGGCTGGCGCGGGTGCCGCGGCCAGCCGATGTGGGCGAGCTGATCCGCGCGCGCGCCTACCGCCCGGTCTACGCGGACTGAAGCGCACGGCGGAAGTGGTGCAGCGTCAGACTGCCAATGCTCGGTCTGCTCCCTCCCCCGCTTGCGGGGGAGGGTTGGGGAGGGGGTGACTTGAAATGCCCGGTCGCGTTGTACGCCCCCTCCCTGTCCCTCCCCCGCAAGCGGGGGAGGGAACGACGTGGCGCCTACCCGCCATAAACTCACCAGAGAACGCGGGCGGCTGCAAGGACGAGGTTCGAGCGCTCTTCCAACGTCATGGGAGCGTCCCGGCATCCGCGGCTTCGAGCGCGGCAAATTCACCAATCGCAGCGGCGCAGACCGCCCGCGCTGGAGTGAACGCTGCTCAACGCGCCGCCTTGGCCGCTGGGTCGGTGGCCACGTAGGGCTTCACCATTTTCTTCGGATCGACGACGCGATCGAATTCTTCCTCGGTGACGAAGCCCAGTTGCAACGCCGCCTCCTTCAGCGTGAGGTCGTTGTCCATGGCGTGGTGGGCGATCTTCGACGCCTTGTCGTAGCCGATGACCGGCGCCAGCGCCGTCACCAGCATCAGCGAACGCTCGACGTATTCGTTGATCTTCTTCAGATTGGGCTTGGTGCCCTCCACCAGGAACTTGCGGAAGTTGACGCAGCCATCGCTCATGAGGATGATGGAATTGATAATGTTGAAGATGATCAGCGGCTTGTAGACGTTCATTTCGAGGTAGCCGCCGGCGCCGCCAAAGCCCACCGCGACGTCGTTGGCCATCACCTGCACGGCGATCATCGTGAGCGCTTCGCACTGGGTCGGATTGACCTTGCCCGGCATGATCGAGGAGCCCGGCTCGTTCTCCGGGATCGACAGTTCCGCAAACCCGGCGCGCGGTCCGCACGACATCAGGCGAATGTCATTGGCAATCTTGTAGAGCGACACGGCCAGCGTACGGAGCGTTCCGGACAGTTGCACCAGCGCGTCGTGGGAGCCCTGCACGGTGAATTTGTTGGGCGCGGTCACGAACGGCAGCCCGGTGAGCTTGGCGATCTCGGCCGCCACCGCTTCGGCAAAGCCGGGCGCCGAGTTGATGCCCGTGCCGACGGCGGTTCCGCCGAGCGCCAGGCGGTACACGCCCTGCAGCGCCGATTCGATGCGCTCGAGATCATCCGACAACATGCCGGCATAGCCGGACCATTCCTGGCCCAAGGTCAGCGGGGTGGCGTCCTGCATGTGCGTGCGCCCGATCTTGACGATGTCGTTCCACTCTCGCGCCTTGGCGTCGATCGCATCGCGCAGCGCGGCAACCGCGGGAATGAGGCGCTGCTTCACGCTGAGAGCGGCCGCGATATACATGGCCGACGGGAACGAGTCGTTCGACGACTGCGCCGTGTTGACATGATCGTTGGGATGAACCGGCGCCTTGCTCCCAAGCGGCGTGCCGGCAAGCTGGCTGCAGCGGTTGGAGATCACTTCATTGACGTTCATGTTGAACTGGGTGCCGCTGCCTGTCATCCAGACGTGCAAGGGAAACATGTCGTGGTGCTTGCCGGCGAGGATTTCGTCGCAGGCCTGCACGATCAATTTGTAGCGCGCCTCGTCGAGTCGCTTGCCGGCGTGGTTGGCAGCGGCCGCGGCTTTCTTCAAGATGGCGTAGGCGGTGATCATTTCGCGCGGCATCAAGTCCCGGCCGATGCTGAAATGCTCGAGCGAGCGCTGCGTCTGCGCGCCCCACAGCTTGTCCGCCGGCACCTCGACCACGCCGAGGCTGTCGCTTTCTTTTCTCGTGTCGGCCATGGGGTTGCTCCTTCGACGCAAGCTTAAGTTATGGAAAGGCGGGGTCAATTGCCTCGGCGCCGCCCGGCCGCGTTGAAATGTGCTGCCTCAACAGCGAGCGCATCCAATTCACCTCGTCTCCATTGATCGCGTGGCCCGCGGTCATCGGAGGATAGATCGTCTGGGTCGGCTTGCGCCGATCGGCACTATGGGACGGATGGATATCTGCGCTTGATTACGGTTGCGCCCGTGAAGACGATTTTGCCGTCGGTTACCGAGCGCCTTCTCGCGTCCGGCCGTTGATCAACCTGCTTTTTTCCGACATCTTGATGAAAGGACGAGGCAAAATCACCGTTCGGACCGCAAGGTTCTCCAAGCACGATATCTGTCTTCGTCGCAACATCGTGAATCGCCGATCGAGGACGCTGCACTGTGCCGGCGCATACGCGCCGATACTCCCGCTATACCGCACCTGGAAAACGTTCGAACATTGATCTGATGCGGGGGGACCTGCGCAGCCTTTGCGCGTTGAGCGCGAGAAAAGGGAAACAAGCCATGGCACAAAGGGTAGCGGATCAATTTGCCGACATTCTCGTCGCGGCAGGCGTCAAGCGGATTTACGGCATCGTCGGCGACAGTCTCAACGGGCTGACCGACGCGCTGCGCAGCCAGGGCACGAAGGGTAGCGGATCAATTTGCCGACATTCTCGTCGCGGCAGGCGTCAAGCGGATTTACGGCATCGTCGGCGACAGTCTCAACGGGCTGACCGACGCGCTGCGCAGCCAGGGCAAGATCGAATGGATTCATGTCCGGCATGAGGAGGTGGCAGCGTTCGCCGCCGGCGCCGAGGCGCACCTCACGGGCGAGCTCGCGGTCTGCGCCGGCAGCTGCGGACCGGGCAACCTGCATCTCATCAATGGTCTGTTCGCCTGCCACCGCTCGCGCGTGCCGGTGCTGGCGATCGCTGCCCAGATCCCGTCGGCGGAAATCGCCTCCGGTTATTTCCAGGAGACGCATCCGGAGCAGCTGTTCAAGGAGTGCAGCCATTTTTGCGAGCTGATCTCCGGCGCCAACCAGATGCCGCGCACCCTGGAGATGGCGATTCATGCGGCGGTGGCGAAGCGCGGTGTCGCGGTGGTGGTCATCCCCGGCGACGTCGGGCTTCAAGCGGCCGCGGACGCACCGGTGCCGAAGCCGGCGGGCCTAACGCCGGCGCAGCCGAAGGTGGCGCCGGCAGAGGCCGATCTCGATCGGCTGGCCGCGCTTCTCAACGGCGGCGGCCGCGTGACGATGCTATGCGGCTCGGGGTGCCAAGGCGCCCACGCGCAACTCATCGCGCTCGCCCAAAGCCTGAAAGCTCCGATCGTCCACGCCCTCAAAGGCAAGGAACACGTCGAGTGGGACAACCCTTATGACGTCGGCATGACCGGGCTGATCGGGTTTTCCTCGGGCTACTACGCCATGATCGATTGCGACGTGCTGCTCATGCTTGGAACGGATTTTCCCAATCGGCAATTCTATCCGCGCGGCGGCGGCGTGCGCATCGCGCAAGTCGACCAACGCGGCGAAGTGATCGGGCGCCGCGCGCCGGTCGACGTGGGCGTGGTGGGCGACGTGCGGGAAACGATCGAGGCGCTGCTGCCGCGGCTCAAGGAGAAGGGCGACGGCCGACACCTCGAGCAGGCGCGCGAGCACTATCGCAAGGCGCGCAAAGGCCTCGACGAGCTCGCGGTCGCGCGCGCCGGCAAGCCGCCGATCCATCCGCAGCAAGTGGCCAAGGCGATCAGCGATCATGCCGCCGATGACGCGGTGTTCACCTGCGACGTCGGCCTGCCGACGGTATGGGCGGCGCGCTATCTGGCGATGAACGGCAAGCGGCGGCTGATCGGATCGTTCTGGCACGGCTCCATGGCCAACGCGATGGCGCAGGCGATCGGCGCCCAGGCGGCGTTTCCGCGGCGGCAGGTGATCTCGCTGTCGGGCGACGGCGGATTCTCGATGCTGATGGGCGATTTCCTCACGCTTGTGCAGCACAACCTGCCGGTCAAGGTCGTCGTGTTCAACAACGGCACACTCGGTTTCGTCGAGATCGAGCAGAAGTCGACCGGATTTCTCGATTTCGGTGTGAGCCTGAAGAATCCAAATTTTGCCGCTATGGCGGAAGCCGTCGGCGTGCGCGGCATCCGGCTCGAGGATCCGGGCGACGTCGAGAAGGGCATCGCCGAGGCGCTTGCGCACGACGGACCGGTGCTGGTCGACGCGGTGGTGAGCCGGATGGTGCTTCCGATCCCGCCCAGCATCACGGTCGAGATGGCCAAGGGCTTCACCCTCTACATGCTGAAAGCGGTGATGGGCGGCCGCGGCGACGATCTCGTCGATCTCGCCAAGACGAACCTCTGGCAGTGAGCGAAGAGGCGTGGCGATGGACATCACCGCGCGCGTCATGGCCGGGCTTGGCACCGCAAGTCGGGGTTACCCGACTTGCGGCACTTTAATGGTGCGGAACTCGGGCAAGCCCGAGTTCCGATGCCATCCACGTCTTCATTTGAGCGGTAATAAAGACGTGGATGCCCGCGACAAGCGCGGGCATGACGGTTGGCACTTCGATGCCGATGACAGCACGGCTTCCCGAAACACTCGGACGAGAAGCATCAAATGGTACGAGCATTCAAACTGTACACCGGACCCGACAACGCATCGCATGTGCTCGAAGGCACGATCGACGAAAAGGATCGCACCGACGTGGTCGCCATCCATTTCAAGGAGACGCCGGCGCATTCCTCGTATGATTAGCACCCCGACCCGGAGCCGCAATTCGTGATTACGTTGTCGGGAACGCTTGAGTTCGCCACCCCCGACGGCGAGACATTCGTGGTGCGGCCCGGTGATGTGCTGGTCGCCGAAGACCACATCGGCAAGGGCCACAAATGGCGGCTGGTCGACGATCAGCCGTGGCGGCGGGCCTACGTGGTGCTCAAGCCGGGCGCCAAGGATTCCTTCGTGGCGAAGACCGGCAGTTAGGGCGCGCCCGTTGAATTCCGGCAGCCATACTGACGGGCCCATTCGAATGTCGGCCGATGACACGACCGGCGTCGCGCTGCACCGCATTGTCGTGGTCGGTGGCGGCGCCGCGGGACTTGAACTGGTCACGCAGCTCGGCGATCGCCTCGGCCGGCGCTCGCGGGCCTCGGTCACTTTGGTCGAATGTGCCCGGACCCATCTCTGGAAGCCGCTCTTGCACGCGGTCGCCGCTGGGCAGCATCGATCCCGGCGAGTACGAGGTGAACTACCTCGCGCAGGCGCATTGGCATGCCTTCCGCTATCGCTTCGGCGAGATGATCGGCCTCGATCGCACCAGCAAAGAGGTTCGCCTCGCCGCCGCGTTCGACGACGAGGGGCGCGAGATCACTCCGCCGCGCTCCGTCGAATACGATACGCTGGTGATCGCGATCGGCAGCGTGACCAATGATTTCGGGACGCGAGGCGTCGCGCAATATGCGGTGCCGCTGGAAACGCCGGCGCAGGCGGGGCGGTTCAACCGCCGCCTGGTCAACGCCTTCATACGCGCGCAGACACAGGAAGGTCCGGTGCGCCCCGGCCAACTGCACGTGGCGATCGTCGGCGCCGGTGCGACCGGCGCCGAATTGGCCGCCGAGCTCCATCGCACGACGCGAGAAGCGGTCGCCTACGGACTCGATCGCATCGATCCGCAGCGCGACATCCGCATCGTGTTGATCGAGGCGGCGGAACGCATCCTGCCCGGTTTGCCGGAGCGCATCTCCGAAGCGACGCACCGCCTGCTCGACAAGATGGGAGTCGAGGTCCGCGCCGGCGCCAAAGTGACCGAGGTGACTGCGGAGGGCTTAACACTCGCCGATGGCGCCTTCATCGCCTCGGAACTCGTGGTGTGGGCGGCGGGCGTGAAAGCCCCGGAGGTGTTGCGGCAGCTCGACGGGCTCGAGACCAATCGCATCAATCAGCTCGTGGTCGAGCCCACATTGCAGACGACGCACGATCCGGCCGTCTTTGCGATCGGCGACTGTGCGTCCTGTCCGCGCCCCGGCACATCCGGTACGGTGCCGCCGCGGGCGCAGGCCGCGCATCAGCAGGCCACGCATATGGCGCGCCAGATCGAGCGCCGGCTGCGCGGCCAGCCGCTTCAAGCCTATACGTACCGCGACTTCGGCTCGCTGGTGTCGCTCGGCAAGTGGAGCACGGTGGGCAGCCTGATGGGCTTTCTCTCCGGCCGCGGCATCTTCGTCGAGGGCGTGTTTGCGCAGATCATGTACCGCTCGCTGCGCCTATTGCACGAGCGTGCGCTCAACGGCACTCCGCGCGCCCTGCTCGGCGTTCTCGCCCGCGCGCTGGCGCATCGCACCGGTCCGCAGGTGAAGCTGCATTAGCGGATTGAAGGTGGCACTCAAATTGGCGCCGCGGCGCGGCACTCGTTATTGCGCCCTCTCCCCTTGCGGGAGAGGGCAACTCGATGGCGCCACGAGCGATGATGGGTGAGGGGTTGTGGTGGTGAAAACCCCTCACCCATTCGAAATCGTGGACAAACCATTGTGCCCTCTCCCGCAAGGGGAGGGAGCGGCTCTGGAGCGATAAGAATTCCAGTAAGAATTTCAAATTGTTGCAGAAGCGACGTGATGCAGCCAGAGGCGTAGACAACACAAAATCCCGCAGTGCAGCGGTCTCCTGGCGCACCCTGGTGTGCTATCGTTTTGGGATGGAAGCACACATAGAACAGCTTGCGGCGCTGCCTGAACCCGCACTCGTCGAGCAATTCGAAACGCAGTAAGGCAGTAAGAGAGACGAAACCGTATCTGCAGCGACTTCTCACGATTTGATTCATTTGCAAACGGGCTGCCCGTTTACGACCACCATGGTCTTCCCTTGCGGGCACCCCTTTGGTTGCGGTGGAACGACCTTGGGCGCAGCAGGTGGTGCCGGGTGCGCAGCAGCAGCCGCCGGGGCCATCGGCTTTGCGGCAGCAGGCGGTGTCACCGGACTTGCGGCGGGTACTTGTGGTGACGGTGTTGCGGACTTGGCACCACTTCCCGGAGGCGGCGACGGCGAGGCGGTGACCGGCTTGGTCGGCGCCTGTAGCGATGATGGGATCGGAGGCTTTACAGCATGCACTTGGGGTGCCGGCGCGGCTGGCTTGGCTCCAGGCGATGGCGTGCCGGGCGTGATCGCGGCTGAAGGCGTTGAGGTCGACGGCTTTGCAGCCGGCGTTTGTGGTGGCGGCGTTACAGGCTTGGCGCCGGCTCCAGATGCCGGTGATGGCGCTACGGGCGGGACTGCGGCTGAGGGCGTTGTTGGTGCCAAGGCGGGCGTTTGCGATGGCTTCGTTCCGCGCTTGGCACGTCCTGCAGGTGTCGGTGTTGACGTCCCCGGCGCGATCGCGGCTGAGGGCGTTGTCGTTGCAGTCGGTGCCTGCGACGGCAGCGTTCCGGGCTTGGCACTGCCGCCGGCCGCAGGTGACGGCGTCCCCGGTGTTGTTGCGGCTGACGGCGATGATGGTGGTGTCGTCTGCTTCGCAGCCGGTCGCGACGGCGGCGCGCTGGCTCCGGGTGCGGATGATGGCGCGCCGGGTGCGATCGCGGCCGAAGGCGTCGTCGGTGTTGCCGAAGTGCCTGTCGCCGAGGGCAGAGGCTGCCCTTTCATTCCTGGCAACGGCTGGCCCGGTTGAGACGGCGATTGCGTCGCGGCTGATCCGGGCGCGCTCGGCTGCGCGCCTCCTCCCTGTGGAGTCTGCAGCGTGACCGCCTTCTGCGCCACCGACGGCGGCAGTGCCGGCGCGAGCGAGGCCGCGGGGACAGGTGCTGCCGGTGCCGGTTGCGGCGACACCGCTTGCGGTGAGGCGGCGGCTGGCTGGGCCGCCGGCGCCATAGCTGCCGCGGGCGCCATAGTCTGGGTCTGGCCGCTCGGATTCGTTACCGTCACGGTGTTCGTCACATTGTTGATGACGACCGTGTTGTGGACGTTGTTGTAGATCACGTTGTTCGGCGGCGGCGCCACATACGCTGGCGGACGGATCCAGACGGGAACCGGCCTGTAGATCGGCATCGGCAGCACGAAAATTCCCACAGGCGGAGGCGGTGGTGCGAGCACCACAAACTCCGGCGGCGGCGGCGCTAGGAAGATAACCGGTGGCGGCGGCGGCGCAAACGCGAAGACCGGATCGTCAAAGACGAGAACCGGCCGCCGGATATAGATGATTTCTTCCGGTGGGGGCGGCGGCAGATCATAGGCCAGCACGGTGAACGACGGAGGCGGCTCGAACGCGGCAGCGAGAAATGCGAGCCGACGGTGCGCATCCGCCGCGTGTGGCCCCTCCGGATAACGCCGCAGATACGACCAATAGGCAGGTGGCGTATCGACCGCGCGGGTTCGTCGCCACGTTATCGCCTCGCGTCGGGCGGCAACAATGGCGCGCACCCTCTTGGCCATCGGATCGTCGGGATAGGCGGTAAGAAATTCGGAATAGCCGTCCAAGCTGTCGCGCTCCAAAGCCGCGGCGTAGGCGTCCCGCGCGTCGAGATCGCGAATCGGACGGGCACGGATCGCTGCGGCCTGTTCGCTCGAGACGACGGGTGGCGGCGCGTCGGCGGCCCGCTCGAAAAACACGAGTGACGTTTCCACTTTCGAGGCATGCCACGGAACCTCGGCGCCCTTGGTCACGTCATTGACGCGCAGGCGCGCGCGATCGAAGACGCTGGCGAGCGGCAGGCCGCCTTCGCGGATCATCTCCACCAGCGCCTGGGCGTAAGGTCCATACGGGCCCTGGCCCTCCGGCGCCACGGTCCCGGGCGCAGCGTTGAACGCGATCAGGAGACCTGGCTCCGGCTCGACCAGCGCCAGACCGCCGGCTAGAGGTGGACCGGACTTGGCGAATGGATTCGCCCGCGCGACGTCGAGAACGACGATGCTGGCCTTGAGCTTGAGCGCAGCCAGCGGCCGGATGTAATCGGACATTCGTAGCGCTTCGGCGGCGACATCAGAGTCGCGCGCAATCTTTGCGTCGATAGGAACGAAATAATTTTCGCCCTCGAGCTGGACTCCGTAACCGCTGACATAAACGAACGCGACCGTGTCCGTCCCAGCCCCCGTTGCTTTCTCCAGAAAATCGCGAAAGGCGCGGCGCAGCGAGTCCTGATCGAGATCACGAGCGCCGACAACATCAAAGCCGGCTGCCTGGAGGGTTTGCGCAATCAGGCCCGCATCGTTGGCTGGCGTCGTAAGCGCTCCGACTTGATAACCGGCGTTGCCGATGACGAGCGCGACGCGTTTTTCAGCCCGCGCGGCGCTCGGTACGGCGAGAAGCGCGAGCGGGATCAGCGCAAGCATCATCGCGATCACGTTGCGGATGCGTGGCATGACATCCCCCATCCAAAGCGGAAGCAAAGCCATTAAACTGCGGCGGCGCTGAACGGCATCTGAATAGAAGCGGTCAATAGTAAGGCGGTGGCAAAGTTCCATCCCGACCGCTTGTAATCGTGGAATTGCGGCCGCACGTCCAATGCCGCGGATACTCCATCTGCGACATTGGATTACGGATGACGCCTCAGATTACGGATGACGCCTCAGATTACGGATGACGCCTCCCGTCCGCCTCCGGAAAGACGCAGCCTGCTTTCCACCTATCGAGGTATCCAGTTATGACCCATGCAAGTGTGCTCCCGAGCCTCGGCGGCCAACTCCTCGCGTGGGGTGAGGAATAGGGACCCTCTGCCTCAATTGCGGGTCACCCCCCGCGTTTGATGTCCGCTCATAGGAGACGAGCAGCCATAGCGCGCTCGTCAGCCGTGGCCTGCTTTTGGGGACAAAGCGGTCATACCCAAGACGATGCCAGTGTCCGCTTTTGGGGCAAAGCAGAAATGGCAAGACGCGCGGAGCTGGCCATGGATGAGCCGTGCTAAAGGACGCGCAAAAAAACCCCGCGTTAGCGGGGTTGAGTTTGGGAGGAACGTCGAACGTGAGAACCGCAAAAGCGGCATCGATCGACGGACGAGAGGCTATCTCAGCAGCTGCGCCGATGATGTGATAGCGATCACAAAAACATGCTTTTGCTGAGCGGCTGCCGCACCGCCTACTCAGCCAAACAATGCTGCAAATGAATTTTCGGCCCTGTCCCGCCGCTATCCAATTGGTCTCTCGCCCTTACGATGTGTTTCCGCCCCCCACAACTTTCTCAGTTGCGCTACGCTGCCGTTGAATTTGTCTCGATCACAACGCCCGATTCCCTTAACCGTGTGCGGCTTGGGTCCGAGAGCGCCGTCTGTGTACTGCCACATCGTCCAAGTCTTCCAGTTCCTTGGAACCACTGGGGTAGGACCATATTGCGCAAGCCAAAACCAGCACTCCGCCAAGATCGGATCGGTGCTGGTCCCTAGCAACTGCTTGATGTAGTGACCCGAGTAAAACCCCGGAAATCGACTCCTTTCCTCATTGAGGTGAATGACGAACGCCCGCGCTTCCTCAAGGTCCATGCTTGGCCCTGTGGGATTCGGCTCGAAGTCAAGTACTAAGAGAGTTCCCGGATCGTTGCCGACAACATCAAGGAAATGTTGGGCTTGCTTCAGGCCATCATTTCCAGTCCCGAAGTGGTAAGCGCCCCAGAGCAGCCCAGCTTGGTTCGCCTTCTGCCGATTGCGCTCATAGGTCGGATCTTTGAAGTTTTGTCCTTGAGTGGCTTTCTGAATAACTCCCAGAATTCCATCTTCTTTAGCCTTCGCGAGATTTACGTGTCCATCGTGGTGCGAGATGTCGATAACGACATTGAGCGGGTCAGACATGTTTCCCTCTGTCCGATAATCGCTGACTGATGTCCGCATCCCCCCGCATCGCCGATATCGGTGGACCGTCCAAGGGCGAGCCCAAGATGACGGACCGCGCATTTGGTCAGCTCACGCGTCGCCTCTGCGATTTCAGCGCCTCGACGAGCGATGTCGACGGCCCATGATGGCCGTCTTCGCAGATCGGTGCTCACGCGGCCACACACACCACGCATTGCGACTTGGGAAAGCCCTTTCCAATCAACGCCCCTCAGAGGCGAGCGCCTCTT
>Ga0209239_1002368_pt1 | contig 11232 bp, 10 predicted proteins | sample GraSoi013_2_20cm_FD_185824 | JGI IMG/M metagenome (GOLD analysis project Ga0209239, IMG submission 185824) | Grasslands soil microbial communities from the Angelo Coastal Reserve, California, USA - Sample 10_02_2013_2_20cm (SPAdes) (version 2) | ecosystem: Environmental > Terrestrial > Soil >...
CTCGCGGCGAACCCCAGGACGTCATACTCGGCGAGCAGCCGCTCGGCCGCATCGAGGCCGCCGAATCGGAGTCCCTCGTGAGGATGATTGATTGCCAGCTCGAGCTGGCACCGTCCGCGCGCGTCCACCCCGTTCTCCGCTTCCGGAGGAAGCCACAGCCCCACCTGCCAGAGGAGCTCGCGCCGGGTGAGCCCGAAACCGTCGCATCCCCCCACCCACACGAGATGCTCGATCGCGGTGCGCTTGAGCTTGGGCGGCGCGCGGCGCACGCAGTCGCCGACGCTCGCGTACGGCCCACGCTGCTCTCGCTCGATCACCACCGCCGTCGCCGTTTCCTCGCTCCAATCTCGAATGAACCCGAGCCCCACTCTCACGGCATCGGAATGAACCGTTCCCTGCTCCCCGCTCCCTGCTCCTTTTTCTATCGTGCACCACACGTCACTCAGATTCACATCCGGCAGCCGGATCTCGACGCCGTTGCGCTGGGCGTCGCGTCCCAGGGCGTCGAGTGAATAGAACCCCATCGGCTGGTTGTTGAAGAGGGCGCAATAATACTCGGCCGGGTGATAATGCCTGAGCCACGCCGACTGGTAGGCGAGCAGGCCGAACGCGGCGGCGTGCGACTTGGGGAAGCCGAACTCGGAGAACGCGATCACCTGCGTGAACACGCGTTGGGCGGTCGCTTCGGGGACGCCGCGCGCCGCCGCGCCGTCCTTGAACTCCTCCCAGAACCCCGCCATCAGCTCGCGGCTGCGCCGCCGGCTCATGGCCCGCCGCAGCGCCTCTGCCTGGCCGGCGCTGAAGCCCGCGAGCGCCTGGCACACCTGCAGCACCTGGTCCTGATAGAGGATCACCCCCAACGTCTCCGCGAGCGCTTCCTTGAGCAGTGGATGATCGAGCGGCGGCTCGTAGGCGCGACCAGCGGCCCGGGCGCGGCGCTGCTCTTCGCGGCGGCGCACGTACGGGTTCACCGCGCCGCCCACGATCGGGCCGGGCCGCACAATCGCGACTTCGACCGCCAGGTCTTCGAGATTCTTGGGCCGGGTGCGACGGATCATCTGGATCTGCGCCCGGCTCTCGATCTGGAACAGCCCCACCGTGTCGCCGCGGCAGATGCGGTCGTACACCGCGGGGTCGTCGAAGTCGATGCGCGAGAGATCGGGTGGCTTTCCCTGCCGCACGGCGACCCGCTCGACGCACTCTTCGACGAGCGACAGCATGCCGAGCGCCAGGAAGTCGATCTTGACGAAGCGCGCGTCGTCGCAGGAATCTTTGTCCCACTGGCACACCACGCGGTCTTCCATGGCGGCGCGCTCGAGCGGCACGATCTCCACGAGCGGCCGGCTCGAGATGACCATCCCGCCCACGTGCTGGGAAATGTGCCGCGGCAGCCCCGCGATCTCCTCGGCGAGCTCGCACAGCTCTTTCCAGAGCGGCGCGCTCCTGCGCCCGGCGAATCCGGGAAGCTGGTCCAATTCGTCCGCCAGTCCGCCGGACCGCCGGTCCGCCAGTTTCGCGACTTGCTCGATCTCGCCGGGCGGCAGATCCAGCGCCTTGCCGATTTCGCGCACCGTCGAGCGCAGGCGGTAGGTGGGGAACGAGCAGACGAGCCCGACGTGCTCGTCGCCGTACCGCTTGTAGACCCGTCGGATCAGCTCTTCGCGGATCTCGCGCGGGAAATCGAGGTCGATGTCCGGCACCGAGGCGAGCGACTCGTTCAGGAACCGCCCGATGAAAAGCCGGGTGGCGACCGGATCGATGTGCGAGAGGCCGAGCAAGTAGCACACGACGGAGGAGACCGACGAGCCGCGGCCGCGACCGGGCAGCAGGCCGCCCTGCGCCCGCCGCGAGCCGCGTCGCACGTCGGCGGCGACCTCGCGCGCCAGGTCGAACAGATCGTGATAGACGAGGAAGAACCCGCTGAGCCCATGGTGCTCGACGAGCCGCAGCTCCTCGGCGAGCCTCCGTTCCGCCTCGCCGCGGTGCTCGGAGCCTGCCGAGTAGCGCTCCTCGAGCCGCGCTCGGCACAGCTCGGCGAGCGCCCGCGGGGCGGGCGCGCGCTCGGCGCCATGGAAGTCGGGAAAACGATATCCCAGATCCCGCGTGAGATCGAACCCCCGGCAGCGCTTCGCCAGGGCCAGAGTATTAGCGACAGCATCTGGACAGTCACGAAACAGCGCTTCGATCTCTTCTGGTGGGCGCAGGAAGAACTCGCTGTTCGCATGACGCACGTCGTGCGAACCGTCGAGCGTCGTGCGGTGCCGGATCGCCACCAGCACGTCGTGCAGCCGATGCCGCTCGCGCGTGTGGTAGTGCACGTTGCCAGACGCTACGACGCTCAGTCGTACGTTAGCGGCGATGTCGCTCAGCGCGCGGGTGAGCGCCAGATCACCTCGGACGTAGTTTCGCTGCAGCTCGACGAAGAAGCGATCGGGGCCGAATACCGCACGGCACCGCTCGGCGAAGCGACGGGCCGCGGCCGGGCCGTCGCGACGCAGCACCCACGGCAGCAGCCCGTTCCGGCATCCCGACAGCACGATGAGCCCGGCGTGCCGCGCTTCGAGCGCGGCGAACTCGAGCCGCGGATCGCGCCGGTCTGCACGGCCGAGATGAGCTTCCGAAATCAGCCGGCAGAGGTTCGCGTACCCCTCAGGCGTCTCCGCGAGAATCGTCACGTGAGAACCGTCGAGCAGGGTCAGCTCCGCACCGGTGATCGCCTGGAGACCGAGCTGTTTCGCTTCTTGCGCGAACGCCATCGAGCCGTACAGCCCATTGTGGTCGGTGAGCGCGAGCGCGGGGTAGCCGAGCTGCGACGCGGTGAGCGCGAGCTGCTCGGGGAGAGAGGCGCCGTCGAGAAACGAGAATGCGGAGTGGCAGTGGAGCTCGATATACATAAGACAATGCGGAATGCGGAATGCGGAATGCGGAATTTCAGTGAGGGGTCGTTCCGCTCTCCGCATCCCACATTCATGCTGGCATTTGCGCGAACCACTCTCCGGTCATTAGGTCCTCGAACAGCACCACACGTCCTCCGCCTTCCAATACGACCTCGACATAGCGGCGCACGATCGGCTGACGCCACCACTCGTCGTCCATGCGCCAATTCTCACCGAAAGACTCGACACGCTTCTCGTTTCCCGCTTCCCGCTTCACAACCCTTGGTCTTCGTTGCTCGTCTAGCTCCACCCGCACCCGTTGGGGGGCATTGAGGGCACGAAGTCTGTCAGTTCCATTCCGCATCCCGCACTCCGCATTCCGCACTAGGCTTCAAAGTCGATCAACGCGTACCGCCGCTCGGGGAGACGCGACCATGGTTGCACCTCGATGACGTGGTACAGCATCGGCCGTTTGATCCGCAGCGCGATCTCCCGGGCGGCGCTCTGGAGCGCACGCCGCCGCCCGGCGCGAGCCGCGGCGCTCGCATCACGCGCGAACAGCTGCAGCTCCGCGGTACCCGGTGCGAAAGCGGTGAACTCGACGACCAGCCGCTCCACCGCTCCGGCGGGCGGCGAACGCTCGAGCTGTGTCTTGAGCGGCGCCGCGATGCGCTCCCGCGTCGCGGATGGGTCTTTGAGGGTCGCGGTCACGAGCCAGGAGGCGCCGTGCTCGAGCTCGGCGCGCACTCGAACGACCTGCACGCGCCATCCGCTGCGGCGCGGATCTCCGAGCGCGCGGTCGACGAGTTTGTCCAATGCGTGTGCGAGCAGGTCCCGCTCGCCGACCGGAGTGAAAAACGTGAGGGCGGCCACGATCGGCTCGGGCGCTACCCGCCCCACCGCGAGCCGCCACAGCCGCCGGCCGGCGCGGCCGAATTGCGACACGACGGCTTCCTCCGGAAGCGCCACGAGCGCGCCCAGCGTCTTGACGCCGAGTTGCAGCAGCCGGCGATGCGTGTCGGGGTCGAGCGGGAGCACGGCGAGCGGCTGCGAGGCGAGGAACTTCGCCTCCCCTCCCACCGGCACTATTACCGCTTCTCCTGGCTTTGCGCGCGTTGCGGCCACCCAGGAGACGAATTTTCCGCGACCCCACCCTATACGAAGTGCGGAATGCGGAATGCGGAGTGCGGAATGTACATGTGAGGTTTGTGGGGCGAACGACCTTTCACTGAAATTCCGCATTCCGCACTCCGCACTCCGCATTTGTATTTCTTCGACGATTTGCTGTGGCGAACCGTATAACCTTTCCAGGCCGTCTGTTCCCACGTACGCCCTCCCCAGCTCCACGGGCTCGACAACGGGGCTCACGGTGACGAGCGCCGCGACGAGCCGCGAAAACTGCTCGTCGTAATGCACCGGGTCGGGCTCGCACAGCTTGAGCGCGGGACAGAGCCCGATCGCCTGGCTCACGGTCATCCCCGGCTTCACGCCCGCGCGCCGGGCGAGCGGCGCGACCTGCCACACCCTGGGGGTACGGGTGGTGTCGGGGGCGACGAGCGCCACGGGGAGAGACGCGAGCTCTGGCCGCCGCGCCAGTTCAGTTCGCAGCGCGAATAACGGAATCCAGCAGCACGCGGCGGAATCGCTCGCCAGATGGGGCGTCAGGGTCATTGCCAGATGACAATGGGACCCGAATATATCCCGAAGATCGAGCAGGTCGCAAGACCGGTTACTTCGAAGGTAAGCTATTGATACATTTCGACTTCTAATGTCCAGGCGTAATCAGCCGAATCTCTTTGACGACGTCGCCGCGCTGCCGCCGCCGTCCGCCGCTCTCGTCTCGCTCGCCCAACGCATCCCGCCGTCCATTCGGTTCGGTACCTCCACCTGGACGTACGACGGCTGGGCGGGCGAGGTCTATCATCGGTCCTATCGCAGCGCGCAGCCGGCCCGCCGGCTCGAGGAGTACGCGCGCTATCCCTTGTTCCGCACGGTGGGGATCGACAGCGCGTTCTACGAGCCGCCGTCCGACGAGATCCTCGCGGAGTACGCGCGGGCGCTACCCTCCGGCTTTCCGTGCGTGAGCAAGGTGTGGGATCGGATCACGTCGCGGCGTTTCAGGCAGGACCCGCGCTGGGGCAACCTCGCCGGGCAGAGGAACCCCGACTTCCTGAACGCCGATCTCTTCAAGGACGCGGTGCTCGGGCCGTACGCGCGGGCGTTCCGCGATCACGCCGGCGCGTTCGTGTTCGAGTTTCAGGCGATGCGAGGGCATGATCTCCCGGAGCCGGCCCGCTGGACGGATGAGCTCGACGGCTTCCTGCGGCGCCTGCCCCGCGACTTCCGCTACGCCGTAGAGCTGCGGAACGCAGAGCTCTTGACCGATGCCCACGGGGCGGTGCTCGCGCGCCACGGCGTGGCCCACGTATTCAATTCCTGGAACGAGATGCCGGCGATCGGCGAGCAGCTCGAGCTGCCGTGGACGTTTCCGGCCGGGTTCACCGTGGTGCGCGGGCTGCTCCGCCCCGGGCGGGCCTATGCCGACGCGGTAAAGCTGTTCGAGCCCTACGACCGCATCCGCGATCCGCAGCCGGAGGTGCGACACGATCTGCTGCGCCTCATCGCCGAGGTGGTGCGGCGCCATATGGAGGCCCTGATCCTCGTGAACAACCGACTCGAAGGCAACGCACCGGGGACGATCCGGGCGGTGGTGGAGATGATGGAGCAGGGGGGGAAAGGGGCGGGTTGACGAGGGCGCCAAGGCTGCTTGCGAGGTTTCCCGACTCCTGCTAGGGTATTGTCGTGTAAATTCCGCAGTACCGCACAAAGTGCACAGCTCGTATGAGCCCGACCCGGCGGAATATTCCCGCGCTGCCGGTCCCCCTTCTGCGTGACGCGATCGGGCGGGAAACCGCGCGGATGTCCTTGCGCCGCGCGGCCGCTGCGATCTCCATCAGCCCGAACGGCCTGCGGAACTTCATCAACGGCTCGGCTCCCCGCAGCGCCACGCGAGCGAAGCTCGAGCGCTGGCTCGCCGAGCAACAGCACGTCTCCCGCCCGCCCAACGTCGGCCAGCTCGTGCGCTTGCTGAACGAGCTGGCGGGGGATCTCTCCACCCAGCAGACGGCGGCGCTCGCTGGCGACATCGCGGGACTACTCGCGACTGCGTACGAGGCGCGCCGGCTGTCCCCGCCCCGGTGGGTCCAGGACCTGCTGCGCCATTACCGGGTCCGCCGGGGCAAGACGGCCAGCGAGGTCGCCTAACCAGGGGCTCCCAGGCCTTGCGGCCCTGGGACCGCTGCCGTACTCTCCTTGTGCAGTTTGAGCAGTTGCCTCCCAGCGGCGGTGACGGTCACATGGTTGGAGCCGGGTGAAGCGCACCGGCACGCGCGCCAGCGGACGTAATCCGAAGACCCTGTCCCCCAAGGCCGTAGAAATCGTACGTCTGGTCGATGCCCTGAGCGCCGGCTATGGCTCGCACGACGGCATCGTGGTGGGCCGCGGCATCGGGAGCCGGTTGCGAGACGTGTACTCGGTGCGAGGGCAAGCGGTCCCGCGCTGGGTCCGGGAGCTGGTGGCGTACTACGCTCGAGCGAAACGAGCGCCCTAATGCGCGGCCGGCTCGGAAAGAACGAGTATTTGACCGTCCCGACCCTGCCTGTCCCGCTGCTGCGGGACGGCCTGGCACGGCAGGCGGCGCGCTTCTCGCTGCGACGCGTGGCACGAGAAGTCGGCATGAGTCCGAACGGCCTGCGCGACTTCCTGCATGGAGCGACTCCCCGCAGCGCCAGTCACGTGAAGCTGGAACGCTGGCTCGCCGGGCAGGGCGAGATCTCGCGACCCCCGAACGTGGGTCAGTTCGTGCGCCTGCTGAACGAGCTGGCGGTGGACTTGTCCCCGAAACAGGCGCTCGAGATGGGGCAAGGTCTCGCCGAGCTGCTCGTCGAATCGTACGAGATACGGCGGCTCTCGCCGCCTCGCTGGGTGCGGGACCTGGTCCGACATTACGAGTCGCGCCCCGGCAAAGCGGCGAGCGACGTGGCCTGACCGGGCTGCCGCAGGGTTGCGGCACCTCGTGGGCAGCGGTATATCAGGTGTGCGGTTTGTTCGGTTTTATCTTCGTGCGGTGAAACGACGATGGCAAGAAGGCGTGCAAAAAGGGCGCGGTCGGCGCGCTCGGAGGCGGCCAAGCGTCCGGTGACGCCGTCGTCCCCCAAGGCCGCCGAGATCGTCTCGCTGGTGGAGGAGTTGAGCTCGGGGCTGGGCACGCGGGACGGCGTCGTCGTGGGCCGGGGGCTCGCTCGGCTGCTGGCGGACGCCTACGAGGCGCGCGGCCGCTCGGTCCCGGACTGGGTGGCGGACCTCACCGACTACTACCGCCGGCGCCGGACGCAGTCGCAGCGACAATCCTCATAACCCCAGCGTTCCCTGCGCGGGCGGGAGCCGCCGCCCGTAGCGATCCGCCATCCCTTCATTCACTGGAAACCCGAATCGCGCCTGGAGCCGCTTGATGCGCGTGGCCAGGGCGCGCGCATAGGCGCGCCGCACACCGCTCCGTCCCTCGTAGGCGCGGCGGTAGCGCGCGGCGAGGTGGGGAAACCGCTGGTCGAGCATCGGCAGAAAACGGTCCCGCACTGCGGAGTAGAGCCGCAGCGGACCGGCGTGGACGAACCTGGCGCCGGCCTCCCGGGCCGCCTGGAAGAGCGCTTCCAGATGGGGTACGTCGTCGGTGATCCCCGGAAGGACCGGTGCCACGATCACCCCGACGCGGACGCCGGCGTCGGCGAGGCGCTTGAGCGCCCGGAGCCGCACCGCCGGCATCGGGGAGCGCGCCTCGACCTGCCTGATCAGCGCCACGTCCACCGTGTTGAGGGAGATGTGGACCTCGAGATCGCTGCGCTCCTGAAGGCGCCGCAGCACGTCGGTGTCGCGAGCAATGAGCGGACTCTTCGTGATGATGCCGATGTTCAAGCCGTCGCAGCGCGCCAGCCGCTCGAGAATCCCCCGCGTGAGCCGGAAGCGCCGCTCGGCCGGCTGGTACGGGTCGGTGGCGGTGCCGATGACAATAGGGGCGGACTGACTGACCGACGGACTGGCGGACCGGAAATACCGTTGCAGATCGCGCTCGAGCGCGCCGAGCAGCGTTTCCTTCACGAACACGCGCTGCTCGAACGCCTCCCACCCGTGCGGTCCGCGGAACTCCACAAACTCTGTGTCGGAGAGCTTTCCCGCGTCGTGGGCGCGCTCGACCGTGTAGCGGTGGGCGTAGCGCGCGTAGCAGTAGGTGCACCCGAATTCGCACCCGATGTAGGGGTTGAGCGACCAGAAATCGACGCCGGTCTGCTGCGGCGAGTTGAGTACGGACTTGGGCTCGAGCGAGACGAACTTGGTGCCGCGGAGCCGCTCGTCCAGAACGGCAAGGGTGGACGGGCGGACGGGCGGACTGGCGGACGGTAACAGCGCTAGCTGCGTCGCCTTCGCCGTCCGGCTGTCCGCCCGTCTCGCGGTCCGACCGCTCATCCGCATCTCGCCCATCCGCACTGTACGCACACCAGGCATCCTGATTGGCGGACCAGTCCGCCGCCGCAGTCGGGGCAGGAGGAGGGCCGGGACGTCGGGGGCGCGGCTGAAGGGTGGGGCGTCGACATGATTATTTGTTTCGGTGTTTGTTCGGGTACGAAGCCAATATGCTACCGGTCCGGAGGACCGGCAAGTGTGCGGGTGCTGGTTCGGTGACTAGACGGTGGCGTTACGTCCCCGCACCATGGCGCGCCACCCGAAGTACACCGGCACGCCGAGCAGTACGAGGCCAAGACCGAGAAAGCTGTAGGTACGAGTTGCATCTTGTACCAGCAGGTCGACGGCGATTACGGCCGTCGCGATCACATATAGCGCCGGGAGCCAGGGATAGCCCGGCGTGCGGACCGGTCGATCCGCCGCAGGGCGTTTGGCGCGCAGCGCAAACAGCCCCATCGCAGTCAGCCCGTAAAACACCAGCGCGGCGAAAATGACGAAGTTCAGAAGCTGGGTGTATGTGCCCGACAGGCACAGGAGACCGGTCCACACCGCCTGCACTACGAGGGCAACCGCCGGAGTCTTGTAGTCTGGATGCAGCACGCCGGCGGACTTGAAGAACAGGTCGTCTCGCGCCATGGCGTAATACACGCGTGCTCCCGACAGGATGAGGCCGTTGTTGCAGCCGAACGTCGAGATCATGATCGCGGCGGCCATGAGCTTCAAGCCCGGCTCTCCCAGGATGGCCTGGAGCGCGGCGGTGCCGACGCGGTCCTGCGGCGCGCTCGCGATCGCGGCTGCGGGCAGGACGTTCAGGTAGGCGACGTTCGCGAGCACGTACAGGACGGTCACGATCAGCACACCCGCCCCCATGGCGATCGGGAGGTCGCGCTGGGCGTTCTTGAGCTCGCTTCCTGCGAATCCGACATTGTTCCATGCGTCCATCGAGAACAGCGAGCCGACCATCGCGGCGCCGATCGTCCCCAGGCCCACGGCCGCGCCGCCTGTGGCCCAGAAGCTGCCCCCGAAGTTGGCGGCCAACGCCTCGGCGTTCCGACCGATGGTGACGCCGAGCAGGATCAGCAACGCCAGCGCGCCGGTCTTGATCGCGGTGAGGGACGTCTGGATCAGGGCGGCGGTGCGCACGCCGCGGACGTTGATCCACGTGAGCAGGGCCACGGAAAGGACGGCGAGGACGCGCTGCGGCGAGAGACCGACGGCGATGTCGCCGATCGGGCTCGGGAAGTGCATAGTGAACCCGAAGAACACGTCGGGCGAGAGGCCGGGCCAGAACACGGCCGTGAATCGCGCGAACGCGACCGCGACGGCCGCGATGGTTCCGGTCTGGATGACGACGAACAGGGTCCAGCCGTACAGGTAGCCGAACAGCGGCGAAATGCCTTCGCGCAGGTACACGTACTGTCCCCCCGCGCGGGGGAACATCGCCGCCAGCTCGCCGTAGGTGAGCGCGCCCATCAGGGTGACGATGCCCGATAGCGCCCACACCACGAGCAGCAGGCCCGGGGCATGGACTTCGCGGAGGATCTCCGCGGAAACGATGAAGATCCCCGAGCCGATCATCGACCCGACCACGAGCGCGGTGGCGTCGAGCCGGGAGAGCGCTTTAACGAAATCGGCCTGTGGCTGTTGGGTCGTGGCCATTTGGCGAGGTAACCTAGTGGCTCCGGGGTGGGGCCGCTATGTTCCCCGACCCCGTACCCCTTCAACCACGGGAGGACGACTGTGCGCCTCTTGCCCCGGGAAGAAGAGTTCTTCGACCTGTTCGTCGCGGTCGCCACGCGCAACACGGTCGCGGCCGAGCATCTGCGCGAGCTGTTCGACGCGCCTCCCGATCGCCGCATCGCCCGCGTCGAGGCGATCAAGCGACTGGAGCACGAGGCCGACCAGGTCACGCACGAAGTGGTGAACCGGCTCGATCGCACGTTCATCACGCCGCTCGATCGCGAGGACATCCACCAGCTCGCGTCCGATCTGGACGACGTGATGGACGCGATCGACGGCACCGCCCGCCGCTCTCAGATCTTTCACCTGGGTCTCGCACCCCAAGGCGTGAAGCAGCTCACCGAGGTGATCCAGCGGATGGTGGGTGTGCTCGCCGAGGCCGTCGGCCGCCTCAAGAAAGGCGACGACGTGATGAAGTACTGCGTCGAGGCGAAAAAACTCGAGGAAGAAGGGGACGCGATCTACCAAGAGGCGCTCGGTCACATGTTCGAGACCGAGCGGGACGCCCTCGAGATCATCAAGTGGAAGGAGATCTACGACAACCTCGAAACGACCCTGGACCAGGGCGAAGACGTCGCCAACGTGCTCGAGTCCATCACCATCAAGCACGCCTAATGGTGCATTCGGCCTGGTTCGTCCTCGCGATCGTGCTGGTCGCGCTCGCCTTCGATTTCATCAATGGCTTTCACGACGCGGCAAACTCCATTGCCACGGTCGTGTCGACCCGGGTCCTGACGCCGTCCGCGGCGGTTGTGTGGGCGGCGGCGTTCAATTTCATCGCCGTCTTCCTGTTCGGGACGGCGGTCGCGAAGACGATGGGGAAAGGGCTCGTCGATCTCGCGGTGGTCGACGCGACCGTGATCTTGGCCGGCCTCATCGGGGCGATCGTGTGGGACCTCATCACGTGGTGGCTCGGGCTACCGACGTCGTCCTCCCATGCGCTCATCGGCGGCTATGGCGGGGCCGCCGTGGCGAAGGCGGGGGTCGCGGCTCTGCTGTTCCCCGGAAAGTGGATCGCTACTCTGGTCTTCATCGTCGTCGCGCCAGTGATGGGTCTGACGCTCGCGCTGGCGCTCACGGTCGCGCTGTCCTGGGCGCT
>Ga0209239_1002369_pt1 | contig 11230 bp, 7 predicted proteins | sample GraSoi013_2_20cm_FD_185824 | JGI IMG/M metagenome (GOLD analysis project Ga0209239, IMG submission 185824) | Grasslands soil microbial communities from the Angelo Coastal Reserve, California, USA - Sample 10_02_2013_2_20cm (SPAdes) (version 2) | ecosystem: Environmental > Terrestrial > Soil >...
CGCCCATTTTGGATCTCTCGGTCAGCCTGGACGAGGTCGCCGCTGGCTATGCAGCGATGGATCAGCGACAGGCAATTAAAGTGATGGTTCGACCTTGACGACCCACAACGCGAGCAAATAGTAAAGAGAGGCACTTCTCAATGCGAGAGCATTGCACTGATCCCTCTCCGCCTCACTTCGATGGGATGCTCAAGTTCGCGACGAACAGTCTGGGGAGAAACGTCGCAAAGGCGAGCGGGGTGAGCCCATCACGCAACGCGCAGAGCAGCGGGTGCTCCCACTGACCGATCTTGCCGAACAGATAGGACTGCTCGATGATAGCGGCGCTCCGCTTCATGCGGCGCGCTTCGTAGGCATGCAAGGCGGCCACTGGCTCGCGCTGGTCTGCCAGGCAACCAGCGAGGACGAGGGCGTCTTCCAGGGCCTGACAAGCCCCTTGACCGAGGTTAGGGGTGGGTGGATGAGCGGCATCGCCCAACAGAGTCACCCGGCCACTTCCCCAGTGGCGCACGGGCCGGCGATCGAGGATATCATTGCGCAGGATCGCCCCCTCGTCAGTGGCTTCGATCAGCTGTTCGATGGGCTCCCGCCAGCCCCCAAAGAGTTGGGAGAGCCTCGACTTTCGTTCCCCTGCTTGGTCCTGTCCGCCTGCCGGGCAGTTGTACGTGGCATACCAGAACACGCGCCCGTTCCCGATCGGCAGCATGCCAAAGCGGCGACCTCGCCCCCACGTCTCGCTGGAAATGCCTGGGGACACGTGCCGCTCCTCGAAGACAGCGACCCCACGCCAACAGGTGTAACCGCTATAGCGCGGGGGCTGCTGGCCCAGCAGCTGCTCGCGAATCACGGAATGCAGCCCATCAGCGCCGACCAGCAGATCTGCCTGATGCTGTTGCCCATCGGCGAAGTGACTGATGACGTGCCCTTGCTCTTGCCGGAAGCCGACACAGTGCGCATTCACGTGGACGCTCTCCCTGGAAACCTCGCCTGCCAGCAGCCGCAACAGATCAGCACGGTGGATGCCAATGCTGGGGGCTCCCACCCGCCGTTCGATGGTGTCCAGTCGCATGCTGCCCAGACGTTTCCCCCGCCAGGACCAGCACTCAAAGTGGGTGAGGGCAGCACTGACCGCGGCCAGGGTATCGGCCAGACCCAATTGCCGCAGCATCTGCACCCCATTGGCCCACAAGGTCAAGCCCGCTCCGATCTCGCGCAGCTCAGGGTTGCGCTCGAAGAGCGTGACCTGGATGCCCTGGCGTTGCAAGGCGGAGGCCGTGGCCAGTCCACCAATGCCGCCACCAATGATGCTCACGTGGAGTGAGTACTTCTCCATCAGCTCCCTCTCGCCTGTCCCGCACAGATGCATCTGGTGCTCACAGATGGAGCAAAGCATGAACCACCTGCACCTCATCTGAGATGAAAGAGACTCTCTGTCTTCCATTGTAAGGCGTCGGTCTACTCCTCGTCTAGATGCGCAGGATCTGCATCTCTCTATTGCCCTGCCACGTGGTAAAAGAAGTATGTTAATTGCACAAGGTATCTGTACATTTCCCCAGGTAGAAAGGATGGAGCGCAACAGTCACAGCTAGCTACGGAGGTTATATTATGGCAATTAGAAGCTCAGAAAAAGACGTATCCCAGCAGAATCGGAGGATTTTTAGTTTTGACTGGTATCGAACATTACCAGAACAAGCTGCCCATGCTTTTTGGGCCTCCTTCATGGGATGGGCGTTGGATGCATTTGATTTTCAGGTATTCTCGCTTGCCTTGACAGCAATTGCCGCTACCTTTGCTCTGTCTAAAGGACAGTCAGGTCTCATCGCAACTGTCACGCTGGTTGTATCAGCCATTGGCGGTGTGATGGCTGGCACATTAGCTGATAGGATTGGTCGTGTACGAACGCTGATGGTCACGATTGCAGTTTACGCCATCTTCACCTTCCTCTCAGGGCTTGCCCCGAATTATGGTTTGCTCCTCACCTTCCGCGCCCTTCAGGGATTGGGCTTTGGAGGAGAATGGGCTGCAGGCGCAATTCTTGTCGCTGAGGTCGCTAATCCTGTTCAGAGAGGACGCGTGCTTGGCATGGTTCAGAGTGCCTGGGCGATCGGGTGGGGGTTAGCCGTAGTGATGTATACGATTATCTTTAGTCTGGTTTCACCAGAACTAGGCTGGCGTATTCTCTTCATGTTGGGTATTTTACCTGCCTTACTGATCTTGTATGTGCGAAAAAACGTGCAAGAGCCAGAGGTGTACACTAAGACACGCGAGGCCGAAGAGCAGGAGACGAGTGAAGCGGTGCAACGTGGTGCCAGGGAAAACTCGCTACTTCAGATCTTCCGTCGCGATCTGATAGGCACTACAGCGGCAGCCTCGCTCCTGTCTATTGGAGCCCAGGGTGGGTATTACTCAATCTTCACCTGGTTACCGACGTTTCTAAAAGATAGTCGTCATCTGACCATAGTAAATACAGGAGCGTACCTGGCCGTAGTGATTATTGGTTCTTTCCTCGGCTATGTTGTTAGCGGCTACGTTAACGATTGGATTGGTCGGCGCGCTACCTTTGTATTGTTCGCGATCAGCAGCGCAGCGCTCATAGTTCTGTATACTCAGATTCCGGTAGGCGCAAATGTGCTGTTGCTGGTTCTGGGAGTGCCCCTCGGTTTCTTTGCCTCTGGTATCTTCAGCGGCTTCGGCTCCTACCTGGCCGAACTCTATCCCAGCCGGGCGCGGGGTGCAGGACAAGGGTTTGTCTATAACTTTGGGCGTGCTGTCGGCGCGTTTTTTCCGGCTATAGTTGGCTTCTTGTCCGTCAGTATTGGTTTAGCCGGTGCTGTGGCTTTTGGCGCTCTAGCTTACGGGCTATGCTTGCTCGCGTTGATTTTTCTACCGGAAACCAAAGGGAAAGCGTTCGTCGCTCTTGATTGAGCGATCTTAAAGGGGGGATACGGATGGCAGAGCTATTTGTCGGGGTTGATACTGGAGGTACATTTACCGATCTTGTCCTTCTTCAAGAGGGCGAAATTCGCGTCCATAAAGTGCTTTCTACGCCCGATGACCCCTCTCAGGCAATTCTTCAGGGGTTATCCGACCTTGGCGTCAGGGAGAGCCTTAGCACATTGGTGCACGGCTCGACTGTTGCAACCAATGCGGTGCTTGAGCATAAAGGGGTACGGACAGGTCTGATCACGACCGCTGGTTTTCGTGATGTACTTGAGATTGGTCGGCAGACACGCCCAAAGCTCTACGACCTCAAGGTTCAGAAGGAGCCTCCATTGGTACCTCGATCATTACGCCTTGAGGTTGTTGAGCGTCTCAATGAACGCGGCGAGGTGATGACTCCACTTGACGAAGCGTCGCTAAAAAGTGCAATCGAGCACATGCAAAAAGAGAACGTCGAAGCGATTGCTATTTGTCTCCTTTTTAGTTTCACCAATCCAGATCATGAGCGCGAGGTGGCAGATGCAGCACGCTCGTCAGGCTTTTATGTCTCAGCCTCATACGAGGTGGTGCCTGAGTTCCGCGAGTACGAGCGGACGAGCACAGTTGTTCTCAATGCATACATTGGACCACTCGTAGAACGTTATTTAGCGAAACTGGAAGAAGTGCTGCCCAGGAATATCCCTTTTCGCATCATGCAATCGAATGGTGGTTCGATTTCGAGCGCAACAGCAAGGCGAGAGGCGGCTCGCACACTTCTCTCAGGTCCGGCAGCAGGGGTAGTTGGTGCTGCATTTGTGGCTGAAGCATCTGGCTTCAAACATGCAATCACCCTTGATATGGGCGGAACTTCGACTGATGTCGCCCTTATTGATGGCGCAATCACCGAGGCCACAGATGGTAAGATTGGTGGGTACCCCACGAAGCTGCCGATGATTGATATCCACACAGTTGGTGCTGGCGGTGGCAGTATTGCCTGGTTTGATGTTGGTGGAGCGCTCCGCGTCGGGCCGAAATCGGCTGGTGCTGATCCTGGTCCAGCAGCTTATGGACGTGGGGGAACAGAGCCGACGGTTACTGATGCCAATGTGGTTCTCGGAAGACTCATTCCGACAGCCTTCCTTGGTGGCACCATGTCACTTGATACAAATCAAGCCCGACAAGCCGTAGAAAGTATTGCCGGGCGTTTGGGTACAACTCCTGAGGAAGCGGCATGGGGAATTATCCGCATTGTGAATGCTAATATGGAGGCCGCTATTCGTGTCATCTCAGTTGAGCGAGGCTATGACCCGCGCCACTTCATACTCGCTGCCTTTGGTGGCGCCGGTCCTCTCCATGCATGTGAACTCGCAACGGCGTTGCAGATTCCTCGTGTGTTCATCCCGAAGGCGCCGGGTGTACTCTCTGCCCTTGGAATGCTGGCCGCTGACATCATAAAAGACTACGTCCGCACCATTATGGTCCACTCACAGGGGGCACATGAGACGGTGGAAAAAGCTTTCTCCGAGCTAGAGGAACAGGGGCGAGCCGAGCTTGCACAAGAAGGTTTTTCTTCCGAACAGGTCACAGTAGAGCCCTCGCTTGATCTACGCTATGTGGGACAATCATATGAGCTTACCGTACCATTCGAGGGAGACGTCGAACGTGCAGTCACACATTTTCACGCAGCACATGAGAAAAGATTCGGCTACAACGATCCACGTGAGCGCGTTCAAGTGGTGAATGTACGACTGAAGGCACGAGGAACGGCTATGCGTCCAGTATTAGAACGGCACGAAGAGAATAAAGGGGCAACTGCGACACCTACAGAAACGCGATCTGCGGTCTTTGCAGGTCCTGATGGTGCAACTTCTCATGATACAGCAGTATATGAACGAGAGAAGCTTATGCCGGGAGTGACCATTAAAGGACCGGCTATCGTAACGCAATATGATACGACAACAGTCCTGCCTCCTGAGTGGCGAGCACAGATCGATGCAATAGGAAATCTCATTGCCGAGCGTGTAGAAAAGGGATAAGTAGTGGGACCTCTTGTGGGTCGCCAATGAGCGAGGAAGTATATGAGCGAAAAAACCACAGTAAATCCAATCAGCCTGGAACTCTTTAGAAGCGCGCTCACTGCTATTGCAGAGGAGATGGGCGTGGTTCTCACTCGAAGTAGTTATTCACCAAACATCAAGGAGAGGCGTGACTTTTCCTGTGCGCTCTTTGATCTTGATGGTCGGCTTGTTGCTCAGGCGGCGCACATTCCAGTACATCTCGGTTCAATGCCCGACTCTGTTGCCTCCGCGCTCGACACCTTCGATCATTTCTCTCCTGGCGACATCATTGCGTTAAACGATCCTTTCCTGGGCGGAACCCATCTACCGGATATTACACTCATTGCACCGGTGTATGTGCAGGTTGATGGCGAACAACGTTTGATCGGGTTTGCGGCTAATCGCGCCCATCATTCCGATGTTGGGGGAATGTCGCCTGGTTCAATGCCCATGGCGACTGAGATCCACCAGGAGGGGATCATCATTCCACCGGTTAAGCTCTGGGAGGCAGATCGCCCCAACCAGGTACTGCTAGATGTACTCCTGCGGAACGTTCGCACTCCCGATGAACGTCGAGGTGATCTGGCCGCGCAGATTGCAGCAAACCGTACTGCTATACGACGAATGCAAGAGCTCATAGACAGGTGGGGTCTCTCAACAACAGAAGAACACATCGATGCGTTGATCGCCTATGCTGAACGAATCGCCAGAGCAACCATTGAGGCGATTCCAGATGGACACTATGAGTTTACCGACCGCCTTGATAATGATGGAGTCAGTGATGAGCCTGTCCCTATTGCAGCTATGGTCACAGTGCAAGGAGACACGATCACCGTTGATTTCACTGGAAGCGCGCAGCAAACGCGGGGCAACGTGAATGCAGTTGCTGCGGTTGCTAAGTCAGCAACCTACTACGTTGTTCGCTGCCTCATGCCAGAAGACGCTCCAATGAACCACGGTACATTTGCACCTGTCACAGTCATCGCGCCAGAAGGAACCGTCGTCAATGCTCGCCAACCCGCAGCAGTAGCTCAGGGCAACGTTGAAACGTCTCAAAGGATTACAGATGTTGTTTTTGGAGCGTTAGCTACTGCATTGCCTGATATCGTTCCTGCGGCAAGCCAGGGAACGATGAACAACATTACTGCCGGGGGCATCGATCCACGTACAGGTCAACCCTTTGCGTACTACGAGACAATGGGGGGCGGGATGGGTGCTAGACCTGAACTCGATGGCCTCTCAGGTGTTCATACGCACATGAGTAATACGCTCAACACTCCTGTCGAGGCCTTTGAATATGCCTACCCAATGCGAGTGAATGCCTATCGCTTGCGTGATCATTCTGGTGGCCACGGGGCAGCGCGAGGAGGAGACGGACTGGTGCGAGAGTTCACCTTTGAAGTCCCAACGGAGGTCACGTTACTGACTGAGCGACGAAGCACCAGCCCCTATGGCCTTCAAGGGGGCGAGCCTGGGATGCGAGGCGAGAACCGCTTACAGCACGAAGGTCAGGAGAACGTTCTGCCAGGCAAGGTACATTTTCAGGCAACTCCTGGCGACAAATTGACGATCTTTTCTCCAGGCGGAGGAGGTTGGGGAAAGCCTGACGAGGAGAATGAGGCAGGTCGCTGAAACTGCAACGAAATGAGCTCTACTCAGTGATACCCGCGTCAAAGAGAAAGACAAATACTTATGCACAAAACCACTATCCTCTAGCCCAATGCTTTCTCATACAAATAATCTGGGACTGATGATACGTCTCTCGTCCTACCCGCGAAAGCCATGCTTTTCATACAACTTCTGCTTAAACTTTCTTCCCTATATGTGGTAAGCTGGAAGTGTAGGAGGAGGGAAAAAATGACCGGAAGCAATGCACCTCACCAGCGGAAATTAGATAATGAATCTGCTGTTGAGGCTAGATTTCACGATAGCGATGCAAAGCGTCTCAGGCTTGCTGAGTTGCAAGTCGGCCTTGCATTCTTCGCTTTCATCTTAATTGGAGCAAACGATGGGGCATTGGGAGTACTCATACCAAGCATGCGCCTGCATTATGGAGTTGATAAAGCGACCATTGGTCTGCTCTTTCTCTTTCAAACTGTAGGGTATCTCGTTGCTGCCTTCAACAGCGGACTTCTTGTTGAGAAGTTGGGGAATCGGCGCTTCCTGGTGTTGGGCGTGGTGAGTTTCCTGCTTGGTGTGGGGACGCTCAGTCTTATGCCCCAATTTATGGTAATCCTGATTATGATGCTGCCGCTTGGTTTCGGGGTAGCAATCATCGACGCTGGCCTGAACACGTATATTGCGAGTATGCCCCGGAACGCCGCTCTCCTCAATTATCTCCACGCTTTTTATGGCATTGGCGCGTTGCTTGGGCCGCTTATCGCTTCTACTATCCTGGCAATTCGGTGGGGGTGGAATAGCGTCTATATCTTGTGGATCGGGATGAGCCTGGTATTGTTGATTGGCTTTCAGCTGGTCTTCAGGGAACAGAACATCTCGCAGCGCGAAGACACGGCGACCAGGCCCGAAAGCAACGTCCTATTGGCCGCACTCAGCGTGCCCATGGTCTGGATTGCAGCTCTTTTCATGCTCATCTATGTTGGAGCGGAGGTGAGCGTAGGCAGTTGGACCTACAGTTTCCTGACAGAGGAACGGCATGCGCCAATCCTCCTGGCGGGCTGGATGGTCAGTGGCTACTGGATTGGGCTCACGCTTGGACGTCTGACGCTGGCACGAGTAACACTCCGGATAGGGAGCGAGCGTTTGATACTAGGCTGCCTGGTTGGGGTCGTCATCGGCGCGCTTTTTGTCTGGCTGTTGGTTTGGGATTGATCGGTTTCAGCTTTGGGCCGATCTATCCGACGACGATTGCTCTGATATCGGATAGGGTCTCTGGCCGCATTCTCCCAAGTGTTATTGGCTTCATGGTGAGCTTAGGAAGTATCGGTGCGGCCATATGTCCATGGTTGGCGGGCACGCTGGCCCAGCGTTTTGGCCTCTGGTCGCTGATGCCCTACGTGATTATCCTCACTGCTGCAATGGTCCTCCTCTGGAGGGTGTTGCAAGTCCGCCCACAAGTTTAGCGTTTATCCAGCCTGTAAATAACCTCGACAAGCGAACGCCGCATCGTGTATGATAACAAGAGTGAAGAATGTCATGCTTCTAGAGATGCGAAAGCGGCTTGAGGGGCAAAATGAGATGAACTTCCCCATTCTCCCATTCCATCTAACTGTAACGAATCGGCGTATGGCAAGACCATATTAGAGAATTAGAGAATATTTATGATGAAACGCTGAAAGAGAGGGTATATGATGAAAGCGATTGCAGTCTATCCTGGCAAGCCATATTCGATGCACCTTGAGGATGTGCCTAATCATCTTTGAAGCCTCCGGTTTTAGTCCGCTGGCCTTTCAAGCGGCCGAAGCGCCTGGCAAAAATGGTGTGCGCACTTGATGGAAAGGATGATGAGAGAAATCATGAGTAACGTGCCAATTGCCGATTATGCTTTACTGTCAGATTGTCGCTCAGCCGCGCTGGTCAGCCGCGCGGGTTTCGTTGACTGGCTGTGCTTTCCCCGCTTCGATGGGCCGTCGGTCTTTGCCCGACTGCTGGACGAGCAAGGGGGACACTGGTCCATCTCCGCGGTTGGGGCGACCGAGGTGAGCCGCCGCTACATTAATGGGACGATGGCACTTGAGACGACCTTCCGCACCCCAACGGGCAGCGCCGTGCTGGTCGAGGCGATGGCGATGGGGCGCAATGAACGCGGACACGAACTGGGCGTCGACTCGCCTGGAGTCTTGCTTCGCTCGGTCTCCTGCCAGAGCGGCACGGTGGAGATCGAGCTTGAGTATGCGCCCCTCTTCGAATACGGCCTCATCTTCCCCTTGTTGAGGTCAATTGAGGGAGGCATTATCGCCCGTGGTGGCGCAGACGTCCTGGTCCTCTCCTCACCGGTGATATTGCCTATAGAAGGCTCGATTGCACGCGCTCGCTTCATCCTCCACGCCGGTGAGCAGGCGAGCTTCGCGCTCCAGCATCGGGCGAGCTGGGAGAAAACGCCGGAGGTGTATACGCAGGCGGCGATCACCGACTCCCTGCAAGACACCGTTGTGGGGTGGCAGACCTGGTCAGACCTGCATCAGCGGTATGAAGGACCGTGGCGGGACCTGGTCCATCACAGTGGCCGTGTGCTGCAAGCACTCACGTTCCGTCCCACGGGGGCCATCGTCGCCGCGCCCACCACCTCCTTGCCCGAGTCCATCGGGGGAGAGCGCAACTGGGATTACCGCTACACCTGGATTCGTGACTCCTGCCTGACGCTGGAAGCACTGTGGGTCGCTGCTTGCCCTGATGAGGCCCACTGGTTCTTCTCGTGGATGGCTGGAGCAGTAGCGAGCCAGATCCGGCGCGGTGTTGACATTCAGATTATGTTCGGAGTCGGTGGCGAGCGCGATTTGAGCGAACGCTCGCTCAAGCACCTGGCGGGATGGCGTGCCAGTCGGCCTGTGCGCGTCGGCAATGGCGCCTGGGAACAACGCCAGCTCGACGTCTACGGCGAACTCCTCGGGGCGGCACACCGCCTGCGCGACCAGCTCAGTGGACTCGATGAGGTCACACGCCACTTCCTGGTCGAGGTTGCTGATGCGGCTGCAGCACGGTGGCGGGAGCGCGACCAGGGCATCTGGGAGGTGCGCGGAGACCCAAGGGATTTCCTGTATTCAAAGCTCATGTGTTGGGTCGCACTGGACCGCGCTCGCGACCTTGCCGATCTCTTGCATGCGCATGACAGGATGAATGCCTGGACAGCGACACGTGAGCAGATCCGCGAAGCCATCATCACAGATGGGTGGAGCGAGAAAGCTGGAGCCTTCACCCAGGCGTTTGGCTCTGATGATCTGGATGCCTCCGCGCTGATGATGCCGATTGTGGGGTTCCTTCCTGCCACCGACCCACGCATGCGATCCACCATAGACGCGATCGCTGAGCGACTCACCGATGAGCATGGACTGGTCTACCGCTACCGCGCATCCGATGGACTGGAAGGCTCAGAAGGGACCTTCCTGCTCTGTACGTTCTGGCTTGCCCAGGCACAGGCACTGGCCGGGGAGGTCGAGCAAGCCAGGGCGACCTTCGAACACGCAATTGCCTATGCCAATGACGTCGGCTTGCTCGCCGAGGAGGTCGATCCAGCGAGTAACGAGTTGCTGGGCAACTTCCCACAGGCCTTCAGTCACATTGGGCTTGTGAATGCGGCCTGGGCCATCTCGCAGGCGGAGTGACAAAGGGAGAGAGCGATGGGCGATCACGGTGTGTGTTCCCCGCTTTTCTGAACATTACGGGCAGCGGGACCAGTTTTGCTTTCAACGATCTCAAACTTCACCGGGGTACCAGGCCTGATGGTCCGATAGCCCTGCCCAGGAAGAGCGGTAAAGTGAAAGAACACATCTTCCCCTGATCCATCTTGTGCGATCATCCCAATGCCCGCATTGAGATCGAACCAGCGTACAACGCCTTGTGCTACCGGCAGGCCGCTGGTTCCCAGCGGTGGCGTACCAGTGGCCCATTCTTGCTGGGGAATGCGAATCTGCCGCACCTCCGGCGTGTCATACGCTTCGTAGCGATAGTCAGAACGGCTTTCGATGATGGTGCGCAAGTCGTGCCGCAGTTCCTCATTGGTGGGGCGACCGACGAAGTACCAGCCGTTATAGATGGCGTGGATGCGCAAGTCTGGTCGCAGCACAAACGTGTAGGGCTGCGCGCGGTAGGCGTACTCGCCCTCCGTCTTATCAAGAATGTTGATCTGCTTGATGATCGTGCGCTGCTCGTCCGACAGGAAGGTCCACTGCGCTCCCAGCCCGGCGCGAAATGCTGCCTGGACAAGTGGTGGGTCCGCACTCACGGCCACGAGCTTGCCATAATTTACCGCCAGTTCGTGCTGGAACGCGACCAATTGTCGCATTTGCTGCTGATCGCGTGGGCAGAAGAATCCGCGAAAAAAGATGAGGATCAGTGGATAGCCATCCAGGAATCCCAGGTGTTGGTCGAGAAGGCCAGGTTTCGTGAAGTGTGAGAGTCGCCTCAGTTCGTTCTGGTGATCCGGCAATGCGATATCTGGAAATTGATCGTTCACATGAAGATAAGTTGCCATGAAAGTACGCTCCTTTGATGAATTAGCTGTGCCGCCTGCTCATCAGCTTATCAGTCAAAGAGACGCTACTCCTGGACAATGACTTCATACACTTCGCGGTAAG
>Ga0209239_1002371_pt1 | contig 11210 bp, 7 predicted proteins | sample GraSoi013_2_20cm_FD_185824 | JGI IMG/M metagenome (GOLD analysis project Ga0209239, IMG submission 185824) | Grasslands soil microbial communities from the Angelo Coastal Reserve, California, USA - Sample 10_02_2013_2_20cm (SPAdes) (version 2) | ecosystem: Environmental > Terrestrial > Soil >...
GTCACGCCCCTGCACTTCAAGTTTGAGGCCCGGGCGACGCCGACCGTGCGCGCGGCCCGCGTTAGCAATCAGGGCGACAAGGGGTTAGCCGCCGTGCCCCGCGGCCTGGCGGGCGCGTCGCAAGCGTGCGCTGCGTTGCGCGCACGCGGCAGCCGCCGCGGCACGGCCGCGCAGCCGGGGGCGTTGCAGGCCGAGGCGCAGCGCGTGCACCCTGCCACACGACGGCCCCGGGTTTGCAGTCATGATTCGCACCGACGGAATCGAAGGGGACGCGGTTGGCCGGAGCGGGCGTATGACAGATCGGATGCCACAAGGCGGATTGCCACTCGTGCTTCTGGCCGGCGACGGCCACGAAGCTACGCGGTGGCTTCGCGGCCTGCTCGAGGGCGGTGGATATGCCGTGCTCCAGGAGCGGTCGGGCCAACACGCCCTCGAACGGGCGCGGACGACCGAGCCGGACGTGATCCTCGCGGACGCCGACCTGCCCGACATGCCCGGCGTAGAACTGTGTCGCGTGCTCCGGTCCGATCCCCGCGTCTCCAGCAGCACGCCGATTCTGTTGATGATCCGCGAGGCGGCCACGCGGACGCAACGCCTGGCCGCGTTGCGTGCCGGTGCGTGGGAATGCATCGCGCCTCCGCACGACGCGGACGAGATCCTCCTCAAGATCGGCGCCTACGTTCACGCCAAGCTCGACGCGGACCGAGCTCGAACCGAGGGTCTGCTCGATGCAGGAACCGGTCTCTATAACCGGCAGGGGCTCGCGCGCCGGGCGCGCGAGTTGGGATCGCAGGCGTTCCGGGAACACGGCCCGCTCGCGTGCGTCGTGCTCGCGCTGGACATCGAGCCGACCGACCCCGCCGCCGGGCCGCAGCCGGGCGCGAGCCTCGGTCGGTACGTGCAGGCGATCAAAGCGGCGGCTCGACTGTCGGACGTGATCGGGCGCCTCAGCGCGACCGAGTTCGCGGTGCTTGCCCCCGGCACAGATGCGGGTGGCGCGCGCCGGCTCGCCGAGCGCCTCGCCAGTTCGGTTTCCGCCACCACCGTCGCGTCGGCAGCCGGCGCCCCGTCCGCGGCACCCGTTCGAGTCCGCTGCGGCTATGAGGCCGTGGCTAACGTTGGCTACGCCCCGATCGAACCCGTCGATCTCCTGGTCCGGGCCGCCGCCGCTGTCCGGACCGGCAGGGCAGACTCGGGTGGGTGGCTGCGGCGTTTCGACGAAGGCACTAATCCGGCCCCCTCCGGAACCTAGACAGGCACCCGCCGGCTCCCGCTGTTCTCGTCTGCTGCTTCGTAGCCCGGCAGATAATAGGAGTAGTAGCGGTAGGCCCCGCCCGCCGGCACGTCGTTCAAGATCGCCCCCAGCAACCGCACAGGCAGCCGTTGCAGCGTCTCAAGCTTGGCCGCCGCCACGTCGCGGTGGCTGTACCCGGTACGGAGCACCAGAGCGAGCGTTCCCGTCAGTGTGCCGAGGATCAACGGATCCACGCCAGCCGCGAGCGGCGGGCTGTCGATCAAGATCACGTCGTACCCCGACCGCATGCCGTTCACCAGCTCCGACATGGGAGGGGATCCGAGCAACTCGGGGGCGTTGTACGCGCGCGTGCCGCACGCGATCAGCGAGAGCGAGGGGTACGGCGTCGCTTGCACGATGGCGTCGAGGGGGGTCTCGCCCCGGAGGAAGTCGCTCAGCCCCGGGCGGCGGCGAGCGCTCAGCCGGCGATGCAGCACGCCGCGCCGGATGTCGGCGTCGATCAGCAGGGTGCGGTGCCCGCCATCCGCGAAGGTATGCGCCAGGTTTGCGGCCAGGAACGACTTGCCGTCCCCCGCCCCGGGGCTTGTCACGGTCACGAGAAGCGGCGCCCGCCCGCCGTGCGCGTACACGAGGTTGAGGCACACCCCCCGGAGGGCCTCCACGACCTGGTTGACGTCCTCGGGCACACGGCCTTTGCCGTGGCGCCCCGCGTGCGGTAGGGTTCGCAGGTGCGGCACGGCGCCCAGGATCGCCAGCCCCATCTCGCGCGAGACCTGATCGGGGTAGCGCACTCTGGGGTCGATACGATCGAGTAGCACCGCGCCCACAACGGCGAGCCCGAAGCTGCCGCAGAAGCCAAGCAGGATCAGCTCCCGCGAAACAACCGCCGCGTCGAGAATGCGGACGTCGGGTATGGTGCTCGCCTCCGCCAGGCGCGCCTCTTCATACCGCTTCTGCAGCAGCGTGTAGAGGTCCTCGGCCATGCTCAGGGTGCGACGCAGCCGGGCCTCCTCGATGGCCCGCGCCGGGATCTGACGCAGGCTGCGTGAGTCCGCACCGAGCCGACGGCCCAGCTCCATCTCGCGGGCCGCGAGCTGGTCCATCAGCCCACGCGCCAGCGCCGGAATCGTCTGGCGCTCCAGCGTCGCAATTTCTGCTACCAAGCGTTGTACGGGCGGGTACTGGTCGGAGTAGCGGTACCGCAGCGCACGCAAGCTAGCTCGCTTCGAGGTCAGCTCCGTGAGCGCGGCGGCGAGGTCGGGGTTCCCCTGAACGGACCCGACCACCGCGAGCGCGTCGGCGGAGAGGCCGCTCGAGTCACTGGTAGGCGCCAGCAACCGTTGCAACGCCTCGCGGTCCTGTTGGATCCGATCCCGGTCCGCCTGCATGCCGAAGAAGGTCCCGAACTTGGGGTCGGACTCGGCGCCCTGGCCCCCGCCGGCCGCGCTCGGCACGCCGAGCGACATGGGCGGCGTTCGATCGCCCGGCAACGTAATCGTCCGTTCCCGGAATCCCTCGAACGCCGCCTCGGCGCTCCGCAAATTCCCTTGCGCGCTCTGCAACTGCTCCGCCAGGATCTTCGTGAGCTCGGTCAGCTTCTTCCGCTTGAGGTCCGACGCCACTTGCACGTAGCGTTCGGCCACCGCGTTGACCACGGCGGTGATGCGCGGTGCGTCGGGGCCCCGCAACTCGAGCCGGAGGAAGTTCCCTTTCTCATCCAGCTGCGCGCTCAGCGAGTCCGCCAGCGAGCGCGCGGCATCCCGCAGGGTCGACAAACCGAACTCGACGGCCCGGTCGGTAGGCAGCGTGCTGGCGGCGGGCGCCCAGGCCAATCCCAGCCGGGTTCCGATCGAGTCACCCACCGTCCCGCGCTCCACGACCTGGCCCTCCAACGTGGCCAGTGCGTAACTGCGACGGTCAGAGTCCACCTTGAGACGATACACCCCTGGTCGGTACTGCCCGGTCACCTGCAACGTCGCCAGCACACCTTCGTCCGCTCGCGACTTCGGGCTCACGAACAGCCGCTGGTCGCGGACCACTTGATCGAGCACCACGTATGACTTGAGGAGATCCACCCAGGCCTGGGGGTCGAGCAACTGGCCCTGCCGGATAGGCCCTCGGTCCTGGCCCTGGCCCCAGCGCTCGCTCTCAGTCGCGTCAATCCAGATGGTTGACTGCGCCCCATACTGAGGCCTGACAAAACGTGCGACCCCGAAGCCCGCCGTCGTGCCGAGAACCGTCACGCCGCAGATCAGCCACTTGAACCGCAGCACGGCGCTGAACACCCGCCTCCAATCCACCCCTCCTTCGGAGTCGGCACCGCCCCACTCCGTCGTGGGGGGTGGCGGCGATGGCGGAACCATCACCGGTGAAGTCGAACCAGGTGGCAGCGGCAGGTGGCTCATCGTCATGGAACGGGTACCTCTCCAGGTCGCGCTCGGTGTGGCTTCGGAAAACTGCGGTTCATTGGCTGATGAAGTGTGGCAAGTCCGATACCGTGCGCTGCCCGCAGACCGGTGGGACTGATGCCGCAATTCAGTGCAATCGCCTGGCGGAACGGATGCACCTTGGTGCGGTCGGAACGGTGTCGCCCGGCTTGCGCGCGGCCGTTGTTGCCCAATCCGTGCGGCAAACCGGCGACGCTGGGGCATCACGACAATGTGGCCCGAACCGTGCGTAGGGGTGCGGTCGACCGTTATCGAGGACGAGCGTGATGTCCATGCCGATTACACAGGACGGCGTCCAGCCCGGCGATGTGCGTGAGCCGGCCGCGTTGCTGGCGATCGGGCCCGAAGCCAAGGCCCGCGTGCGGATTCTCGTGGTGGACGACGAGCACACGCTGCGCGAAAGTTGCGCCGCAGTACTCCGGCACGAAGGGTACGACGTCACGGTCGGCAGCCGGGGCCAGGACGCGCTCGAGCTGCTCAAGCGCCGCGCTTTCGACGTCCTGCTCGTGGATCTCTACATGTCACAGGTCGACGGGCTCGCACTGCTGCGAGCCGCACTCGGGACCAATCACGACACGATCGTGATCGTGATGACGGGGAATCCGAGCGTCGAATCGAGCGTCGAGGCTTTGCGGCAGGGTGCTTTCGATTATCTCCCCAAGCCCTTTTCCGCTTCACACCTGCAGGTCTTGATCGGGCGCGCGGTGCACACGCTGTTGGTCGCGCGCGAAACGCGTGAGCAGCAGGACACGCTCGACCGGGCGCAGGTGCAAACGGACAAGCTGACGCTCCTCGGCACCGCGCCCGCCTTTCGCCGAGCGATCGAGCTCGCCCGGAAGGTGGCGCCGACGGACGCCTCCGTCTTCATCACGGGAGAGAGCGGCAGCGGCAAGGAGATGATCGCGCAGTTCATTCACCACCACAGCCGCCGCTCAAGCCGCCCGTTCGTGGCGGTGAACTGCGCCGCGCTGCCCGAAGGACTGCTCGAGTCCGAGATGTTCGGCCACCGCAAGGGTGCCTTCACCGGCGCGGTCCGGGACAAGCCCGGGTTGCTCGAAGCCGCCCACGGCGGCACGCTGTTTCTCGACGAGCTCGTCGAGATGCCTAAATCGATCCAGGCCAAGCTCCTGCGCGTCATCCAGGACGGCGTGGTGCGCCGCGTGGGTAGCGAGACGACGGACGCCGTCGTGAACGTGCGCTTCATCGCTGCGACCAACGTCGACCCGGAAGGCGCCGTCAAGGCCGGGGACATGCGGGAGGACCTGTACTACCGCTTGCGCGTGGTGCCGATCAACGTGCCGGCACTGCGCGAGCGACCCGAGGACATCCCGCTCCTGGCGGACTACTTCCTCTCCACGTACTGGGTGCGCCATCGCCGCAAGGGCGCTCCCTTCCCGCGCTTGACCGACGCGGCGCTGCGCGCGCTGTGCGGGTACGCCTGGCGCGGCAACGTCCGCGAGCTGCAGAACGTCATCGAGCACGTGGCCGTCGTCGTGGAACCCGGGGCCGAGATCCGGCCCGAGGACTTGCATCTCACGGGAGATGCGGCGCCGGCGGATACGGGCGCCAATCCCGCGTCGTTGATCTCGACCCTGCTGGAGGAGAGCTATCACGCCGCCCGGGACCGCGTAATCGCCCAGTTCGAGCGGCAGTACCTGACGTGGCTCGTCAACCGAGCCAGCGGCAACATGTCGAAGGCCGCCCGCATTGCGGGTGTCGATCGGACCACGTTGTACCGGCTGATGGAGCGCCACGGACTGCAGCGCAGCCCCACCGCAGGGTGGGTAGTCGAGCGCGAGCCCGGGCCGGGGGCGGGCGCGATGGAGGAGGTCGAGGCTCATGTGGGCGAATCGGGCGGGCAGGCCGCGTGATCCGCGGAGGGGTAATGGAGATGCGGTCGAACACCGCTGAACAGCTCGACTGGCCGGTCGTCACGACGGTCCGCGGGCCCGAGCCGGAGCAGGAGCAGGAGCCGCAAGATCTCACGACCTGCTTGGCCGGCCCGAACGGGCTCGACCTCGTCGTGGAGCTCGCGCATGACCTGCGCTCGCCCCTCACGTCCATTCTCTTCCTCGCGGAAGCACTGCAGCAGGGTCAGGGTGGTTCCGTGACTGCGGACCAGAGTCGCCAACTCGGCCTGATCTACAGCGCCGCGCTTTGTCTGTGCGCGACGGCGAGCGACGTGCTGGAGCTGGCCCGGGGCGGCAACCGGTTGGTGGACCGCGCGCCCGCACCCTTCTCGGTGGCCGAGACGTTCGAGTCGGTGCGCAGCATGATCCAGCCGATTGCCGAGGAAAAGAGCCTGGCACTACGCCTCGTCCACCCCGTGCCCGAACGGCGCGTAGGGCACGCCCGGGCGCTGTCGCGCGTGCTCCTCAACCTCGCCACCAACGCGGTGAAGTTCACCGACACGGGCTACGTGGAACTGGCGGCCCGACCGATCGACTCCCGCCGGCTCGAGTTCTCCGTGAGGGACACCGGCGCCGGGTTTGATCCCGTGCTGCAGCGCGCTCTGTATCAGCCCGTGAGGGCGGCGTCGGCGAACGGGCGGCATCAGTTTTCCAGCTCCGGCCTGGGACTCGCCATCTGTCGCAAACTGGTGAAGGTCATGGGCACAGAGCTCCAGGTGGAAACCCACCCGAATTGGGGAACCCGGTTCTATTTCGAGGTCGACTGTCCGCCCGCTGGTTCGGCTCCTTAGACCCACCCCGCCCTACGCGGCGCCCAGACACAACCGAGATCGAGCGACTGACGCTCATGGGTGATCTCGCATAGGGGCAGCCGGATATTCGCGATCCACGCCCGGCCGGCGAGTCCCACGATCCGTCGGCACCATCCCGGCCGCAAATGGCGTAGGTATGCCGGTGATGCGGAGCCGCCACGCTGCACTGCCTGTTGCGCGCACGCGATATGAAATTGAAGGAAGGGCGCGGTATCTCGCCGTCACGCTAACGGTCGCGCGCGCCCGTCGCGAGCGCTCTACACTCGCCGCCCCTGCGCCATACATCGACGCAACGAAACGCAGCGCGGCCGGCGGCGAACCGGCGCACGTCAAGGCAAGCTTAACCTTGCGGCATCGGGACTCGGCGCGCGCACGGAGTTTGCCATGTCTGCGCGGCATGACGACGACGCTCACGCCTTACCGACCGGCACGATCCAGCCGACCGACGCTTTCGCTCGTACACGCATCGCCACTCCACGCCATTGATCGAGAGCACCGGGGCCGGCGCCTCGTAAACATTGTCGTGGCGGCCGTCGGCCTCGCACTCACATCCCCGTTGCTGCTGCTCATCGCGGCATTGATCAAGCTGACGTCGCGCGGACCGGTGCTCTTCATGCAAGCCCGTGTCGGCCTGGATCGCAGGGCGCTCACGGGCGCTGGCGGGAACACGCGGCGCAACATGGACCTGGGTGGCACGCCGTTCACGATGTACAAGTTCCGCACGATGCGCGCGGCCGAGCAGAACGGGAAGCAGGTATGGGCGCGAGCAGACGACGAGCGCGTTACGCCGATCGGCCGAGTGCTGCGCACGTTCCGACTCGACGAGCTGCCGCAGTTGTTCAACGTGCTGAAGGGTGATATGAACATCGTCGGGCCGCGGCCGGAACAACCCGACATCTTCGTGTACCTGCGCGAGCAAATCGAAAGCTACCCGCGGCGCCAGCGGGTGCGGCCGGGGATCACGGGCTGGGCCCAGGTCAACCAGGGGTACGATACCTCGGTGGACGACGTGCGCCGCAAGGTGCATTACGATCTCGAGTACATCCGCCGGCAGTCGGCGCTCGAAGACCTCAAGATTATGCTCCGCACGGTTCCCGTGATGTTGCTGCGTCGGGGCAGTCGGTAACTCCGACCGTACGACGACGTCGTTTGCTCGCGCTCAAGGGCGCGCCGCGCGCTCGTGCACCAGGCGCGAGAGCGCCGGGTAGAGATCCCCGCCGACGGCTTTGGCCAGCTTCTTGAGATTCCACAACCACAGCTGGCGCAGCCGGACGGCGCGGGCACCGGAGGCGAGCGCCGCGGCGACGGTGGCAGGGGCTCCGCGCCGCAGGACGTAGCGCCCGACGACGAGGCAGCCGTCCACGACCCGGCAGCGCATCGTGGGTTCCGAGGTGAACAGCGCGACCAGCCCCGCAGCAGCGGCCGCCCCTGCGACGCGCCGTGAATAGGCCCCACCCGGCACCGAGGCCACCCGCACGGGCTCACCCAGCACATCGGCCAGGGCCTGCGCGCTTCGGCTCCACTCGTCGATGAGGCGGTCCCAACTGCACCGCGCCATCCGTGCGGGATGCGAGCAGGAATGCGTGCCGATGACGTGCCCCCGCCCCGCCAGCTCCCGTACCTGGGCCCGCCCGACGAACCCCGGAGTCCCGAGGTAGTCCGTAGTAATGAAGAAGTGACCGCGCCACCCTGCACGCTCGAGCAGGTCGGCGACGCATCCATACGCGCTGGCGCCGCCGTCGTCGAATGTCAGAAGGACAGGCGGCGGGCCCACGATACCTGCGAACAGATCGTGTACCGTGCCTCGCCGCGCGGCGACGGCGGATGCGGCCTCCAGGTGCCGCTCGAAGTCGTGGCGGTCAAACTTGTAGGTAGCGGACACCGGATCAGGAAAACCGCTCGCGTCCCAGTCAGCCCCATCGACCACGTCATGGTACAGCAGCGCAAGCGCTTTCACGACGGCGTCTCCACGCGCGAAATTTCCAGTGGAAGTACTTCGTCAGCCATGGCTGGCCCCAGACAGCGGAGGGACGGTCCGAGACGTCGAGCCGGGTGGCGCGTCCGCCAGCCACGTGGATCAGTGCCTGCCGGATCCCGTCCAGGTTCTCGAGTACGACCCGACCCTGGATGATGAAGGGCGACTCCGCTACCTCGTCGTACGCGTACCCGAAGTAGCCGTACACCGGCCCGGTATCGACCCCGTCGTCGATTTGGAGCAGCGTCGTCCCCACCTTCTGAAGGTCGTCGTTCGCGAGCGCCCAAAAGCAACCGTGGGCATTGCGGTACTCCGGGCAGACGCCGGGGTGCAGCACGAACGTCCCCCGGACAGGGAGCCCGAAGACCTCCCGTTTCAGGAGGCTCTTGCAGCGGGCGAGCATGACGTCGGGCCCACACCGGCGGATGAATGCGGCTGCCTCGACAGTGTTCGGGCTGGAGGTCACGTGGATGGGCGTACGCGGGGAGAGCGGCGGGTAGGCGGCGCACAACCGCTCGAGCGCGCCCCGTTGCCACGCACGGTCCCCGCGGCCAAGCGCCAACCGTTCGTACGCGCGGTAGGCGAGCACGTCCAAGAATCGCAGCGGCCCCACGCGACTCACCTCACGCCGGATCCGTCGCCACAGCCGCTGCTTCGGCTCTCGGATCTCGACCACGCCGACCAGTTCCGAAAACGATGCCAGCCACCGCGCGAGGCCGACGCGGTCCAGGACCGCATCGTGATGACAGATCAGTAGCGTCTTCACGAGCCCCAAGCAGGCGAGCGAATTCCATGCCAATTGTCCTCATAGGCGATTGCGACTGCTCAACGAACAGTCTCTTCGCCTGGGTGGCGCGACCGCTCCGAAATGGGGCGCAGGTGAGATGCATCACGCAGCCTTTGGTCACGTAAGGTGATGTCAAATTGACGCTTGCGCTGCTCTGTCGCGCACTCCTATATTGGCCGCGTTGCTGGGACGCGGCATTGCGCCCGCGCCACAGGCACCAGCGCTTCGCACACCTGCACGCGCTGCTGCGACTGAGGTCCCCGCACAGGACATCTAAAGTAGTCGCTGCTCAGAGCAAACCCGTCTAAAGACGGCGACGCAGAGCTACGGGGCTACGGCGAGTTGATCGCCATGCCCGCCGGGCCGCCAGCGTATCGACCTTCGGGTCGACGTTGGTGGCCTTTTCCTTTTTGGGCGAGCTGGTAACAGGAGGTTCGAGATCATGCCGTTCACGTTCAAGCTGGCCAAGCGCCTGGCGCTCTCCAAAGCGGTCCACACGACCGCGGCGCGAGCGTCGTCCGCGCTGCGGCAGGTCTCGATCCATCCAGCCTCCGTTGTTCCTGCCTCCTCTACATCTACATCCGTGACGTCCTCGCAGAGAAGCCCATCAGGTCAGGTGGGACTCTTTGCTGTTCTCCAAACGCCCTAGCGCAGGAGATCCTGTCATGACGTTCATGCACAAGTTGTCGCGCCGGTTGGCCATGCTGAAAGATGCGTGGCTGGTCGTGGCTCTCGCGGCCCTCGGCTGCGAGAAGCCGGTAGCTGTTGCGCTCACTGATCCCAATGCGACGCTCCGCTTGCAGATTACTCCCAAGTCCATTACGCTCCCAACCGACGGCGCCACTCAGCTGATGGCGGTGGCCCTTACGCCCGCCGGCGATACCGCCACCATTGATGTAAGCTGGAGTGTAACTGGTGGTAGCATCGCGGATACGAACACGCACGGCGGTCGGCACTACGCGGGTTACAAGGCGACGCCGGACGCCGGCCGTTTCAAGGTCGTCGCCCACGGCCACGGCAACTCCGCCACTGGCTCGGATACGGCTACCATCACGGTTGTCCCGGCTGCGGTGGCCTCGGTGAAGGTGACCCCAGCCGTCGTGAGCCTGCTCGTGGGCGCTGCGGTCCAGCTGTCGGCTACGACGGCCGACTCCGCGGGCAATCTCCTCTCCGGCCGTTCGATCTCTTGGTCGGGCAGTGATGCCACGGTGGCGAGCGTAAGCAACAGCGGTTTGGTCACGAGCGTGGCCCAAGGGTCCGCAAGCATTACAGCGACGAGCGAAGGCAAAAGCACCGCGGTTCCGGTCACCGTGACGACCGTACCGGTGGCGTCACTACAGGTCTCTCCCGCGTCAGCCAACATGTTCGTCGGTCAGACGCTCTCCCTCACGGCGACACCCAGGGACGCGGCTGGCAACACGCTGACCGGGCGGCCGGTCACGTGGGCGAGCAGCAGTCCCAGCGTCGCGACCGTCAGCAACACCGGACAGGTCGCGGGGGTGACCCAAGGCTCGGCCACGATTACGGCCACGAGCGAGAGCAAGACCGCGACGGCCACGATCAACGTGGCGATTGTGCCGGTGGCCTCGGTGCAGGTCGCGCCGGCATCGGCGAGCATCGGGGTGGGGCAGACGGTGCAGCTCGCCGCCACGCCGAAGGACTCGGCGGGCAGCGCGCTGACGGGACGGGCCGTGACGTGGACTTCGAGCGCGCCAACGGTGGCTTCGGTGTCGGCGAGCGGACTCGTGACGGGCGGCGCGGTGGGGACGGCGACGATCACCGCCATGAGCGAGGGGCGGACAGGCAGCGCGACGGTGACGGTGGCGCTGGTTCCGGTCGCGACCGTCGTCGTGAGTCCGGCGCCGGCGACCCTCCCGGTCGGCGGCACCGTGCAGCTGACGGTGACCCTCAAGGACGCCAGCGGCACAACGCTGACGGGACGCACGGTGGCGTGGACGTCGAGTACGACGACGGTCGCGACCGTCTCGCCCAGCGGGCTCGTGTCCGATGTGGCCAGTGGCGGG
>Ga0209239_1002372_pt1 | contig 11206 bp, 8 predicted proteins | sample GraSoi013_2_20cm_FD_185824 | JGI IMG/M metagenome (GOLD analysis project Ga0209239, IMG submission 185824) | Grasslands soil microbial communities from the Angelo Coastal Reserve, California, USA - Sample 10_02_2013_2_20cm (SPAdes) (version 2) | ecosystem: Environmental > Terrestrial > Soil >...
ATGAACTTCTGATAGCGTCTGCCTTGAATCCTTGCTGTATCAGCCAATTCTAGCCTCATCTTCCGAGGAATCGGCTGGAGTCGGCCTGTTTCCCGAATCTAAGCCATGCGATTTCGATATGCGAGTTTTCCCGAACATCATGCGGGTTAATTCAAGTTTCCAGCATCTGCTTCCAAGTCTATTCTGCGCGATAAATCGGAATCCTTGCAGAGAAAAAGTTCGTCTAGCGACTGTCCCTCTGCGAACGACCGAGCGGGCTATTAGGGTTGTGCGACGCAAGAGCGGTTTATGTGACAGTCCGTGCTAAGACTTTGATTCGCTTCACTTCAAACTCTAGTCTCCGATTTGAAGGCTGGGCTCTATATTGGATGTAGTCCTAACGTGTAAGTTCTGCCCAGGGATGTCCTGGTTCGAGATCTGAGAGTCGGGATTACGATTCTGACTGTAATTCCTGTTTGGTCCGGTTTGCCTTCTCCGTCAGAATATCTATCGCGGTTTCTAGCCGCTTGCACTTCTCTTTCTCGGCGAAGAGAACGCGTCCAGAGGAACTGGTCACCAGCCGGGTGCTGCCCAGAGCATCAGTCTGATAATAGCTCGAAGTGGTCCCCGTGACCTTTCCAATGCGCATCCCTCCCGGGAAAATGTAGTCTGTCGAAGAGGAGCCGACAGTGGTCTGATACAACATCTCGGTTCCTAGGTAAGCGTAGAAGCTGGTGCCCTCCTTTATTGTCCGGTCTTCACGTCTCTGAGATGGACTTGGTCTTCTTTGATTTCTCTTGGTCCGACTATCACAACGACTCCTGGCCCACCGTTTCTTATTGCGTTCAAGCGGTTCGGTTGGGGAGAAATCATGCCCCCCGAACCTCCAAAGTTGCTTAGCTAAGGTTCGTTAGGTTGAGTTGATCGGGGGTCTTGGTGAGGTTTTTTATCAGATATGTCTGACTGAGCGAGAGATTTGGCTCTCTCGACAACCGTCACCGTTCTTGTGGTCGGTGTCTTCTTTGGGATCTATGGTCTCATACTCTCGGACAAGTTCCACAAGCCATCGGCCGCCGTCCTAGGCGCCACCTTGATGGTTGGCACGGGGGTCCTTAGCGAGACCGAACTTTTCGCGGCGATCAACTGGACCGCCCTCGGCGTACTGCTAGGCATGTTCATAATCGCATCATCTCTTCGAGAAGCGGGCTTCTTCGAGTGGATGGGGCTTCATCTCGCCCGATCAGTTGACGCTCACCCTGTCCGCATGTATGTCCTGCTCCCGTTACTCACAGCCGGCATGGCTTCGCTCCTCGACATCGTCACCGTCGCCCTCTTCATCGTCCCATTGACCGTCGAGGTCTTTGACGGACTCGGAATTGATCCTATCCCCTTCGTCATCGCTGAGGTTCTTGCCGCCAATGTGGGAGGAATCTCGACGATGGTTGGGGACCCGACGAACATAATTATTGGCACTGGGCTGATTCCCCCGCTCTCTTTCGACCAATTCTTGGCGAATACCGCGCCGATCGCTCTAGCTATTCTCGCAGTAAACAGTTCTATTCTCTATCTCAGAAATCACGGTTTTCTCCACCGAGATGCGCTGCAGAGGCATAGGGAGCGACGACCGTTACAACTGCCTAGTCCGTCGAACGCTGTCAAGGACCGGGGACTCCTCCGGGTCAGTCTAGTCAGCCTCGGGCTTGCTGTCAGCTTCCTCATCGTCCATACGTTCCTCGGAGTCTCGGCCGCCCTCGCGACTCTCTTGCCTTCCTTCATCATTCTAGTCTACGAATCATCTCGTCAGAGCGAGGTCCGTGACGTTCTCGGACGAGTCGATTGGCAGGTATTCTTCTTCTTCGGGGGACTCTTCATCCTCGTGGCAGGATTCGCCAAGACAGGTCTCCTCGTAAGCCTCGGCAACTGGCTAGTCCAGCAGTCCGGTGGAAACCTCGCCCTTGCCGTCACACTAGTCCTCTGGACAACGGCCCTGATCAGTCAGATCGTCGACAACGTCCCACTAGTAACCGTCTTCATTCCGGTAATCGCGACAATGGCCGCCACCACAGGGATCGCAATCGCACCACTCGCCTGGGCACTTGCCGTCGGGACCGGCATCGGCGGCATGGCCACTCCCATAGGAACAGCGTCCAACATGGTTGCGCTGAACATTCTCAACAAGGAAAAAAAGAGACTCGGCTTCGCACGATTCGCAAAACGATCTGTACCATTGACGATTATTGACTTGCTGATCGCAAACATAATTCTGCTAGTTCGGCTCTGAGAACTCTCTGAAAGCTAGACTCGCGCGATCGAGCTTCTGTAACTGTGCGCCCGGCTGCCTGAAATGTCCCCTGATATTTTGTGCGGTGTCATATTTCCCTGTGTTCTTCAACGCGCTTCTCAAACCACTCATGCCCACAGTGTTTGCACTTGTACGAGTACTGGAATTCCTCGACGTCAACGACGATGGGTCTAGTGCTCTCTTGGACAAGTAGGACTGGGGCTCCTCGAAACTGGCTAACACTCAACGGCCCCTCGTTTCCCCGCGTTGACTCCCTGTCCAGATGAACCATCTTCTTGCCTTCCAGCTTGATGTGGAATCTGCGCCCGCAACCGGGGCAGTGTCTGAAGAACTCCATCCCGGAGATGTACTCCTCCTACGACCTTGATGGAATGGTCAATATCAAAATCTCTACGACAGTAATCTTTCGTGTCAAACATCGACCTTCCGTTCGTGAGAAAGAATGTGCCAAGAAGATCTAGTCTCCTTCCCCCCTTCTTCTTTTCCGTTCTTCTTCTTCCTGTTTAGCTTCGGCTGCTAGCATGCTTTGTTTCCCTCCTCCGCTTCGATGTCCTCCTACTCCTCCTGCTATTCCGGCGCCCGTGCCCGCGCCTCCGAGAATGTACATTATTATTATCAATCCGGCGAGCATGAGGAATATACCGAGCGCGTTGAAGAACAGCAGAGAAGCGCCTGCAATAGTCATTACCAGCGCGGCTGAGACAAAGGCTAGGCCGCCTAAGCTACGTTTCTTCTTGAGTTTGATTTCTGGTTCTTTGTGAGAGAGTTGCTCAAGTCTCAGGGAAGTTACGCCTGAGAGGCTTGCTCCGCAGACTCCACAGGAAACTTCAGAATCTGAACTGATCGAGTTGCACTGGGTACATTTTTTCAATTTTGCTTTTGATGACCATCGACAAGAACTGCTTCCCTGGCTTATCTCATTATCTCAAAGTTGTAGGTCGCGTCATGCGTAGTCTAGCAGTCGTATCCGCTGGGGCAGCCAACGACCGAAGCTGGGTTGAGGGTTATTGATCCTTCGTATAGTACGGGGGAGAGAGCTGCGATGCCTGTTGGTGGGCTGGTGTTCCAGTTGTATGGCGCGACCCAGTTGACTCCTACGAATCTGTTGACGATGGCGACTTGGGTGAGGCCTACCGGGTTCCCGGTTCCAGGGTTGCCTATGCCCAGTTGCCAGTGGCCGCAGGGACTGGTGAGGTTGACTGGTTGGCCGAAGCAGGCTGCGATCTGGGAGAAGTAGAGGAAGGTCTGCTGGAAGGAAGAGGTGCAGTCGAAGGTGGCCCAGATGCAGAGGGCGAGGTTGCCGCTGCTGCGGAAGTAGATCTGGCTGACGCTAGAGGCAGGGGCTAGACCATTTCCGAAACGTGTCAGAGTATAGCTACCTCCTACCGGTGGATTCTGAATGAAGGGGGACGGGGTGCAGATGCCGCTTCCGGTGCCTGTCACTGTGCCGCACTGCCATGGACCCGAGCCGATGAAGATGTGGTTCGCGATCGGATCAAAAGTAACAGCGACATCTGCAGGGTTGACTGTCATGAGGTTCGTCGAGAAGGGAGTGCAGTTTAGAGTGCAGTTGACAGTTGACCCTGAAAGCGTGTACTGGGAGAAGGGACAGCCGACGCCCATGGTGCAAGTCGTGACCGCACCGTCCCAGGCTGAGTTTCCAGCGTTCGTCCAGTAGCGGGCGGATACTATCGGCAGGCTGGTGAGGTTGGGCAGAACGAGGGGGCCGAGCGAGCTGACGCTGATGTCGAACTGGTGGGGTCCAAGGACAGTTATCCCCGTCATGGGGGTCGCAAGGACACCGAGGACGGATCCTGATCCGAGCAAGGAGAGGTAGCTGAACGCCACGTCATATGACAGGACTGCTCTACCGTCCTGGAAGAACAGGTCAGGCCGCAGAGTGAACCGGAAGGTCGAGACTGTTCCGGCCGGCGGGGTATATGTGAGTCCGCTGTTCGAGGTCTGCCGATGGTTTACGCTCATCCAGTCGAGCAACTGGGATGGCGCTAACGGGTTTGGCCTGAAGAGAGAATCGTACACATTTCCTAGAATGTAGAGGTCGTGCGTCGTACTGGCAATGTACGGGTTGACTGACATAGTGGTCTGGCTGAAGCCCTGGCGGATTGTACCCGGCTGTGGCGCTGTAGGATTCCAGGCGTTCAGCCAAGTGAAATAGTTCGGAAGACCCGCATCGTTGCTGTTGATGGCTCGAATCCAGCCGGTGTTAGGATAGCCGAACTGGATCGACCGTTCGAAGACTGGTAGAGTAAATGCGCCAGCGCCAAAATTGGCTTCGGCCTGAATGCCTGCAGTAACGGCAGACGGCTGGGACGTACCGGAACATATTCCGTTTCCAGGAGCAGTGGGGAGATTCGACGTAGCGCCCTGCACGGGATCGCCTGGGGCGCTTAGACAAGGAGCAGTTTCCATTTGAGAACTGAGATTGTCATATGCTGGACTGCAGAGGTACATGTAATCCGGAGCACTGTTAGTCGGCACAGCCTGAGCGGAGCAGGGTCCATTCGGGGGCTGGATGGCAGGGATGCCGGAGACGAAACGGCTGTTGTATGTGAAGTAGAGGCTGTCGTCGAAAGCGGGAACATCGCTGTAGAAAGCCGTGTACATCCACCAGCTAAGATTGATGCCAGTAGTAGACGTGATGAAGCCTGGGAAGGTGGTATTCGGACCCTGGACTGCAGTCATGTATGTACAAGGCGCAGTGTACGAGCCTGTGAACAGGAAACAGATCTGAGCCTCTAACCCCTTGCCTAGGTCAAGCCGAACTGTATCATCGTTTCTGATGAAAAAGTTGACCGGGTGTGACGCAGCAGCCGAACTGATACCCGTTAGAACAGAGGTAGAGGAGTCGAATCCTGTGGCGACGCCCGCATTGACGAAGTGTTGAGCAGCAGCATTCAGATCGGCACTACCCGGACCTGCTAGCCACGGAAAACCGTCGGCCCCTGCAGAAGGAGCGAGATGATATGATGTTCCTCCGCGAGTTCCAACAACGCACTGGGAACCGGATTGTGGAAATGATGCGTCGTAGCCGCACGAGTTAGGCGATGAGAGGCCTCCAGCGCTGGTTGTGGGCACGGGATTGTCGATGGGAGTCGAGATGCCCGCGATGTTAGGATCAGTGTTCGTGAAGGATGTCTTGTCTATCATGTGGGCGATGCCTTGTCGGATCTGTACTCCACAAGCAGCGTTTCCAAAGTCGAAGTTGCAGCCCCAGAAGTTGTTGGCCAACATGTACTGGATCTCGTAGTAGCCGGTCTGACCGACTGGAGCGGTCACGACAGAGTTAGGACTATTGATGAACGATTGTATTATGGAAGGAGGCAACGGTGAATCAGGAAAGTCGATCGCAGGAGAGGAAGATTGCAGGTTGGAATACTCAGCAACTTGGTCGGTAAAGATTAGCGCAAGCTCAGTGTTCATCTCAGGACCCGCAGGAAACCAGAACTGGGAACAAGCTCCCCCGGAACCTTGCGTCTGACACGGCTCAAGGACCGCATGAGCCAGCTGCACCATTGGCAAATGGAAGTTGCTGGAAGCTGGACCAGTGAGAATTCCAAGGGAAAACGCGACAGAAAAAACTATGATCAGTCTAAGGTTGTGTTTTCCACTCAAATCTTGACCGAATGAGGCCCAAAATTCTTAGATTGTTAAAAGCTTATCCGAAGCCGCTACTCCAAACCTCACCCACCGCTTCACAAGTCTATTCGAAGAGCCCATCATTTCGGCGATTATCACCGGGAAACTCTGCTGTTTCGCGAGTTATTTTTTCAGAATTAGCCGTACATTCCTTTGCGATCTCGCTCTTGTCTCGGAAATTGCTGCTGGCGTTTGATCAGGTTCTCCGGGACCTTTATCCGTGGAATCATCTGCGCGTTCACAACGTAGAGAGGCTCGCCGTCGGGACCGTATTTGTCTGTCCGGAGAATACCCGTGATCTCAAGCTTCGCCCTCAGCACGCTGCCGTCGGAGAGTTCGTAAACATTCCATCTCTCAACACCCACCCTTTCAAAATCGACGTGTGTAGTATTGACGCTACCAGGGTCGAGTGTTGTCGGAGGAGGATTCGTGGGAACGCTCTTAAGCGCTTTGGGAGCGATGGTCGTGAAGAGGTTCTGGGACGACCAAGCGTAGACAGGCTGACCAGTCGGGTCATAGTCGGTTCCCCTGAAGATTTTGGTTATGACTAGACGACCGAAGAGCGAGGTTCCGTCCTCAAGCTTGTACTTCACCCAGGGCTCGTCCTTCATCGAGAACTCTACTGCGTCAGCTTTGGTCAGGTCAACCTGGGCTTGCGACATGAATCTTCAATAACAGAAATGATGTGTGAGAGGTATATACTTTGACGGACTGACTGTCCGACCCTCTGCCTCGCCGAGGCACAGTACTCTTTTCTATTGGATCCTGAACACTTGGAGTCTCCCTATCAGCTTCTAGCGGAATTGGACAAAGTTTGAGCGATCTGTTTCGCCGAGTCAGAGGCTTCTTCGTCCCAGGAGAGAAAGACGCGTTTCTACGGATCCAAGAGCTTGCTGGTCTCGGAGAAGAATCACTGGAACTCGTGGTGAAGATTCTTTCAAGCTCAGGTAATGGTACGGGTAACGGCTCGCACAATGGCCTTCATGATATTGAGATCTGTACTGAGAGGATCAATATTCTGGAGAAGATGGGGGACAAGATCACGCAGTCTTTTGAGGAGATGCTGGGACGCGGGTCGATCACGGCCTCTATCGAATACGACTTCGGCCGATTGGCGGACAATGTAGATAGTATCCTGGATAGGGCCCACGGTTTGTCGCGTCAATTACGACGGGTTACGCGCCGGCCTTTGCGTGAGGCGAAAGAGTTTGATGCAGCGAACCGGAAGGAGATGATTCACCTCATCGAGATTGGTCTGACTCAGCTCAGAGCTTTCAGGAAGTTGCTGGCTGTCGCCGGGACAAACCGCAACGAGGCGATCGAGCTTGCTCGGCAGATCGAACAACTGGAAGAGGAAGGGGATGATGTGAAGGATGCAATGCTTGACGAGCTCTACGGGTCCTGGGAGAAGCTGGACTATGCCTCCTTCCACAACTATCTAGAGACGACGATCGAAGCGGATGATATTCTGGATCTATGCGAGGATGCGTCGGACCTGGTCATCGCGGTTATGAAAGCCCTAGGCGCCTAACAAGGCGATGATCGCTACTCTAGATATCGTTTCACTATTACTGGCAGGGCTGCTAGGCATGGCGGTCGGGGGAAACAACCTCTCGGCCTGCTGCGGACCCCTCATAGGAAGCGGAATGGTCAACCGAAGGACAGGCATACTTCTAGCAATTACAGGCTACATCCTCGGTCTCGTGCTGGAGGGACCGAAACTCTTCCGGGTCAGAGAAATATTCCTACCCGTAGACACTGCGACAGGAACATTCTCAATCCTCCTAGCCTCACTCCTCGTTTTTCTCGGCGGCGAACTCTCCCAGATACCACTATCCCTCTCCAAAGCCCTCACAGGCGCTATCCTCGGAGTGAGCATAGCGCTCGGCACCTTCAATAGCTCAGGATATCTCACCTTAATCCTGGCATTCTGGTTCCTTGTTCCTCTCGTTGCCACCGCGCTAGGGACCCTGTTAGTAGGGCTGGACGATCGACTTAGCCCACGAAACCTCTGGCTCAAACTCTCACTATTGAAGACGGGACTCCTAGTGGTCTCCTTCCTCTCAGCCTACGTCTTGGGCAGCAACACTCTCGGACTCATCGCAGGTGTCGTTTACAACGAGACACTCTACGCAATAGTCGCCGTGGGCTTGGGGGCTGTCCTTGGCACATTCGTCCTAGGACGGGGTGCACTCCGAAGACTGACAGAAGGGATCTTTAGTCTCCGCTATCCCAACGCGTTCTTCTCTCAGTTGATAGGATCCGCAACTGTGGAACTGGCGAACCAGCTCGGAGTGCCCTTGTCGATCACTGAGACTGTGTCCTCTGGAATAATCGGATCCGGGCTCGCGCGGCGAATGCGAATCATGAATGCAAGAAACGTCTTCCTCATCATAACAAGCTGGATAATCTCCCCAATAGCAGGATTCCTCCTTGCCTTCACACTCACAAAGCTCCTATGACGGAAACGTGCTTCCCTGCTAGACCCCTAGTCTAATGGAAGCCGCTGCCCTCCGTCCCCCTCTTGACATCGAGCAAACCTGTCGTTTGACTAACAGGTTTGCGTGTGAACTTGTAGTTCTCTGAGCCTGTCGGTGCCCTGTTGCCTGCCCGAAAGGCTGGTATCAGTCCAAGAAAACGATGTTGCCTCTAGCACTGGTGACGAGACGGGTGGTCCCCATTGCGTATGGTAGTATTCAACTGCTGAGCGAGTTACCCTTGAAATTCTCGGACCGGCCGCGTAGACATGGTCGTTGCCGTTACGACTCCGTGTCCTTTCTAGCCGTTAGCGACTACAACTAGCTCTATCTGCACGGACCCGCTCTGCGCGCCGAATGCCCCAGTAACGGTTGGAGTGTAGAAGGCCTTTTGTCGTGTTGTTTCTTGCTGAGGCGGTCAAAACTACTATCGCAATGTCCCCGTTGGCGGGTTCGTAGGGGTGGCTTTCAACTCGCGACATTTTGCTAGCGTATCAACAATGACAATCTCAAAGCCTTTCATTGGTTTGGAGGGCAGATTACGATCTTATTGAGCGCGAGGCAAAGTTATTCGTTCAAATATTTGACCGCGATGTGTTAGAGTGCATGTCCGCTGAAAGGAACACTAGTTGCTTACACACACCAATTTTGTCTGTACGAGTCTTCTGGGAACGATCTCTTCCGCTCTTAGTAGGACTATGCTCCTTCTTCCATCGTCTTCTAAACCAGATGATGCTGACCACAGAAACCGCGATTAGTAGACCGACAACGCCAAAGGAGTAAGGTGGGTTTACTCCGAAAAATATCAGAGAACTCGACTTGTCAATAAGCGTCAAGAAGGCAATGTTGGTGACTGCACCTCCGTAACTGCCACCGATGTACAGGCTAGAACGTGCGACAGCCAGCGTATTGTCACGGGCTAAACCAGAACCAGAAGTAAATGGTAGCTGCCTAGACCATACCAGGTTGCCATTGCCATCGTAGTTCATCAGTATTCCCCCATCGCCGGTCGTAGTTGACGCCAAGTAAATACCAGAGGAATCAGTGGTGCCTTTCACTCGTTCAACACTGTTGAACCCTGGAGCGCTGAAGGTTCTGTTCCATAGCTGATCTCCGCCAGAATCATACTTCAATACAAATCCGTCGGAGAGACTTGAGGCAATCTGAACTGTTCCCAAGACGTATACAGACGTGGAATCTCCAGCGATTCCAGTCGCATCGCAAGAACAGGTGCCACTCCAAACGGATGTTCCGTCAAGAGTATACTTCTCGACAACACCGGTGCCTGTCCCATTAGTCGTGGCAATCGTTTGCTCGCCAATCGCGTAAACACCTTCAAGACCAGAATATACGTAGACGTCACCCGAACCATTGCCGAATAGACGGCTCCAGGCAACGGTCCCGTTAGGATAATATTCCCTGACAACGTACTGAGTACTGTTGTTACCCACCACGTAAACGCCTGTCGTAGTAACCGAAATACTGCTTACAGACCAGTTTCTGAACAACAAGTTCCAGATCTGACCACCGTTGACGTCGTATCTTCTGATATACGAGCTTCCGTTCGTAGAGCCAACTGTGTACACTCCTTCTGTTCCTACCGCGATAGCGGCTACAGTGGAAGAATAGGGGTTGTCGAAGTGCTCCATCCAGACTTGGCGAGCGTTAAGATCGTATTTGTTTAGGAACAGGTATGTTGGAGTTGCATTCCTATAACCGACAAAGCCGGTGGCGTAGATGCCCGTTAGATCGGACGTCATAGCTGTTATGCCATTCTCTGAGTTGGTCGTACCAAATTGTAATGTCTGAATTACCGGTGGTTGCCAGGCGACAAGACTGAACGCTGTACCGAGTACTATCAGTGTGAGGACTACGAAGGGCACGAGGCCAGCAACGACCACAGGGACGAGGCTGCGAAACAACTTTGAGGAAGAACAGAATTCGCCTTTGCACAAGATAATAGTTTCGAGCTGAACATTCGTCCTCCGAGTCCGACAGTCAGGTTCGAACTATAAGTCTTCGAGAAATGGTGGCCTATTCAGATCCCGGTAAAGGGCATTTGGACCTCAAGGAGTTTCAACGCCGACATCGCCACACGGGGAGGGATTTGAACTTGCATTTGATCCCACGCCCGAGGCTCCACACTGCAAGTTTGGACTACCGGTCATTGGTCGAGAGCCATCGTGTCTCATAACTTCGGAATCTAAGAAAATGTGGGGGGTTTTCGGACTATTGCGCTGCGAGCTCGATAGGCGGGCCTTGTTTTCGTGGCGCGCCACACTCCTGCCCAGGCAGGCTCCTGTCTGGTCAGTGAGCACCGTTGGAGTATTCCCGACATACACGTAACGATTCAGGCTCTGAGCAAATAGAGAGCACTCCGGCCCACTGGGTCCTGACTGATAAACCGTCCAGCGGACGGGTCATACCAGCGTTGGTACTCGTAGTACAAACCTGTCGTTCGGCTAACAGGTTTGCGTGTAAGCCTGCAAATTCTCAGAGAATTGGGTGTTTCGCTAAGCTGATTAAGAATTCGAGAGATTTGGTCTCACCCACAGCAGACGATGCTGGACTGATGGTGGTCCCTCAAATGAACGTACCGCGTTCTTCGCTTTGATTCGGCATCCAGGCTTGGCCTTGGGGCTATGCCTTCAGATTCTTCTTCAGCCCTGCCCAATTCATAACTAGTCTGTCATCAAGGAATTCTCGGGCAACACGATCCTCAGTTACCAGAGGGACCCCTTGCACCCTTGCTGTTGCGAAGATGAAACAGTCGAAGGGGTCATTGTGCTTC
>Ga0209239_1002376_pt1 | contig 11196 bp, 14 predicted proteins | sample GraSoi013_2_20cm_FD_185824 | JGI IMG/M metagenome (GOLD analysis project Ga0209239, IMG submission 185824) | Grasslands soil microbial communities from the Angelo Coastal Reserve, California, USA - Sample 10_02_2013_2_20cm (SPAdes) (version 2) | ecosystem: Environmental > Terrestrial > Soil >...
AGCCGCAGCACTAGTCCGCACAACTCTTGATGTGCTGTCCGTCACAGACAGCGCCTTCCACCCCGTGACAATCTAGATCACAACTCCCTCCTTGAATAGGGGGCTGAGCACTCATGTCTTCAGGGTTCCTCACTCACGCCGTCATCCGAGTTCTCGATGCGCTTGCGCAGAGAGTTCTTGCCCCCAACTCCTCTCCCGAGCACCAACGCACCGGCAGACGGGGCGAAGAAGACGCCTATTTTTATTTGCGGAAGCTTGGGTATGTGATGGTGGCTCGCAATTATCGTTCGCCCCGCCAACATGGAGAGATCGACATCATCGGCTGGCATAAAGGGATACTGTGCTTTATCGAAGTCAAGACTCGTACGACACGCGACGTTAGACCTGCCGAAGCCGCCGTTGGCCCGGAGAAGCGAAGAGATCTCGCCGACGTGGCTCGAGAATATCTCCGCCGCGTACCACCTTCGTGCCAGTGGCGTTTTGATGTGCTGACCGTGTACTATGATCGTCATCCCAGCCAGCCACAGTTCGAGTTATTCCAGAATGCGTTCCATCTGTCGTAAAATAACGATTTAGCAATCACACTTGTTTGAAAGGATCGGTGCTTGCCCGAACTTAGAAAAGATCCGATTGTAGGCCGGTGGGTAATCATTTCAACCGACCGCGCCAAGCGCCCGACCGACTTCGTGCGCGAGGGAGTCAAATTGAAGGGCGGCTTTTGCCCTTTCTGCTACGGAAACGAAAACAAGACTCCGCCTGAAATTCAGGCTTATCGCCCTAATCCGAATGGCGGACCCCCGCCGCAACGCGATACCCCTGGCTGGACGGTGCGCGTAGTTCCCAATAAATTCCCCGCTCTTGGCATCGAAGGGAATTTGAGCCGTCAAGCCGAAGGCATGTTCGACAAGATGAACGGCATCGGCGCCCACGAGGTCATCATTGAGACCCCAGACCACAATGCTAGCCTGGCTACGTTGCCTCCCAAGCGCATTGAGGACGTGCTCTGGACCTTCCGCGATCGTATTCTCGATCTAAAGAAAGATCGACGCTTCAAGTACATCCTGATTTTCAAGAATCACGGAGAAGCGGCTGGCGCGTCGCTCGAGCATGCGCACTCGCAGCTCATTGCGTTACCCATTCTTCCCATCTACGTGGTGGAAGAATTGGAAGGGGCCAAGCAGTACTATATCTACAAAGAGCGTTGCGTTTTCTGCGACATCATTCGCCAGGAGACGGAAACCGGTACACGAGTGGTGTCCGAAAATGAGGACTTTCTAACCATTGCGCCCTACGCTCCGCGATTCCCCTTCGAGACCTGGATCCTGCCGCGGCGTCATGAATCAGCCTTCGAAAATTCGTCCTCACACATGTTTGAAAACCTGGCTAAGGCCTTGAAGACTTTGCTCACCAAGGCGGACCGCGTGCTCGACAATCCACCCTATAACTTGGTCATCCACACTTCGCCAGTCCAGGATCCAACCAACGATCATTATCACTGGCACATCGAATTCATGCCCAAGTTAACCAAGACCGCAGGATTTGAGTGGGGCACCGGTTTCTACATTAATCCGACTCCCCCCGAGGAAGCAGCTCGCTTCTTGCGTGAAGCCAGCGTAGAAGAGCCAGTGCCGGCGACAGTGGGATAGCGGTATTGACTCAGATGAAATCAGCAGACCATCACCCAAGGAGCACGATGACTCATTCGCTGATGCGGATGGACAGCGACTCTGTGAACCCTACGTGGGACCGGAGCTGTTGTCTGCTCAGTTTACAGTAAGCGTTCCGACTTTGTTGCTTCCATTTGCGGTAGCTGAGACTTTCACACTCGTCTGCCCACCCACCGGAGCAGTGTTCAGAGTGAAAGTGCCGGTGGTGCTCCCAGCAGATGCGGTGAACTGCGCGGGCATGGAGGCCACCGCTTCAGATCAACTTACGATCGCCAGGGTGACTGGAGTATCGCTCGCGAGCACACGACCGAATGTGACCTTTCCGAGCGAGCTGGTCGTTGGTGGAACGAGTTCTACCGAGAGATGATTCAGCGTGAGATTCCGGAGTCTTGGTCCTCAACCTCTGTGGCAAAGCAAGCTGTGCTTCCGCACCGCCCAGGAGAACTATGTCCTTGACAGAGCCTTCGCTCTTATCGAGGGGCACCCCGGCAGGAGCGACGTCGTAGGCTACCCAAAATCTGATCTGTTTACTTACACAATATTATGTGTAAAACTTTACACATGGCGACCAATTTGGCTTTGGATGACAAGCTAATCGAGGAGGCGCAGCGCTCCGGGAAGCACAAAACTAAAAAGGAGGCGGTTACGGCGGCCCTCGAGGAGTACGTTCGGCGTCGCAAGCAACTGCGTATCTTGGACGCATTTGGAAGCTTTGAGTTTGATCCGGATTACGACTACAAAGCGGAACGGCGCAAGCGACGTTCATGACCGTTATGGTAGATACTCCGGTGTGGTCGTTGGCGCTCCGGCGCAGGCAGGCTGACTTGAACGCCCGCGAGCAAGCTCTGACCAGAGCGCTGGCAGAGTTGGTCCGGGAAGGGAGAGCGCAGATTATGGGCGCGATCCGGCAAGAACTGCTCTCGGGAATCCGCGAAGAGGAGCATTTTCACAAGCTGCGTGATTATTTGAGGGCTTTCGAAGAACCTGGGATCGAAGTTCTCGACTATGAAGAAGCGGCACAGATGCATAACCGATGCCGCAGCCGAGGAATCGCGGGATCGGCGATTGATTTCCTGATTTGCGCGGTGGCGAGGCGGCGCGACTGGCAGATTTTTACCACTGACCGCGACTTTGAACGGTACGGGCGAGTGTTGGGGCTTAGGCTGTACCGGCAGTGAATCTCGCCCGACACGAATTTTCGAGGAGCGCGGGTAGCCTCAGGGTTCACCTCTCACTGAATCTGAATGGTCCTTCCCATACACGCGAGGCGCCCGCGCCACACGAGCTCTTGCTTTCATGATTTAATACCGGGTTCAGTCGAACATGGCTGTTCCAGGAGGAATGCCCATGAAGTTGGCGAGCGGGCTGCGATGGGGAATCTGGGTATGGTGCGGGTTGGCGTGCGGCGGTTTTTTCATATCCAACGGGATGGCGCAGACTGCGGCGCAGCCCAATCGGCAGGTGGCGATTACGATCGATGATTTGCCGGCGGGCAGTGCGGGTGGGATGTCGGCGGCGACGATTACGGAGATGACGTCAAAGTTGATGGCGGCGCTGCGCGAGCAGAAAGTGCCGGCGGTGGGATTCGTCAATGAGAAGAAGCTTTACAAAATTGGAGAGGTGGACGCACGAATCAAAGCGCTGGCGATGTGGGTGGAGTCAGGGCTCGAACTTGGCAACCATACTTATAGTCACTTCTCGCTGAATAAGGTTGGGTTGAAGACGTGGGAAGACGATGTCATACAAGGCGAGTCGGTGACACGGATTTTGCTGAGCCAGCACAATATGCAGTTGAGATATTTTCGGCATCCATATTTAGATACGGGGAGAGATCTTGAAACCCGGCGAAAGGCGGAGGCTTTTCTCGTGGCTCGAGGGTACCGGATCGCTCCGGTGACGGTGGACGCGTGGGATTGGATGTATGGCGGAGTTTACGAAGACGCCAAGAGACGCGGAGATGCGGCGCTCCAGCAGCAACTGGTCAAGAGCTATCTTTCATATACCGACGAGGTGTTCGCGTATTCGGAGCAGTTGTCGAAGGAACTGGTGGGGTACGAGCCGAAACAGATTTTGCTGTTGCACGCTAATGAACTGGAAGGCGACCATTTCAGCGAGCTGGTTGAGGTGATACGAAAGCGGGGATATCGGTTCATCACGCTGGAAGAGGCGCTGAATGATCTGATTTACAGCCTGCCGGATATGTACGTCGGCGAGGATGGAACCGGGTGGCTGGATCATTGGGCGATTACGCGAGGCAAGCCTCCGCGGGGAGGGCCTGAGTTTCCAGCGTGGGTGGTTGAGCGGGCTAAGGCGATTCGAAAAACGCCTTAGGGACGGCAGACGTCGGTGGGCCGGGGGGTGCGTGACAGTTCTCAGTTCCCGGATACTCGTTCTCAGAGATAGGAAACGTTGAGGTTCGTGGAGGATCGCATGCGTGTGGTGATTATTTTGGTTGTGTTGGTGATCGTTGGGGGATTGGCTGCGCGATTTGCTTTTGCAGGATCTCCTCCGCAGGTTGGGACGGTGGCGCCGGAGTTCACTTTGCCATCTCAGGATGGTCAGCAGGTGAGTTTGAAAGACTATTCCGGAAAATGGGTCGTGCTTTACTTCTATCCCAAGGATTTCACCAGCGGCTGTACGATCGAGGCTCATAACTTTCAGCGCGATCAGGAGCAATACGCGAAGAAGAACGCGGTTGTGCTGGGCGTCAGCGTGGACAATGTTGACTCACACAAGAAGTTTTGTGCCAAGGAAGCGCTGAACTTCAAGCTGCTGGCGGATAGCGATCATAAGGTTTCGGATGAGTATGGGTCGCTGATGAATCTGGGGATCACGCAGATTGCGAAGCGTAATACTTTCATCATTGATCCGGCGGGGAAAATCGCACGCGTGTACACCGGCGTCGATCCGAACAAGCATAGTCAGGAAGTTCTGGTGGCGCTGGATGAGGTCCAGAAGGTTCGATAAATCACGGTTAAGGTGATAACCCGCAAGGTTGTAAATGCGTCCAATGCATAGAATCCCCATTTGTCCGCGTGAGGGAATTTATGAAGCGCCGAGAATTCATCATTGGCACAGCTTATGGCGTGGGCGCGGCGTGGCTGGCTACGAATGGAAATGCGAGGGCTCTGGCCAGTTTGCCTCGCAAATTCAGCGCCGCCGATACGGCCGTGCTCGGAAAAACCGGTATCAAGACCAGCCGCCTAGCCATGGGTACCGGAACTGTAGGATCAGGTCATCATTCGAATCAAACGGCGTTGGGGCTCAAGGGACTTTCGCAATTGTTGCTCAATGGATATGACCATGGGTTGCGATTCTTTGATGCGGCGGATTCTTATGGGAGTCATCCGCATGTGGCGGAAGCGTTGAAGCATGTACAGCGCGACCAAGTTACGGTGCTGACCAAGACATGGGCGCGTGATCCGGCGACGGCTCGCGCCGATCTCGATCGCTTCCGCAAGGAATTGGGAACGGATTATTTGGATATCTGCCTAATGCATTGCCTCACTGAAGGAGATTGGACGGAACGATATCGCGGAGTGATGGACGTGTTCTCGGAGGCGAAGGAGACGGGGATCATCCGGGCTCATGGATGCTCATGCCACTCGATCGAAGCGCTGCGTGCGGCTGCCAAGTCGCCGTGGGTGGAAGTGGATCTGGCGCGCATAAATCCGATTGGATCGCACATGGACGCTGATCCGGCTACAGTTGTGAGTGTACTGCGCGAAATGCGGGCGGCCGGCAAGGGAGTGATCGGGATGAAAATTTTGGGACAGGGAGACATGCGAACCCGTCAGGATGAAGCGTTGAAGTATGCGTTGTCACTGGATGTGTTGGACGCGTTCACGATTGGGGCGGAGAGTACAGCCGAACAGGAAGATTTGATCCGGCGGATTGAAAGAACAGTGACTAGTGGTCAGTGGTCAGTGACCAGTGCGAACCCGTCAATTCAAAGCTAGCGCTGGGCGCAGGTATTGGCTGCAGCGTTCTGCACTGGGCAGCGCAGGTAATGTTTGGTTTTAGAAAGAAAGAGGTCGTAGCTAAGGCTTATGGTTCAGCGTCTTGTCGATGGCGCCCTATGCAGCTTATGGAAATCCCGCATGAACACTCGTAATCCGAACTCTGGTGTCATTTTCGTATACCCCGCCACCAGTTGATCGCGGTAGTGATCAAGATAGAAATCGAATGGGTCCTTGGGGTCCATATCGATCAGAATCATGTCGGTATCGGACATAGTGAGCTTGCCGAAGCGTAATTGAGCTCCGCGATACGCCATGTAGTTTCCACTAAATGCGGGAGTGGGGTCTGACTTGGGCTTGTTTCCGTAAACTTGGACGATCTGATTGCCTTGAATGCGAACTGCCGTAATGCGTCCTTCAATATGGGGTGGCGGGAGGATTTGTTGGGGATCGAGGATTAAGTCGTTTTCCTGGCTGCGAACTCCGCGAACTTTTTTTGTATTGATGAGATCGGCGATTTTAAGTCCGAGCAGATCCATCACGCCTTTGACAGGTAAATGCGCAGCTCTCACTTTTTCTGCATGAATCCGAATCTGCCCTTCTGGCGTGGCCGCAATCGTACCCACCGTTTCGAATGAAATATCGCCCTTTGAGTGCAACTTCCCTTTTACCTTGAGAGCGATTCCTTCCGCCGTGACGGCAAGGTCCTTGAGAGGAGCGTCGGGAGCCGCGAATACGTATTGATTGAGCACATTGGCAAGTGAGTCCGTACTCATAGTGATTTCGGCGAAGGTGATCGCAAGATTGAATGAACGCGAATCATCGAAGATAGGAAGGCCTTCTTGCGTGACAGGAACTAGCGCGCCGTGAAGTTCAAGGATGTGGACTGTGACGTTGTCAGTGAAGTGATACATCACATTCCTCATTTCGGTCCGGACCGCATTGGTTTTGGCGGGCCGATCCTGCTGAGCGTGACTATGGCAGCCGGCGACTAAGCATCCGAGGACGAGCGCCGGCATTATGAGCGGCATCCTGCGCATATGGTTTTGCTGGCGAGTAGATGCGTGGCTCTTGGCCGCGGTGGTCCGCGATTTTGTCAAAGGATGGTCACGACTCGCGTGGTTACGCGTAGTTACCTCCGTGTCTCTCCCTTGGCAAGCTCTGCTTAACCTTTCGCGCAACTTTCCCCAAACAAGTCGTTCTCTGAATAGAACCGGCGATCGCGTTCTGCCGGTCCAGGGCGAATAAGGGGAAATCACAAATGAAGAAGCTAGTGCTAGCGATGATTTGTATGTATGGACTGGGGCTGACTCAAGACGCGGCTGCCAATGAGGTCGATCAGCCGGCTTTGACGATTTACAACCAGAATTTTTTTGTGGCACGGGAACGGTTGCCCATGGAATTGAAGATCGGTGCGAACCAGGTGGTGTACTCGGGAATCTCCGCGCATTTGGAGCCGGACTCCGTAATCTTGCGCGATCCCGCCGGCCGCGCGCTTCAGATACTGGAGCAGAATTACCGCAACGACCCTATTTCGCAGGAGCTCTTGCTTTCCTTCTACGAGGGGAAGACGATCGATTTTCTGGTACAGCGGGCGGATAAACAAGAAATCGTCAAGGGAAAGATCGTGCGCAGCGGATACATTCCCAGCACTTACTACGCGCAGGGTTATTCGCAGCCAGGCATGGGTCAGCCGATCATCGAGATCGACGGTGTGTTGCGCTTCGGTTTGCCTGGACAGCCTCTGTTTCCGGCGCTGACCGGCGATTCGATCCTCAAACCAACCTTAAGCTGGATGCTCGAAACCAACGAGCCAGGCAAGTTCGACGCGGAAATCTCTTATGTCAGCGGAGGGATGAACTGGCAGGCAGATTACAACCTGGTGGTTTCCGACAGATCGAACGGCAAGTTTGATCTGCTGGATATGGTTGGCTGGGTGACAATGCGCAACCAGAGCGGCAAGACATTTGAGAACGCGAGCATCAAGCTGCTGGCCGGCGATGTGAACAAAATTCAAGGTGGCACAGTGGCCAATCGGGCGTACAGTGCGGCGGCCAAGGCGGAGGTCGCAGACGGGATGCGGCCGGTAGTGCGCGAAAAATCGTTTGATGAGTTTCATCTGTATACCCTGGAGCGACCCACTACGCTGCGTGACCAAGAGACCAAGCAGGTGGAGTTTGTGCGCGCCACGGGCATCCACGCGCTGCGGCTCTACGTCTACGACGGTGCGCAAGTGGACCAGTATGGCTATTACAACCTGGAGCAGATCCGGCAGGACCAGAACTATGGCACGTTATCCAATCCCAAGGTGTGGGTGATGGAGGAGTTCAAGAATGCGGAGTTGAATCATCTGGGAATTCCGCTGCCCAAGGGCAAGTTGCGCTTTTATCGCCGCGATACCGATGGGCACCTCGAGTTCACGGGCGAAAACATGATTGACCATACCCCGAAAGATGAAACTATCCGGGTCTATACGGGGAATGCGTTCGACGTGACCGGAGAACGCAAGCGCACCAATATCCGGGTGGATTCAAATCGCAACTGGATGGAAGAGTCGTTCGAAGTTCGGGTGCGCAATCACAAGAAAGAAGCGGTGAATGTACGCGTCGTCGAGCATTTGTACCGCTGGACGAATTGGAAGCTGATCGAGCAGTCGCATGAATCGCGCAGGACAGATGCCCAGACTGCCGAATTTCCGGTGACCATTGCGCCCAATGGTGAGGAGGTGATTTCGTACACGGTGCACTATTCGTGGTAGGAAAAACAAGATGCCTTAATGTTATAATGATTATGGCTATGGAGGGGATATGAAGTTGAAGCTTCGGGCCGTTGGAACATCCACTGGGGTCCTGCTGCCGAAAGAAATGCTGATTCGGCTGAAGGTAAAGAAGGACGATACTCTGTTCGCGGTTGAGACACCTGCGGGTTATTTGCTCACTCCGTACGATCCCGAGGTGGAGAAGCAACTCGGACTGGGCCGCGCTTTTATGGCCAAATACCGGAGCGTTTTCCGCGCGTTAGCCAAATGAAAGATCCGCATTGGGTTGACGCACGTGGGCTGATCCTGCTGCACGCTGAAAGTCTCGCTGAGCATGGTGGACTTTGGGGCTTGAGAGACGAAGCCGCGCTCGAATCGTCATTGGCGCGAGCCCGACATCTTCGCAACTACCGAAAGGACGCTGATATTGCTGCTTTGGCGGCCGCCTACGGGTGGGGTCTCATCCGCAATCATCCCTTCAACGACGGCAACAAGCGAGTTGGATTTCTCGCCATTGGGCTGTTTCTGAGCTTGAACGGTTTTCGATTAGAAGTGGATCAGATCGAATCCGTGCAAATCATAAGGCGGTTAGCCGAGAACCAGATCGGAGAGAAAGCACTGGCCGAATGGATTCGGCGACATTTGGTGCGCGAAAAATAAGCGAGTATCAGGACTGCGCCAACGATTAACTTCAGCCCGGGTACTTCACCTCGGGATGCAAGCGGTCGAAGACCACCCACAGCCCGGCAATAATCAGAAAGACAAACACGCTGCCCTCCGGCCCTACCGAGCCGCCACTCAGCCAGGACGAGCCATGAAAAGATGAACGCAGGAGGTGTCCAGTGGCAACGGTGCCGCTGTTGGGAACGGAATACAGATAAGTCTCACCCCAATCCCACGAAGCGTGGAAGCCGACTGCGAACCATAGATTGCCGGTTCGGCGAAGGGTCAGGCAAAAGAAGAAACCGATAATGCCGGCGGCCGCGATGCCAATCCAAGCTTCGCCTGGATTGGCCAGATGAGTCGCTCCAAACAGAACGGAAAGCACAATGGCGGCGGGCCAGAAACCGAAGGCCTGCATGAGAGTGAACATAGTATAGCCGCGCATGAGGAATTCTTCGAATACACCGACCCACAGAAAGAACAGACCCCAAAACGCCGCAAATTTCAGGACGCGCACTCCATGCAATGCGAGGCCTCCGAAGTAAAACGCCCCTATACCCCGCAGGACGAGCATCAGTATGGTGAGCGCAACCAGTCCCCAGACAGCTCCCAGCCAAAATAATTTACCGAATGCCATCCGCGGCGGCAGGCCATACGCGCCAAAAGGACGATTCTCGACTCGGGCCATGATCAATGCAGGAACTACCGCTGCTATGAGGAGCTGAATTTCGGTTAGCATCATCATCCAGAGCCGATTCGTAGTCAGGTGCAAGATATGGAAGAGTGCGCCGAGCAAGAAGGCAATTCCAACCGCCATCGCAAGATACAGAACGAATCGCCATACCAGGCGCAGGCCCTCAGCCCCCACAAACAGCGTGTGTACTCGTTGCGACAGCGATAACTCCCGAGGAGTTAGAGATGGAGCGATATTCTCCGCTTGCTGCGGTTGCGAGGTATCGCTCGCTTGTGGGGTTAGGCTCTCTTTTGGTTCGTCCATCGCGGAACTTTCCAGAATCGACCTGGGACATGGTAAAACACTCGCCTCCTTTGCATGGGCGGATTTTTCACGCACGAACGCTTTGGCGGGCCACAAGTTTTGGCCGGATTCCTCCTGCTGGTATTTCTCGGACAATGCGCCTGGTTAGTGAACCGCAGCGCCGGCTTGACTCTACGAGAGGAATCTCGTATCAGTGAGGGACTCCAGCGGTGGAATGAAGAACGTAACCTCCACAGATCTCCTCCCTCGCAAGAAAACGATAGCGCCCGCGAGGCGATAGGAACCGGGGTCTTCGACCCCAACCACTCACAACTGTGGTACCTCATAGCGTCGGCGCCTCTGCTGGTATGGCCGGAAGAGACGCGTTTGCATTCGAATCATTCTTTGGTATGGCTGGCGCGAGCGCCCTATCTTTTGTTGGGACTCCTGCTTGGCGCTTCGCTCTGGTATGTCTCGCGCCGGCTTTACGGCAACACCGGAGGTTATGTCGCGCTTGGACTGTATTGCTTTTCGCCGGCAATCATTCGGAGCAGCGCTGTGTGGTTTGCGGAACCCGAAGTAGGAGCGGCCTGGGGTGCATTCGGCACGATCTTCACTGCAATTGCTGTCGCCCACACCTTGTACGCGCCGCGCGAAGTCGTTCTATGGAACTGGAGACGAATTGTTCTTTTGGGCGTGTCGCTGGCATTGGCGGTCGGATCGCAATTTTCATTGATCGTCGTGATTCCGATCGCACTCGGCTTGATGCTCTATCTTGCGCCGACGCGCCGAATTGCAGTGGCAACGATCTGGGTGGCTGCATGCGCCCTCAGCTTGCTGCTTCTGTGCGCGTCTTGTTTTTTTCATTGGACAACTTTTTGGTCGGAGATGTCGCATGCTAATTTTCTTCCCATCGCCTGGCGCAGTTTCGCGATGGCGGGACCTTATCGGCAGGTGTTCGCGCAATTGGGACAGAGCAGCCCGGCCTTGGTGGTTGCGATTCCCATTGCAATCATCGTCTACGTCCTGTGGCCGCGGACGCGTTACTTCGGCAACACTACACCTTTGTTGGTGGCGGTGATCTTATTCGTCATGGCTATTGGTACGCCGCATTATCCCGGCCTCGGTTTCCAAATTGTAGCGGTTCCCTTCCTGCTGGTTTTTGTGGCAGGG
>Ga0209239_1002377_pt1 | contig 11195 bp, 8 predicted proteins | sample GraSoi013_2_20cm_FD_185824 | JGI IMG/M metagenome (GOLD analysis project Ga0209239, IMG submission 185824) | Grasslands soil microbial communities from the Angelo Coastal Reserve, California, USA - Sample 10_02_2013_2_20cm (SPAdes) (version 2) | ecosystem: Environmental > Terrestrial > Soil >...
CGAGGGCGAGCTTCTCAACGATGAGTTCGCGAAGCCGGCTCAAGTCCTCGTGCCGATAGCCGAGGGTCGCTGCGTTTCGCTCTGCCTCGGAGTGTCCCTTCGGAGGAATTGCAATCACGGGGGTCCCGGCGGCAAGGGCTTCATTCAACGTCCCTTTCCCTCCCGTGGTGATCACCAAATCCGCAGCGAGGACGTAATCCTGAAGATTCGGCAGGAACCCGTACGTATACACGCCCGCCTCGGGCTGCGCTTTCAACTTCGGACCGCTCACGATGACCATCGACACGTCGTCCAGACGAAGGACGCGGAAGGCTTTCACGGCCTCGCGGATCAGAAATTCCCCAATCGCGGTGCCGCCCGGGGTCACCAGGATCGTCTTCTTTCGGAAGAACAAGTCGTCGCGGAGCTGCTCTCGGGACGCGCTGAACGGTCGTACGATCGGGCCAATCCGTCGCACGTTCGGCCAAGGAGGGGCGTCGTCGACGGCGAGGATGAGGTCGATCCGGCGCGCGAGTCGCGAGAACCAGAAGTTGCCGTAGCCCTCGAAAAGACGCGAAGTCGGATCGTTCGCAAAATCGTGGCGCAATCCGTTCAGGATTAGTGCCGTGGGAATATGGCGGCGCACCGCCTCCCGGACGGAGGCGACCTCACCGGCAGAGAGGAGGAATCGATTCGATTCCCAATCGGCTTCCTTTCTCAGGTACCGCCCTGCGACGCGGAGATATCGGGCATAGTCGACGTACCATCGCCAGACCTGCTGCAATATCCCGTCGATGGCGGGCCAATCGGGTGCGGGTGGCGCAGAAAGAGCATCGAAGCCGCTGGCGACGACGAGGTCCAAGGCGGGCACCCCGGCCAAGAAGAGAAAATACAAGTCTTCGCGTCGCTCCTGCAGGCCGCGGGCGAGCGCGACCGCTTGGGTTGCGTGGCCGAGCCCCTGGGAATGGACCGCGAAGTATCCTTGAAGCTCTCCCATTGAACGAGCCTATGAGCGAGTTCCAGAAAGACCTTCGGGGTGGTCCAATTGGGACTCGTGCCGGCCCTAGACCACGATCGCAAAGTGAAGGCGGCGCGGAGTGTTGTCCTGAGACCGGGGAAACCACTGGACAGCCCTAGCATTCTCTCGACCCTGCCTCGGTCTTTTAAAGGCCGGCTACCTTCCGTCCGCCTGTGGAATTGGCGGCCCTCGCGAAATATCCGTTCGTCCAGGAGGCTTCTGCCTTCATCCGAGCGGAACAGGTGACTCTCGAAGAGCTGCTGTCCGAGCCGGCCTATGCCCGCGCACGAGCGATCGGGCGGGCTCGCGTTCTCGAGGCGCTGGAGAAGGGGCCCGATGCCAAGCGCGTGGCAATTGCCACCGCCGACCAGCTCTCTCAGCTGCTCGCATACCCGGTCGCACGGATCCTCGTCTCAGCCTTGGAGGACACCTATCTGATCCGACGGTTCGCGCTGCGGGAAGCCATTGCGGCGGAGAATCTCTTGGACCAAGACTCGGACGATGCGATCCTCCATATCGCAGCGCAGCTCCCGATGGACCTGCGCCGAGAGGACGGAGGGTTTCGGATCCATTTCTCGGACTTCTTGCGTTTCACGAGCACGATGCGCGACACGCCATGGAAGTTGATCAACCAGCCCGTGGAACGGGGCTACGTGAGGATGCGCCGCGAGAAGGCGCTCCGCGTGATGCGGAATGCGATCCAGCGTCACATCGAGCAGGGCCTTCCGCTTCCGGTGAACGACGACATCCTCGGCGCGTTCAAGGCCGACCTCTCGCAAATCCGCGGCCTCCTCGAAGCGAAGAAGGCGACCTTCAAGGCGGAGGACATCGGGAAGGTGAGCATCACGCGCTTCCCGCCGTGCATGTACAACCTCCTGGCCCAGATCCAGAATCATGAGAACGTGCCCCACATGGGACGCTTTGCCATCGTCGCGTTTCTCCATCACATCGGGCTCGGCAACGAGGAGATCTATCGCGTCTTCGGGGACGTCCCCGACTTCGCGGCCAACGTGACCCGATACCAGATCGAACACATCACGGGCAAGTCGAGTCCCACGGAATATACGCCGCCCGAATGCTCGACGATGAAGTCCTACGGCATCTGTCCCGGGCCGGACCGGATCTGTTTGACAATCAAGCACCCCCTTTCGTACTACCGCGTGAAAGGGCGCGAAACGCGACCGCGTGGGGAAAGCGCGTCGACCGTGACCTAGGCCGAGAACCCTCGCCACGTCAGCCAGGCTCGCTGGACGGCGGTCGCATGACCGAGCACCGCGAACCCAAGGATGAACCATTCGAGGGGCTGGAGCAACAACGGTCGGACTCCCCACCCCACGCCTCCGGACGGGGAGACGAGCAGCTGGACGAGCCCTCCGATGAACAACAGGACGAGACGATCCGCGCGGCCCAGGACACCGGCGTACCGCCGGCCCTGCCCGACCGCCTGTGCCTGCGTTCCCATGTAGGACGTCAGGAGGACGCCGAGCAGGGCAAGAGTCCCAATCCAGAGTTGGCAATACGCGGAGAATGCGACGCCGCCAATCAGGAATACATCCGCGTAGCGATCGAGGACGTGGTCGAGAAAGTCCCCGCGTGCGGATGCCTTCCCCGCGAGCTTCGCAACCTTCCCGTCGAGCGCGTCCAAGTAGGAACTGAGCAGGAGCAGGACCAAGGCGACGCTCAAGAACCCGGGACCGCCCAGGAAGAATCCCACGCCCGCCCCAATCGCGGCAGTCACCCCGGTCCATGAGATCGTGTCCGGGTTCACTTTGATGAGTCGAACCGCGACCGGCGTGAGAAACTTGTCCGCCGCGGCCCGGTACCGGTCTAGGACCATCCGGTCGCCTCCTGGCTCCAGTCCACGGAGCCGGCTTCATGGCCTTCCGTTTTTCCTTTCAGGATCTCGAGGATCGTTTCGACCGTCTGCGCCGGCGTCCGATCCGTCGTATCGACCTCATACACGAACGGGATCCGATTCGCGGCCTCCTGGGTGATGAGGTCCATCGCCTCCGCCTCCACGTTCTCTCGGATCTTTTCGCGGGGCCACCGACGGGCTTCGAGGCGTTTCTCAAGGACGGCCGGACGGCACCGCAGGACGATGGCGATGTTGACGTCCATCAGATGGCTGTAGTGGGCCTTCAGGACCGCGACTTTCGCCGGGACGAGGAGGCCGTCCCGCAGGGCGTCGACATCAATCTCGTCGGATCCCCGCGCCTCGTCCCGGCCCACGACGAGGCCCTCCTTCCGGGCGACGGCGTCCAGGTCGACCACAACGTATCCGCGGCGGGCGAGGATTTCACAGGCGGAGGACTTGCCGGTGCCGGGCGTGCCCGTGACCGCGATGAGCATCGGAACGCAACCCGGCCCTCTTGTATTAAACGTTCGGGGACTCATCCTTCGCTCGATCGAACTTCTGAGCCACGGCCCGAACGAACCGCGCCGACCGCGTTCGATCCTCGAGGAGGCGAAGAACCCGGTCTCGCGTCGTGGGATCCTCGACCGGGACGAGTTCGACTTCGTACACGACGTCCATCAGTGTGAGAGGCTCCGGCGGTGACAGTCCGAAATCCTCTCGCGCCGAGCCTTGGAGAGCCCTCGCAACATCCGCTCCTTTCCGTGGATCCTCCTCGACAATCAACGCCGCTGCGACCAACCGTCGGACGAGGTTCCACCGAAAACTCGGAGCATGAAAGTCGAGGACGACCATACCCTGTTCGCGAGACGCTCGGGCGACGTCGATCCGGACGACCGTCCGCGTCCGATCGCGAGTGAAGGAACGGAAATCGTGGGTGCCGATGAACGGGGCCAGGGCCGAGGTCAACCGGTCCGGGTCGTGACGGGCCGGTAGCGAGTAACGGTACCATCGTTCGCGAGCGCTCCGGGCGTTGAAGGTTTCCGGAACCCGGGCGATCGCCCATGCCCACACGCCGCGCGCCTTCCCGTTGAAGGCTCGCACCGTGGCGGTCGTCGAGAGGGTCGTGTTGAAGGCAATGACATTCCCCAAGGCGCTCACCCCTCGATCGGTCCGGCTCGCGCTTTGAAATCGAGACGCGCGTGGATCGCGAACGATGCCCGCCCGATCAAGCGCGGAAAGAATCTCACCCTCGACCGTGGCGAGGCCCGGTTGCCTCGTATGCCCGTGGAATGCAACGCCGTCATAGGCGATCTTCATCGCGATTCGAGCCATTTCCCCGCGGAACTCGGACCCCTGTGTTAAGCCCTTCCCCGTCCCCTACCGCGTCCTTGAAATCCTCGGACGCAATTCAACGGGCTCCACAGACCGGGATGGGAAGATGACATGGACGGATCGGATCGAGACGTTGTTGCTCCGAACGGTGGCTCGGATGAGCGATCGGGTGAAAGTCCTGTTGGCCGTCTCGTTGATTGTCCTGGGCCTGGTCTTGGGATTTCTCTCCCTCCTCCCGGAGATCCGGGTCGCGAGCACAGTCTCCCTGGGCGGGACGCTCGGATCCTTTTCAGAGCTGGGCGAACCCGTGGTTCCTGCGACCGGCCTTTCCGAGATCCGGCTCGTCAACAGCTCTTGCGCCATCGTCGCGACCGCGTTGAACGCGGCGCAGCTTCAAGAATTGAATCGCACGGGAAACCGCCCGACGCCCCAACTCGACTGCGATCACCGAATCGCGACGTTCGACGACCCCCTCGTGTGGGTGATCCTTGAAAACCGGGCCTCTTCAAACGAAACGTATGATGTGGAAGCGCGCTTCCTCAGAGTTGTATCGCCGATGGGCTATTTGGCGCTCATCGGGTTCCCGCTCGTCCTCTTCGGCGCGATGTACCTCATCGTCCGGAGCCTCCGGCGCGGGATTGAACAGCTCGGACAAGAATTCAAAACCAAGAATAAGAAAATGTAAAGGGGGCGTGCCCGGGCGGGCACGCCTGCGTTTCGACGCTTACAGTTCCTCTCCGGACTTCTCCGTCGGGGGCTCACGAGTCCCCGGCGACCTCGGACCGCGCCGGATCATCGCGATGCCGACCAAGCCGATCACGACCGCGACGACAGCGACGATGATGGACACCGTCAAGAGCGTGGTCAGGGTGCTGATCTGCGCGTTCGCAGCGGCCAGCTGGTCCTTCGAGGTCGTAAGGTCCTGCTGCATACCGCTAATCACGGCATTCTGGTCCTGAATCAGCTTCCCGAGGTAGACGGTCAACGGAATCACGATGAACGCCCTCGCGGTACCCACAGGAATTCCTAGTTCACCTGCCAGCGCGGTCACGGTGATTTCATGCCCTCCGGGGACGAGTCGACCCGTCGTGTTTGCGTCCAGGTTGATGGACCAAACGCCCGCGGTGCCCGTCGCCGTCGGCGCCCCGGTCAAGACGGTCTCGTCCAGACCGACATTCCGAACCAGGTAGCTGACGTTCAGGTTGCTCGTGGCGGTGCCTCCGACTGCGGTGTTGACGGCAATGTTCGTCGCGATTCCGGGCACAACGTCCGCAACGCTTCCAATCGTCACACTCGGCAAGGCCGGGGCGATGAAGCTGTCCCAGTGGTCCGCCGGGAACGGGTAGGCGGCATACCGCTTCATGACGGTCTGCTTCACCGGCACGTTCACCTGGTCCAGGTAGTACGGCCCGTTGCTCACATAATAGTGGTTGTGGGCCGTTCGGAAGGCATCCAACGCCGTGTACCGAGCGCTCGCAGAGCTCGTCGTGATGCCCATCGAAGCCGCGCCTGGGGGCAGGTGGTTCGCCGCCTTCAGGGCCGCCAACGCGTCGTTCATCAAGGGGATCGTCGGCCCTCGGATGAGATCGACGACAGGCTTCTGGGCCGACTGGGCAGAGCTCGCATCCATCCGGGTGGCATTGTCCAGGACGGTCTGCACTTGGACCTCATGGACGTGCCACGGCTGCGCGGGGAAGAAGTCCATCGTGAATCCGATCATCGACGAGTCGACCTGCCAGTAGTCGGCGTAGATCTCCATCGAGTTCGGACCCACCTGCTTGGCTCCCTTGAACAGACCCAGCCACCGATTCACCGCGGGCGAATCGGCCCGCGGGTCGATCCTACCGATGTCACCGACAGGGAACTGCGCTCCCGTGTACGGATCCGTTGCCCGGTCGGTTCCACCTTCGCGGCGATAGTAGTTCGCGATGGTGTACCAGATATCCTCCATGTTCATCGTGCTTCCATCGTGCCAAGGCGCGAAGGTATAGTTGTACAGGATCTTCGAGGTCGCCGTTGCGGCCGCGGGGACGTTCTCAAACTGCGCGGAGGTCGTGTTGTAGACCTTCGCGTCGCTCGGGACCGCAAGCGTGCCTGTCGGGCCCGCGGTCGTCACATCGGCCGTCGCTCGGACGGCAACCGGGAGACCCGTCGTGGGGTGCAGATCCACGCCGAGATCCGTCAGGGCTCTCTGCTGGGTGGCATCGTAGAGCCATGTGAACCCGCGATACGTGTTCCACTGCGAGTTCCAATGGACCGGCTGTCCGATCGACAGCGTGCCACCGGGCGTGCCGTACCGGGCCGAACGGGTCGTGAACGAGCCCCACGGTCCTGCCATGAGATCGTTGACGGCGGCGGTGATCCGCTTGTTGTAGATGAACACGGCGTTCTCCGCGACCATCCATACGCGCACGCCATCTTCGACGGCGAGGGTCGAGGCGTCCTTGACCATGGTCTGGCGCTCGGCGAGCGAAGCGTAGTTGCTGTTCAACAGTTTCGTCGCGTTCTCGACCAACGGGGCGGGTGGGGTGTAGAAGTCCCAGACCGTCTCACCGCTGTAGGCCGTGTAGAATCCCGCGATCCAGTCGTCCTGCCACGCCTGCAAGCTCGTGAAGGCGAATCCTTCCGTGTAGAGGTTCCACGCCGCCTGGTCCGGCGGGCCGAAGTACACGCGGTCGAACGCGGCTGCCGCGACGCTGTAGTCGCGAATCACCGTGAACCCGATCGCCTCAAGGAGCGAGGCGACGTAGTTCCCGATGTCCAACCGGATGTCTTCCGTCCGGATCGTGAAGCGGACGGTCAATGGGCAACTTTGATAGACCCAGTGCCCGGTCGAATCCAGTGACATCCCGGGAACTGCGGTCAAAGCCGTCGAGATCTGGTTCGCGGCCCTCGTCTGATCATACGAGAAGCTCTGGTCCAACGCCCGGAAGAACGTCGCTTCCCGACGATACTCGGGCATCTTGGCGTGCCACGGCGAAATGTACGGAATCGCGAACCCGCCGTAGATTTGGTTCACGATGAAATTCCGGTCGACCAGGAAGTTCAATCCTTGCCGAACCGCCTGGATCTGGAAGGGATTGAATCCAGGACCCGTACATGTCCCCGGCATGTTGACGCCGGATGCGTACGGAACCGGATTGACCCACAAATCATTCACACTCCCGGGCGTCTGGACGGTCCAGATGTTCGGGTCTCTCAGAGCAGCGAGCTTATCGGCGAGATTTCGCAAGTTGAACATGTACATCTGCATGTCCACGCCTCGCGAAACTTGTTCGAGTGCCACCGCGGCGCTCGGTTGCTCGGAGAAAATTACGGTGTCCACGAATGCTCCCTGAGGCGCCGCCGCCGACACCCTTTCGGCGTTTACGACGAGCGCTCCAGCGGCGAGTGCTATGGTTAGCATTGCGACTAACAGTCTGCGCATCATTGTCTCCCCTACCGTGATCGGTCCATTGGTCAGCGAACCCCGCCGACCCCTGGACCGGCGTGGTAACTGGGGGTGCGGATATAAGCCTTTTCCAAACGAACGTCGAACTATCGTTCATTCATCGAACCAACTCGGAAATCGAGCAGTTTCTCCATTGAAATTCGTCCACGTTCGCATGAGAAATCGAGACTAGGAATCGAGAATTTGCCATGTCAGCACCTGCTTCATCGCAGCGCGAGAGACGCCGAAACTATTGCGCCAGGTGACACGCGACCTGGTGTCCAGGTCGGAGCTCCCTCAACGGCGGCTCCTCGACATCGCATAGACCCGCCTGGGCGATCGGACATCGAGGATGAAATCGGCACCCGGTGGGCGGATTGATAAGCATCGGCGGCTCTCCCGGCAAGGCGGCGAGCGTCCGAAATCGGTTTTGCGGATCGGGATCCGGAATCGCATTCATCAGGGCTTGCGTGTACGGATGGAGCGGTTCGTTCAACACCGCTTTCACCGGCCCCAATTCCACCACCTTTCCCGCATACATGATCCCGATACGGTCCGAGAAGTGCTTGGCCGTCGCGAGATCGTGCGTGATGTACACGAACGCGACGTGACGGTCCACCTGAATTTGTCGCATCAACGAAAGGATGGAAATTCGGACCGAAGCGTCCAGCATTGATACCGGTTCATCGGCGATGATCAGCTCCGGATCGAGGATGAGCGACCGGGCCACCGCGACACGCTGCCGTTGTCCGCCGCTCAACATGTGAGAGTATTTCTGGACGAACCGATCCGGCGGAGTCAGCTTGACGGCTTCAAGCGCCGCGTTCACCCGTTCCTGCCGTTCCGCCGGCGTGCCCACCTTGTGGACGAGCAAAGGCTCCTCGAGAATCTTGGAAATGGTGTACGCCGGGTTGACGCTCGCGTACGGATCTTGCGGCACGATCTGGGTCTTCCGGCGCAACCACATGAGATCGCGCGGCTTCGTGCGAGTGATATCCTGGCCGTCGTAGATGATCCGGCCTCCGGTCGGATCGATCAAGCGAATGGAGGTGCGACCCAAGGTCGTCTTGCCGCAGCCGCTTTCGCCGACGATCGCTAGGGTCTCACCCCTCGCGATCTCAAGGGAGACCCCGTCGACCGCTTTCAGGTAGACTTTCGGTTTGAAAAACGCTTGACGAAGGCCGAAGTGGACCTGAAGCTTGTCCAAGACCAGGATCGGCCCGGTCCCCGGTGGGCTCGTCTCTGGGACGGGTTCCGACGGCCCGATGGCGCTCCCCGGTCCTCCCGCGATCTCCACCTAGCTACCTCCCCGGTTCGAGAAGCCAACATGCCGCTCGATCCGTTTCGCCGTAGTACGGAGGGACTTCGACTTTGCACTTGTCAAAGACGAACGGGCAGCGAGGATGGAAACGGCATCCGTCCGGCGGTTTCACCAGGTCCGGCGGAGTTCCAGGAATGGAGTCCGGCTTGTCCTCGGTCCGAAGTTTCGGCGCGCTCGCGAGGAGCTTCTGCGTATACGGGTGCTTCGGATTCGGATAGATCTCCTCGGCCGGGCCGACCTCGGCGAGCCTCCCGGCGTACATGATTCCGACCTTGTCCGCGAGCTCGGAGGACAGCCCGAGGTCGTGGGTGATGAAGATGTACGACAGCGACTCCTCTTTCTTCAGCCCTTTGAGCAGATTCATGATGTTGGCCTGGGTCATTACATCGAGCGCCGACGTGGGCTCGTCCAGAATCACTAGGGAAGGTTTCATGACGAGGGCCATGGCGATGACGACTCGCTGCTTCATCCCGCCACTCAGCTCGTGAGCGTACTGCTTCATCGTGTACGGCGGGAGCCCGACGCTCTTGATGACTTGCTGAGCCTTCTCAATCGCTTCCTCCTTCTCCGCGTCGAGATGGACAATCAACGGTTCGGCAATCTGTTGACCGACCGGGATCATCGGACTGAGAGCGTTCATCGCCCCCTGAAACACGATCGAGACGCGTCTCCATCGGACATCCTTTCGGAAATCCTCGTCGCTGAGCTGCATCACGTCTATTCCGTCGAGCTCGACTTGTCCCGTGTACGATCCGACGTTTCGGGGAAGCATGCGAAGAAGCGCCGATGCGGTGGACGTCTTGCCACAGCCGCTCTCCCCGACGAGGGCAAATGTCTCGCCCTGCTCCACATCGAACGAGACATCATCGACCGCCCGGACCAGCCCTTTTCGAGTGCGGTAGTGGAGCACCAAGTTTCGCACGCTAAGGAGGGGCATCGGGTTTCCTACTGTTCGCGGAGCCGCGGGTTCAGGACCTTGTCGAACGAGTAACCAAGGAGGGCAAACGCGACCGTCGCAAAGACAATCCCACCCGCGGGGAACGCGATCCACCACCAAAATCCTCGGAAGGCCGCGTTTCCGTTATAGGCCGCGCCCAAGATGGATCCCCAAGTTGGAAGCAGGGGATCGCCCAACCCGAGGAACGACAGAGAGGCCTCGAGGAAGATGAACGAAGGGACCGCTAGGGCGACCAACGCGAACGTGTACGGCATGAGCCTAGGAAGGATGTGCTTGAACAGGATTCGGGAACGGCTCGCCCCGTACGAAATCGCCGCCTCGATGTAGGCTTCTTCTTTGACTTGCAGCACGATGCTACGAGCGACTTTCGTCGTGCTACCGACAAACCCGAATGCGACGAGGACGACCAGGATCAACCAGATACTCGCCGAATACACGATCGCGATCAGGAGCAAGATCGGCAGGATCGGAAGGATGAGAAGGATGTCCGCCCCCCGCTGGACTGCCTCGTCCCACCAGCCCCCAAACCATGTCGCGATGGCGCCGAGGATCATCTGAAGCAAGACGATGACGAGGGCGGCGACGGTGCCGAATGCGAGGGCGACCGGAGCGCCCCACAGCAGCCCAATGAGCAGATCCCTGCGGTTCGAATCCGTTCCCGCGACCCCGAACACGGTCCCGAACACAACGAGCTTGGCATCCATCCCGACGGTGCCGGCCGCGGCGAGATCGAGCTGCAGTGTGTATTGCCCTTTGAGGACCGTCGCCTTCGTCGTGTCGAGCATATCTTTGCCGGCCCTAGCAAACAGCGTCACTTCGGGGGCGATCAAGCTGACGTCCGTTGCGTTGAAATTGGCAATCGCCCAAGTACGAATGTGATCTTTGATCGCGGGATCGATGGAGACGGGATAGTCGTTCCCGGCCGGGGCCCGTTGGTCGGGCACGTCCGAGAAGAGCGTCAGGTTCACTCCGTCCGGCCGGAACCACTTCGCTTCGACGAGCGGAGCATTGGGGCCGTATACGGTCCAGACGGTCATCGCGAGCTCGGTCGGGAAGACGTCGGCGGTGTAGGAAAACACGTACCGCATCGAGATGAACGTGTAGTCGCCGAAATCGGTGACCCGACTGACATATCGGGTCCACGGTCCGCCCGGACACGGCTCGCGTGCGGAGGCGTTCGAAATGGGAATCGTGGACGAGGTGAAACACGGGTGGACGATTTTCGTGCTCAGGAGCTCCTTCCCTGCGATAAGCCGAGTCCACTCGGGGGCGGCGTCTCGCGGGTTGTCAAGCCAAGCCCCC
>Ga0209239_1002378_pt1 | contig 11193 bp, 9 predicted proteins | sample GraSoi013_2_20cm_FD_185824 | JGI IMG/M metagenome (GOLD analysis project Ga0209239, IMG submission 185824) | Grasslands soil microbial communities from the Angelo Coastal Reserve, California, USA - Sample 10_02_2013_2_20cm (SPAdes) (version 2) | ecosystem: Environmental > Terrestrial > Soil >...
GCCGAGAGGCACACGTGCGAGCTGCGGGTTCTAATAGCTTCAATAGTGCGCGCTCGTCCTAAGCGCGCGTCAGGAGAATCTTTTTCTCCCTTGACAAAAGACTTACATGGAGGTCGGCTATCCGGAAGTAATCCGGTTTTGGGACATGCGGATCGGTAAGCCTCAGGCAAGTGAGCGGATGCAGAGTCTCTTTTACCGGAATATATGGACCAATCAGCCACTCGATCGGCAGCCTGCCCAGCCTTGCAGATCTAGATGGATTTTTCTCGTTCTCACGGGCGTTTTCCTGGTCTTTGTCGTGGGAAATCTGGTTGGTCTCCTGTGCTGCGGCGTTTGATATAAGCAAATTCAAGGCAATGCCGAATGCGAAAAATACACGCAAGCACGCCGTGCTCCGAATAAGACTTCTCGAATCGCACTTCCAGTCGGATGCGTCCATGCGTCTTTACTTTGGCACTAGGATTTGCATTTGTGACGATACAACAGGAACAAGAATACACGTCCGATGGGCTAATCGGAATTGTTCCGCACCGACAGTTCCTCATCAGATGTAAGAAGTCGCGGTTTGTTTTGTACGGACTACCGCAAACATTTGCTTCGCTGTATTGCGGCGCTGCCGATTGGTCGGCGGTGTGTCGCAGGCCTGTAATCCTCCATCATCCCGCGTGTAAATTCCTTGCGCTCTCGAAAGAGCCGGGCGTGTCCGAGCAGAAACCCCTTAGCTTGCCGCACCATCGCCACAATCACGGAATCAGGAACTCCCGAGGCTTTCGGTTTTCCGCCTTCAGCGTTATTTACGCCAATTCCCGCGATCCCCGCAGAAGCTACATACGTTCTTCGCGCCAGTTCCCAGCGTTATACTTTTGAGCCGCGAAAAAAGCGGCCAGACCGTCCGTTAGGTGACACCTGAGAGGTGACACATGGACCAGGATAGACAGATCCGCTTCGCCATAACCCGTTCTTTATAATCGCCTCCCTTTTGTGGGGAGCGCATCTCGGCAGCCGCGATCTCTCCCAGATTTTCAAACCCGAAACGGCGAAGGAAATGCTTGGACTTCTCGCTGCCACTGCGGTCGTAATCGTGCCCGTGGGATTCCTGATAAGCACCCTCTCCGTGATGCTCCTCAGGGCGCTGGCCCTGATTGCCCGAACACAGAGCTACGAGGCTGTCTTGAGCGACTCCACGCTTGAGCGTATCTGGGGCCAGCTTCAGAGCACACAAGCGAAAGACAAGAAGCCGGCGCCTTGAAGGACCTAAACCAAGCCTTCTTCAGTGATGCCAGCGACAGTCAATAGTGAGTCGACCCGGGTGCGGAGCTCGACTGCAGGGGTAACTTACTCACGGTGGTTTGGCGATACCGATCGTTATCGGCGGCCTTGGTCCAGGAGTTCCGAGGGCTTGGCCGATACGACCATTTACTGCTGGTCGAATTCTCTATCTCGCCCTGCAGGCCTCTACTCAGGCGTGCCCCTCCTTGAGCAATTGTCAACCGCTGGAACGTACGTAAGACTTAGCTTATCGAGGAGGCCTGTTGGCTAGTGTTTTTAACGACGACCTTGTCCAGATTATCGATCTGACAATCTCTTATTCGCTGCCATGCTCGGCACCGGTCCGGGCCGTGGATCATGCAAGCCTTGAGATACATCGGGGCGAGGTGATAGGTGTTCTGGGAGAATCTGGCTCTGGCAAGAGCACGCTTGCCGCGGCAATCCTCCGCCTGCTTCCGCCAAATGCCCATTACGACGACGGTAGCATTATGTTTAGGGGTGGCAACCTACTTGCGCTGGCAGAACTGGAGCTGCGGACAGTTCGCGGTAAAGAAATTTCCCTGATTTCACAGGATCCTGCACTCTCGGTGAATCCAGTGATAAGAGTTGGCGACCAGATCTCAGAGGTCGTTCGGGCTCATCTCGCGATGAATGGCAGCGAGCGCAGGCAGCACGTGGAAGAGTTGTTGCGGGCCGTCGGTTTCGACCTACCGCGGCAAATTTATTCTGCTTACCCTCACCAGCTTAGTGGAGGTCAGCGGCAGCGGGTCGGGATCGCGCAAGCAATAGCATGCCGCCCAGTCCTAGTGATTGCCGATGAGCCTACCAGCAAGCTCGATGCATCGCTGCAGGCGGAAATTCTTGCCCTGCTATGTGAAATTCGCAAGCGAGATGGCACGGCATTCCTGGTGATCAGCCACGATCCAACCATTTTTCCTGGACTTGCCGATCGTATTGTCATTATGTATGCCGGCCAGGTTGTTGAAGAGGGGAAGACGGCGGATATTTTTCGGAGACCCCTTCATCCCTACACGCAAGCGCTGGTGCGTCTTTCGGAGCGGTACTTCGCGAGCGTACCCGGCAGCCACGCGCGATTTCCGGCCATTAATGGCGAGGCGCCCGATTTGACGCGCATCGGGGGAGGATGCCGCTTCGAACCGCGTTGCCCGGAAAGAATGCAAGTATGCACGAACTGCGATCCACGAGAATTGACGCCCGAGCCATTTCACAGGGTGAGCTGCTTCAAGTATGGAAACTGACGCGCACACTGCCGGAAACAGCCTGCCTTTCCTGCGCGTGTGCGGCCTAACGAAACACTACGTGCGCCGGAGCGGTATTTTACGGGGACGCGTTCCCGTCGCCGCGGTGCAAGATGTTGATTTTGAGATACCTCCTGGGAAAACTCTGGCTCTGGTCGGAAGCTCGGGATCGGGGAAATCCACGGTGGCACGCTGTGTGACTAGGCTGGAGAAACCTGATGCGGGCCAAATCTGGATGGGCGGCACAGACATTTCATGGTTGGGAAATCGCGACCTCCGCCCATACCGCAGTGAAATCCAAATGATTTTTCAGGATGCGGTCACCTCCATGAACCCACGGCTCTCGGCGGCGCAGGTCATTGAGGAGCCATTATTGATTCAGGGGCGCGGCAGCAAGGAGGATCGCCGGACGCGTGCCCAAGAAATAATGAGCGAAGTTGGCCTTGCGCCGAACTCGGCAGACCGCTCGGTGATGGAATTCAGCGGGGGGCAGCGACAAAGATTGGCCATCGCGCGGGCGCTCGCGCTGCAGCCAAAACTGCTGGTGCTGGACGAAGCGCTTTCGGGCCTCGACCTCTCTACAGAGGCGCAAATTACCAACCTGCTGCTTGACCTTCAAGCAGCGCATTCGCTCACCTATCTCTTCATCTCCCATGACATGGCGCTTGTGGCGCACTTGGCGGATGCAATTGCGGTCATATCGGCAGGGAGAATTGTGGAGCAGGGTCCGACAGCGCAGGTGATTTCGAGTCCCAATCACCCGGAGACCAAAGCGCTGATGGCAGCGGCGAACGCTTTCCAAAAAAATTACGCGGATGTGCTTGGAGGCTCCCGATGAAATACCTGGGCCGGAGGCTGTTGCGTGCAGGTTTGCTCCTGGTGGGGGTGTCGGCACTCTGCTTTTTGTTTACAGAAATGGCGCCTGGAAGCTTCTTTGACGAGATGCGGCTCAATCCGCAGATTTCGCCTGAGACCATCTCTGCCTTACGCGCGCGATACGGACTGGATCAACCACTGGCGGTGAGATATGCGCGATGGATGGCAGCGCTAGTCCGCGGAGACTTCGGGTATTCAATCGCGTACAACACACCAGTCGCGCCGCTCCTCTGGGCGCGCGCAAAAAATACGCTCTTGCTCACTGCAACGGCAATGTTTCTGACCTGGCTCATTTCGGTCCCATTGGGCGTCCTGACGGCAGCTTCTCGCGGACGGTGGCTGGACAAAGTCGTAGGAGTCGGAAGCTCGTTGTTAATTTCCATTCCGGAAATCGTTGTTGCTATCGCTCTGCTCGCGCTAGCGGTTCGCACACGAATCGTGCCTGTGGGCGGAATGAGATCTCTGGGTTTCCAAGAACTCTCGATGTGGGGGCAATTCCACGACATCGCGCAACGCATGTTGCTGCCCACGTTGGTCCTGGTATTAGCCAGCATCGCTGTGATTGAAAGACACGTCCGGTCTAGCGTCCTTGAGGTGTTGGAAGCGCCGTACATACAAGCAGCGCGTGGACTGGGAATCGGCCGCACTCGATTGTTGTTCCGTCATGTTCTGCCGGTGGCGGCGAATCCGGCGATTTCGTTGTTTGGTTTTTCCCTCGCTGGCTTGCTCAGCGGGTCGCTTTTGGTGGAAGTTGTCACTGGCTGGCCTGGCCTGGGACCGCTAATCCTTGATGCGACGCTCTCACGTGATCTGTATCTGGTCATCGGAGGGGTGATGTTTTCAGCGGTGTTCATGGTGGCCGGCAATTTTATCGCCGACCTGTTGTTGCTGGCTTCCGATCCGCGGATTCGCGCCGGAGAATCCGATGCGAACTAAAATGCTGATTTTGTTATTGGCCTTAGTGCTCTTGCATGTGATTGTAATATTCGCCGGCTTCATCGCGCCCTACGATCCTGGTGTGCAGAACCGAGAATTACCCTATGCTCCACCTACTCGGCTGCACTTTGTGGACGCTTCGGGTTTTCACCTGCGGCCATTTGTTTACGCCTCGATGCTTGTGGTCGATTCTTATCAAGAAGACCGCACTCACGAATATCCCGTTCACCTGTTCGTTAGAGGAGACGATTATCAGATCCTCGGGATGTTCAGATCCAACGCACACCTGTTCCGAGTGGACGAACCCGCGCACATCTTCCTTTTCGGTGCTGATGGCTTCGGCCGCGATGAGTTTTCGCGGTTGTTGTATGGTGGCCAGATATCCCTAGCCGCAGGCGTATTGGCGACACTTCTCTCGCTGACGACAGGAACTATCATCGGTACAATCTCGGGTTATTACGGCAAGTGGTTTGACGAGTCGCTGATGGGCTCCGCCGAGCTGTTCTTGTCACTGCCTTGGCTCTATTTCCTGATTGCGGTGCGAGCATTCCTGCCACTCCACGTCAGCCCCGCTGGAACATTCCTCCTTCTTATATGCGTCATCGGCCTCATTGGATGGGCGCGTCCCGCGCGGCTTGTCCGAGGAGTGGTTCTCAGCGCACGAGCGCGTAACTACGTCTCGGCGGCGCGAGGTTTTGGCGCTTCAGATTTCTACCTGCTGCGCCGGCACGTTTTCCCGGAAACATTTGGAGTTCTTTTAACTCAAGCTGCCCTGCTGGTTCCACAGTATGTTGCGGCAGAGGCCACGCTGTCGTTCTTCGGACTCGGCGTCAGTGAACCGGTGCCGAGCTGGGGCAACATGTTGAGCACGCTGCAGCAATATAACGTGCTGGTCTCATACGGCTGGCTGCTGGCTCCTGCGGGCGCGCTTGTCGTTACCTCCGTAATCTACTGGTGGTTGGCTGATGCGCTCCATTCGCGGTTAAAATCTCATTCAATCTGAACAGAGTTCTGTGGGGAAGGGGTGTTATGAAACTCGTAGCTCGCCTTGCCCTTTACGTGTGTCTGCTCGCTGCCCCGTGCGTCGTCGCAGCACCTAACCCTGCGGCGCTGAATCCGGCCGAGGAATTGCAGCGCGTGGAAGGCGAGGTAGGCCGCTACGGCGGACACTTAGTAATCGGACAACGTTCCGAACCCAAAACTCTGAATCCAGTCACTGCAACCGATGCAGTCTCACGCGAGGTCATTGGCCGCCTCATGGCGGACTTGATCACCATCAATCGGGCATCGCAGCAAAGCGAGCCCGGATTGGCAAAGTCTTGGACAACATCGGCAGATGGGCGCACGTTCACTCTCAAGCTTCGCAAAGGCATCCGGTTTTCGGATGGGCATCCATTCGACGCAGACGATGTGATTTTTTCTTTTACGGTTTACCTGGATGAAGCGGTGAATTCACCACAGCACGACCTGCTGATCATTGATGGCAAGCCGCTCACCGTAACCAAGGTGGATCAGTACACCGTGCTATTTACGCTGTCTCGGCCCTATGCCGCCGCAGAAAGAATCTTTGATGGCCTGGCCATGCTGCCGAAGCACATCCTCGAAAAGCCCTATCGCGAGGGGCGGTTCGTCCAGAGTTGGTCATTAAACACCCCGCCCGCCGAAATCGTGGGTTTAGGTCCGTTCCGGGTCAAGGAATATCTCGCCGGACAGCGAATCGTGTTAGAACGCAATCCCTATTACTGGAAAGCCGATCATGACAACCATCGCCTGCCATATCTGGACGAGTTAGTATTTCTCTTCGTCGGCAGCGAAGACGCGCAGGTAATGCGCTTTGAAGCCGGTGAAACCGATATGGTAAGCCGGTTGAGCTCAGAGAATTTTGCGTTGCTGACAAAGGAGCGCACTCGTACTGGCTCGCAACTGGTCGACCTCGGTCCCAGCCTGGAATACAACTTCCTGGTCTTCAATCTCAACGATCTTGCAACTAAAAAATTGAACATCATTTCCGGCAAACAAACCTGGTTTCGCGATCTCAAGTTTCGCCAGGCGGTATCGGCCGCGATTGACCGCGACTCGATAGTGCGCTTAGTGTACGGCGCAAGAGGCACGGCGCTTTGGGGCAATGTCGGTCCTGGCAACAAGCTTTGGGTCAACCAGGCAATCCCTCATCCGCAACGTTCATTGGACGCATCGCGACAACTGCTAAAGTCTGCCGGATTCTCCTGGAATAACGCCAGCCAACTGCTCGATCCATCGGGCAAAGCGGTCGAGTTCTCCATCATTACCAGTTCGTCCAACACGCAACGCATGAAGATGGCGACGCTGGTGCAGGATGACCTAGCGCATTTGGGCATGCAGGTTCATGTTGTGCCTCTCGATTTTCGCGCGATGCTCGATCGCGTATTCCAGAGTTTTGATTACGAAGCAGCCATCATGGGCCTGGGCGGCGGTGATCCTGATCCCAATCCTGAGATGAATGTATGGCTTTCGAGCGGGAGCACTCATCTGTGGCATCTCGGAGAAACGCAGCCCGCCAGCGATTGGGAGCGAGAAATTGATCAGTTGATGCAGCAGCAGATGATCACGCTGAACTACGAGAAGCGGAAGCGGCTTTATAATCGAGTTCAGCAACTCATCGCCGAAAACCTGCCCTTCGTTTTTCTTGCCACGCCGAATGTTCTGGCCGGTGCGAAGGCTCAGGTCGGCAATTTTCATCCCGCAGTGCTGGATCATTACACACTGTGGAATGCCGACCAGCTTTACCTACGCACCGAAACCAGAGGCATGGAAAGAGCCGGAATCCGGTGACGGTTGCGGCAAAAATGCAGCGCGAAAGTCGGGCCTCCTGGCCTGACGATCGCCTGGTAGCTGAATGCCTGCAGGGTGACGAGAAGGCTTGGTCAGCCCTCGTAGATAAATACAAGAATCTGATCTTTTCGATTCCCATCAAGCTGGGCCTGTACGACGATGCAGCCGACATTTTCCAGGCGGTATGCCTCGACCTGCTTACCGACCTGCCACGACTGCGCGAACCGAGTGCCTTGCCGAAATGGCTCATGCAGACTTGTTATCACAAGTGCCTTCAATGCCGGCGCAGAGCGGAAAGGCACGTAGCACTCGCTGAGGAGGATGCCGAGCTACCGCCAGTGAACGGTAGTCCGTCGGCGCTCCCTGGCGACCTGCTTGTCCAACTTGAAAAAGAACAGATGGTCCGCGACGCGATTGCACAGTTGTCTCCACGATGTGAGCGGATGATTCGTATGCTGTTTTTCGAGACTCCGCCTCGTCCCTACCAGGAGATTGCAAAGGAACTCGGCATTGCCACAGGCTCGATCGGCTTCATCCGCGGACGCTGTTTGGGAAAACTTAAACAACAGTTGGAAAACATGGGGTTCTAAGTGAGCGTGAAGGCCGTTCAGCGGACCGAATGTGACGCCATGATCGAGCGTTTGCTGGCGCTTGACGACGACGCTGGCCGCAGGGAATTAATCGCGCAGAATCCGTCGCTCGACTGGGATCAGCTTGTCTCCACGCTCACCGATCGCGTGCGGCAAGCGGTCCGTGTAAGTGCCGCCAATGCCGAGCGCCTAGCAGATCTCGCAATTGCGGTTGCGGAAACCGCAGGCAGTACGATGGCTTTAGCAAAGAGCCTGCGCGCCAAAGCCAACGCGCTCTACTCTCTGGACCAACATTCCAGCGCCATCGAAATGCACGAGCGTGCCGCGGCCCTATTTGAAGTCGCAGGCGAACAGCTCGAATTGGCGCGCAGTCTAAGCGGATCAATTCAGCCGCTGCTTCTGCTGGGGCGCTACGACCAGGCGCTGGCGGCGGGCGAACGCGCCCGGAACATCTTCGCGGATCAAGGAAATGCTTGGCGCTTAGCGCGGCTGGAAAGCAACATCGGGAACATCTACCATCGCCAGGATCGGTTCACCGAAGCACTGGCGTGTTACGAACGCGCTTATCAAGAACTACTTTTGCACGATGATCCCGAAGGCCTCGCTGCGGTGCTGAGCAATCTTTCGCTTTGCTACATCAGCGTAAACGAGTTTACGAAATCACTGGAACTCCATCAACAAGCCCGCCAGCACTGCGAACAGAAAGGCATGCCGGTTCTCGTTGCTTATGCAGATTACAACATCGCGTATCTCCATTTTCTTCGCGGCGAGTATGGACGCGCGATCCAGATGCTTCGCGATGCCGCCGCCAACGCACAAAAAGCAGGCGATGCGTACCAAATGGCGCTGTGCAATCTCGATCTTGCTGAGATCTATCTCGAACTCAACCTGAGCGCAGAAGCGGCCGAACTTGCGCCTGCCGCTCACGAAGCCTTTCAGCAGCTCGGGTTTGGCTACGAAGCTGCCAAGGCGCTGGCCTTCGCCGCCATTGCCGCCAGCCAACAGGGGCAGGTTTTTGAGGGGCTGAAGCTGTTTACCAAGGCAAGAGAACAGTTTGTCGGCGACAAAAATCAGGTTTGGCCCTCGCTCATCGACTTGTATCAGGCGCTGGTGCTCTTTAATGGAGGCCGACTCTTCGAGGCGCGCCGGCTCTCGACTATGGCACGCGATTTCTTTACTGCTTCCACAATGCGCAGCAAAGCGGTTTTGGCGGAATTGCTTCTCGCGCGCATCGCGCTGCGCCTGAATGACAGCTCTACAGCACGTCAGCACTGCGATTCCGCCCTTCAGCAGTTGAAGGAATTAGAGAGGCCAGTGCTCGCCTGCCAGGCAGAGTTTCTATCGGGCAAGGTCGCACAAGCACTCGGCAACGACGATCATGCTTACGAGTCATACTGCCGTGCGCGGAGCTTGCTGGAGACGCTCCGAGGAAACCTGCGAGGCGAAGAGCTAAAGATCGCCTTCTTCCACGACAAACTTGAGGTGTATGAGAACCTCATCGACCTCTGCCTCCACCGGCCAGGCGGGTTTGAAGAAGCGTTCAGCTATATTGAGCAGGCGAAATCCCGCAGCTTGATGGATCTTCTGCTCCAGCCCGTACACGTGCCCTCAGAAGCCGATGCCGGGCAAAGTGGACTGGTGCGTTCGATTCGCGCCCTGCGCGAGGAACTGAACTGGTATTACAACCTGATTGAACGAGAGCAACTTCGCCCTGAAGAACGGTCGCCGGAGCGAATTCAAAAATTAGAGCAGCAGGCGCGGGAGCGGGAACACGATCTCATGCGCGCAGCCCAAGAGGCGACTGCGGTTGAGATGAGCGATGCAGGATTGCAGGCGCCGAGCAACATTTCGCTCGACGAGATTCGTGCCACCGTTTTTCCGACCACCGCCTTGGTGGAGTATTTCTCCGTGCAAGATCGCATCCTCGCATGCGTTCTCAGCAACAATGATTTGCAGATCTGCCCTGTAACCTTGCAATCGCGCGTGCAAAAGCTGCTGCAGTTGTTGCAATTCCAGCTCTCAAAGTTTCGGCTCGATCCACAATACGTCAGCACATTCCAAGAATCGATGCTGCAATCCACGCAGGCACACCTGAAGAATCTCTATCAGGAGCTGATTGCGCCGGTGCGTAATTTGTTCAATGCCAAGCACCTGGTTTTTGTTCCGCATGGCCTGCTTCACTACGTTCCGTTCCATGCCCTGCATGACGGCGAGTCGTATCTAGTCGATCAATTTTCTGTTTCCTACGCTCCGAGTGCGAGCATTTATGCGCTCTGCCAGCAAAAACAGGCAAACACTTGGGGAGAGTCGCTGATCCTGGGTATCCCGGATGCCCAGGCGCCCTCGATCGCTGATGAGGTGCAAGCCCTGCAATCAATTCTGCCGGACTCAATACTCTTTATGGGCTCTGCGGCAACTGAAGAAATTCTGCGGGCTCATGGGCCTGGCAGCCGGATCGTCCACATTGCCACGCACGGATATTTTCGTCAGGACAATCCCATGTTTTCCTCTATTCGTCTGGGAGGATCGTATTTGAGTTTGTACGATCTGTATCACCTAAAGCTGCCGGCTGAACTGGTCGTCTTGAGCGGCTGCGCAACCGGTCTAAATATGGTTAGGCCGGGGGACGAAGTGGTCGGATTGGTTCGCGGTCTGCTCCAGGCCGGAGCGCAATCGCTCGTCCTCAGTTTGTGGGACGTTCACGACCGTAGCACCAAAGAGCTCATGATTGCGTTCTACACTCGCCTGCAGCAGGGCCTCTCCAAGCCGCTGGCCCTGCAAGCTGCCATGATCGAATTGAGGGAACGTTGCCCACATCCTTATTATTGGGCCCCTTTTACATTGATAGGAAAGGTTTAAGTCCGCCTAGATATTGTTTTCTGCCCCTATATTTTTTCCTGAGCTGCTCTCCCTTATGTATCAGATGGGCAGAAGCCTTCGTCGCTGAAAGCGGCGAGCACTGACCGCCAAATCCGAACCGAGGTTGAAGAATGGAGCATTTCTCGGAGCAAGCCTGGGCCGATTTCGTTCGTGGAATCGGTGAGTCCGCAACGAAGGTGAATATCGAATCGCATCTTGCGCGTGGCTGTCCGGATTGCAGCAGAGCGGCATTCGATGTCTGGAGCCGAGTGCAGGCGACTTTGGTCAATGAAAGAACCTACACGCCCCCGGACAGCGCAGTTCGAATGGTGAAACAGGAATTCACTGCCGCGTACTCGCCGGAGCAGCGTTCGTCGGTTTTAGCGAGCCTCTTGTTTGACACATTCGCGCAGCCCCTGCCGGCTGGAATACGTTCCACCGTAGCGGTCGCGAGGCAACTGGTATACGAGGCCGAAGGACTCACGGTAGACCTACGTCTGGATCGTCAGCCGCAGTCCAACAAGATCTGTGTGGTTGGCCAGGTGCTCGATAAGGGCATCCCGCGCGTTTCGCCCAGCGGCGCTTCCATCATG
>Ga0209239_1002379_pt1 | contig 11191 bp, 8 predicted proteins | sample GraSoi013_2_20cm_FD_185824 | JGI IMG/M metagenome (GOLD analysis project Ga0209239, IMG submission 185824) | Grasslands soil microbial communities from the Angelo Coastal Reserve, California, USA - Sample 10_02_2013_2_20cm (SPAdes) (version 2) | ecosystem: Environmental > Terrestrial > Soil >...
CCATCCGTCAATCACGATCGTACGCCCACGGGTGAAATCATCTCGAACGAGATCGCTCACCGAGCTCCGCCGTGGTCGCAGCGCGAACAGGTCCATTGGGGGCACGAGCTCGCGATAGCGGCGGCCGAGCTCTCGCACCGCGCCTGGCCCCAGGAGCTGGAGCAGGTCGCGTGGCGCGTACGCACCCGCGTGGCCGCCGTTCGTGAGGCCGGTCAGAGCGCTGAGGGCACCAAGCTGGAAGAACCGACGCCGGTGCACGGTCAGCTGACGCGCCGCGTCTTCCTTCGCATGAAGTCCATCAGGATGAACTGCCCGAGGGTCATCGTGTTCGTGAAGTACGCCTTCCCGCGGCAGATCGCCGACACCTTCTTCACGAACTCCACGAGGCTCCGGTCCCGGGCCAGCATGAACGTGTTGATCAGGATGCCCGAGCGCCGGCACAGGGCCACCTCGCGATACGTGGCCTGCAGAATCTGGGGGTCGAGCCCCATCGAGTTGACGTAGATGCGCCCGTCGGGGAGCGTGAGCGCCGACGGCTTGCCGTCGGTGATCATGATGATCTGGCGCATGTCCTTGCGCTGCGACAACAGCATGCGGCGCGACAGCTTCAAGCCCTCGGCCGTGTTGGTGTGGTACGGCCCGACCTGCGCGCGCGCCAGCTGGGCGAGGGGGATTTCCTCCGCCGTGTCGTGGAACAGCACCACCCGCAGCGTGTCGCCCGGGAACTGCGTGCGGATCAGGTGCGTGAGCGCGAGCGCCACTTTCTTGGCCGGCGTGAACCGGTCCTCGCCGTACAGGATCATCGAGTGCGAGCAGTCGAGCATCAACACGGTGGCCGACGACGAGCGGTACTCGGCCTGATGCACCATCAGGTCGTCGTACTCGAGGTTGATGGGCACGCCCAAGCCCTCGCGCTGCAGCGCGTTCGTGAGCGTGGCGTTCACGTCGAGGTTGAGCGTGTCGCCGTACTCGTACTGCTTACTCACCGCTTCGGCCTCCACGCCGGTCGCGAGGTGCTCCGTTTCATGGGCTCCGAAGCTCGACTTGCCGATGCTCCCGAGCAGGTGCTTCAGGGTTCGGTAGCCGAGGAAGTCGATGCCCTTTTCGGTGAGGTTGAACTGCACCTGCTGGGCGGCTTCTTTGGCCATTCCCCCCGGGCCGAACAGGGGTTGCTGCCCCGACGGCACCTTGGGCGCCTCGCTGACGTTCAAGTACCCCTCGTCGATCAGCTTCTGGACGATCTTGTCGAGCAGCTCGGAGAGCTGGCGCTCGAGATCGGCGTCGCGGGCCGCATCGCCGGTGGACTCGCCGCGCAGCAGTTTGAGCATCTCGGGCGTCAGCTGCCCCGAGTCCATGAGCGCCTGGAGAATCGCCTGCCGCAGCGCGTCGAGCGAGCGGTCGGACTCGTCCTCGCCGAACTCGCCCCAGAACGGGTGCGAGTACGCGCCTCCGGCGAAGCCCGACTGAAGGAGGAAATCAGCGAGCTGATCGAGCAGAGCCTGGAGATTCAGCGTGTCGGCCAGCTCGGGGAGGTAGCGCGTGTATGTCGTGTATTTCATCGGCTGTATACCAAATCTAGCTTCGGACCTGGGCCGCGATGAGCCTGGTTGACTTTCGGTTTTTGTTCGGGTATGCTCCGGCCGGTCACTTCTGCCGGAGCCCCCGATGCGCGTTCCCACCGACCTCGACACCCGCCTGAAGCTCCTCATGGACCTGGCGGTCGACGACCATGACGGCCCTCCCCACCGCGTTCTCCCCCCCCGCCTCCGCCATATGAGGGAGGGGGGAGCCCTGCGGCCTTTCAACTTCAGAGAAGTTCGGCTGGGCGCGAGCAACGCCTATACGTCGCTGCTGCGCGTGCTGATGACCAACGCGTGCAGCTTCAATTGCCATTACTGCCCCATGCGGCGAGACCGCGAGATGCCGCGGACGCTCCTTACGCCGGGGGAGCTGGTGCGAGTGTTTCTCGCGGCGCACCGCCGCGGCTGGTGCCAGGGGCTTTTCATCACGACGGGGATCCCAGGGCGCCCGACAAACGTGATGGACGATCTGATCCAGGTGCTCGAGCTGCTGCGGTTGAAACATGGGTTCCGTGGCTACATCCACGTCAAGGCCGTCCCCGGGGCTGAGCACGCGCAACTCGAGCACCTGACGCAGCTCGCGAGCCGCGTCTCGCTCAACCTCGAGACGCCCTGCGGTGAGACGCTCGCCCAGATCGCTCCGGAAAAGAGCTTCGACGTTTCACTCGCGAGCCTCGAGCACATACGGTCCCGCGTGCGCCGCGAATGGGACGAAGAAGCCGACGGGAAGTCGCGCGACGCGCTGCGGCCCAACGGCGCGTCTGGGATGACCATGCAGTTCGTCGTCGGCGCCTCCTCCGACAGCGACCGGGCCATCCTCGGCCGTGTCACCGAGCTGTACGCCCGGCGCGGGATCCATCACACGCATTTCAGCGCATTCCGGCCCATCCGGGACACGCCGCTCGAAGCCGCGCCCGAGACGCCGGTCGTGCGTGAGCGCCGGCTGTACCAGGCGGATTACTTGCTGCGTCGCTACGGCTTCGCGCCCGGCGACGTGGTGTTCGACGCCGAGGGGAACTTGCCGCTGGGCCTCGATCCCAAGGTGGCATCGGCGCTCACGCATCCGGAGCGGTTTCCGGTCGACGTTCGGACGGCGTCGCGCGAGGAGCTGGTGCGCGTCCCGGGCATCGGGCCGGCCACCGCGCGTCGGATCGTCACCGAGCGCGCCGGCACGGTACTGCGCGACCTGCGTGACCTGCGCCGGTTGGGTGTCGTGACGACACGGGCGGCCGGGTTCTTGACGATCGGTGGACGACGCTGCGCCGACGCGCGCTGGGCCGAGCAAATGATGTTCTGGGGCCCCGACGACGACGTGGGGCGGTATCACGCGGTGTACGAGGTGAGCCCGGGGACCTTCCGGTGACGTGGGGCTAGCGAGCGATCCGCGCGCCCTGCTCGATCAGTAACTGCCGCAGCACCGACCGGTGACACCGGGCTTCGTCCTCGCAGTAGCAGCCGACGGAGAAGTTCGCCTCGGCGGAGAGTGCCGCGAGCAGGGTGAGGACGCGTCGAGCCGCCGGCTGACGCATTTCCTGGCGATAGCGCCTGCTGAACGCGGTCCACCGCTTCGGTGTGAGGGGCGCGGCCATGACCCACCGCACGAGCGCTTGGCTCGGTGCCAGGTCCGGCAGCCACACGTCGAAGAAGTCCCGCGCGGCGTACTGTTCTTTGCGCACGCCGCGCGGCGGGCGGCGGACGGTGCCGATGCGCAGGCCTTCGCCACGCTCCCGCGGCGTCCCGAGTTGCACGATCCGGACGGCCATCTCGTGGTCCCTACCCGAATTATCCGACCGCGGCGAGCTTTCCCGCAATGGACGACGCCGCGCGCGGGTCCTTCGGGGCGCTCGCCCACCGCAACTTCCGGCTGTTCTTCCTCGGACAGGGCGTTTCGCTCATCGGCACCTGGATGCAGAACATCGCGCAAGGGTGGCTGGTCCTCGAGCTGACGAATTCGCCCTTCTACGTCGGCCTGGTCGCCGCACTCGGCTCGCTCGGCGTGCTGCTGCTCACGCTCTACGCCGGCGTCGTGGTCGACCGCACCAACAAACACCGCCTCGTCATCCTGACGCAGTCGCTGTCTATGCTCCCGGCGTTCGCGCTGGCGCTGCTCGTGTGGAGCCGTACGGTTGCGGTGTGGCACGTGGCCGCCCTCGCCGCCTTCCTCGGCGTCGTCAACGCGTTCGATATTCCAGCCCGGCAGGCGTTCATCGTGGATCTGGTCGGTAAGGACGACCTGATCAACGCGATCGCGCTCAACTCTTCTGCCTTCAATGCGGCGCGCGTGATCGGTCCCGCGGTGGCCGGCGTGCTGATCGGGGCGTTGGGGGTGGGCGCGTGCTTCTTCTTGAACGGTTTGAGCTATCTCGCGGTGATCGCGGGTCTCCTGGCGATGCGGCTGCCATCCTACACCGCGAGGCCCCGGAGCGGGTCGGCCTGGGCCGGCCTATCCGAAGCGCTCGCCTTCATTCGGGGCGAGCGGACGGTGTTCGCCCTCGTCGTGCTCATGGCGTTGTTCAGTATCTTCGGGTTTCCCTATTTCGTCATCATGCCCGTGTTTGCGCGCGACGTGCTGCACCGGGGCGCCGCGGGCTACGGCCTGATGATGACGGCGGTCGGGATCGGGGCGCTGGTCGGGGCGCTCGCGGTCGCGTGGCTCGACCGCCGCATCCGGAAGGGTCCGACGCTCATCGCCGCGGGCGCGTCGTTCGGGCTGCTGCTCATGGCGTTCGGCTTCTCCAAGGTCTATCTCGTCTCGGTGGCGCTGCTCAGCCTCACCGGCGCGACGATGATCGTCAACAACGCGCTCACGAATGCCACGATCCAGACGGTCGTACCGGACTCGCTGCGCGGGCGGGTGATGGGATTCTACGCTTTCGTGTTCGTGGGGCTCGCCCCGCTCGGCTCGCTGCAGATGGGGGCGCTCGCCGAGCGGATCGGGCCGTCGGCCGCCGTGGCGTTGGGTGGCGCGGCGACGGCGCTGGCCGTGGCCGCGGCCGCGTGGCGAGTGCCACAACTCCGTCATGCGTCATGAGACGCCACGTTGTACGTACGACGTGGCGTCGTGGCGTCGTGCAACGGTCACAGCAGCCGCCGCAGGCGGAGCGCGACGCGGATCGTGTCGGCGTCGCGCCGCAGCATGAGGCGGTGGCTCGCTCCGTCCACGCGCAGGATTTTCCGCACGTCGCTCAGGTCGCTCTCGACGACGCCGCGCCCGTCGATGAGCAGCAGCTCGTCTCCGGCCCGGATGCCCACATCGGCACTGGGGCTTCCCGGCACGACATAATCCACCACCACGCGGCGCAGGCCCGGCCCTCGCGCGACGAGCCGCAGCCCGCTCATGTCGTAGTCGCACAGGGAGCCGCCGGCGACGCGGGGCTCGATGATGACGCGGCGCCGCGCGTAATCCACGATCAGGCGGGACCCCTCGAACACGGCGTTGCCGATGACCCCGTCGATGTCCGTGCGTCCGAGAAAGCCCTTGTTCTCGCCCCCCAACCCGGTGGTCGGGGACGTGACCCGCAGGCGGCCGAGCTCGAGCTGTTGCAGGCGCACGATGGTCCCGTGGAGCTCGCCCGCCAGGCCGGTGCCGATCGGCGCCTCGATCGCCGGGGCCACGCTCGCGAGACCGTGCTGCTCCACGAACGGAGCGGTGAGGATCAGGCACAGGCCCGAGGCGCCGGTATCGAGCAGCAGCCGGGCGGGAATGGCACGCCGCCCCCGGGCCTTGATCTTGGCTCGCAGCAGGGGCAGGTCTGCGTCCGGCGTGAACGGCACGGCGGTCCCGGGTCCCGCGTAGCGGTACGAGGCCGCGTCGAGCAGCCGCACGCGGCGGGTCGGGTAGTCGATCTCGACCGCGAATCGGTGGAGCACGTCGTGTCCCAGGAGGCCCTGTTGCAGGCGCCCGCTCGCTTCGCTCAGGCCCGCGAGGGGATACAGCGCGGTCCGGTAGTCGTCGAGCCGCAGGTCGCCCAGCCGCAGGGACCGAAGCACGACCGTGGCGCCCGTGTCCGCGACGGGCGTTGCGCCGGCGCTCTTCGCCCAGTCGCGATCGAGTCCGGTACGCGACAGGCCGGTATCGAACATCAGCCACGCGGAGTCGCCGTTGACGATCGCGGGGACGTAGATCGCGCCGCCGTAGGGATCGAACGGCATCACCGCCACGGCGGGAGGAGGCGTCGCGAGGGTCCCGCTGAAGCAGCCCGCGAGGCAGGCGAGCAGCGCGACCGCACGGGCGGCCGTGTTCACTGCCACCGCCGCCGCCTGGCCTCGGCCACCACCAGCGCCGCAGCGCCCTCGATCCCCAGCCGCTCGGTGTTGACGACGACGTCGTAGTTCACGACGTCGGGGCGGTGCCGCCCGTAATAGGTCCGCACGTACTGGTCCCGCCTGCGGTCCGTGTCGTCCACCACCTTCTCGGCATTGGCGGGGGCCACGCCCAGCCGCTCCACGGCGAGTCTGACGCGCCACGGTTTCGATGCCACGACGTAGACGTGCAACGCGTCGGGCCGCTGCGCCAGCAGCGCCTGCGCGCCCCGCCCGACCAGCACCACGCGCCCGTGGGCCGCCGCCTCCGCGATGATCCGCTCGGTGAGCTTCACGATCGTCGTTTCGTCCTGCTCGGCGCGCGGCACGGCATCCGACGTGATGAACATCTCGGGCGAGGCCACGGCGAGCGTGCGGGCCAGCCGCTCCAGCAGGCCCGGAGCCCGCTCCTCGTGCTCCGCCACCGTGGCCGGCGCGAGCCCCGCCCGGCGCGCCACCTCGTCCACGAACTCGTTGTCGATCACCGTCCATGCCAGCGCCGCCGCGACCTGCCGCGCGACGGCCGCGCCGCCCGATGCGTACTGCCGCGTGATCGTGATGACCGGGGGCGCCATCTCAGGGTTTCAGGTTCTTCCGCAGCTCGCTGATGTTGAGCAACGGCATGCCGCCCTCGGTGGGCACGAAGATGATCAGGTTGCTGGAGCCCTTCATGTCGTGCAGCACTTCGATCCATTGCTTGGTGAGCGCCTCGGGAGACAGCGTCTGGTTCAGCAGCCGTTGCTGCTCGGTCTGCAGTCGGGCCACCTCCACGCGGTGCCGCTCGGTTTCAATCTGCTGCTCCTGCGCGATCTTGTTGTTGATCGCCTGCACGACCTGAGCGGGCGGCTGCAGGTCGCGCAGGAAGAAGGCCGTGACCGTGGCGATGCGGAACTTACCACCCCCGGCGCGCGGGGTGGTCACCAGCGCGGAGTCCACCAGTCCCTCCATCGTGTTGGCGATCTGGGTGCGCTTCGAGATGTCGTTGATGGAGAACTGCACCATGCCGTCGCGCACGCCCTTGCGAATCGCGTTCAGCACGGCTCCCCGGATCTGGTTCTCGTCGCCGATCTCGGTGAAGATCTTGGGCGCCTGCAAGGGATCGATCTGCCAGCGGATCGAGACCTCGACGTGCATGCCCATCTGCTCGCTCGAGAGCGCCTCGATCGCCTCGATCTGCTCGCCGTGCGTGGGCCACTGCTCCTCGCGCGTGGAGTAGCGCTCGATCTCCGACCAGGGCACGACCAACCGGATCCCGGCGAGCAACGGTGACGGCTGGACGTATCCGAAGGCGTGACGCACCCCGACCTCTCCGGGGTCGATCACGACCATCGTCGACCCCAGGCCTAAGAGGATCGCCAGGGCGCCGAGCACGTAGCCGCCGACCCGCAGCAGGTTGGAGGCCGGTCCGGGGCGCTGTGCGTGCACCGTGGCCGCGGTCAGAAGCAGGGAGAAGGCGATGAACAGCAGTACGGCGGCGGCGATGAGCTTACCCATGGGAGCTCCGGTAGGGGATGGGAGAACATGCCCCCTACGCGGGATTACGAAAAGAGGTTCGGTCCTCCGCTCCCCGGCTTGCCGTAGCCCGGTCCTTTGGTCTCCGCCCGGGCGCGCGTGTAGCCGAGCTCTTCGCTGCGCGAGATGCGCTTCTCGGCGACGAGACCCTCGAGCACGAGCTCGCACGCCGCGACCATCGTCCCGGGGTCTTTTTTCGCCGCCAGGCCGACCTGATCCACGAGGTCGAGCAGCCCCGGCACCACGCTGAATCCCTTGAGGCACGTCTCGGAGCGCTCGTCGCTGGAGATCTTGAGCGCCCCGCCCTCGTCGAACCAGTGGACGATGTCGTCCACGTTGGCCCCGCCGACGCGGGCTTCGAAGGTCTTGCCCGCGGCCCGCCGGATCAGGTCCTTCGCGATCACTTCAGGCCCCTGCAGCTCACCCTCGTATTCGAGCTCGAGCTTGCCGGTGATGGCGGGGAGCGCGGCATAGATGTCGGACACGCGCGGGACCACCGTCTTCTCCTTGGTGGCGATGGTGCGCCGCTCCGCGCTCGACACCACGTTCTCGAGGACGCTGATCGGCAACCGCTGCGACACACCGGAGCGGCGGTCCACCCGCTTGTCCTCGCGAGCCTCGAACGCCACGCGCTCGATCAGCTCCGCGATAAAGGGCGGCAGTTTGACGGGGCGCCCATCGCGCTCCAGCCAGGCCTCCTGACCCGTAATCGCCGTCCCCAGATCGACCGTGTGGGGATAGTGGGTGGCGACCTCGGAGCCGATGCGGTCCTTCAGCGGCGTGATGATCTTGCCGCGCGCCGTGTAATCCTCGGGATTGGCCGTGAACACCAGCGCCACGTCGAGGTTCAGCCGCACCGGATAGCCTTTGATCTGGACGTCCCCTTCCTGCATGATGTTGAACAGTCCCACCTGGATTTTGCCGGAGAGGTCGGGGAGCTCGTTGATCGCGAAGATGCCCCGGTTGGCCCGCGGCAACAGCCCGAAGTGCATGGTGAGCTCGTCCGACAGGAGGTGGCCCCCGCGCGCCGCCTTGATGGGGTCCACGTCTCCGATGATGTCGGCGATGGTCACGTCGGGTGTGGCGAGCTTCTCCACGTAGCGCATCTCGCGGGGCAGCCAGGTGATCGGCGTGCGATCGCCGTGCTCCGCCACCAGCTCGCGGCCGAACTTGGAAATCGGCGCGAACGGGCTGTCGTTCACCTCGCTCCCCGCGAGGATAGGGATCTCCTCGTCGAGCAGTGTGACGAGCTGGCGCAGGATGCGGCTCTTCGCCTGGCCCCGCAGCCCGAGCAGGATGAAGTTGTGGCGCGACAAGAGCGCGTTGACGAGCTGCGGGATGACCGTATCCTCGTACCCCACGATGCCCGGGAACAGGGCGGAGCCGTTCTCGAGCAGGCAGATGAGGTTCTGCCGCAGCTCGTCCTTCACCGTGCGGTTGATGCGGGCGGGACTCGCCCATTCGGTCTGTTGCAGTTCGCCCAGTGTGGCTGGCTTGGTCATATGGCGATAGTTAACCGACCCGCTGCTTCGGTGTAAAGAGTCGCAGCGCGCCGGTGCCCCACGCGGGGAGCTCCAGCGCGGCGTGGCCGTCGGGCGCGATCGGCAGCGCATCGCCGGTCATCTCGACGAAGTTCGCGCGGCGCGCGGCGCGAAACGTGTAGGCCGCGGGCCCCACACCCACCGTCCGGGCCGAGCCCGCCACGTCGACGAGCTTCACGAGCGCGCCCGTGCCGTCGTCGGCCGGCTTCGCGCCCACTACCGCCACGCCCGGATCCGCGACGACGAGCGCCGAATCGGTGCGGGGCAGCGATCCCACCCCCGCGCTCGTGTAACGGGCGCTGACGTACAGCGGGTCGCACGCGGCCCAGCCGCGCCGCACCGGCTCGGCGCGATCGCCCCCGCGCGCGAGCGCCGAGAGACGATACCGGAACGCGAAGTCACCACCCTGGCGCGCCGCGAAGTTGGTCGGCCAGTAATTGTGCATCACGTACGCGAACAGCGTTCCGTCCGGCTCGAGCGTGCGGCGCCACTGGCCGCGGAAAATGTCGTTCAGCGTCACGAGCGGCGTGTCCGGCCCGCTCCACAACATCCCGTCCGCGGCGTCGTGCAGCCAGACCCAGTGGGCATGACAGTACCAGTCCCGGCCACTGCCGGCCTGCTGGTCGCGCTCCACGGTCATCCGGCCGAGCGGTACCTCGACCTCGACGGCGGGTTTCGCGAGGGCGAAGGGGAAGGCGACGTACAGTGCCTCCTTCTCGAGCGTGGGCGGCTTGGTGATGCGGTTCTCGATGTCGAGCCAGGGGAGCTCATCGTACAGCGTGACCACCGTCGCCACGCTGGTGCAGCCCTGCAGCCGTCGCTCGATCAGCAGGCGAACGCCGATGCCGGGCAGTCGCTCGCGCCGGGCCGACTCGAGCTCGGCCTGGCTCAGGGTGAGATCGGCGGGGGTGCGCAGTCCGTCGGGCGTCGGATCGGTCCAGAGGGCGCTGTGCGCGCCGCCGCGCACGTACACGAGCTGGTTCAGCCCCGACCAGACGGCGGGCCGCACGCGCTCTTTGCCGTCCCCCGTGGTGAGCGAGCGGATGGCTCCGCTCGCCGGGTCGAGCACCACGTGGAAACGGCCCGCCTGCGCCTCGAGCGTGGCGCCCTCGTCCTGAGGCGGGTTCGCCGCCCGCTCGCTTTCCGCCGGCACCACGTAGCCCAGGGCTGGAACGTCGCGGGCCACGACCAGCGCGGAGCCATCGGGCAGGTCCACGGCGGGCCAGTCACTGCCGTTGCTGCCGAGCCGCCGTCCCGCGCCATCGGGCACGCGGAGCACGTCGCTCCGCATCCAGCTCGACGCGTTGAACACCACGCGCCCGGCACCCGCGGGGGCGTTCAGGCCGATGCGCAGCAGGGCATCCGCGACCTGGGTGTCGGCCGCGCCGCCGGCGCGTTCCAGGACGCGCTGCTTGGACTGCCACTGGGCCGCCGTCTGCTCGCCGTCGGGATCCGACACGCTCGTCGCCGCGCCCCACGTGTGCTCCCCGAACACGAGCAGGTCGCGCCACATCTGGCGGCGCTGCTCGGCCCGGCGCTCGATCCGCTCGGCGGCGCCGCTTCCCGCGGGCTCGGTTCTCTCGTCCCACAGCGCCAGCAGCTCGGCCGCCCGGGCGGCGAGCTGGGCGGCGCGGTAGCGGGCGAGCTCTCGGGCGGTGGAGGCCGCGCCGTCCTCGCGGTAACAGCCCGTATCGCCACGGCGCACCGGCAGCTTCGGACCGTAGCGGTGCTCCACATCGCGGAAGAAATCCTCCGGGCGCGCCGCCAGCAGCCGGGGATACGCGTAGCGCTGATTGAACTCTGTGACGTTCGCGATCACGCGCTCGTCCACGAGCCCGTTGGCGGGCACCGCGCCCCACAGGAGCGCCACATCGTACGGGTAGCCCGGCGCGGCCAGTACGGGGTCCGAGAGCAGCCAATCGGTGAGATGGTGCGCCATCTCCGCCGCCCCCACGTCGAAGCCGAAGCGCGGCCCGTCGGCGTAACGATCGCTGCGCCAATGCAGCACGCGGCTGCCGTCGGGCCCCTCCCACCAGTACAGCTGGGGGTACGCCGTCCACTCGCCCGTGAGCTGCGCGGCCGCCGCGGCGGCGGGAGAGAGCAGCGGCAGGGCGCGCTCCGGGTTCACGCCGCTCGCGAGGTAGCGGACGCCGCTGGCGGCGAGCAGGGTCGGGAACGTGAGCGTCTGTCCGGGTACGTCCGCGATGAGCGCCGCCGCATAACCCAACCCGTGCTCGCGCGCGAACAGACCGGCGG
>Ga0209239_1002380_pt1 | contig 11190 bp, 10 predicted proteins | sample GraSoi013_2_20cm_FD_185824 | JGI IMG/M metagenome (GOLD analysis project Ga0209239, IMG submission 185824) | Grasslands soil microbial communities from the Angelo Coastal Reserve, California, USA - Sample 10_02_2013_2_20cm (SPAdes) (version 2) | ecosystem: Environmental > Terrestrial > Soil >...
CCGATTGAATCCGCTCGGGAAACGGCCGCCCTGCTCGACACGGGAGTGATCGAGCTGGCGACCGGTCACGCCCCCCACGTGGAGGCGACGGAGGACTTCGTGCGGGCGCTGGCCGGATTCCTGCCCCACCGCTGAGCCGCTCCAGCAGCGTACTGAAAAAGTCCGTCAAGTAGTTTGCGACGAGTGATTGCACGGGCTGAAGCCCGGCCTCGGCCGCCGTGTCGTCCTGAAGGACCCTCGTGCACACAGCGTCCTTCCAGGTGGCACCCGCGCCGAGGGCGCCCCTCAGGGCGTCCCATCAAGTGACGCCGCGACGCCGTCTGCTTGTTCAGCGCCCGCTAGGTCGAATCTCCGCGTGCCAACAGCTCGCGCACCCGCTCGGGCGTGACTCCGGCGTTCTTGAGAAGCGAGGCGAGCGCCGCCCCAGGCGACCCGGCCGGAGCGGTCTCGATGACGCGTAACATTCCCAGTAGGATCAATTCCGGGCCGACGACGTCCCGTGTGGGTCCAGACGCCTCTTCGCGGGCCAGCTCCAGGCCGGCGCGGGCGGCCGGAGTGTAGCGCAGCAGCCGCGTCGGCGCCGAGGGCATTTCGGTGCCGCGCAACCGCATGGCCTCGGCACGGGCCTGCTGCAGCGTGACGCCGGCGGCGGTCAGCACCTGCGCCCCGATGCCCTTCTCCTCGCGCAGCACTCCCAACAGTAGGTGCTCCGTGCCGACGTAGGCGTGGTTCAGCTCGCGCGCTTCGCTCATCGCAAACTCGAGCACCTTCTTGGCACGGGAAGTGTACGGCAGGTCAGGCCCGGCGGCGGCAGCCGCTTTGCCCTTCTTGACGATCGCCTCGATGTTCTGGTGAATCTCCTCGAGGTCGACGTTGAGATTGGTCAGGACGGCTGCTGCCACACCTTCGCCTTCCCGGATGATCCCCAGCAGGATGTGCTCGGTCCCCACGAACTCGTGGTGCAGCCGCGCGGCTTCCTCTCGCGCTATCTGCAAGACCTTGCGCACGCGGTCGCTGAAGTTGTAGCCGTTCATCGATCTCAAGTATACCGGTCGGTCGTGCTGCTGGAACCGCCCCAAGAACCGCATTACGTTCCCGCGACATGGCTAAGCGGGCTGTCAGCCCCACTGCGCGGACCAGACGCGGATCGCTGCGCCAACGGCGCGAGGAAACCCCGGCTCGGCTCCGCGCGCGGCTGAAGCAGATCATCACGCGCCTCGAGCAAGCATATCCCGACGCGATATGCGCGCTCCAGCACCGCAATCCGCTCGAGCTGCTGGTCGCCACGATTCTGTCGGCGCAGTCCACCGACGCCCGTGTGAACATGGTGACCCCCGCCCTGTTCACGAAGTACCGGACGGCGCAGGATTACGCCGCTGCCGACCCACGGGTGTTCGAGCAGGAGATCCACAGCACCGGGTTCTTCCGCAACAAGACAAAGTCGATCCTCGGCATGGCTCACGCGTTGGTGGAGCGGCACGGCGGCGCCGTGCCGGCCACCATGGAGGAGCTTGTGGAGCTCCCCGGAGTCGGCCGCAAGACCGCCAACGTCGTGCTCGGCACGGCGTTCGGTAAGAACGAGGGCGTCGTGGTGGACACCCACGTGCAGCGCCTGGCCACCCTGCTCGGCCTGACCAAGGAGCGGGACCCCGTCAAGATCGAGCGCGATCTGATGGCCCTCGTGCCGCGCGACAAGTGGACCTGGTTCTCGCACACCCTGATTCAGCACGGGCGCAAGGTGTGCATCGCGCGGCGGCCGAAGTGCGAGCTGTGCGTGGTGAACCGGTGGTGCCCGAGCTCGCGGGTGTAGATTTCCCAGAATGTCCAATCTGCTCGCCTCCGAGCCGTCCGCCTACCTCAAGTCCGCCGCCCACCAGCCGGTGCACTGGCACCCCTGGGGCGAGGCGGCGCTCGAGCGGGCGCGGGTCGAGGACAAACCGATCCTGCTGGACATCGGCGCCGTGTGGTGCCACTGGTGCCACGTGATGGACGGCGAGTCGTACGAGGATCCCGAAGTGGCCGAGCTCTTGAACCGCGATTTTGTGTGCGTCAAGGTCGATCGCGACGAGCGGCCCGACGTGGACTCCCGCTACCAGCGCGCGGTGCAGGCGCTCACCGGACAGGGCGGCTGGCCGCTCACGGCGTTCCTCACGCCCGAGGGGGAGGTGTTCTTCGGCGGGACGTACTTTCCGCCCGAGGACAATCATTTCGGGCGCCCCGGCTTCATTTCCGTCCTTAAGCAGGTCGCGGAGCTGTACCGGCGCGACCGGGCGCGCGTCGCCAAAAACGCCAAGGCGATCCGCCAGCACCTCACCGCATCCCTGAACGAGGCGAAGGCGGGACAGGTCACTCCGGCGATCCTCGCGGACGCGGCCGGCCAGATGGCGCGCCTGTTCGATATCCGCTACGGGGGCTTCGGGACCGCGCCCAAGTTTCCCCACCCGGCGGGCTGCGATTTCCTGCTGGCCCGTTGGCACGACACCCGGGAGGCCTGGCTCCGCGAGGTGGTCGAGAAGAGCCTGACCGGGATGGCGAAGGGGGGTATCCGCGATCACGTGGGCGGCGGCTTCCACCGCTACGCGGTGGACGAGCGCTGGATCGTGCCGCATTTCGAGAAGATGGCGTACGACAACTCGGAGCTGCTGCGCTCGTACCTGAACGGGTACGCCGCCTACGGCACGCCGCTCTTCGCCGAAGTGGCGCACGGCATCGTGACGTGGGTGCTGGAAACGCTGTCGGACCCGGCGCGCGGCGCGTTTTACACCTCGCAGGACGCGGACGTCGAATTCGGCGACGACGGCGACTACTGGACCTGGACGCCGGATGAACTGCGAGAGGCGTTGAGTGACGAAACGGCGTACGACGTGATACGTCGCGTATACGACGTCGCGGTGCCCGGCGAGATGCAGCACGACCACGAGAAGAACGTGCTGTGGTGGAAAACGGACCCGGCGGACCCCGCCGAGTGGCAGACGCTCAAGGCGGCGCTCGGCCGGCTCAAGGCTGCCCGTGCCCGGCGCAAGGCTCCCTACGTCGACACGACCCCGTACGTGAACTGGAACGCGATGATGGCCGCGGCGTTCCTGCACGCCGGCGCTGTGCTCGACCGCCCGGACTGCAACGCGCTCGCGTTGAAGGTCTTGAGTCGCATCTGGGCCGAAGCGTGGGACGACACGCGCGGCATGGCTCACGTGATCGGCCGGCCCGAGCCGCACGGCCTGCTGGACGACAACATCCAGACGGCGGCCGCGTTCCTCGACGCCTACGAGGCGACCGGCGAGGAGGCCTGGCTCGCCCGCGCGGTCGCGGTCGTGCGACACTGCATACGGGTCCACTGGGACGAGGCGGACGGCGGGTTCTCGGACTTGGCGCGCGATCGCGCCGGCGCCGCCTACCTCGCGACGCCTGCCAAGCCGATTCAGGACGCCCCGACGCCTTCGGCCAACGGCGTCGCCGCCCTGGTGCTGGCGCGGGCGGCGGCCATCACCGACGACCCGGAGTGGCGCCGCCTGCTCGATCGCCAGCTGGCGACGTTCGCGGGCGCGGCGGCCCAGCTCTCGCTGTACGGTGCGACCCTGCTCCGCGCAGTCGATTGGGCGCTCAACCCCGTCACCCGCATCGAGGTGGCGGGCCCGCGCGGGGAGGGACCTGCGTGCGCCATGCACCTCCTCGCGCTCCAGGCGTACCGGCCCCGCAAGGTCGTGATCCGGAAGACCGCGCAGCGGCCCGCCGCCACGCTGTGCGTGGGCACGACGTGCTCCCTCCCCGTCGCGACCACCGCCGACCTGAAACCCCTGCTCACCTAGCCTGGGAGACCCGATGCCGAACAAGCAAGCGATCGTCGAGACCGCGCGGGGTACCATCGAGGTGGAGCTGTTCGCCGACGAGGTGCCGGACACGGTCGCCAACTTCGTCAAGCTGGCGAACGCGGGCTTTTTCGACGGCACCAAGTTTCACCGCGTGATCCCGAACTTCATGATCCAGGGTGGCGACCCCTACTCCAAGACCGGCAAGGGACGCGTGGGCACCGGTGGACCGGGCTACACGATCAAGTGCGAGACCCACAAGAACGTCCACAAGCACGTGGCCGGCACGCTCTCCATGGCGCACGCCGGGAAGGACACGGGCGGCAGCCAGTTCTTCATCTGCCATTCCCCGCAACGCCATCTGGACGGCGTCCACACCGTGTTCGGGCAGGTCACCAAGGGCATGGACGTCGTGAACACGATCGCGCAGGACGACGAAGTGAAGTCGATTCGAGTCACATGATCCGACGGAGAAGCGTCGCGCGAGCCGCCGTGCTCGTGGCGTTGCTCATGCCCGCGATGCTCGCCGCCCAGGGCGGCGCGTTCATCGTGCGCTTGGGACGCGACACGCTGGCGCTCGAGCGGTACTCCCGCACCGCCGATCGGCTCGAAGGCGAGCAGGTCGCACGCGCGCCGAGCACCGTGCACCGGATCTTCACCGTGATGTTCCACCCCGGCGGCGCGGTCGAGCGCTTCGAATTGGTCGAACACAATGTCTCCGGCGCGCCGGGCCCCGCCGAGTCGAAGGCCACAGTCGATTTCGCCGGCGACAGCGCGATCTCCACGCTGCCGGACGGCGACTCCACGCTGCACCAGCGTGTGAAAGTCCCGCCGGGCACGCTCCCGTGGTATTTCCAGAACTACGCCCTGCTGGAGGAGATCGCACGCCGGGCGCGCTCGGCGGGCGGCACCCGCTACACTACGACGTTGCTGCCGCTCGGCAACACCGAGCCGTGGACGGTGACGCTGGACCCGATCGGCCGCGACTCGATGACGATCCTGCTCGGCTCCATCGGCCGGTTGCGGGCCCGGGTGGACGAGCGCGGCACGCTGCTCGGGCTTTCCGGCATCGGCACGACGATGCAGGTGACGGTGGAGCGCGTTCGCGGTCCGCTGGACTTCGCCGCACTGGGGAAGTCGTTCGCGCTACGCTCGCTCGGTCCGCTCTCCCCCGCCGATTCGGTGCGGGCAAGCGTGGCAGGCGCGGTGCTCGCCGTGCGCTACAGCCGGCCCTCGATGCGGGGCCGCGTCATTTTCGGCAGTGCGGTGCCGTGGAACGAGGTGTGGCGCACCGGAGCGAACGCGGCCACCGTGTTCGAGACCAGCGCCGACCTCGTGGTCGCCGGCACCACCGTCCCGGCGGGCAAGTACAGCCTCTGGACGATCCCCTCCCCCGACGGCTGGAAGCTGATCTTCAACCGCAACACCGGGCAGTGGGGCACCGCGTATGACGCGCAATACGACTTCGCGCGGATCGCCATGACGGTCGAGCGGCTGGCGCAGCCGGTCGAGCAATTCACGATCGCGATCGCGCCGCAGCGTGACGGCCGGGGCGGCGTGTTGCGCCTCGAGTGGGAGCGAACCCGGGCGTCCATTCCGTTCTCCAAGAAGTAGACGTCACCGGTCCCGCATGTACCTCGACTTCGCCGTCATCGCGGACTACGCGCTCGTCGATCAGGCGGGCAAGCTCTCCGTCCTCGGGATCTTCCAACACATCTGGGTGCAGCAGTTTCCCGCCATGCACCCGCGGCTGCACCTCGTGCTGCGTCTCAAGGGAAAGCGCACCGAGGTCGGCGAGCATCATGTGCAGATCCGCCTGCTCGACGAGCAGGACACGGAAATCCTCGGCGGCAACGGCAACGTCACCTTCGCCGAGCCCCCGGCGGGCGTGACCGACATCGAAGCCGGGGCCATTCTGGTGTTCGACGTACCGTTTCCGCACGCGGGACCGTATCGCTTCGAGATCACCGTGGACGGGGAGCGGAAGGCCGCCGTACCGGTAACCGTATCCCAACTGCCCGCGCAGCCGGCCGGCGGACCGCAGTTGCATTGAGCGCGGCGGCGCCGACGAGCCGGCCGTACCCGGGGCTGCGGCTGCTGCTATTCCTCGCGGCGGTGGCGCTCGGCTGGAACGTGGACGGCTATCGTCTGCTCGATCCCGACGAGGGCCGCAACGCGGAAGTGGCGCGCGAGATGGCGCACACCAACGACTATCTGGTGCCGCACCTGGATGGACTTCCGTATCTCGACAAGCCGATCGTGTACTTCGCCGCCGCCGCCGCGTTGATGGAGCTGCTCGGACCGACCGAGACCGCGGCGCGCCTGCCCGCCTATGCGGCGACGCTCGCGACCATCGGCCTGCTGGTAGGCTTCGCGCGGCGGCGCTGGGGCCCGGACGCCGGGTGGCTCGCCGGGATCGCCTACGCGACCACGCTGCTGCCCCTCGTGTACGCGCGCACGGCGATCTTCGACAGTACGCTGACGCTTTGCACCACCGCCGCCATCCTGTGGTTGTTCGAGGAGCGTCCCGTCCTCGCCTGGGCGGCGATGGCGGCCGGCGCGCTGACGAAGGGACCGGTCGCCATCGCGCTTCCGCTGCTCGTGATCATCCCGCACGCGCTCGCGACCGGGGCGCCGGTGCGTCGGCTGATCTCCTGGCGGGCGGTCGGGGCGTTCGCCCTGATCGCGCTGCCGTGGTTCATCGCGGTCTCAATCCGCATCCCGGCGTTCCCGTCCTACGTGGTCGTGCGCGAGACGCTGCAGCGCGTGGCGACCGGGACGTTCCACCGCACCGCCCCCTTCTGGTATTACGTCCCCATCGTCCCGGTCGCCGCCTTCCCGTGGATCGTGCCGGCGTTGGCCCGCACGCGCAGCTGGCGGGCCCAGCGCGCGCGAGCCGCTGCTGCTCGCCAGCTGGATCATCGTGCCGCTCGTCTTCTTCACGCTCAACCAGTCCAAGCTGCCGCAGTACGTGCTGCCGCTGATGCCGGCGTTCGCGCTCGCCGCCGTGCGCAACCTGGTGACACCCCCCGCCGGCGCTGCGGGCGCGAGCCCGGGTGACCGCAGCTACCCCGCCCTCGCGACACTGGCGGGCGCGGCGCTCGTTGCCCTCACCCTTTGGCTCCCCGCGCCGATCGATCTGACGCCGGCCGAAAAGGCGGCGATCCCTCCGACGGCGCTGGCCTTGGGTGTCGTGCTGTTCGTCTCCGCCGCGTGCGTGGCGGCCGGCGCGTTGGTCCGCCGGCCGCGGGCGGCGATCGCGGGCTACGCGATGGTGGTGATGGCGATCCCGCTCGTGAGCGGCCGCCTGCTCGCCGCCGTCGGGGACGACCGCTCCGCCGCGGGCCTCGCCCGCGCCACCGCGGCCGCGCTCGGCCAGGGGAGTGCGTCGGCCAACACCACCGCGGTTCTGGGGATCCTCGCCTACCCGCCCTCCCTGCCCTTCTACCTGGGACGACCGATCGCGGTCGCGACGGCCACGGGGATCGAGCTCACCAGCAATTACATCGCCGATTACCACGACCGCTACCGCGACGTACCCGGTTCCCCGCTGCTGCCGGAAGGGTATTGGCGCGAAGCACTCGCCCGCTGCCCCGTGCCCACGGTGTTCGTCGCGACCGCCGCGAATCGCGACGCGCGCCAAGTCCTCGCGGCCGCGCTCCCGCTGCTCGCGCTCGACGGCCATTACGCCGCCTACGGCCCGTGCCGACCTCCCCAACCCGCCCAACCTCCACAACCTCCTCGACCTCCTCGACCTCCGCGGCGCGGCGGGAGGGTGCCGTAGTGTGCGGCATCTTCGGTGCCGTCTCGCTCACCGGGCGGCCGCTGCGTCATTCCGGCTGCCTCGGCGCCATGGCGGCGGCGCTCGCGCACCGCGGACCCGACGGCGAGCAGATCGTCGGCCACGAGCGCGCCCGGATCGGCGCCCGGCGCCTGGCGATCATGGACTTGACCACGGGGGACCAGCCGTTCTTGAGCCCCGACCGCGCCGTCTGGATGGTGTGCAACGGCGAGATCTACAACGCGCCCGAGCTGCGCCGCGAGTTCGCCCAGGCGGGATACCCGTTCCGCTCCACCGGAGACATCGAGACAATCGTACCGTTGTACGAGCGCCTCGGGCCGGATGGCGTGGGACGGCTCGAGGGGATGTTCGGGCTCGCCGTGTGGGACGATCAGCGGCGGCGCCTGGTGCTCGCACGCGACCGCGCCGGCGAGAAGCCGCTGTTCTGGTCACAGGTCGGGGACGAGCTCCGCTTCGCCTCGGAGATACAGGCGCTGCTCGTGTTTCCCGACCAGCCCAGGCGATTGGACGCCCCGGCGGCGGAGCTGTACGCCGCGCTCGGCTACGTTCCCGCCCCCCACACGATGTTCGCCGGCATCGCGAAGCTCGAGCCCGGGCACATGCTGGTCGCGCAGCAGGGCGGCGTGACCGAGCGCTGCTACTGGGACGCCGCGGCGGTGGCGGCCGGCCCGTCGCGCCTCGCTGCCGCGGCGACGCTGCGCGCCGCGCTGCTGCAGGCGGTCGAGCGCGAGCTCATGTCCGACGTGCCGGTCGGCGTGTTCACGAGCGGCGGGCTCGACTCGTCGCTGCTCGCGGCCGCCGCCGCCCGCGTGATGCCCGGCGAGCAGATCCACACCTACTCGGTGCGATTCGTCGAGCCGGGGTACGACGAGAGCCCGTACGCCGAGGCGGTGACGCACCACATTCGCACGCAGCACCACGTCGTCACCGCCGACGAGCCGGCGCTGGAGCGCGCCTTCACGACGATCACGCGTGCGCTCGCCGAGCCGGTGGGCGACCCGGCGATCCTGCCGACGTACCTGCTCGCCGAGGCGGCGCGGGCGGACGTGAAGGTCGTCCTGTCGGGCGAGGGGGCGGACGAGCTGTTCGGGGGCTATCCGACGTACCTGGGGCACAAGGCGGCGGCGCTGTTCCGGCGCACGCCGGGGCGAGGGGTGCTGCGCTGGCTGGTGAACCGCCTGCCCAGCTCGACGGGGAAAGTCACGACTGAATTCCTGCTCAAGCAGCTGGTCGCGGCGGCGGAGTTGCCGCCGGTCGAGCGCCACCTGACGTGGTTCGGCGCGCTCGGGCCGGACCCCCGGACGCTTGCCTGGGCGAATGGCGTGCTGGACGGATTTCCCGCGGACCGGTCCCTCAACCGCCTGTTGTGGCTCGACTTCGTCTCGTACCTGCCCGACAACCTGCTCGTCAAGGTGGATCGCGGCACGATGCTCGCCTCGATCGAAGCGCGCGCGCCCTATCTCGACCGCGCGGTCCTCGAGCTCGTGCTCCCCGCACCCGCGGAGCTCAAGGTGCGGGGCCTCACCACCAAGGCGATATTAAAGGAAGCGGCGCGCGGGCTCGTGCCCGACGACGTGATCCGGCGGCGCAAACGCGGCCTCTCGGTGCCGGTGGCGCGATGGCTCAACGGGGGCCTGGCGGCGCTGGCCGACCGCTATCTCGCGGCGCCCCGGCTGTATCCTGACGCCCCGACCGCGCGCCTCGTCGCCGAGCACCGCGCCGGGACGCGCAACAACGCCCGCAAGCTCTGGCCGATCCTCATGGCCGAGCTGTGGGCGGAACGGTGGAATGTGGAGACTGGATGACCCGAGCCGAAGCCCTCGCCCTGATGGAGGAGCACACCGCCTCTCCCTCACTCCGCCAGCACATGCTCGCGGTGGAAGCGGCGATGCGCGCCTACGCGTCGCGCAACGGGGAGGACCCGGAGACGTGGGGCATCGTGGGGCTGCTGCACGACTTCGACTACGAGAAGTTCCCCAACGGCGAGCACTCGCCGACCGACGGCCATCCCGCCTGGGGCGTGCGGTTGCTGCGGGAGCGGGGCGTCCCGGACGCCCTGTGCCGCGCGATCCTCGGTCACGCGACGTATTCGGGCGTGCCGCGCGACACCCCGCTCGCGCAGACCCTGTTCGCGGTGGACGAGTTGTGCGGATTTCTGGTGGCGTGCGCGCTGGTGCGGCCCTCGCGCAGCTTCGCCGACCTGGAAGTGGCGTCGGTGAAGAAGAAGCTCAAGGACAAAGCGTTCGCGCGCGGCGTGAATCGCGACGAGGTGCGCCAGGGCGCGGACGAGCTGGGCGTCCCGCTCGACGAGCACATCGCGTTCGTGATCCAGGCGCTCCGCCCGGTGGAGCGCGCCCTCGGGCTCGGGGGTGGGACCGAGGCGCCGCCGGTGGTGCCGGTGGGGTGAGGGCGTCGCCCCGGGCGCCCAGCCGCCCCGTCCCCGGGCACGCCACCGATGCCCTGGGCCTCGCGATCGACCGCGCCGCCGGGGCCCGCGCGATCGGCGGCAATCGGCTCGAGCATCACCCCGACAGCCCGCGCGCGCTCGAGGTGATGCTCGAGCTCATCGCCCAGGCCCGCCGCTGGGTGCACTTCGAGAACTACATCATTCGGGACGACCGCACCGGGCGCCGCTTCGCCGCGGCGCTCGCCGAGCGCGCGCAGACGGGAGTGGCGGTCCGCGTGCTGTACGATGCGCTCGGCTCCCTCGGGACGTCGGGCCGGTACTGGCGCGGGCTGAGGCAAGCGGGAGCGGAAGTGCGGGCGTTCCACCCGATTCTCTCGCGGCGCCCGTTTCGCATCATCCAGCGCGACCACCGCAAGCTGCTGGTCACCGACGGAACGCAGGCGATGGTCGGGGGGCTGTGCATCGGCGACGAGTGGGCGGGGGATCCCGTGCGCCGCCGCCGCCCTTGGCGCGACACCATGGTCCGTGTGGCCGGTCCTGCAGCAGCCGCGCTGGATCGCGCGTTCGCCCGCATTTGGATTCGCGCCGGTGGGGTGCTCTCGTCCGACGAGCTCGCCGCCGATCCGCCGTCCAGCGGCAACTCTACTGTGCGTGTGGTGGAGGGAGCGCCGCGGCGCGCACGAGTGTATCGCGCGGTGGAGCTGCTGGCGGCGAGCGCGGCCGAGCGACTCTGGATCACCGACGCCTACCTCGTCGCACCGGCGCCGCTCTATGCCGGCCTGCTCGACGCCGCCCGCGGCGGCGTCGACGTCCGTCTCCTCGTCCCCGGCACCAGCGACCTCCCGGTGCTGCGCAACTTCACGCGCGTTGGCTATCGCGAGCTGCTGCGGGCGGGGGTGCGCATCTTCGAGTATCAGGGCCCGATGGTCCACGCCAAGACGATGCTGGTCGACCGCCGCTGGGCCCGCGTCGGCTCGACCAACCTCAACGTCTCGAGCCTGCTCACCAATTACGAGCTCGACCTGGTGGCGGAGTGCGAGCAGCTCGCCGAGGAGCTGGCGGCGCAGTTTCGGCGTGACCTCGCGTCGAGCCGCGAGATCGTGCTGCAGCCCCGCCGCCTCAGTCTCCCGCCCCGCCTCGTCGGCGCACCGGGCGAGCCCGAGCCGCCCGATCCC